>JAESFU010000571.1_pt1 | contig 16551 bp, 13 predicted proteins | sample 9269461 | NCBI WGS metagenome assembly JAESFU01 (sample SAMN14502556, study PRJNA617107) | algae metagenome | isolation source: Stenomitos rutilans HA7619-LM2 and co-occurring heterotrophs from cave walls | place: USA: Waikapalae cave, Hawaii | collected 2009-07-28
CTTTGAACTTCTGAACGCCCGCATTGCTACAAAACGAATTGCCGGGTGCCGTGATCACCGGAACCACTGGCCGCTCAGGCCTGATAACAGTGACAGCAGCAGCTGTTTTCACGGGAAGATTGTAATCAAAATATATAGAAGCCGTATTGGTGATTGAAGTTCCGACCGCAAGTGTTGAATCAGGTTTGATACGGTAGGTGATATACCCATGACTTGCCGGTTCATTCACATTGCTGTCAGGCAAAAGAATGTTATGGAAATGCCACTTCAGAAGTTTGTCTTCTGTAATAGTGAGTTCATAAGGGTGACTGCTTGCAATCATTTCAAATGTTGAAAGCTGATGCGTTTGTTCAAGCGTATCTCTTACGATTACACCGAACGCAGTATCTGTGCCCGTGTTTTGGAAACGGATCGTGTAGGTCAAATAAGTATCTTTCCCAAGTTCTGATGGCTCAAGTACACCGTTGCGATTTTCAATTTTGTCGTTGGGATCATATGAGCCTCTCAATACCTCAGCAAGGTTTGATTCATTGTTTAAAATAGTGCTTTCGCCGTCCACCGGAACAACATTAGCAGTAAAGCGAATTGTGTCACCATTGTTTCGAACAGGAGGAGCCGCAACTTTCAATTTAACAGCAATTGAACCGGTATCTGTTGGGTGCACGAAACTGATGGGCCATGTAATGGTGTCGGAAACTTGCGACAGAGGTGCTATAGTGGAGCTGACATATTCAGTATGACGGTCCTTTATTAAGCGAATTCGAATGTTGCTTAAGGGCTCGGTTCCTAAATTTGCGTAGACAATCCGGACTGAATGGTTGAAACCGGGACGCGCAAAATCGGCCGGAAAGATGGTCACCGACAAATCTTTGACGCTCGTTTTTGAGGTCACCGCAAAGTTGATGGTGTCACTCAATTGATAGTCGGCAAACGTTGTTTGTTTTGATACAGGGGTCGCTTCAAAATTCGAATTTGGAATCCGTAGGCTTGTTGCGTATTGTCCGGGTGTCACATCCACCGAATAGCGGCCATTTAAAAGTCCTGTACTTACGCTCGAATCGGGACCTGTGACATCAATTACACCAGAATGAAATGGCCGTTCTAATGCGTCTTTGACGCCATTGCGGTTATCGTCGAAGAATGCCTCTCCTTCAATTCGGCTATAGTTGCGCACCTTTACAAACCATGAATGAAACACACTGCGCGCATTCGGTTCATTGAATTGAAATCTTTGGCCACCGAATAGGAGATTACCGTCATCGAGATATATTGCGCGGTGGAATGATGAATTATCAGTGTAGGTTAAGAGACGTGTCCAATCTACTGCGCCATTGTCAATATTAAGCTTCAAAAGCCTCGCTTCTGTACGACCCATTGTTCCTTCTTTCGATCCGACGAGCAAATAACCCCCTGCCGGATCTTTCAGTATTTGCAAAAAACCCGGAGGCACAGCCTGCTCCCACATCTTCTGAAAATTTGGATTCAGCCTGGTAACAAGTTGCACCCTGGATAAATTATCTGTTAAGCCGGTCACCAATACTCCACCATCGTCCAATACTTTGAATAGTGGCCTTGCAGGAAGGTCCAAACAATGTCGCCGGATAGTGTCGCCATCCTGCGACAATCGAAAAATTACGCCTCCCCCAATGGTGCAACCCGTGAAATTGGGTTGCGTTATTGACAGATACAATTGTTGGTCTGACAACTGCTGGATCTGGATGGCGGAACCGAACCGATACATCAATTGCTTTTGCCATAAGACTTGCCCGGTCGCGTTCACTGCACCATACACGATCCCATCCACAGACCCGCCCGGCGAACCATACTTATTCCCTGTATAACAAATTCCTCCATCTTTCAATTTCCCCGTGCTCACTACCTGCACACGAAATCCGATTTCAGTGTTCCATATGATTTCTCCGGACGCATTAAGCTTTGTCGCGTAAGTTGTATTGGCGGTTCCTGAAGCACCACCGGCAGCCGATCGTATCAGTATGAAACTACCATCGTCAGTCACCTCAAATGCGTAAATGGATCCAAATTCAGTGATGGGAAGACACTTCGACCACAAAACATTTCCATCATTGTCAAATCTGCCGAGCCATGAAATTGGGTGAACCGAGCAAGGGCTTGAAAGTCCCGCGGTATATGCTGATAGGATGGCGACGTATCCGCCGCCCGGATAAACATGAAAAAGATAATTGGAGTAAGAGTGACCAGGATTGTTAGTCATTCGCCTTTCCCAAACCACAGGCAACTGCGAATAGGTTGAAGTCACACCAACTAAAACAAACAAGGCAAGAGCAATGAGATTTCGCATAGGTCGGGGCTTTGGTGCGAATGAATAGGGCACCTCAAAATACAATAAAGTTCGCGTCACTGCAAGATCGTCATCGACAGATCAGAACTGTTTATCGAGTTATTTAAGATTTGCTCAACCAACGGGACGGATACTTACTTCTTCACATGATTGGTCGTGCCGAGAACCTTCCCTTTTTTTTCATCGATCAGAGACACCATCATCGCTCCCTTGATTGATTGCAAATTTCCGATCGTTATCGTATTGCTGCCAAAGAAGGTTTGCTTTACCACTGTTTGTCCGTTGATCGATACAATACGCACCTGATATTGTTTCGATGGCTGAAGCCCACGGATGGTAATATGATCGTCAACCGGGTTCGGAAAGATATTGATGATCATGTTCGGATACTCCGGATCCACAAAGCCCTTCGACGATGGAGTCGGCGGTGGAGGCGGAGGAGGCGGTGGTTGTGTTGTTGTTGTATCGAGTGTGATATCGATCGAATCGATGGCAATTGTCGCGGTCAGGCAAACTTCTGATGACCGCATCCGCACATACAATCTGTTGTTACCGGAAGTAAGATCTGATCCGGATACAGTGAAAGTATTCACTTCGGACTCTGCGCGAAGGATCGATGTAAACTCCCTGTCTTTCGCAAAGGTAAATTGCGCCCCATTACCTGCGGCCGAACCGGCTGTTGCTGTCAACGTTGAAGTAGTGACATCCTTATTAAGTGCTGTTGCAGATGCACCGAGCGACACACCTGGTGTTTGTGCTGCCACTACAGAGAAGGCTACTTCGCTGTTGGTTGTTTCAAATCCATTTGAAAAACTAACAACAAGTTTATGTTCGCCGACGGACAACGTTGATGGATCAACTGAAACAGTGCTGTCTGCACCTATTGAGATTGTGTTGTTGTCGAGCTTGCCACTATACGTGTACGGATCTTCCGGAACATTTTGCACTTTGAACTTCTGAACGCCCGCATTGCTACAAAACGAATTGCCGGGTGCCGTGATCACCGGAACCACTGGCCGCTCAGGCCTGATAACAGTGACAGCAGCAGCTGTTTTCACGGGAAGATTGTAATCGAAGTAAATCGAAGCAGTATTCTTGATTGAACTGCCAACCGCAAGTGTTGAATCAGGTTTAATGCGGTATGTGATGTACCCATGACTTGCCGGTTCATTCACATTGCTGTCAGGCAAATGAATGTTGTTGAATGTCCATGTCACATATTTCCCTTCGTTTATCGTCAGCGTATAGTTGTGACTCGCCGAGATCATTTCGAGTGTCTCCCGGCGCTGAGTATCTTCGAGCGTATCGCGCACCACCACACCAAATGCCGTATCCGTTCCGGTATTTTGAAAGCGGATGGTGTATGTCAGATAGGTCTCATCTGTGAGTTCATCAGGACTAAGAATACCGTTCCGGTTTTCAATTTTGTCGTTTGGATCATACGATCCTCTAACGGTCTCGGTTAACCGACTTATATTGTCGAACGGAGTTCGGTCATCCGCCTGCGGCAATATTGTTGCCTCAGTTTGCAAAATGTCTCCATTGGACAACACCGGAGGAGGTTTAAGTTGAAGTTGCAGTGTAATGGAACCTGTATCCCGCGAAGAAAGCGTTCCAACATTCCATATGATGGTATCGTTCATTGCATAGGTATGTGCCTTATCGGAGCTTACAAACTGCGAGCGGGTATCCTTTACAAAACGTAGAGCTACGTTGTCGAGGGATTCAGTTCCGTTGTTCCGATAGATGATTTTCAGCCAATGTTCAAAGCCGGGTCTCGCAAAATTGACCGGAACAATAGAGACACCCAGGTCACGGATCGAGGGTTTCGGACGCAGTGCAAATGTCACGGTATCTGACTGCTGGTAATCATTAAACACAGTTTGCTTTGAAGTCGCACTTACATCATAAAACTCGTTGGGTAACAAAAGCCGAGTCGTGTACGTACCGGGACCCACATCAAAAGAAGTACTTCCCTCTGAAACAGATCTCTTAAATACTGCGCCGGCTGCAGAAGTAATTTCTACCTGCGCACCCTGCAACAACCCTTCACCTGCGTCCCGTATCCCATTGTTATTAGTATCGATGAACACGACGGCAGTAATTGAATTCAGCGAACGGACTTTAATGAAAGAAACGACGTTAATTCGATTCGACACCGCGGAAGTGCTATATGCCGAGATCAACAGATTCCCATCAGAAGTATACGCTGCCGAAACCAAATCCATCGGCGAAAATAAATTGAGGGTGTCATACCGTTCGATAGATCCTGATGCACTAACCGTTGCCACCAATCCTTTTTCCGGGCTCGATCTCGTTGATCCGATTACGAAGTACCCTCCGGATTTTGCATTGATTATTGATCTTACGTTTCCATCTATACAAGTCCTCCATTTTTGTTTGAGATTCTTGTCCAGCTTCGTGATAAAACCATTGCATGACGCAGCCGCCGGCATTTTCATTAAGCCAATAACTACAGAACCGTCGGTGTCAACGAACGAAGTCACCGGGCGTCCCTTAACGTTCAGGCAGGTTGGTACACTCGTTTGTCCAGTTGGCGAAAGCGTCATGGCTACACTTTCATCATTGCAGTAAATGTGCGTCTGAAGGACAACAAGTGCCTCGGAAGCGGAAAACGGTTTAAGCAAACCCAGGTTATCGAACCACATACCTACTGCCACCGACGTATTTCTTATGCCTGATTTGCTGAGGATTATGCAGGATATTCCTTTCGGCCGGCCCATGTCTCGATAGTTAGACGAAATCACAAAAGTTTCTTCCAACTCAACAATGTCGACAGGAGCAGATGCCGCGGACAAACCTGTTTCATATTCCCATTGGGTTTTAAACTGAGAATCTGTTTTTCTGATTAGGTATTTTTTTTCCGTTGGAGACGTCGGATAAGCGATGCTCATAATGTATCCGCCATCATGCGTTGGAGTGATCAGCCAGGCGTATCGCAAACTGTCCTGAAAACATTCAGCACTTACAACGTTTCCGTTCTCATCGATCTGATTCCACCACCTTGTTAAATTCGGTCCGCACTCGCCACTTGTGAAGAAACCAGGTTTATTACGATCCTTCAGAATCGTTCGGCCAGGGAGTGGTTGTGCTCCGTCACTCAAATATCGTTTTTCACCTGCAAGTGACAACTGAGCTTGTGAGAGATTGAGCAACAAACCGTGTAGTAAGATTAAAAGAAGGAGCTTTTTCATGGAATGGGTTCATCAACAAGATACAACGGAAACCGGATGTCTTATATACCGGTCAACGCCACTTTCTGGCGTTCTGTCGAAACGAACTGGGCTTTTGTGACCATAAGTTGCCGGGCACCAACAAAAATGCCCCCGATTAAGCGGGGGCATTGAAATTTATTCGGAGAACAAAAGACTAATCAGCTTTCACCTTTCCTCTCACTTTCGCAATCACTTCTTCGGCGATACCATTCGGTGCCGGAGAGTAGTGTGAAAATTCCATCGTCGATGTTGCACGACCTGAAGACAGTGAACGCAACTGTGTAACATATCCAAACATTTCACTCAACGGCACTTTCGCCTTTATCACCTGCGCTCCTGCCCTGCTGTCCATTCCTTCAAGCATTCCTCTTCTTCGGTTAAGGTCGCCCGTTACATCACCCATGTATTGTTCAGGAGTGATGACTTCCACCTTCATGATCGGTTCAAGCAACACCGGCTTTGCTTTTCTTGCGGCCTCGCGGAATCCGGATTTGGCACAAAGTTCGAACGACATTGAGTCGGAGTCAACCTGGTGGAAGCTTCCGTCAAATACGCGCACCTTCATGTTGTCAACCGGGTAGCTAGCAAGTACACCGGTATTCATTGCCTGTTCAAATCCTTTTTCAATAGATGGAATGAATTCTCTCGGGATCGATCCTCCGAAAATGTCATTCACGAACTGAAACGCTTCTTTCGGATTCTCAGCGATCCATTCCTGGTCGGCAGGTCCAAGTTCAAAAACAATGTCCGCGAACTTACCGCGACCACCCGTTTGTTTCTTCAACACTTCGCGATGTTCGATGGTAGCCTGGAACGCTTCTTTGTACGCAACCTGTGGAGCACCCTGGTTGATCTCTACCTTGAATTCGCGACGCATACGGTCAACGATGATTTCAAGATGCAATTCGCCCATTCCGCTCAATATCGTTTGTCCTGTTTCTTCGTCAGTCTTTACACGAAGCGTCGGATCTTCTTCAACCAACTTTGAGATCGCCATGCCCATCTTGTCAACATCCGCCTGAGCCTTCGGTTCTACCGCAATCGAAATCACCGGTTCAGGGATGAACATGTTTTCAAGTACGATCGGATGATCCTCATCACAAAGTGTATCGCCGGTTTTGATTTCTTTGAAACCAACGGCTGCACCAATATCTCCTGCTTCAATAAAATCTATCGGGTTCTGTTTGTTCGCATGCATCTGCATGATACGGCTGATCCTTTCATTCTTGCCAGATCTTACATTCAGCACGTAAGAGCCTGCCTGCAACCTGCCTGAGTAAGCACGGAAGAACGCGAGACGTCCCACAAACGGATCGGTCATGATCTTGAAAGCCAGCGCAGCAAAAGGTTCCTTTGCATCGGGTTTCCTGGTGATCTCTTCACCCGATTGCGGGTGAGTTCCTTTGATGGCCTCGATATCCATGGGGCTTGGAAGGTATCTTACTACCGCATCAAGCGCTGTTTGAACCCCTTTGTTTTTAAACGAGCTTCCGCAAAGCATCGGAACGATCGTCATATCAATGGTCGCTTTACGAATCGCTTCGTGAACTTCGTTTTCAGTGATCGTGTTGGGATCTTCGAAGAATTTTTCCATCAACTTGTCGTCGTACTCGGCAACCGCTTCGATCAACTGCCCTCTCCAATATTCAACATCTTCGGTCATGTCTGCCGGGATCTCAACTTCCTGGTAGGTCATGCCTTGGGTTTCGTTGTCCCAGATGATTCCTTTCATTCTGATCAGGTCAACCACACCTTTGAAATTGTCTTCTGCACCGATGGGCAATTGCAGCGGAACCGCTTTTGCTCCAAGCATCTCTCTCACCTGTTTTACAACATTCAAAAAGTCGGCGCCTGCGCGGTCCATCTTGTTCACAAAGCCCATACGCGGAACGCGGTAGCGGTTGGCCTGGCGCCACACTGTCTCAGATTGCGGTTCAACACCGTCTACTGCCGAGAACAAAGCGATCAGACCATCGAGTACACGCATCGATCTTTCAACCTCAACGGTGAAGTCAACGTGACCAGGAGTATCGATGATGTTGAACTTGTATTTCTTTGAATCGGCATTTGTCTTTCCCTGAACAGTAGGAAAGTTCCAGTAACAGGTTACGGCAGCGGAAGTGATCGTAATACCTCTTTCTTTTTCCTGTTCCATCCAGTCGGTAGTGGTCGCACCTTCGTGCACTTCGCCAATTTTATGCGATACTCCCGTATAATAAAGAATCCTTTCTGTAGTCGTGGTTTTACCGGCATCGATGTGCGCCGCAATACCAAAATTTCGCTGTAATCTTAAGTCTGCCATGACCTGTTGTTATTTAACTGTATTTGGGTGCGCAAAGGTATGAAAAGTACGGGGGAATCTGAAGAAAGTTTCCGGTATAAGTCGATGCTGCGCTACGTGAAAAGTTGAAGGGGACAAGTGAAAAAGGAGGGCGGTGTCGGGTGTCGGGTGTCAGCTATCAGCTTTCGGCTGTTGTGAACACACCCGACCCCCGATACCTAAAGCTCAAAGCCCAAAGCTCATAGCTCAAAGCCCATAGCCGACAGCTGATAGCTGATAGCTGACGGCCGACAGCTAAAAAAAACCCTCCGAAAAATCGGAGGGCTATAATTTTACCTTTTTACTTTTACCTTTTCACTTATCCTTACACCCTGAAGTGCGCAAACGCTTTGTTTGCATCGGCCATACGGTGAGTATCTTCTTTCTTCTTGAAAGCCGCACCCTCTCCCTTCGCCGCAGCCATGATCTCACTTGCCAGCTTCTCTGCCATACTTCTTCCATTTCTCTCACGGCTGAAACGTATCAGCCATTTCATACTGAGGGATATCTTGCGATCAGGACGAACCTCTGCAGGAATCTGAAACGTCGCACCGCCAATTCTTCGGCTCCTTACTTCCACTGCTGGCGTGATGTTCGATAATGCCTTCTTCCAGATATCATATCCATTCTCACCGGTTTGCTTCGAAACGCGGTCGATGGCATCATAAAAAATATTGAAAGCGGTATTCTTTTTTCCTTCCCACATCAGGTTGTTCACAAACCTTGTAACCAACGGATCACTGAATCGTGCATCTGCCGCGGGTGGGATTTTTTTTGCTTTCGTCTTCCTCATTTACTATTATTTGAAGATCGGTGGTTGTTTATTTTTTAGCCTTTTCTTTCTTCGTACCGTATTTCGAACGGCTCTTCTTCCTGTCCTTCACGCCAGCAGTATCAAGACTTCCTCTCACAATATGATATCGAACTCCCGGAAGGTCCTTCACACGACCGCCTCTCACAAGAACAATCGAGTGTTCCTGCAGGTTATGTCCTTCCCCGGGAATGTATGCGATCACTTCCACCTTGTTGGTAAGCCTCACTTTCGCAACTTTACGCAGCGCTGAGTTTGGCTTTTTAGGCGTGGTTGTATAAACACGGGTACAAACTCCCCTGCGGAAAGGGCATGCATCCAGCGCTCTGGACTTGCTCTTTGCCTTGATTATCTCTCTTCCTTTTCGAACCAATTGCTGAATGGTGGGCATTCTCGACCTTTTATTTTTGGGACGGCAAAGGTATAGGCCTCCTTTTAAAAAACAAAATAAATATCAATGGAAGAGATGGTGTTACACTCTGAACATCCAGCCTTTTTCGTCAACGGCCGAACCATTGCGAACGGCATCCAGTCTTGATTTCAGCTCAGGCGCAACCTTCCAGGCGGAAGTGTCGAACTGCATTACAAGATCCCTGTAACAAAGTTCCCTGATTAGCGAAATCGTTGCGGCGGTTCCCGTTCCGAAGATTTCTTTCAGTTCCCCGGCACGATACGCATCGGCAAGTTCATCGATGTTGATCTCCCGTTCCTCCACCTGCAATCCCATATCGCTCAACACGGCGATGGCACTGTCGCGTGTCACACCCGCAAGGATGGTTCCGGAGTCAAGCGAAGGTGTCAATGCTTTATTGCCGACAATGAAGAAGACGTTCATAGTTCCGATCTCCTGGACCACCTTGTGCTGAAACGCATCCGTCCACAACACCTGGTCGTACCCTTTCTTCTTTGCCTCCGCCGTCGCCAGCATGCTACCCCCGTAATTCCCGGCAGCTTTCGCAAAGCCGAAACCTCCCGGCGCCGCTCTGGTATACTTCTCTTCAACATAGATACGCATGGGTGTGCTATAGTAAGGGCCGGTGGGACTCAATATGATGAGAAACTTATAATTGTCGGCCTGCTTTACGCCAATCACCTCGTCAGAAGCAAACATCAGCGGACGGATGTACAATGAATGGTCGGGCTTCGCCGGGATCCAGTTCTTATCCAGTTCAACCAGCTGCCTCATCCCTTCGATAAAAATCGATTCGGGCACAGATGGCATGTACATTCTTTCGGCCGAAACATTGAAGCGCTTCCAGTTGTCATGAGGGCGGAAGATGAACGCTTCACCATCGGTGTTCTTATACGCCTTGATTCCCTCGAAAATCGCCTGACCATAATGCAATGCAACAACCGAAGGGCTTAAAAGCAATGGCTGATACGGCTTGATCTCCACGTTTTTCCATTCCCCGTTCTCATAGTCGGACTCGAGCATATGATCGGTGAAATACTTCCCAAATGGAATATTTTCAAGGGGAATGTCATGAAGTTTGCTCCTTTCTACTCTTGTTGTCCGTATTCCCTGAGATGCGATCATAGCTTTCAATTTTGTCGTTACAAAGAAACAATTAAACTTCGGGGCAACAAAAATCCGCAAGCAGAATTACTAACAATTGTTAGTTTGCCACGCAACCAAAACTATGGGCTTCCAATCCTTTCAATTATCACCTAAACTGGTGGCCGAACTGTATCCTAAACAGCTGGTGCTAAACGGCGAAACAGAACCGATGGTCGCTGCCGCTCAGGAAGCGGCGCCATTCGAGGGTCGGAATCTAAAACGCATCGCTTTCTTGGTCCGCACGCCGGGGAAGCCGGCTGCCGCGGAAACCGACTTACTGCAGAAACTGCTTGCAGCATGCCATTTACAAACGAATGATATCGCGTTGTTTAACCTGGCGGAATCGGACGATTCCAGGCTCGATATGAACGTGCTGTTGGAAAAGTTGAAGTTCAAAAAGGTGATTCTCTTCGGGGTTGAACCGGATTTCATCCGGCTGCCGTTCTCGATACCTCTCTATACACTTCAACGATATAACACATCCGAATTTCTCAGAGTAGATGCGTTAACCGAGTTCATCAGTGAATCGACAGAATCGAAACAATTGAAGAAACGATTGTGGGCAAATTTGAAAGAGATGTTTGCTCTGTAATAAATCCATCCGAATTGCGAGAACTTATTTTTGCCACCAGGAACTCAAACAAGGTGCGGGAGATCCAGTCTCTTGTGGGAGGGCAGTTCATCCTGAAAACACTGGACGAAGCAGGCATTGACATTGAAATTCCCGAGCCGTACGACACTCTTGAAGAAAATGCCCGGATAAAGGCAGAAACGATTTACAGGCTGACAGGCCTCGCGGCTTTTGGAGAGGATACCGGTCTCGAAGTGGCCGCTCTTGGCAACCGGCCGGGCGTTCATTCGGCACGCTACTCAGGGGTACAACCCCCATCGGACGCAGCGAACATCCAAAGACTTTTACAAGAACTGAAAGGGACCGCCAACCGGTCTGCAAGGTTTCGCACCATCATCTGCCTAATTCATGAAAGCGGCGAGGAATTGTTCGAGGGCATCTGCGAGGGTGAAATTTCAACGGTGCCAACCGGCATCGAAGGTTTTGGATATGATCCTGTATTCATACCTTACGGCAGCAACAGAACATTTGCAGAAATGCGGCTTGAAGAAAAGAATGCGTTCAGTCACAGGAAGAAAGCCGTGGTCAAGCTGGTTTCATTTTTGCAGAATCTAAGCGAACGCCGCCCTCACTAATTACACAAATATTGCCCTCCCAAGACAACCATAACATCCCGGAACCCGACTTAATAAAGGGTTGCATTGAAGGCGACAGAAAGATGCAGGAGGAATTGTACCGAAGGTTTGCCGGAAAAATGTACGCCGTTTGTCTGCGGTACGCGAACAATTCCAACGACGCACAGGACCTTCTTCAGGAAGGGTTCATCAAGGTATACCGTAACCTTCACAGGTTCCGGGCAGAAGGTTCTTTCGAAGGGTGGATCCGCCGCGTGTTCATCAATTCGTCGATCGAACAGTACCGAAAGAAATCCGCCCATCTCGCCACGGTTAGTGACCGGGAAGAAAACACCATCGAGGACACCGACATCAGTGCATTGGATAGCATGGCTGAGAAAGACATTATTAAGTTAATTCAGGAACTTTCGCCAGGTTATCGCACTGTATTCAACCTTTATGTCGTTGAAGGGTATTCGCATAAGGAAATCGGTGAACAGCTGGGGATCAGTGAAGGAACGAGTAAATCGCAACTCGCCCGTGCAAAAGGAATTTTGCAGAAGAAAGTAGCACAGTATTTAACCGATACGAACAAATCGTATTCAAAATAATGCCTTCAGATTTTTCATACAGATTGAAACAATTCCAACAGGAGCCGCCGTCGGATACCTGGCAAAGAATTGCCGATGAGCTGGACAATGGCCGCTCGTCGTTCCTGTCTCAACGTCTGAAGGCATATGAACAACTTCCTCCCGAAGAAAGCTGGGAAAAGATCAGCCAGGCGATCACACCTTCTCCCCGGGTTTTATGGGCCAGAAGGCTTGCAATGGCTGCCATCACAATCGGGATTGCCTTCGTAGTTGTTCAGCAGTTTACGTCCAATTCAGAGGATGCTCCAAAGCCGACGGTCGTTAATGTTACGCCTGTTCAGCCCGACGCGGTGCAACCGGCCAGCATAATCCCGCCGGTTCGTACCACCCAACCTGTGGCCGTTACTCGTCCGGAACTTGCTGCCTCACGAAAGCCCGCAAAAACTTCACTCGCCGGCCTTCGTTCGGGAAATCCGCGCCGAAGAGTAAATTATGCGAGTCTTTCCCCATCTCTTGATAATGCGAACGGCGAGAACATTAGGGTCGCCGCGCCGCCGATCCGCGATCAGAACGGTAATATCATCATGGACCTGGCGCTTATTTCGTCACCGGATACGGATTATGTAACAGTGACCGGACCAAACGGTACTCAGACCAGGCTTTCCAAAAAGTTTCTGGATTGCATCACCTATCTCAACGACTACGGATACGATCACGACTACATGGCGCAATATTGCCGAGGCAGATTTACAGAATGGCGCGAAACACTTGCCGAAAAAGCAACTCTTGTTCCTGCAGCCAGCAACTTCTTCGACATTTTCGAACTGAAAGATTTGCTGCTCGAACAGTAGCACCGGCGTATGTAAGCACTTGATATGAAACTTGATTTCCCGCAACATGTTCAATTCTCCACGTTACTTCAAATAAGGATCACCGATATCAACTATGGCGGGCATGTAGGCAACGACAGCATTCTTTCGCTGCTGCATGAAGCCAGGATCAGATTTTTGCAATCGAAAGGTCTGTCAGAACTCGACTTTGGCGGCAAGGGTCTGATCATGCGCGACGTTGTCATCAATTTCAAAAACGAAATCTTTTATGGCGACGAACTGATTGCCGAAGTAAGCATCGCTAATATGTCCTCCGCGGCTTTCGATGTGTTTTACCGGTTACAGTCGGGTTCTTCCGAAAAAATTGTTGTTATTGCAAAGACAGGTATGGTGTGCTACGACTACTCTGCAAAAAAGGTAAGTTCCATTCCTGCAATATGCCAGCAGGCTCTTTCCGAAACAAACTGATCACTCGTTCCAGATCTTCCATGCGGCTTCAGCCTGCAGCACAAGCATCTCGTAACCGTTTTTTATTCTGGCACCACGTTGCTCTCCCTGCATGAGGAACGCTGTTTTTTCCGGATTGTAGATGAGGTCAAACAACAGATGTGAGCCATCAATAAACTGGTAAGGTATCGGTGGAAACTCCGACACGTTGGGGAAGGTTCCCAACGGTGTTGTATTAATGATAAGCTTATGCTTTGAAAGAATGTTTCGATCGAGTTCTGAAAAAACTAATTCTCCCTGGTTCCTCCATTCCCTGACAACCGTTGTACGTTCGATTCCGAGTGAATCAAGTACGTAGTTCACCGCTTTCGCGGCCCCTCCCCTGCCGAGTACAAGAGCGTGAGTATGCGATGACGTAAGCAGCGGTTCGAGCGAAAGACGAAAACCTGTTACATCTGTATTGTACCCTTTCATTGCACCGGCCTGCATACTGATGCAATTGCATGCGCGAATTTGATCAACGGTTACATCCAGTTCCTTTAGAAATTGAAGCACTTGTTCCTTGTACGGGATGGTTACGTTCAACCCCACAAGATCCGGGTTGTCGGCCAGCAACTGCGGCAGACCAGAAATTTCGGCGATCGGAAAATTCCTGTACTCGCTGTTGGCAATTCCCTCGCGCAGAAACTTATCGGAGAAATATTTTTGGGAGAACGAGTGCGTAAGAGGATAACCAATGAGGCCGTAAATCTTCACTGCACCGATGCTTTATTCAGGAACAGGTGGAAGGTGTCGCCCCTCAAACCGAGGCGCATTGTTTCAAGCGGAAGGACCTCGGAAGGTGCGATGTTGCCGAGATTTACGTTGCATCCCGCAAGTTCAATGAAGTACAACTGCTGTGCCTTTTGTGGTGCTTCCCAGATGATTTTGTCTTCAGGAATTTGTGTCAGGATCTCCTGCACCAAACCTTCCCTTACTTCTCCACTGCCGCGGTAGATGCCGACATTGCCGGATTCTCTTGCTTCCGCGATAACATATTTTGCTCCGGCCTGAAGTTCAGCCCGCATCAATTCAATCCATTTGTACGGCGGGATGATGTGCGCGGCGTCTTTGCTTCCGACCTCACTCAACACTTCTCCGTGCTTCGTCAGTTTTTCGATGTATTTGCACTTGTCTGCATGCGGAATGGTGATGGAACCGTCGCTCACTTCGATATATTTCACACCATATTCACGGCACACGTTCACATAATCTTCAAACTGGTTGCGAACGATAAATGCTTCGAACAGCGTGCCGCCAAAGTAAATGGGAATATCGTAAGACGTATATACGTCGATCTTTTCACGAAGATTAGGTGTAACGAACGAAGTTCCGAAGCCAAGCTTCACGATGTCGACATGAGGGTGCGCAACGCTAAGAAAGTTGTGGACTTCCGCAATGCTCAACCCTTTGTCCATCACCATCGTAATTCCATGAGTCCGGGGTTTAAGGTGGCGTTCAGGGATCTGCGTAAGGTTGAAATTCATTCGGAAACTTTTCTATTGCAACTTGGAACGGCGCAAAAATAAGGGAACTAATCAATAGAAAATTCCGCCCCGGCCAATCAGAAAGATTTGTTCTTCTTGTGGCGCGCAACAATATCAACTACTTGTTGATGTTGCAATATGGCCGGATTGAGATCTATCATCTTCTTAAGAAGCTTGGGTGCAACGCTCATTCCTTTCTCTAGTTGCAGCAATGCCTCTTTTGATTTGCCCATGGCGAGATAAATCGCGCTGAGATAGAATATGAAAATCGGCTTGTTGTCTGTATGTTTCATCGCCGCCTGCGTTTGCTCGAGCGCTTCCGAATAGTATTGACCGCTGTAAAGACAACGTATCAGGGCTTCCCAACTGGATATATTCTTTGGTCGCTGGCGTACAACATTTGAAAAATACTGGATGGCCTCCCGGTAATCGCCAAGTTGCATTTTACATTCACCCATTGCGAGGTTGTACTCTGGTTGCGTGCGGTGGATCTGCATCGCGGTCTCTAGCTGCTTTGCCGCATTCGCCCATTGACCTTCGTTGATATAGGTACAGGCAATTTTATAATAAAGCTTGCTGTCTTCCTGGTTAAGATGTGATGCCTTGCGATAATAAAACCTTGCCTGCGCGTAATTTTTCAGTTTGTCGTAACAATGGCCTATCGCTTCATAGATCACGTCTTCGGGCCTCGACAGTTCAAGTACTCTCTCCAATACTTCGATCGCATCCTTGTATTTCCGGAGCCGGATGTATGCGTCGCCCATGTTGCGATAGGCATAATCGAACTTTTCATCTATCGCCACTGCATACTTGTACGCGTCGATCGCCTTTTCATACAGCTTCAATCCCTGGTACCCTGCAGCCAGGTTGAACCAGGCAAGTTCGCTGTAAGGATTTTCGTCGATGATCTGTTGGTGGAGGCGAATGCTTTCCTCGTTGCGACCGGTAAAATCTGTCCAGAAACATATCTTGTACAACGCTTCTTCGTTCTCCGGGTCCTCTTCGAGGATCAGCTTCAGACAATCAAAGATCTTGTCGAATTCCTCGTAGTCATCGTATACATCGGCAAGCTCGAACAGGAGGCCGATGCGTTCGGCACCTTCGAACAATTGCAGAGCATTCTCGAGCAACTCAACTGCTTTCTCCTGCTGGTCGAGCGCGAGGTAAGCGTCCGTTTTGAGGATGTACAGATTGATGTCGTTGGCGTCGAGCAGTTCTGCGTGGTGAAGAATATCAAGCGCCTCGTGGTATCTGCGGGAGGCTATAAGAAGATCCGCTTTCTTGATGTGCAGCATCGAAGAATAAGGATACTGCCCGATCCCAAGGTCAACGGCCTCGAGGGCTTGTGACAGATCTTCGATGTCATCGAAGTAGTCGACGATCTTTTCAAAGGATTCCTCTTCCAGGAAAGAATGACTCCTACCTGCCTTCAGGTTCTGAAACTGTTTGATTAACTCCCTGATCTCCTCCTTGTCCTCGCCGTATGAATTCTCTTTCATGTATGAAGGTTTAGTCAAGTTACCTTATCCATCGGATTCAGGCAACTTTAATTGGGTACTCTGTGTTTAGTTATCCCCAGCCTGAAAAAAATATATTTTCACAAAGTCTTATGGAATAAGCATTTCAACGCATCACAGTTAATAAATCGCCAAACTTTGTGTCAGGCGGTTAAAAATCTCATAAAATTTTCGATATTTTTGTCCCGATATGCAGTCAAACTCTACTCTA
>JAESFU010000572.1_pt1 | contig 16511 bp, 16 predicted proteins | sample 9269461 | NCBI WGS metagenome assembly JAESFU01 (sample SAMN14502556, study PRJNA617107) | algae metagenome | isolation source: Stenomitos rutilans HA7619-LM2 and co-occurring heterotrophs from cave walls | place: USA: Waikapalae cave, Hawaii | collected 2009-07-28
CTCGATGTTTCCATGGGCAACATCATCTTCAAAGACGGTCCTCAGAATTAATCATCAGCTCGTAAAATATTCTAAAATGTCATCCCAACCGGATGACATTTTTTTTGCTGGCTTGGGTTCTCACAGAAAGCCCAGATCACACGGAAATTTCTCTGCTGTCTTTATTCCGTGCGATCTGTGCTTTCCGGGAGAGCCTGTATTTTTTCGCAGCCATCCGGACAACGTTCTGTAATTTTCAGACAGATTGTGACACTAATCATTTCAAATAAACCAACCTCTGTGGAAGCATTAATCGCCAGTAATGTCACCAAGCGCTACACCAATCATATAGCGCTGGATGACGTGAGCCTGACCATTCCCGGCAAGACAATCTTCGGATTGCTCGGTCCCAACGGTGCAGGCAAAACAACCCTCATTCGTATTATTAACCAGATCATCAACGCTGACAGTGGCACCATCTCTTTATTTGGAGAGAAGCTGGAGCCGCGGCACATCGGCAGCATCGGGTATCTGCCCGAAGAACGCGGTCTCTACAAAAAGCTGAAAGTAGGCGAGCAACTTACGTACTTCGCTCAGCTAAAAGGACTGAGCCGCAAAGATGCTGTCGAAAGAAGCAAGGCATGGATCAAGAAATTCGAAATCACCGACTGGTGGAATAAAAAAGTAGAAGACCTCAGCAAGGGTATGGCGCAGAAGGTGCAGTTCATCAGCACGGTCATGCATGAACCCAAGCTCATCATTCTGGATGAACCCTTTTCGGGCTTCGATCCGGTAAACGCACAGCTCATCACACAGGAAATTCTGGAGCTGAAGGAAAAAGGATGTACTGTTATCTTCTCCACGCACCGTATGGAAACCGTAGAAGATTTGTGCGATCACATCGCGTTGATTAACAAGTCCAAAAAAATACTCGAAGGCTCCAAGAAACAGGTGAAGGAAGAGTACCGCACCAATACATTTCTGGTAGAACATCATGGCTCGTTCAATTTGTCCAATGAGCATTACACGCTGGAGTATCAGCATCACCTGGAGGACAATTATTTTAAATCCCTGATCCGTATGAAAGGCAATGCCCGTCCGAATCAACTGATTCGCGACCTGACCGATGTAACTGAAGTAAACAGCTTTGCCGAAAAAGTACCAACCATGAGCGAGATCTTTATCGGTCTGGTGAAAGGAGGTTCCCATGAATAAGATCTGGCTCATCATGCAGCGCGAGTTTCTGAATCGCGTACAGAAGAAATCGTTTCTCATTGCCACCATTCTCATTCCGCTGATCTTTCCGGCGATTATGGCGCTGCTGGTCTACATTTCGCAGCAACAGGACAAGAACAAGCAAAAGGAAATCATCCACTATATCGATGAGTCCAAACTCTTCAAGCCCGATTCGTCGCGCTTTATCTTCAAGGAGTTCCACGGTACGCTGGAGGACTTGAAGAAAGCCTACAAACACACCGATGATTTCGGATTCTTGTACATTCCTCACATCACGCCCGAAAAGCCGACAGGCATTACGTTATACTCCAAAATTTCGCCGAGTATCAGCGATGTTTCAGGTATTGAGAAAATGTTTGCCAACCAGCTTCGGGACATTAAAATGCAGAAGCTGAATGTAGACCAAAAGCTTTTGGACAGTATTAAAACCGATGTCACCATCTCTACCATCAGCGGCGAAGAAGAAAAATCAAGCAACACCACCATATTGGCCGTTATCGGCATGGTCGGTGGAATACTCATGTACATGTTCATCTTTATCTATGGTGCGCAGATCATGCAGGGCATCATCGAGGAGAAAACCAGTAAGGTGGTGGAAGTGATCGTGTCCTCGGTAAAACCTTTTCAGCTGATGATGGGAAAAATTCTGGGACTTGCTTCCGTAGGATTGCTACAGTTTCTCATCTGGATTATTCTAATGACAGCAACCTTTACGGCCTTCAGAAGTTTTGGCATTGCCACGCCACAACAGCAGGCGGTAGAACAGGTTTCGCCAGGCGCCACACAGGCCGCATCTTCATCTTCTGAAACCGCCGCGATGATGGACATGTTTTTCTCCATGCCATGGGGTTATATCGGCTCGTGCTTCATTTTCTTTTTCCTGGGTGGATATTTATTGTATGGTGCCCTCTTCGCAGCCGTTGGCTCTTCGGTGGACAGTCCCGCGGAAGCGCAGCAGTTTATGTTTCCCATCACCATACCGATGTTGATCTCATACATGAGCCTCTTCATGTTTGTGATGAAAGATCCGCATGGCACCGTAAGCGTCTGGTTGTCCATCATTCCATTCACATCACCGATTGCCATGATCGGCCGCATTGGCTTTGGCGTACCCGCCTGGCAACTGGCACTCTCCATGATTTTACTCGTAGGAGGTTTCGTACTCACTACCTGGGTAGCCGGAAGAATTTACCGCGTCGGCATTCTGATGCACGGCACCAAGGTAAACTTCAAAGTAATGGCCAAGTGGTTTATGATGAAGGGGTAGATAAGCAGAAAGCAGTAAAGCAGAAAGCTGCAGGCAAATTCCTTAAGACATTGCCTGCAGCTTTCTGCTTTTTGCTTTCTTCCATTACTGACGATTTGCCTATTTTTACCTGAATGAGCAAGCTGTCCTCCCTGCCCGGTATTGGTTTTTACAAGAACAACACGGCTGTGAAGTGGGTGGTGCTTGTTGTTTCGGTGCTCATCAGCGTGGGCTCTATCTATTATACCAAAATACTCGTCGATCAGCTCAAGGGCCGCGAGCGGCAACAAGTGCAGCTGTATGCGAAAGCGATCGAGTACACGGCCAATCAGGGCGACGGCGACGTAAATTTCATTGCGCAGGAAATCCTGTTTCAGAACCGTTCTATTCCCATCATTCACGCCGACGAAAAAGGACAGGTATTGTCCTATCGCAATCTCGACCTGGATGAAAAGCTTTCCACGGCGCGTAAAAATTCCATTCTGGATGACGAGATGAACATCATGCGTGACACGTATGAACCCATCACTGTCACCCTGCGCGATCCGCAGAACGGCGAAGTGTTCGGCATCCAGTACATCTATTACAAGAACTCGTTCCTGCTCAAGCAGCTTATCGCGTATCCCTACATACAGCTCTCGGTTATTGCCCTGTTTGGATTCATTTCTTTCCTCGCGTTTAACTACTCAAAGGTGGCGGAGCAAAACCAGGTGTGGGTAGGGCTTGCCAAAGAAACCGCTCACCAGCTGGGCACGCCCATCTCGTCGCTGATGGCGTGGATCGAGGTAATCCGCGAAGATTCTGACATGCGCGAAAAAGGCGTGGTGGAAGAATTGGAGAAAGACATCTACAAGTTGCGTGTCATTACTGAGCGTTTCTCCAGCATCGGTTCTGCTCCCACGCTGAAGAAAGAGAACGTGGTGTTGCTCATCAATAACGTGGTGAATTACCTGCGGCCGCGCGTATCGGCCAAAATACGCATGGAGGTCTTTACGCTGTCGGATAACATCTTTTCCAACCTGCACGCGCCACTGTTTGAATGGGTAATTGAAAACCTGTGCAAAAATGCAGTGGATGCGATGGGGAATACCGGCACCATCGCCATTAAAATTCTGCGGGGTAACGAGGGAAAGGTTTTTATCGATGTTTCTGATACCGGCAAAGGTATTCCGCGCTCTAAAATAGAGCAGGTTTTCCGGCCGGGATTCACCACCAAAAAACGTGGCTGGGGTTTGGGGCTCACACTGGCCAAACGGATTATCGAGCAATATCACAACGGCAAAATTTTCGTGAAGTCGTCGGAAGAAAATCAGGGCACAACTTTCCGTATCACGCTGCAGGCATTATAGGTGTGCGACACATTTTGCGCACACGCAAACAGGCTGATTAGCAGTGCTGAAAAACAGTTTTCGCGACGCTTTAAAATACCTTAATAATTCGCGGGGAAGCCCTTTGTACTTCGTGCTGTACTGCCTACTTTTGCGGTCGTTTTCAGAACCCTGAATCCCTTTATAAAACAACATACAATGGCAAATATTGGAAAGATCACCCAGGTTATCGGTCCTGTAGTAGACGTAGCCTTCGATGGCGAAGGAGCTAAGTTACCGAACCTTCTTGACTCCCTTGAAGTAACAAAAGCTGATGGCACCAAAGTAATTTTGGAATGCCAGCGGCACCTTGGCGAAGACCGCGTACGCACCATCTCTATGGAAGGTACCGAAGGTCTTGTAAGAGGCATGAAAGTAACCGACACCGGTTCGCCGATCACCATGCCAATTGGTGAAGATATCAAAGGACGACTTTTCAATGTTGTGGGCGAGGCCATCGACGGTATTGCGCAACCAAAAGGAACCAAGAAACTTCCGATCCACCGTCCTGCTCCCCTGTTCGAAGATCTTTCAACTTCCACAGAAGTTCTTTTTACCGGTATTAAAGTTATCGACCTGATCGAGCCTTATGCAAAAGGTGGTAAGATCGGATTGTTCGGTGGTGCCGGTGTGGGTAAAACGGTATTGATCCAGGAATTGATCAACAACATTGCGAAAGCATACTCCGGTCTTTCGGTATTTGCCGGCGTGGGTGAAAGAACCCGTGAAGGTAACGACTTGCTGCGCGAGATGATCGAAGCCGGTATTGTAAACTACGGTGATGAATTTATGAAGTCCCTCCACGAAGGTGGCTGGGATCTTTCCAAAGTAGATCAGCAAAAACTGGAAGACTCGAAGGCAACCTTCGTGTTCGGACAGATGAACGAACCTCCCGGGGCACGTGCACGCGTGGCACTGTCTGGCTTGACGGTAGCCGAATATTTCCGCGATGGTGATGGACAAGGCAAAGGCCGCGACATCCTTTTCTTCGTAGACAACATTTTCCGCTTTACACAGGCAGGATCTGAAGTATCGGCTCTTCTGGGTCGTATGCCTTCTGCCGTAGGTTATCAGCCTACACTGGCCACAGAAATGGGTGCCATGCAAGAGCGTATCACATCAACCAAAAATGGTTCGATCACATCGGTACAGGCCGTTTACGTTCCTGCCGATGACTTGACTGACCCTGCCCCTGCAACAACATTTGCTCACTTGGATGCCACCACGGTATTGAGCCGTAAAATTTCCGAGCTCGGTATCTACCCTGCCGTAGATCCGTTGGATTCAACATCACGCATCCTGCGCCCTGAAATTGTAGGCGACGAGCACTATAACTGCGCACAACGCGTAAAAAACATTCTGCAGCGCTATAAAGAATTGCAGGATATCATCGCCATCCTCGGTATGGATGAATTGTCTGATGAGGACAAGCAGGTGGTACACCGCGCACGCCGCGTTCAACGCTTCCTGTCACAACCTTTCCACGTAGCAGAACAGTTTACAGGTCTGCAAGGTGTGCTGGTTGATATCAAAGACACCATCAAAGGCTTCAACGCGATTATGGATGGACAGTACGATCACCTGCCGGAGATGGCTTTCAACCTGGTGGGTAGCATCGAGCAGGCTGTTGCCAAAGGCGAGAAGATGATGGCCGAGGCGAAAGGATAATCAATTTCAAATTTTACGATTTCAGATTTCAGATTCACCCGGATCTGAAATCCTGAAATCTGAAATCATAACGCTATGCATTTAGAGATATTAACACCTGAGAAAAAGGTATATGAAGGAAACGTGACAGTCGTTACATTTCCCGGTTCCGATGGTTCTTTCCAGGTGCTGGACAATCACGCACCGCTCATCAGCTTACTGAAAGAAGGTGTGGTGGAATACAAGGGAAAAGACGGTGCGCACCACATCGCCATCACAGGCGGCGTAGTGGAAGTACTGAAGAACCGCGTCATTGTTTTAGCTGACGGTATCGCAGCATAACCTATCAAAGGACATTAAAAAAAATAACCCCGGCGACACCGGGGTTATTTTTTTACCTATTTATTTCTAACCTGAACTTTCTCTATTGTCGCACTACCCACTTCACCAGGAACACCACACCAATCACAATCGCGATAACGCCCAGTACCCAGAAGGCTTCGTTTACTCCTCCGAACAACGTCAGTGTTAACCCCACTGCGCCGAAAATGATGGCAAGCTTCAAGTCGTTGTCCAATGCTTTTACAGCTTGCTCTGCGGCCACACTATCGCCTTCACGTTTGGCTTTTGCATACGCCTTCATTTGTTTCTTTACGGTCTGGCGGAATTCTTTTTTTCCTTCGCGCGAAAGCGAATTATATTTTTTGGCCAATATGGCAGCAGCTTCTTCTTTGGTGGCTACGCGTTTTGTTTCTGCAACCGGTGCTGCCGGCACAAGGACTTTTTCATCTGCGCTTGCTACCATTGTTTCGGTCTGCAATGCCAGTGGGCTTTGATGTTCGGTGGAATCTGTTGTTACAGATGACGATGTTATTTCCTGTTGTTTTTGCTTACGGCCACTATTGTAATCGTAGTGATCGAAGTGGTAGGTATACTTGGGTGTTGAGCACGCCGCAGCCAATAGGGTTACCCCTAGCAGCCAGAGATATTTTCGCATAGAGTTTATTTTTTAGTTTTACTCGATCTGAAAAATATCCTGCCAAGAAAACGCTTCTCGAATTGCCAGAAGAAATTGAATTGTCCAAACAGAAAGCCGTAGATCAACAGTACAACGTTGTAGAGGGGTAGAATGAAAATGTAATACAGAACTGTTGCCAGGGTTGAGTTTCCGTTTTCGCCGGCAAGAAAAGCAAGGATGGGCTTTTTGATGAAAAGGATGGTGAAGCCCGTGCAGGCAAAAACAACCAGAACGATAATAACCTGCGTAATGCTACCGAGTTTCCAGCGTTCCTGTAATCTTGCTAACCACGAACCATTGGCCATAACTTGCAACTTAGTTTTTAGGGAAATTTTTCCACAAACCTCTCTCCGGTAGTGGGGCCTCAAAAGTTACCAATTCCTTTTTTACCGGGTGCACAAATGATAATTTTTTTGCGTGCAGATAAATGCTGCCGTCGTCGTTGGCTTGTTCATCGCCATACTTTACATCGCCTTTTATAACGCACCCCATGCTGGCCAATTGTACGCGGATCTGGTGTGGCCTGCCGGTGACAGGGTTCACCTGTAGCAGCCAGTGTCCTTCTGCCTGCGCGATAATCTTGTAGCTCAATTCAGAGCGTAATGCGCCTACGGTTTCTTTTCTGAAGGCTGTGGTCTTGTTCTTTTTTTCGTCTTTCAACAGCCAGTGCACGAGTGTGTCCTCCGGCTGCGGGGGTTTGCGGCTTACAATCGCGTAGTATGTTTTCGTTGTCTCTTTCTCGCGGAATAAAGCATTCATGCGCTCCAGCGACTTCGAAGTACGGGCCAGCACCACAATGCCGCTGACGGGTCTGTCCAATCGATGCACAACGCCCAGGAACACCGCGCCGGGTTTATTGAATTTCTCCTTGATGTAATCTTTCCCCCACTCCACCAGGGGCTTGTCTCCCGTGGCATCGCCCTGCACCAGCACGCCGCTGGCCTTGTTTACCACCAGCAGGTGGTTGTCTTCGTAAAGGACTTCAAAGGGTTTAGATTTCATGTAGAGCAACCATTGTCCTAACCAACTTCAGTTATGCAAACTAAAACTCCGACGTAAAATGAAACTCGATCTCCGGAAAATTGTCCTGAACCATTTTTAGCCACGCGCGCGATTCCGCCATAAACACCTGTTTGCCGTCTTTATCACGGGCAATGTGCCGTTGTTTGGACTCGATGAACTCGGCCAGCTTCTGCGGGTTCTTGCTGCTGATCCAGCATGCTTTGTAAATATTTTGCGGCACAAACTGACTGGATGCGCCGTACTCATTCTTTAATCTGAACTGGATCACTTCAAACTGAAGTGCGCCCACCACGCCCACTACTTTTCTGTTTCCGATCTCGTAGGTAAACAACTGCGCCACGCCTTCTTCCATCAATTGCAGCAAGCCTTTTTCAAGTTGCTTGGTTTTCATGGCGTCCATGTTCACCACTTCTTTAAAAATCTCGGGCGAGAAACTCGGAATACCGGTGTACATCAGCTTCTCGCCTTGCGTGAGCGTATCGCCGATCTTCAGGTTGCCCGTATCGTACAAGCCGACAATGTCCCCGGGCCATGCCTCCTCTACTGTCTCGCGGTCCTGTGCCATAAATGCCGTGGCGTTGGAGAAGCGGATATTTTTTTCCTGGCGCACGTGCAGGTAGTTGCTGCCGCGTTCAAACTTGCCGGAGCACACGCGAAGAAACGCAATGCGGTTCCGGTGCTTGGGGTCCATGTTCGCGTGTATCTTGAAAATAAAACCGGAGAACTTGGTCTCATCAGGTTCCACTACACGCAGCGTTGTCTCGCGGTGAATCGGTGGTGGCGCGATGCGGATAAAGGTGTCCAATAGCTCTTGTACGCCAAAGTTATTCACGGCGCTTCCGAAGAATACGGGTGCTACATTTCCCGACAGATATTCGTTGATATCGAAATCGGGATATACGCCTTCGATCAGCTCTACATCGGCACGGAGTTGTTTTGCATTGTTCTCGCCTACGTAGTTGTCCACCGCCGGATCGTTGATGTCCGTTACCTCGATGCCTCCTTCTTCTACTGTAATTTTGCTGGGCTTAAACAGGTGCAGGCTCTTTTCATACAGACTGTATACGCCTTTAAAAGTTTTCCCCATACTGATGGGCCAGCTCAACGGGCGCACTTTGATGCCCAGTTTTTCTTCAATCTCATCGAGCAGATCAAATGGGTCGCGGCCTTCGCGATCAAGCTTGTTGATAAAACAGATTACGGGCGTCTTGCGCATACGGCAGACCTCCATCAGCTTCTCTGTCTGTATCTCCACACCTTTTACACAATCGATCACCATGATCACACTGTCCACCGCGGTGAGTGTGCGGTAGGTGTCTTCGGCGAAGTCCTGGTGACCCGGCGTATCAAGCAGGTTGATCTTTACGTCCTTATAGTTAAAACCCATTACGGACGTAGCCACCGAAATTCCTCTTTGTTTTTCGATCTCCATCCAGTCGGAGCGCGCGTGGTCTTTAATCTTGCTTGATTTTACAGCGCCCGCTTTTTGAATAGCACCTCCGAAGAGCAGCAGCTTTTCCGTAAGCGTGGTTTTGCCGGCATCGGGGTGACTGATGATTCCGAAGGTTCTGCGTTTGGATATTTCCTGATCTAGGGTCATGTGTGGTAAGGCCGTTATCGGTTATTCGTTAATCGTTTATCCGTTAGCCGTTATGCGTGATGGCACGGATAACGATGAACTGGTAACGGATAACGGTTTAAAGGTCGCAAAAGTAAGAAAATCGTGTTTCTCTTATCGTATCAGGAAGGCTTTGTAAAGAAAATCGAGAAATCTTTACATAGTTGGCTACATTTGATAAGATTTTTGATTTTTCTATACAGATGCCGAATTGGGAACCTGCATTATTACCGATTGCTGCTGAACTGGAAACAAAACCGGTATTGAAAAAACTGGCAGATGCTCATCGCGCGCTTGCCGAGTTCAAGGGTATTGCTTCTACCATTCCCAATGAAAGCATTCTTTTAAACACCCTTGCACTGCAAGAAGCCAAGGACAGCTCCGCCGTAGAAAACATTGTCACCACCGACGACGAGCTCTTCAAATCAGAATTAAAACTGGAAGGTCTTCAAACCCTGGCCGCGAAAGAAGTTCAGAACTATGTAGCCGCTTTGAAAAAAGGATATGAGCTCATCTCGGTAAACAACCTTCTCACCAATAATAATATTATTGAGATTCAAAGAATACTGGAAACCAATGACGCCGGATACCGGAAAGTGCCCGGTACAAGTCTGAAGAATGCAAAAACAGGCGAAGTAGTTTATACACCGCCACAGCATCAGCAAGAAATTATACGATTGATGGACAATCTCGAAGCCTATATCAACGACGATGCTTTGAGCAGCGAAGACTTCTTGATAAAAATGGCCGTCATCCATTTTCAATTTGAGAGCATCCATCCATTTTATGATGGCAACGGCAGGACAGGCAGAATTATTAACATTTTATATCTCGTACAAAAAAATCTCTTGCAATATCCGATTCTATATTTAAGCCGTCATATCATCCGGAACAAGGCAGAATATTATAGTTATCTCCAGGGCGTTCGGGACAACAATGACTGGGAACCCTGGATCATTTTTATGCTCTCCGCTATTGAAAGGACTTCCCTCGAAAGCACAACGCTGGTAAAGCAGATTAAGGAATTGATGATGCAGTATAAACAACGCATCCGGAACAATTATAAATTTTACAGTCAGGATTTGTTGAATAATCTTTTTAAACATCCTTACACAAAAATTGAATTTTTACAGGAAGACCTGCACGTAAGCCGCATTACTGCAGCGGGCTACCTGAATAAACTCGCCGAAGACGGGTTGCTGCGCAAAGAAAAAATGGGTACCGCCAACTATTACATCAACGAACCTCTTTATCAATTATTCATTCAAGCACAATAGATTATGTTATACCGGAAATTTGGAAGAACAAACTGGAACGTAAGTGAAATCGGCTATGGCATGTGGGGACTCGCCGGCTGGACGGGCTCTGAAAAAATTGAAGTAGATGAAGCACTCGAGCGCTCGGTAGAGCTTGGCTGCAATTTCTACGACACGGCCTGGGCATACGCCAATGGCGTAAGCGAAAAAATTCTGGGACAGCTTCTGAAACAGCATGCCGCTAAAAAATTATATGTGGCTACAAAAATTCCGGCTAAAAACTTTACATGGCCTTCACGGCCGGAGTTTGCTCTCGAAGATTGTTTTCCCGCATCGCACATTATTGAATACACGGAGAAGAGTCTGAAAAATCTGGGCGTAGAACAGATAGACTTGCAACAATTTCACGTATGGGAAGATGGCTGGGCCGATAAAGACGAATGGAAAAAAGCCATTGAGAAATTACAGAAAGAAGGCAAGGTAAAACACTTCGGCGTCAGCGTAAATCGCTGGGAGCCGGACAATGTATTGAACACCCTGCGCACCGGCATGATTGACTCCGTGCAGGTGATTTATAATATTTTCGACCAGGCACCGGAGGACAACCTCTTTCCGCTTTGTCGCGAACTCAACATCGGCGTCATCGCGCGTGTCCCGTTTGATGAAGGGACACTGACCGGTATGCTCACGAAAGAAACCGTGTTTCCCAAAGACGACTGGCGCTCGACGTATTTCGTGCCCGAAAATTTAAATGCCAGTGTCGATCATGCAGAAGCGTTGCGTCCGCTCATACCTTCCCGCATGTCGATGGCACAGATGGCGCTTCGTTTTATTCTTTGCAATGATGATGTCCACACCATTATTCCCGGTATGCGCAAAGTTCGGAATGTAGAGGCCAATATGGCTACCAGCGACGGCAAGCGCCTGGAAGAATCGTTGCGCCTGGAATTAAAAAATCATCGTTGGGACCGAACACCCACGAAGTGGTCGCAGTAAAAACGTTGTAGATAGTATGATACGATTTGCAGTCTTTTTGTCGATCGCATTTTTCATTTGTCATGTCGCGTTCGGGCAAACCGGATTTTCGCAGTATTTCCATGAAAATACATTGCCCGCGATCGACAACGATACATACCCCAAACTGGACTTTGCCTGGAACATGTCCGGCAAAGTTCAGTCGCTTATGAACAACGGCATCACCGAGCTGGAAGAAGGCGATCCCACCGTGGCCGTTCGCGATTTCAGCGATGTGATCAAACTACAGCCAACCTTTCTGCCGGCATTCTACTATCGGGGCGTTGCCTATAAAAAGCTGTACGATCTTAAAAAGGCTGAAGAAGATTTCATGCAGGTAATTGTCATGAATCCAAAAACAGCCGAAGCATTTGTTATGTTAGGGGAAATCGACCAGGAGCGATTCTTCCTTGCCAAAGCCACGGTTCAGTATGAAAAAGCGCTCGCGCTCATGCCTTCGCTGGTGCGGGCATACTATAATCTTGGTACAATCGAAGCTGCCAACAACAATACCCGCAAAGCCAATAAATACTTTGAGAAGTGTCATGAAGTAGATCCTCATTTTGCTGATGCTTATCTGATGCAGGGCCTCCTGAAGTATGCGCTGATCAAAAAGAAAAACAGCGAGGCCATGATGTATTTTAATCAGGCATTGCAGCAGGACTCCACGCATCGGGAAACACTTTTCTGGCGGGGACTGAGTTATGTGATGCTCGATCAGCCACAAAAGGGAATTGCTGATTGGAACAAGCTTGTTCTGTATAATCCCAACAATACATACTTCTTGCGCCTGCGCGGGTTTCTGAATATCGATCTCCAGGACTTCGACCAGGCGTATAACGATCTGCGAAAAGCCGTGCTGTCCAATCGCGAAAATGAAGATCGCTACCGGCGGGGAGAAATTATACTGGACCACCAGATGGACGTGGAATATGCCACGGAGTATGCCATGCGTTTTAGTTACGGTCTGGATGAAGGCGCACTGGCTTATTTTAAAAAAGGATTTTGCTTTTTTCTGGCCAATCAGAAAAAGAAAGCCATCGAAAATTTTAATGCTGCTGCACGCATTCAACCTTCGGCAACTGTATTTTTTCTGAAGGCTGTTACATACGAGCACCTCGGTGAACATGATTCGGCTCATCTGTATTATGACAAAGCACTTGCACTGGATAACGAGATCATCGATGCTCATAAAAAAAGAGCCCTGTATCGCTTTGAATTAAAAAACTGGAAAGGCACGTATGCCGATCTCAATGAAATGAGCCGGCTTCAGCCCGACTTGTTGTTAACCTATCGGCTTCGCGGGCTCATCAAGATCGAACAGAAAGATTACTACGGTGCCATCATCGACTTCTCCCGGTACCTGAAAGTTGATACAGCCGATCATGATATGCTGGTGCATCGCGCCCTCTGCAGAACTTATATAAAAGACTTTCCGGGTGCCAACGACGATCTCGGAAAAACGCTGCGATATCATCCCGACGACAAGCGTAACACTGTAGTTTATGAACGCATGACTGACAACTATCTCAGTGTAAAGGACACCGTGAATGCGCTGGGTACACTCCGGCGATATCTGAAAGCCATGCCGGAAGAAAGCATTTCGACACTCTGGATGGCCGAGTTATTTGTCGAGATGGAAGAATGGGACAGTGCGCAGGTAAAAATAGACCGGACATTGCGCGGATTTCATCCTGTCTACCACAATAAAACGCTGTATTCGAGAGCGCTCGGCGTTCGTGGGCGGGTCCTGCTCAATCGGAAGGATTTTAAAGGTGCCATTACCGCATTTACCACAGCCCTCGAGATAAATCCGGCCAACATGGAGGCGCGTTACCATCGTGGCAAAACCTACATCGCCAAGGGAGAAAAAAGAAACGCCATCGAAGACTTCCGAAAGCTTCAGGCGTTTGGATACCACGATGCCGACGTCATACTCCAGTCGCTGGAAAGCAAGTCAAAATGAAAACTTTACTGCCTTGTTTTAACTGACAGAATAAATCATGTCAATCTGTCACCTTCTGCCCGAAAAATTGCGGTTGGCATAACCATTGAAGAAGGGTTTCTCGACCAAAAAATTATCAGAAAACTAAAATATCAATCATATCATGGGAAAAATTATTGGAATAGACTTAGGAACTACCAACTCGTGTGTTGCCGTAATGGAAGGTAACGAGCCGGTGGTGATCGCCAATAGTGAAGGAAGAAGAACCACACCTTCCATCGTTGGCTTCCTGGACAATGGTAAAGGAGAACGCAAAGTAGGTGACCCTGCAAAACGTCAATCCATTACCAACCCGGTAAACACCGTGCAGTCCATCAAACGCTTTATGGGTAAAAAGTTTGATGAGATCTCCGGCGAAAAGAAAATGGTATCATACCAGGTAGAATCCGGTAACAACAATACGGTACGCGTTCGCATTGGCGACCGTCTCTTTACACCGCAGGAAATCTCTGCCATGATTCTTCAGAAAATGAAGAGCACTGCAGAAGACTATCTGGGCACTACCGTAACCGAAGCGGTTATTACCGTTCCGGCTTACTTTAACGATGCTGAGCGTCAGGCTACGAAAGAAGCTGGACAAATTGCCGGCCTCGATGTAAAACGTATCATCAACGAGCCTACTGCCGCAGCGTTGGCGTATGGCCTCGACAAGAAAAACAGCGACATGAAAATCGCCGTGTATGACTTGGGTGGTGGTACATTCGATATCTCTGTCCTTGAATTGGGTGATGGCGTATTTGAAGTAAAATCCACCAACGGTGATGTACACCTGGGTGGTGATGACTTCGACTTGCGCATCATGAACTGGCTGGCAGAAGAATTTCAGAAAGAAGAAGGCATCGATCTGCGCAAAGATCCGATGGCACTGCAACGTCTGAAAGAAGCTTCTGAAAAAGCAAAGATCGAACTGTCAAGCTCTAACGAGACAGAGGTAAACCTTCCGTACGTAACATCTGTAGACGGCGTGCCGAAACACCTGGTGAAAAAATTATCACGTGCCAAGTTCGAGCAACTGGTTGATGACCTGGTGCGCAGAACCCTGGAGCCTTGCCGCAAGGCCATTGAAGATTCCGGTGTATCCGTATCTCAAATCGACGAAGTTATTCTCGTAGGTGGTTCTACCCGTATACCACGCATTGTTGAAGAAGTAGAAAAATTCTTTGGCAAGAAACCATCCAAAGGTGTAAACCCGGATGAAGTAGTAGCGATCGGTGCTGCCATTCAGGGTGGTGTGTTGACAGGTGAGGTGAAGGATGTCCTTCTGCTCGATGTAACGCCACTGTCGCTGGGTATTGAGACAATGGGCGGTGTAATGACCAGACTCATCGAATCCAACACAACGATTCCTTCGAAGAAATCCGAAGTCTTCTCTACGGCGGCTGACAACCAGCCTTCTGTTGAGATTCACGTACTGCAAGGTGAACGCCCTATGGCGAAAGACAACCGTACCATCGGTCGCTTCCACCTGAGTGATATACCACCAGCACCACGCGGCATTCCGCAAATCGAAGTAACATTCGATATTGATGCGAACGGTATTCTGCATGTATCTGCAAAAGACAAGGGCACGAACAAGGAACAGAAAATCCGTATCGAAGCTTCTTCCGGTTTGACAGATGCCGAGATTCAGAAAATGAAAGAAGAAGCACAGGCCAATGCCGATGCCGATAAGAAAGTGAAAGAGCGCGCCGAGAAAATCAATCAGGCCGACTCGCTGATCTTCCAGACTGAAAAGCAGCTGAAGGAATACGGTGATAAACTTTCAGACAGCAACAAGTCCGCCATCAGCAGCGCACTGGAGACATTGAAGCAGGCACATCAGGCGCAAGACCTGACCGGCATTGACAACGGCATGAACACGCTGAACGCAGCATGGCAAGCCGCTGCCGGTGAAATGTATCAGCAGTCGGGTCCTAATCCTGGCTCCGGTGCACCAACCGACAACAATGCCGATGCGAACAATTCTGCCAACAACGTATCGGACGTTGAGTACGAAGAAGTAAACGACAAGAAGTAATTCTGTCAACCATTCAAGAGCAAGCCCTCCGGTTAATTCCGGAGGGCTTTTTTATTGTCCTGTTTGAAAAACTCACAGAACGAGATCCCGATATTCCGCGGCAAAACATTCCTGCTTCTCTTCTCTGTATTTTTCCGTGCCATTCAGTGCTTTCTGTGAGCCACCCGTTTCGCGATTGGACATGCCGGATCGAAATACAAAGTCCCTCATGGAAATCAACAAAGAGCGGAAGACGATTGCCAATTTTTGCTATGTCATCCGGGGACAGCGCTCTGTTCCTTTGAATGATTGGCTTCGGGACAATGGATACACCGCATCGGACTGCGGGCTTGTGCGAATTGATCATGGGCGCGATTTGTATGCGGTATTTCATCAGTCACAATCCAAAATTCCCTTTCATGGAATTTATTCCAGCGAAGAATCGGATGATGTATCTTTGAGCGCTATCCCGCAAGGACCGGAACCTATCGGCATACTTTCTTTTAACAAAGACGGTTACTCGCTCTACTGCAAAGAATACAGGCAATACTGGCAATGGGTTGAAGAAAGAAACGACGCACGGTATGAAAACACCATCAGCCACGGTAAGAACTACGACACCAAAAATATGATGCATGTATTCAGGTTGCTAAACATGGCCCGAAGAGATAGCACGCTTCAAAAAAATTACGGTGAGAAGATCCGAGCGTGATTGGTTATTAAAGGTACGCGCCGGAGACTTTGAGTATAATGATCTACAACAAATGGCAGAAGCCCGGATACACGAGATCGATGACCTGTTTAAAAAATCAGATCTCCCCGAAATGCCCGATGCAATCGCGGCCGAAAACAAATTGATAGAAATACGAGAAGCTTTTTATAAATAGTCGCTATCTTTTATCATCGGATCTCCACCCCATGCAGCAGTGCCCTATATGTTATACCACACTTGAAGTAAGAGAGTGCGCTCCCTGCTTCGACTGTGGTGGCACGCCCGACGAAACGGCTCACATGAAATTGCATGGCACGCATCATTATAGCGTTTATCAATGCCAGGGATTTGAGATGACGCTTTGCGAGTATTGCTATCACGACTTCCCATCCTA
>JAESFU010000573.1_pt1 | contig 16510 bp, 12 predicted proteins | sample 9269461 | NCBI WGS metagenome assembly JAESFU01 (sample SAMN14502556, study PRJNA617107) | algae metagenome | isolation source: Stenomitos rutilans HA7619-LM2 and co-occurring heterotrophs from cave walls | place: USA: Waikapalae cave, Hawaii | collected 2009-07-28
AAGAACACTTCATCAAAGCATAGAACCAACGCATAAAAAAATATTTTTTCTCGGATCATCTGTGTCTGTATTGGACATGATCAGGAATAGAATCAATAGTGAGTACCCTTCCCTCGAAGTACATGCTTACTCTCCTCCATTCAAAGCAGAGTTTAGCGATGAAGACAATGCTCACATGGCAAGTGCTATTAACTTCATCAAACCCTACGCATTATTTGTAGGTATGACGGCACCGAAACAAGAAAAGTGGGTGTTACAAAATCGTAATTCACTGAATACCCATTGCATATTTTCCATTGGCGCCGTCTTCGACTTTTACTCAGGAAAGATAAAACGACCTGGAATCATTTGGAGATCACTTGGACTTGAGTGGCTGGGGCGTTTTTTAAGTGAGCCTAAAAGACTTTGGAGACGGTCACTTATATCTCTGCCATATTTTCTTTCACACGTTTTCAAAGAAGCTTTCTTGAAAAGATTTCGATGACACGTACCCAATAGCTCATTAAAAAAGCCTTTACGCCCCATGCGTGTTAAGTTTTCTATAATACTTGATATTTTTTTCTGGGCTCTCGCGTCCATTATTGCCGTATTCCCCTTTTCATTAAAGGCATGCAATTTATTGATATTAGTCCTGGCGGGCGTTTGGGTTATCTGCGCTATCCTAAAACAAATATCTTTTATTCGCTGGCAAGGCGTTGTCGTGCTCAGCTCTGTCTTTATTGCCTGGTCAATCAGCTTGCTATATTCTCACGATATTTCATCGGGAGTTTATGCACTTGAAAAAAAAATCCCTTTACTCATTTTCCCACTTGTTTTAGGCACGATTCCCCAATTCGAAACAAGAAAACTGAATTACCTTATTCGCATTGCACTTTTGTCCGCATTGTCTGCACTTTTCTATTGTTGCATACACGCAATGTTAAAAACCAATTTAAATCCGGGAGGGTCTTTTTACTGGACACCACTCGTTGACCCAATCGATTTTCATCCGGCTTATTTGGGACTCTATCTAAACATTCTATCCGTTTGTATTCTCTTTCCGCTCGCAGGACATGAGCCTTTAATCAAAAATAAATTCCTTTTATATTTTATTTACCTCCTGTTACTGGTAAGTCAATTTCTGATCTCTTCAAAAATTCAGATCATACTGGGAGGGATGATTTTGATATTCCATTTTGCAATTTCTTTTAATAAAAAAGTGGTGCTGTCATTATTCATGTTGCTAATCTTTCTCTTTTCTATTTTGTATACACAATCTAGCAGCGGGATAAAAGAACGGTTTGGACATGTAACCACACTATCGTACAACCTGACCGATTCCGGCAGTCATTTTAATGAATTAACAATTCGGTTTGCTTTAGCGGAATGCTCGTTTCATACCATTAAGAAAAGTCCGCTCATAGGTGTAGGGGCCGGGGACGCGCCATCGGAGTTACTAAAAACATTCTATGAACTTGACTATAAAGTTGGATACCTTGATCAGCAAAATCCACACAATGAATATCTAAGTCAATTCATTGCAGTTGGGACATTAGGATTTATTATATTACTGTTCACGCTCTGTTTTCAGGCAAGCAAAGCATTTCAAATAAAGGACTATACCCATATTGGGATTATTCTCCTTTTTGGTGTCAGTTTTATATTTGAGTCCATGCTGGAGCGACAAAAAGGAATCGTTATGTTCGCACTTGTAAGCGCATTGTTTTACTTTCATCGTCGTCGCATACCTAAAGCAAGTGACTAAATCTCTAGGACAATCCATACTGACATTTGTATTTTTCTTGACTATACTGACGATTCCGGTCGCCTCGTTATTTTGGTCACGGTCCAATGAATTTATTCACATTAATAGAGTTGTTTTTATTTTTTATCCGGTCATAACAGTTGTTTACCTGATCTATTTTCGCGAAACAACCAAGCACCTATTTATCTACTTTCTTGTTATCGCCTTTTACTGCCTGATTTTTCACATTAACCAAGGGGAGTATGATTCATTGGTTAGATTCTTTGTACCCATTTTCCCTTTTCTAACCCTTTACTCTTTAAAGAATCTGGACACTAAAATTGATGCATTTTTAACGATCTATTTGATCACGTTGTTATTACCATTGTCCATTTCAATTTTACAACTATGTCAATTATATCCGTTCTATGATACCGGCGAATCTTTTTGGCTCGTCGATGAAGGTCGGATTTCAGGTGGATATCTTAAACCCAACAATCTCGTTGCTTACTTCTTTCCGGCATATCTATATGCATTCTACCTTTTGGACAAAAAAGAAACAAAAAAAGGAATAGCCTTGATTCTCATTTGTCTGCTCGTCGTTTTTACAACGTACCTGCGCACCGGTATGCTTATTTACTGCCTTCTACTTTTAAGTTATTTTTACTCATCACATTTGGACCGCTTAATTCATTTTTATTATCGGAACTATGGACCACTTGTGGTAGGCATTGCAACCTTTTTTTTACTTGGGATTGCTTTTCATAAATTTGGAATTTTGCACGGCCTGCGGGATAGGCTTCCGATGTGGCAGGCTCATAGCGCTTATTTTTTCAACGGTGAAGTAGGGACAATTTTATTTGGCTTGTCCCAAATCAAGCTACCTGATTATTTTCACCAATTCCTAGCCGTACTTTCCTACACCGAAGCCCACAATAACACTTACCGGATTATCATTACGTTTGGAATCGTTGGATTTACAATATATTGTTTATGGATGCGACAAATCTATCTTTCCCTGCGCGAAGAATCCCAGTCGCCACTGCACAGATTTCTTACGAATTCATGTTTTGTATATTTTATAGTTTACTCCACTACGAACGAGCCATCATTCTATGCAAGTATTTTTCTGACAATTTTTGCCTGGGTTTTTCTTGTGAAACAACAAACGATGAAAGGTCAAACTTTTCGTGGGTAGTTTATCGATACATATAATAATTGCTATTTTTGGAAGTTACTTGACTCTATGGCCATTCAGCTAGCCGCAGCTACAACCGCATTTGTCATCGCGTTTCTTATCGTGCCGGTAATTATTAAGTATTCCCTGCAAAAAAACCTGGTTGACATTCCTGGCCGGCGTAAAATCCACAAGAAAGTGACGCCATCGATGGGCGGTATCGCGATTTTCCTGGGGTTCTTTATTTCTTCATTGATTTGGATCGATATTCAAAGCTGGAGCGAGATCAAGTTTATCATGGTGGCGTTGTTTGTGATCTTCTTCATCGGTGTCCGCGACGATCTTGTTCCTTTGCGATGGATGATCAAGCTCATGGGCCAGGTAATGGCAGCATCCCTTCTTATTTTCTTATTCGATCTGAGAATTAAATCATTCTACGGTATCTTCGGCGTGCATGACCTCCCGGACATCATCAGCTACATTCTTACGTATTTCACCATCATTGTAATAACCAATTCTTTTAACCTCATCGATGGGCTTGACGGATTAGCCGGATCAATCGCGACGCTGTCCCTGATCGCTTTTGGCGTCTGGTTCTTTTTGATTGATGATGTCATCTTCTCTATTCTGTCATTTTCAATGGTCGGCGCGATCTTCGCTTTTCTGATTTTTAACTGGGAGCCGTCAGAAGTATTCATGGGGGATACCGGTGCGCTCGTAATTGGTATGATGCTCGCCATGCTTACCATTCGTTTCGTAGATCTGAACTTCAATCTACCTGATCAGTATCCATACAAATTCACAGCTTCTATTGGAACAGCCGCGTGTATCATCATCATTCCTCTGGTGGACACTTTGCGTATTGTTATTCTCCGATTTGTTAAAGGACAATCTCCTTTTAAGCCCGACAAAAGCCATGTGCACCATGCCATCATGCGCCTGGGAATGAGCCACAGCCAGACCACGTTAATTCTGGCAAGTGTTCAGATACTCTATATTTGTTTTGCACTGTCGCTGCACAATTTTTCCGAACGCTACGTGCTCAGTGGAGTAGTCGTGCTGTCATTCATACTCAGTGTGATCCTGGATAGACTCATCCTCGGCAAGCTCGCACCCAACGCACCCAAAGACGGCGACGAACAAGGTTAGGGCTTTCGGCCTCGTTATTGTATTTTTGGAGCCTTACATTTTTGGCATCCATGCAAGAACGAATTCAAACATTACTCCGCGAAATTGAAGAATACACTGCCACCGACAGGCAAGGTGTAGAGGCATTCCGTTTAAAATATATTTCGAAAAAAGGTGTTATCGGCGACTTGTTTGAAGAACTCAAACAAATTCCGCCAGACCAGAAAAAGACACTGGGAAAAGTTCTGAACGACCTGAAGAATGCAGCTGAAAGTAAACTCATAACCCTGTCCGAGCAAACGGATGCCACGGCCTCTGTGCCAACCGGTCTTGATTTAAGTCTACCTTCTGTACCCAATACAATCGGCAACCTGCACCCGCTGGCGCTGACGCGTTACAGGATCATTGAAATATTCGAGCGGCTAGGCTTTAATGTGGCCGATGGTCCGGAGATCGAAGACGACTGGCACAACTTTTCAGCTCTTAATTTCCCTGAGAATCACCCGGCGCGCGAGATGCAGGACACCTTCTTTGTTGAAAAGAAAAAAGACGCATCTTCCCAGGAAATTTTATTGAGAACACATACGTCGGGGGTGCAGATTCGCCTGATGAAAGATCAGAAACCACCAATCCGTGCCATCATGCCCGGACGTGTGTATCGCAATGAAGCCATCTCGGCACGTGCTCACTGCTTCTTCCATCAGGTGGAAGGCTTATACGTCGATAAGAATGTAAGCTTCGCCGATCTGAAACAGACGCTCTTTCACTTTGCCAAGGAGATGTACGGAAAGGACATCAAACTGCGCCTCAGACCTTCATTCTTCCCCTTCACAGAGCCCAGCGCCGAAATTGATGTTACATGCCTGATCTGCAAAGGAGAAGGTTGTGTAGTCTGTAAACGCAGCGGCTGGGTAGAGATCGCCGGAGCTGGCATGGTTCACCCCAATGTGCTTCGTAATTGTGGTATCGATCCGGAAGAGTATACAGGCTTCGCTTTCGGTATGGGAATCGAGCGCGTGACGCAATTACGCTACCAGGTAAACGATCTCCGATTGTATTCAGAAAATGATATCCGCTTCCTGAAACAATTTCACACCAGTGATCTGGCATGATTGATACCATCAAAAAGATAGCCGTGATCGGCGCCGGCACCATGGGACAGGGCATCGCCCAGCTCTGTGCTTCCGCCGGTTTCAGCGTGCTCTTGTACGATGTTCAACCTGAAATCATCAAAGATGCCATTGCACAAATCCGGAAAAATCTGGACGCACTTGCAGGCAAGGGAAAAATAACCTCCCAGCAAAGGGACAGTACCATCGGGCGCATTGAAGCAGCCGGTGACTTTCGTCTTTTACAAGTTGAGCTTGTCATTGAAGCGGTGGTTGAAAAACTGGATGTCAAACAGAAGATTTTCCTGGAGATTGAAAAGTACAACGATCAGGAATGCATTCTTGTCAGCAACACGTCGTCAATCTCAATCACGCAAATAGGATCCGTTCTCAAACATCCGGGGCGATTTGCCGGGCTTCATTTTTTTAATCCTGCACCTGTTATGAAACTGGTCGAGGTTATCAGAGGTGCCGCTACGGAAGATCAGTATGTAACCCTATTGCAGAATTTTTGTACACAACTATCGAAAGTAAATGTGCTCGCAAAAGATTCACCCGGTTTTATCGTTAATCGTATAGCCCGACCGTTTTATACCGAGTCTCTGAAGATTGCCGAAGAGAGTGTCAGTACCTATCAGGACATTGACCAGCTTTTAAAGGCAAGTGGATTCAGAATGGGACCGTTTGAGCTCATGGATTTTATCGGCATTGATATTAATTATGCCGTTACAGCCTCCATGCATCAGGCTTTTCATGGTGAAACGAAATTCAGACCCAATCCATTACAACAACAGAAGGTATTGGCTGGACACCTCGGCAGAAAGAGCGGCAAGGGTTTTTACCAATATGACTAATGCGGACAAAGTTTTTTTTCTTGCTACTATTCATCGGCTGTGCTCCTGATCTTAGCGATGACTCGATTCCTTTTCGATCATTTCCAGACATAGTAATCAACGTAAGCCTGCCGGCCTACAATAAATTAAACACCACCGGAAGCCAATACATTGACGGTGGCATCCGCGGTATTATTCTTCGAAAGGCAAGTCCAAATGTCTATTACGCTTTCGAGCGAAACTGTTCCTACCATCCCAATGAAGCCTGCTCTACAGTAGAAATTCATATATCCGGTTTGTTCATGACAGACCCATGCTGCAGTTCCTCATTTGACTTCGAGGGCAACCCTACAGGCGGTGTTGCCTGGAGGCCACTGGGAAAATATCAGACATCGCTGGATGGCTCTATGCTGACAATTACCGATCGGGTACTGCAATAAATTTTAACAACGTGTGGCACTGTCAATCCGATTCTCTAGGTGGCAGCGCATCTGGATCTTCGATCCGAAGGATCTGCACCAATAGGTCTTTTTCACTATCAAATCTGTTCCACCGTTTCTTGATATTCTAAGCCGGTAACTGGATTGTTATCATTCGAGGTAGCTGATCTTGCATCAGGCATTAGCACCTCCGGGATTATAGCCACATTGTTTGGCAGCAACGGGCAGTCTGCGGCTCTTCAGAGGGTTGCTTCTATAGTTTCAACACTTGATTTCCCCCCGGCGAGCAGCCGATAAGATTTGATTGTCAGCCGATATTTCTTCAGGCTATTATTCCGATACGATTGATGTGATGGTCGTTCGGGTTGGGACTTTCCCCTGGAGGTACAGATGGTCTGTTCCTGGTTTGTGTGGTTTTCCCTAAAAAACAAAAAACCCTCACAGATTTCTCTATGAGGGTTTATGATAAAAGAAAGGCAACGACTTACTCTCCCAGGTATTATCCCAGTACCATCAGCGCTGGTGGTCTTAACTTCTCTGTTCGGAATGGGAAGAGGTGATCCCCACCGCTATAGTCACCTTAAGCTCCTGGATTGTTTCATCAACACATAACGCATCGATGCTGCAACCATAATATCGTTGACATGATTGGCAAAAGAGTAGATAGTTAAAGTCAGTCGTGGGCTTTGAGCAAGCACACAGTGATTGTTTTCGTTTTTTCGGGTGGATGATCTTGATACTATCGCACATCCACCCCTGAAGCGTTCGGGTAATTAGTACTGCTCAGCTTTGACATTTCTGCCTTTACACCTGCAGCCTATCAACGTCATCATCTCTGACGTCCCTTAATGGAAGTCTCATCTTGAGGTGAGTTTCGCGCTTAGATGCTTTCAGCGCTTATCTCTTCCCAACATAGCTACCCGGCGGTGCAGCTGACGCCACAACCGGTACACCAGCGGTTGGTTCAATTCGGTCCTCTCGTACTAAAATCAAGACCTCTCAAACTTCCTACGCCCATCACAGATAGGGACCGAACTGTCTCACGACGTTCTGAACCCAGCTCGCGTGCCACTTTAATAGGCGAACAGCCTAACCCTTGGGACCTTCTCCAGCCCCAGGATGTGACGAGCCGACATCGAGGTGCCAAACCTCCCCGTCGATGTGAGCTCTTGGGGGAGATCAGCCTGTTATCCCCAGCGTACCTTTTATCCTTTGAGCGATGGCCCTTCCATACAGAACCACCGGATCACTATATCCGTCTTTCGACCCTGCTCGATCCGTCGATCTCACAGTCAAGCATGTTTATGCTATTGCACTCCACGTACGGTTACCAAGCGTACTGAACATACCTTTGAAAGCCTCCGATACACTTTCGGAGGCGACCACCCCAGTCAAACTACCCACCACGCACTGTCTCCCGCCTTCAGCGGGATTAGACATCAGATAAATAAAGGGCGGTATTTCACCGTTGACTCCCCGTAACCTAGCGGCCACGGATCAAAGCCTCCCGCCTATCCTACACATCATCTACCCAATGTCAATGCGAAGCTATAGTAAAGGTGCATGGGGTCTTTCCGTCCCGTGACGGGTACACGGCATCTTCACCGTGACTACAATTTCACCGAGCTCATGGCTGAGACAGTGCCCAGATCGTTACACCATTCGTGCAGGTCGGAACTTACCCGACAAGGAATTTCGCTACCTTAGGACCGTTATAGTTACGGCCGCCGTTTACTGGGGCTTCAGTTCAATGCGTCGCAGGTTACCCCACTAACATCCCCCCTTAACCTTCCAGCACCGGGCAGGTGTCAGGCCATATACTTCATCTTTCGATTTCGCATAGCCATGTGTTTTTGTTAAACAGTCGCCTGGGCCATTTCTCTGCGACCTCTCTATTGCTAGAGGAGGCACCCCTTTTCCCGAAGTTACAGGGTTAATTTGCCTAGTTCCTTAGCCATGGATCACTCGAGCACCTTAGGATCTTCTCCTCGACTACCTGTGTCGGTTTCCGGTACGGGTACCATATCAATATGCTTAGCGGGTTTTCTCGGAAGTCTGCTTACGTTCTCTATCCCTTTGGCCGAAGCCTCCAGGTACTGTTGGGTTTCAGCAAAGTCTGCGGATTTGCCTGCAGTCTCTATACCTACGCCTTTTAACGACCTATTTCGTCAGATCGCGGAACTATCACTACTCCGTCACCACATCGCTCAATACGGTAGTATGGGAATATTAACCCATTGTCCATCACGTTCGCCTCTCGGCTATCGCTTAGGCCCCGACTTACCCGCGGTTGATTAACATTGCCGCGGAACCCTTAGTCTTTCGGTGGGCAGGTTTCTCGCCTGCCTTATCGTTACTTATGCCTACATTTGCTTTTCTATCCGCTCCACCAACCATTACCAGTCAGCTTCGCCGCAAATAGAATGCTCCCCTACCACTTAGCATTGCTGCTAAATCCTGAGCTTCGGTACTATACTTGATGCCCGATTATTATCGATGCTCTGTCGCTCGACCAGTGAGCTGTTACGCACTCTTTAAATGAATTGCTGCTTCCAAGCAAACATCCTGGCTGTCTAAGCAACTGAACCGCCTTAGTTCAACTTAGTATAGATTTTGGGACCTTAGCTGCAGGTCTGGGTTCTTTCCCTCTCGGACACGGACCTTAGCACCCATGCCCTCATTGCAGAGTATATTTAATACCATTCGGAGTTCATCAGGATTTGGTAGGATGTGACTCCCCCTAGTCCTATTGGTAGCTCTACCTGTATTAAACTCAACCTCCACACTGCTCCTAAAAGCATTTCGGGGAGTACGAGCTATTTCTCAGTTTGATTAGCCTTTCACCCCTACCCTCAGTTCATCCAAAAACTTTTCAACGTTTACTAGTTCGGACCTCCATCCCGTGTTACCGGAACTTCATCCTGACCAAGGGTAGATCACAAAGTTTCGCGTCTACTCCCACTGACTAAGCGCCCTATTCAGACTCGCTTTCGCTTCGGCTGCGGATCTTAAGACCCTTAACCTCGCCAGTGACAGTAACTCGTAGGCTCATTATGCAAAAGGCACGCCGTCACCAAATCACTTGGCTCCGACCGCTTGTAGGCGTACGGTTTCAGGTTCTATTTCACCCTCCTATTCGGAGTACTTTTCACCTTTCCTTCACAGTACTGGTTCACTATCGGTCTCTCAGGAGTATTTAGCCTTACCAGATGGTGCTGGCAAATTCAAACGGGGCGTCTCCGACCCCGCCCTACTCAGGATACCACCTCTCATTAACATCTTACGTGTACGGGACTATCACCCTGTATCGTGAGCCTTCCCAAGCTCTTCCACTTCATGTTAACTCGATTATGTGGTCCTATAACCCCTGACTAGCCTTAACTAATCAGGTTTGGGCTCTTGCGCGTTCGCTCGCCACTACTGGCGCAATCACTAAATTGTTTTCTCTTCCTTCAGGTACTTAGATGTTTCAGTTCCCTGAGTTTGCCTCCTTGCGGATTCCTGGTCTTCAACCAGGAGGGTTGCCCCATTCGGAAATCTGCGGATATATCGGCTATTTGCGCCTCCCCGCAGCTTATCGCAGCTTATCACGTCCTTCTTCGCCTCTGAGAGCCTAGGCATTCCCCATACGCCCTTGATTACTTCTTTTAACGATTTACCTTTCAAGGTTCTTCCTGTCAGTTTTGCATACCTGACAGGATTGGTTTCCTATGTGCTCGCTCGTTTGTATCTCTTTCTCTTTCGAAATAAAGACACCCACTACTTACTTTTTACTACTCTTTCACCAATATGTCAATGAACTCCTTCATCACTCGTATTCCTCTCAGGGGACCGCGGATGGCTTATCCGGATGGCCTGCTGTAAAGGCAGTGATAATGTCGATTAAATCCCTTTCACAGAATATTTAACCTCTTCAATAAAACCCATCAACCACTTCCTGGTCGATGTCTCTTTGTCCTAAAGTGACTTTCTCTTTTCCTTCCTGTCTTTCAACAGGGCTTCTCTCTACAGAGGAGAATATCGGAGTCGAACCGATGACCTTCCCGTCTTTCAACGGGACGCTCTCTACAGTGGAGAATATCGGAGTCGAACCGATGACCTCCTGCTTGCAAAGCAGGCGCTCTAGCCAGCTGAGCTAATCCCCCAGATTTGTTTTGGTGACTCGCTGCTGATTCGATGACCTTCCCGTTTTTCAACGGGACACTCTTGTCAGCTAAAGCTAATCCCCCAGATTAATTATCCTTGGTTGATCATTCCGTTGCTCTCTCCACACTTCTTATCAACCCATTTTCGTGGGCCTGCGTGGACTCGAACCACGGACCTCTACATTATCAGTGTAGCGCTCTAACCACCTGAGCTACAAGCCCGGATTTCTACCAATTCATCCCTGAATCAGTCGTCCTTTAGTCCATTAAATCTCGAATAAATGTAATTGATAGCAGACCCTAGAGAGTCGACAGGTTTTCGTTACTAGTCCGAAGATCTAGTTCCAGAAAGGAGGTGTTCCAGCCGCACCTTCCGGTACGGCTACCTTGTTACGACTTAGCGCCAGTTATCGGTTTAACCCTAAACAGCGTCTTACAACAACTGTCTTCAGGTCCTCCCAACTTCCATCGCTTGACGGGCGGTGTGTACAAGGTCCGGGAACGTATTCACCGCGCCATTGCTGATGCGCGATTACTAGCGATTCCAACTTCATGCAGGCGAGTTGCAGCCTGCAATCCGAACTGAGACGTACTTTTTGTGATTGGCTCACCATCGCTGGCTTGCAACACTTTGTATACGCCATTGTAGCACGTGTGTAGCCCTGGACGTAAGGGCCATGATGACCTGACGTCATCCCCTCCTTCCTCTCCGCTTGCGCGGGCAGTCTTTTTAGAGTCCCCAGCTTAACCTGTTGGCAACTAAAAATAAGGGTTGCGCTCGTTGCGGGACTTAACCCAACACCTCACGGCACGAGCTGACGACGGCCATGCAGCACCTTGCTCCTTGTCCTTGCGGAACTTCCCATCTCTGGGACAATCAAGGGCATTCTAGTCCAGGTAAGGTTCCTCGCGTATCATCGAATTAAACCACATGCTCCACCGCTTGTGCGGACCCCCGTCAATTCCTTTGAGTTTCACCGTTGCCGGCGTACTCCCCAGGTGGATTACTTATCGCTTGCGCTTAGCCGCTGGCTGTGTATCGCCAACAGCGAGTAATCAACGTTTACAGTGTGGACTACCAGGGTATCTAATCCTGTTTGATCCCCACACTTTCGTGCCTCAGCGTCAATATAAGCTTAGTGAGCTGTCTTCACTATCGGTGTTCTTGACGATATCTAAGCATTTCACCGCTACACCGTCAATTCCGCCCACTTCAACTTCATTCAAGCCCTGCAGTATCAATGCCACCCTCCCGGTTAAGCCGGGATATTTCAGCACTGACTTACAGGGCCGCCTACGCACCCTTTAAACCCAATAAATCCGGACAACGCTCGCCACCTACGTATTACCGCGGCTGCTGGCACGTAGTTAGCCGTGGCTTATTCACCAGGTACCTTCAATTATCTCCGCAGAGACGTTTTATCCCCTGGCAAAAGCAGTTTACAACCCAGAAGGCCTTCTTCCTGCACGCGGCATGGCTGGTTCAGACTTGCATCCATTGACCAATATTCCCTACTGCTGCCTCCCGTAGGAGTCTGGCCCGTATCTCAGTGCCAGTGTGGGGGATCAACCTCTCAGTTCCCCTACTGATCATCGTCTTGGTGGTCCGTTACACCGCCAACTAACTAATCAGACGCATGCCCATCTTATACCACCGTAGTTTTAATCACTAAATGATGCCATTCTATGATCTTATGGAGGGTTAATTCGAGTTTCCCCGAGCTATCCTCCTGTATAAGGTAGGTTGCATACGTGTTACGCACCCGTACGTCACTCTTGGTAATGTATTGCTACACTACTTACCGTTCGACTTGCATGTATTAAGCCTGCCGCTAGCGTTCATCCTGAGCCAGGATCAAACTCTCCATTGTAATAATTCTTCGATAGAATAAGCATTGCTACTCATCTACCGGGTCTGCCGATATGACGCCCTCTCGGGCCTTTTGGGCAAACCCCAATTGTGTGTCTGATTACCTGGACTCTCTTTTCTTTTGTCCTGATAGATTATGAATCCATCATTCTTGTCGCGAATCATTCATTAAGAATTTTCGCGGGTCCGCTATCAATTATCATCCATTCAAAGAACTTCTCAACTACTCGATCGCATCGCTGCGTCTTTCGTCAACTTGTCAATCAAAAAACTCTTCAGCTTCTCAATCATATTCGTCAACATCCTTAAGTCAACTTTCAAAACCCTTCCAGTTTTGAACCCCTTTTTCCGTTTTGGGAGTGCAAAGGTAGTAACCATTTTGCTTTCTGCAAGAACTTCAGCAAACTTTTTTATTTTCTTTTTGAAGCTAAAAATGTTTCCGGCGTTTACGCTTGCTATCAGAATGTCAAACCTTCTATTATCCTCGCCTGCTGCGATTGGGGATGCAAAGGTAATAGAAGGTTTGTGAGGCGCAAGTGCCTTTCTGATAATTTTTACTTGCAACTAATTTCTGTGTATGGTTTCGGTACGATCGGGGCCGACAGACACCAATGTAATAGGAACCTGTAATTCGGTTTCCAGAAACTTTATATAGTCGTTGAGCTCGGCTGGCAAACTTTCTTTCGCATTTCGCAAGTCGCTCTTCCAGCCTTTCATTTCGGTATAAATCGGAGAAATTTTTTCCGTTACCTGCTCATAGGGAATCATATCGGTAATGGTACCGTCTTTGAGCTGGTATTTTGTACAGATTTTTATGGTTGAAAAGATGCTCAGCACGTCGGCTTTCATCATCAAAAGTTGTGTAACACCGTTGATCATGATGGAATATTTTAATGAAGGAAGATCAATCCACCCGCATCTGCGCGGGCGTCCGGTGGTGGAACCGAACTCATTTCCTTCTTTGCGCATCCGTTCTCCCTCATCATCGAGTAGCTCTGTAGGGAAGGGACCACCGCCAACGCGTGTGCTGTATGCTTTAAAGATGCCGTACACTTCGCCAATGTTTCGCGGGGCTACGCCAAGCCCTGTGCAGGCGCCGGCGGTAACGGTATTGGAACTTGTTACGAAGGGGTAGCTTCCAAAATCGATATCGAGCAAGGCTCCCTGAGCTCCTTCGGCGAGAATGGTGGAGCCTGCCTTCAGTTCTTCATTCAGAAAATACTCGCTTTCAATAAGTTTGAATCCTTTCAGAAAATTTACGGCATCCAGGAACTGTGCTTCAAGTTCGCTCCAATTGAACTCTACGGCGTGTTCTTTCAGGATCTTGAAGTGAATATCGGTGAGTTTCTGAAGGCGATCTTTAAAGTTATCGGCCAATATATCACCAACACGTAGTCCCTGTCTTCCGATTTTATCCTGATAGGTCGGTCCGATGCCTTTGAGGGTTGAGCCGATTTTGTTTTCACCTTTTGCTTTCTCGTAAGCTGCGTCCAGCAATCTGTGGGTTGGCAGTATGAGGGTTGCTTTTTTGGAGATGAACAGATTTTTTTTTGTATCGAGGTTGTATTTGGCCAGTTTTTCGATCTCTGTTTTAAAGATGATGGGATCGAGCACGACACCATTACCAATGACATTGCGGGTACTTTCGCGAAAGATACCGGACGGAATCTGGTGCAGGACGTGCTTGATGCCGTCGAACTCCAGCGTATGTCCTGCATTTGGGCCGCCCTGAAAGCGGGCCACTACGTCGTACTTTGGCGCAAGTACATCCACGATCTTGCCTTTACCTTCGTCGCCCCACTGAAGGCCTAATAAAACATCTACCTTAGACATTCCTGAAAATTTCTTGTTGACTGAAAAATTATTTTACGAGTTCTGCTTCTGATTGAATGATCTGGAAGATTGCGTTGAGCTTGGTGATCACGAGCAACTTCTGCACATTTTCGGATGGCTTCATGAGGTATACTTCGCCCCCCTTGTTCCGGAATTTGGTAAGGATGGTGATGAGGACACCGATACCGCTGCTGTTTATGTAGCGCAGGTTTGAGATGTCGATAATGCAATCCAACACTTTCTGCTGAATGGCGTTGTTGGCTATTTCGAGAATGGACATGCCATTATCCTCGCCGATCAAATCGCCGGAGAGGCTGATGACGAGCCGGTTGTCTTTTATGTTGTGAGTGAAATTCATATTGTTTTGGGGGCTGCTACTTTTTTGTTTTCGCAGTTTGTTTTGGTGCAGGCAGCATACAGTATCAGTGAGTGGTGCATGACGTTGAAATGCAGGATCTCTTCTACTGTGTTCTGAATATTCTGGATGCGCGGATCGCAGAACTCAACTACTTTGTGGCACTCGGTGCAGATGAGGTGATCGTGCTGTTTGTAGCCGTATGATTTTTCGTATTGCGCCAGGTTTTTACCGAACTGGTGTTTGCTTACGAGGTCGCACTCCACGAGCAGGTCGAGTGTGTTGTAGACGGTGGCCCGGCTGACGCGATAATTTTTGTTTTTCATGCTGATGTAGAGGGATTCCACATCGAAATGGCCATCGCGGGAGTAGATTTCTTCCAGGATCGCGTAGCGTTCGGGTGTCTTGCGCAATTCCTTGTTTTCAAGGTATGCGGTGAAGATTTTTTTTACTTCTTCGTATAATTTCGGATTGAGTGCCATGAATTAACGGGCAAAGATAATCAGGATTGGAAGATTTGCACTACGTTGTTGATTTGTTGCGAAAAGTGGCTGTCAGCGAATTCTGGAAGGTTTTTCCAACATGAAAATCACTTTTTACAGAAAAAGCACTGTTCTTCATGTTTCAGCCCACCATAATTAATATGAATTACAATTCCTTTTTACCTGCTCTTCTTTTATTCGCTTGTTCCTGTGCGGGTACGCGTAGTACGCGAGATGCTCACCTGCTGTCAACTCAATGGCAAACGGGACATGACTCCGGGACCATTCAGTTGATCCCTTCTTCCGGCAATGATGCGTTGACCCGTGATAAAAATTCGACCGTTGTGCACGTAAAGTTTGTGGTGAAGCAGTATGGGGAAGTTTCCTGTCCGATTAACGCAAACACTGTTGCAGGGGAAGAGGCGCTTCGCGCGGATTTATCGGGGAAGAAGTCGCTGCGCATTACGTATCGGGCGAATCAATCATTTATTATACAGTTACGGCAGACGGGAGTGCACGGCGGAGTTCATAATCATGTGGACATGCCTGCCTCGCGTAACGATACAACGATATCGATTCCTTTCTTACAATTTGGCGGTGGGCTCAAGCCGCTGGATCTTGCGGACGTGGCTAAATTTAATTTTGCCTTTCTTTCCAATAACGAACGTGATGGATTTGCTGAGCTTGTTATTCGCGGACTTGAGTTGGAGCACACCGATAATAGAAAATAAATCAATTGACAACACATTCATCCAGGCCGTTGTAAAGGGTACCGGAAGAGCCTTTAGAATCACATTATTAAACATACGAGCTTTCGGAATAGTAATATTTGATAGAATTGGTAATGCGCAAAAAACGTTCGGTGGCCCCATCAGTGTTGCACAAGTCCATAGATCAAACTACTGGTACCTTATAGGTTTATATGGTATCATTTTCTTCTTGTGGAATCTTCTGCCGCTCCCCCTCTCAACATTTTGGGAGGTAATGGCTTTGCAATACGAACGAGTTACAAAAAGATGATTTCGTCATCTGTGTTGAAGAAAATCTCCCGTATAGGTTGGGCATTCATTATTTTGTTTTTCGTTGGTCTAATGGTCCAGGATATTATGAAATTGCTGGGATGATTTGGACATAAAATACATGGAGACTACCCAAGATAGTCTCCATGTAAAACTCAATCCACCTCCTGAAACTTCTCATCGCCGCACATGCGCACAATCTTCGGCATGAAAGTGCCGTGCACATGCACCAGATCTTCCTGCGCCTGCATCACCTGATGAATGTCCTTATACGCCATCGGTGCTTCATCCAGCCCGGAGCCGATTACCTCTACACCGGCGGCAGCCAGAAACGATTGGACGTGAGGTAACGGAATGGACTGCTTTGCCTTTGTGCGGGACATCGCTCTGCCCGCA
>JAESFU010000574.1_pt1 | contig 16507 bp, 11 predicted proteins | sample 9269461 | NCBI WGS metagenome assembly JAESFU01 (sample SAMN14502556, study PRJNA617107) | algae metagenome | isolation source: Stenomitos rutilans HA7619-LM2 and co-occurring heterotrophs from cave walls | place: USA: Waikapalae cave, Hawaii | collected 2009-07-28
ACTACTGCCTGCATTGCTGATCTGCACATCCTGTCTTCTATAATCGTAACCAGTGAACGTGATCTGGTATCCACCTTCGGGCAAGGCTTTGGTGCGTTCATACTGCTCGCGACTGTAGCCCACAAAGTCGAGATTGCGACTGTCCAGATATGGAAACAGTTCGGCACCTGAGATAACGGTGGGAATACCCGGCGTTAGATTAATGGGCGATGGATTGAAAGTACGCGTGGTACGCATGATGACGCGACCGTTGAGTTCCACACTCATAACAAGCCGCACTTGATACGCTGGCTGCGACAGGTCCCGTTGCAACAGAATCACGCGAAGCTTTTCGTTACCCGGCGTCGCGTAATCGCTTAGATAAACAGAATACGGTAGAACAAGCTGGGTAGTGGCTTGCACGGGGAAGACCTGCGCCAATGCATCCATCCGGACAAGACATAGCAAACAAAACAGAACTACACGCAGAACAATGAAATACAAACGGGACAAACTAAACAAACGCATCGGGGACATAGATTATGTCCAAAAGATATTATCTATCCTTCAGGAAATGCATTTACAATTTCAGGATACTTGATATTAGGACAATAATTCTACAGAATAAATCAAAGTAGCAACATTGAATTTCTAACCAGGCAATGCCAACTCATAATATTGTCCACAGGATTCAATCTTCAGGACAAGGGCCATACCTAAATCAAATCGGGGAATCTGTATAAATCCATTATCGTCAACACCAACTACAGACATCTGTCCCGTTGCTTCGCGCGCCTCCACCTTCGGTGCAGCAAACCGTTTCTTGTCCACCAGGTAAGAAACTGCTGTAGAAGTTGTCTTAACCTTTGTAACACGTACCGGTCTCATATAATCAGCAACAGCCGCGGTATACGCATTAGGAAGTTTAAGTTTATGCGCCTTCTTCCGGTAATACGCCTTGCGCTCCGGGTCAAGCAAAACAGACTTCGCCCACTGCGAGGCAAGCCGAAACCGCGAGCGGTTTTCTTTCTGCTGAGCACTCTGAACTGTGGGCTGCACTGCGGGCTTCGTAGCAAACGTACGGCCACGCATAGTCTTAAAAACAATCACATCACCAAATTTTCCGCTCAAACCATGCAGAAGCGCATTCATGTGGACAGTAGCCATACCTTATTCCGTTTAATTAAAATCCGATACCAGACACAAAATTCAGAAGTACTCCGCCGGCACACCAGCACATTCAAATCATTTTATTCAGGGTTTACCCGGAATTGAAAAGTTCAAAATCGAGGTTCTACTCACAATATGAAATTCTCAATACGAAAGAAATGATATATAAATCGTGATAATTAACAGACCGTAATCATACGTGGACATCCGGCTGATTAAATCAAAGGGAAACGAGCATAGACTCATACCGCCACCGGGATCAGACTGCACAAAGCGTGGAGAAAGAGTGGACGAAGAGTGGAGAATCGTTAAAGAACCGCTGAAAAACTTTCCCTTGGAATAGGAATTCGCGCAACATCGCGGACGAAAAGCAAAAATACAAGTTCCATCAGAAAATGCATTCACCCATCACAACACAAACTATTTATCTCAAATTGTTAAGATTAAAATAACACCAACCACTTACTCAATACTATAGACTCAAGACTATGAACTATAGACTCAAGACTAAACCTCCCGCTCCGCCAACTCCACTCCCAGCGTCTTCAGCTCTGCCAGCACAGGATTGTAAAATTCCGGAGTAGTCGGTATCGCCACGCCGCGGGTTTTAATTTGTCCTGTCAGCAAAAGTTTGGCAGTGATGCCGATCGGAAGTCCTACGGTTTTGGCCATGGCGGTGCGGATGGAATCTTCGCCCGTGGCGACCAGGGAAGCCTGAATTTCCTTTTGCTTGCCGTTTGTCTCATAGACAAACCGGTGCCACATCACGATCTGATCTTTATCACCCGGAACGAGTGTCCACTTCTTTTGCAGGATATGCTCCAGCAATTGTGCGGGCGTGCCTTGTGTAAGTCCTATCGGCGTTTCATCGAAAAGCCCTGTCCACCGCAGTCGTTTCAACTCGGCACTGTCCTGTTTCAGTCCAAACCGCTGCATGAGCTTCTCCTCCACTTCCAGCACAGCGTCGTGTCCGAGAAAGGCATTCAGAAAACTGCGATGCGTCATGGTGTCCACATGTTCCATCGCGTACGTATCTTCACAACAACCGAGCTGCACCAGCACGTCCCACGCGGGGCAGAAACCCTCGTTGCGCAGTGTCCCTCGTAGCATGGTCCGGATGTCTTTCAAGCCATACGTATCAATATATTTTAACGAATCGCGATTCGCATAGCCTTCATATTGTCCATATCCCGGCACGTGCACGGGCGTGATGCGCTTGAAGAGTTGCTGATAGGGAATATATTTATATTGTCCCTCCTGTAAAAAACGGGCTGTGCTCTGTCCTGCCATCACCACGTTGCGTGGATTCCAGGTGAATTTATAGCGCCACGGATTTTCCGGGTCAGTTTCCGGAGCAATCAGTCCACCCGTAAAAGACTCGAACGATGTAAGCTTGCCGCCGCCATCGCGGATCTTGTCAATCACCTGCATGGCGCTCATGTGGTCGATACCCGGATCAAGTCCACACTCGTTCAGAAACAACAACCCTTTCGCAAGCGCCTCCTCATGAAAGGCCTGCATCTCCGGCGATACATAGCTGGCAGTGAGCAGATGTTTGCCCAGCTGCAAACAATACGCCGCTACCACCGGATGAAGGTGCGCCGGCAACAGAGACACAACCACGTCGGCACGCTGAATGGTCGCCTTGCTTTCCGTTTCATGCGCCGCATCAAAATGAATTGCCTCGCCGGCACCCGAAGTCCCGACGCGCTCCCGCGCAGCCTCCACCGAGAGATCGCCAACAATAACCCGCCAGCCGGACTGCTCCGCCTGCTTTAATAAATACGACAGCAACACCGCCGACGACCGGCCCGCACCCAGCGCAAGAATAGTTTTCATAATCTCCTTTTTTCAAATGGACAACCGCCCGTAAAACTAAAAGAAAATCGGGTGTCTCATAGAATCCCAACATCCCCGGAAAATGCCTTCGGATAATTTCCAGGATTAATCTCATGAGCCTTCATTTAACTTCCGTGTAATTTCTTGATTTCCGTGAGAGGCCTCGCATTTCGTTATCCGAAACAGAAATCATTATATTGCTGATGTTTACGATGAAAGAATTTACGTTAGTACCTGCCCGGCAGAATCTGGACCTCGCCACCCGACAACTGGTGGACAAAGCCGCCTCGGCATTATTGAATGCCTACGCCCCCTACTCGGCTTTCCGCGTAGGAGCAGCTGTGTTGCTGGATAATGGCACCATTGTCACCGGCATGAACCAGGAGAACGCCTCCTACCCGGCCGGTCTCTGCGCCGAGCGCGTGGCACTTTACGCCGCGTATGCCAGCCATCCGCAGGCTAACGTGGTGAAAGTAGCCGTAGCCGCGCAAGGTTTACACGATGCTGACCTCACGCCGGCAACCTGCTGTGGCGAGTGCCGACAGGTACTCCTGGAATTCGAAAACCGCCAGCAGAAAGCCATCGAAATAATTATGCTCAGTACCGATGGCTGGGTTCTCGCACCCTCGGCCGCGTCCTTACTTCCCTTCGCTTTCAGCAGTGCTCACCTAAACGCACCCAAGCCTTGAACTGCCGGGACATAATCTGCTATCTGAAGGCTTTTCATACAAGCTGTTTGGCGTTTAGGGTATTTTGTCTTAATTGGTAGCTATGAAATTTCTGCGCGATAAATCCCTCCGTGAATTGGGTATTTACCTGTTGGTGCTGATCTGCCTGATCTATTTTGCGGAATATTTCATCATCAACCATTTTATGAACCGCCTCACCGAGGTGGAAAAAAAGCTTGAGTACACCCGCACCACCCAGATTGGTCAACAGGAGATTTCCGGCCTGGTGCAGCGCTATCACAGCGGGCAGAAAGATGTGGCCGTGTCCATTGAAGCACGCCTGGTACAACAGGATCATTTGCTGGAAGTGCTGGGCAAAGGCGGCCGTGCCGAACGCACCGACATTATTCTGAAACCCCTTACACGTCTTCCTAAAATATCATACGACAACCTGGTGCTGTATTGGACAGACTACAAACAGATAGTGCGCCGCATGATGGAGTCGCCCGTCGAACAACCGACGCAAAAAACAGAAGTCCCTCAGCAACAACCCGTCGATACACTTGCCTCCGACAGTCTCGCTGCAATGCAGCCAGTCGCTCAGACATCAGAAGCTGTCGCAACCGCCACGCCGGCCACCGATCTTTCTGCGTGGCGAATCCGGGAGGAATCCCTCGGCGTGACACTGATCAACTGGTATAACAACATCTTCCAGGACATCGAAGAAGAAGTGGCTGCCCGCGAAACGGCGCTTCACGCCAGCGTAATTACCATTGTGGCGTTCGACGTTTTGTTATTGATACTGATCTATTATGCTTTTGTGAAATCTGTGCTGCAACCACTTGAAAAACTGAAGCGCAGCGTGGCCGCACATGAACAGATCAACGACTTTCCATCCAACGAAATCGGCAAGCTCACCCTGCAGATCAACGAAACACTGGAGCATCTGAAAGACGCTACCGACATTGTAACTTCCATTGGACAGGGCAACCTCGACATGGACTACAAGACCACGCTCGATGGCGGCTACAGCCGCGGCAACAACCTGTTGGCCGACTCGCTTATCGACATGCAGTCCAAGCTGAAGGAGCTGAACGACGAAGAACGCAAACGCCAGTGGGCTAACGACGGACTGGCCAAATTTGTGGACATCCTGCGATCATCGAACGATAACCTGAACGAGCTGGGAGACAAGATCATCGCCGCCCTCTCGCAATACACCCGGTCCAACCAGGGCGCCCTCTACATTCTCAACGACGAAAACGAAAGTGACAAGCACCTTGAGCTTATCTCCCTTTTTGCATTCGACATCAAGAAATTTGAAACGCGTAAAATCAAGCTGGGCGAAGGCCTGCTGGGACAGACATTCCTGGAACGCGAAACAAATTACTACTCCAATTTCCCGGACGAGTATGTGCGCATAACTTCCGGATTGGGCGATGCCAATCCGCGATCCATCCTGATCGTGCCCCTCAAACTGGACACGCAGGTTTACGGCATCGTGGAGCTTGCCTCCTTCCACGAATACCAGCCACACGAAATTGCTTTCGTGGAGAAGCTGGGCGAAACCATCGCCTCCACCATTGGCTCGGTACGCGCCGCGCAAAAAAACCGGCAGCTCATCGAACAGTTTCAGATGCAAAACGAGCAGATGCGTGCGCAGGAAGAAGAGATGCGGCAAAACATGGAAGAGCTTCAGGCCACACAAGAGGAAATTGCCCGCAAGGAACGCGGCTACATCCATCGCATTGAAGAGCTTGAAAACAAAGCTGCCGATAACAGTGCACTGACAGCACTTGAGAAATCGAACGCGAATCTGTTGCAACGCGAAAAGACTTACCTGGAAAAAATCGGGGAGCTCAAGAAAATACAACAGCAACCCGTGTCACGCGCCGATGACTGGCAGGTGGCAGAAGAACTCGCGCATACACTGAAGACCAATCTGGAAGCGCTGGCGATTACACAGGAAGAACTTTCCAGGAAAAAATAACAGATCTCTCAACGAGATTCCCTCGCAGAAACGTGAGGACTTTTATTGCCGGAGATTGATTGCGCAGGCAGATTCGCAGATCGTGCATCGCAACAAACATATTTTGGAATAACGGCGGCTGCGCTAATTTTTCATGCCTTTTTGGGGTGCGATTAGGACAGATTGCTTAAATTCATTTATTTAGAAAAATGCATGCTGCCCGGGCTTTTGAACGTGTGTAAGATTTATCCTTCATATTCGCTCGCCAGTTTGCCAGAGAAATTAATTTTGGGTTCCTTTTACTAAAGACCTGTTCATGCTCGATATTGACATTGCCGACCTGAAACGGATTTCAGAGCTTATTCATCAGAAGTACAATTACGACTTCCGGAATTACGCGATGTCTTCTTTCAAAAGACGCGTGCTGCGTATCATGGAGTTGAAAAAACTCTCCATAGACGCCCTGTTAAAAAAACTTACCGATCAACCAGCCTTCATCAACGAGTTTCTCGATGAGCTCACGGTAAACGTAACAGAAATGTTTCGCGACCCGAGCTTCTGGAGAATCATGCGCGAAGAGATTATACCGGCCATCATGCTTAACCACAAGCAATTTAAAATCTGGCACGCCGGCTGTTCCTCGGGCGAAGAAGTACTTTCCATGTGCATCATGCTGAAAGAAATGGGCGTACTCCAGGATGTAACGATCATCGCCACCGACCTGGATGTGAACATCCTTGAGAAAGCAAAAATGGCCACGTTCCCCATCAAGAACATGGAGCTGAATGAGAAAAACTACATCCGCTTCCAGGGTACGCGCTCGTTCAAGGACTATTACAAAGAAGAAAACGGAAACGCCGTTTTCAATAAAGATCTGCTCATGAATGTCTCGTTTCGCAGACATGACCTGGTGATCGGCGATATCTTCAACAAATTTGATCTGGTACTGTGCCGGAACGTGATGATCTACTTTAACCAGACGCTGCAAAACGAGGTATTGAAAAAATTCCACGAAAGCCTTTTCAAATACGGGTATCTCGCCATCGGCTCCAAGGAGTCGCTGATCTGGTGCGATTACGCCAATCGCTTCATCGTGGTCAACAACGAAGAGAAGATTTATAAGAAAATAAAAGACTAGTGAAGTTGCCTTTTGACGAATGAGTAAGTTCAACCTAAATAACAGCTATAAAGCCGTTGTTATCGGTGGGTCAGCAGGTAGCTTCCAGGGGGTCGTAAAGATCCTGTCTCAGTTGCCCAAGGGTTTCCCATTGCCGATTATCATGTGCCTGCACCGTCTCAAGCACGTGCGTAACGGGTTTGTGGAAGCACTTTCCATCAAAAGCGTGGTGCAGGTAACCGAGCCGCATGATAAAGAAAATATTAAAAAGGGAAGTGTGTACCTGGCACCGGCCAACTACCACATGTCCGTAGAACTGGGATTATACTTTGCCCTGTCGACTGAAGAGATGATCAACAACTCGCGGCCGGCCATCGATATCACACTGGGCACAAGTGCCTTCGTGTACAAGGAAAAACTGGTGGGCATTCTGCTCTCGGGCGCCAACAAAGACGGTGCGCTGGGCATGAAGCACATCAAGGACAGAGGCGGATTGACAATTGTGCAGGAGCCTACCGAATGCATGATCGACACCATGCCCAAAGCAGCCCTGGCCGTGACCAAAATTGATCATGTACTAAAGGTTGATCAAATAGTAGAATTTTTAAAAGAACTAGATAAACAATACCGATGACAGCCCTATTCAATGATCGCTACTACCTGAACCTGCTGCTGGCGGTGCTCTTCCTGGCGGGCGTAAGTGTATCCATCTTTTTGATCTATTCACTTCCGGCCAACCTGCACCTCGCCGACGGGTATCAGTCCGAGTTCGTTCCGGTATATGTAGTCATCGGCATTTCCTTTCTGCTGGGCGCTTTCAGTCTCACCTCCTCCCTGCGCTACAAGCAGGAAGTGATTGTGATGAAAGACCGCGTGATCGATGCTGCCTCCGCCGGACGCGAAGCATCCGAGCAAGCGGGCAAGACCACCATCAGCCTGGACAGCGTGCGCGGCAGCCTCGCACAGGCGCGCGGTGAAAAAGATATTCTGCAGGCCGGCCTTCAGGCCATCTGCAAACAGCTCGATGCAGGGCAGGGCGCCATCTACGGCATTCGCGAAGAAGATGGCAAACGCTTCATCGAACTCAAGAGCGGCTATGCATTGTCCATGAGCGAAAGCACCGTGCTGCGGTACGAATTCGGCGAAGGCCTCGTCGGACAATCCGCCGCCAGCGCCCGCAGCCTCTACATCGACGATGTGCCCGGCGGATACATTAAAATTATCTCAGGACTCGGCAGTGCTTCACCGCGCTACCTGTTTATTGCGCCTGTTAAAAAAGATCAGTTGGTAGGTGTACTGGAAGTAGCCACCTTCACCGGGCTCAGCGAAGATCAGCGCAAGTTCATTGAAGAATCTGCACAACTTATTGCCGAGAAGATTTCAACCAGAGTTTAACATCACTAGCGCCCAACGCGTATGATCAAAAATATAAACGTCAGCACCAAGATCACCATCATTATTCTCGTGTTGTCGCTCGTGGCAGTATCGGCCATCAGTTTTTTCAGTTACGATTACCATAAAAAGTCCAGTCGCGAGAAATATGCAACGGTCCTCAATGCCCTTGCCGATAACCGCGCCGCATACATCCGTGCTTATTTCGACAAGGCAGCACTTGCTGTACAGGTGCTGCAAAATTCAGACATGCTGAAAAAAGGCGGCGCCGCAGCACCCGCCGGTGGTGGCATGGACCTCATGTCCATGATGGGTGGCGCACCCGATGACACCGCAGCAAGTCCCGACTCTGCGTCTGTAACAACAGATGCACCCGAAGAAGGCGGACTCGCCGGATACCTCACCAATCAGAAATTTATTCTCGGCGTTGACGAAATCACCGTCGCTTCCCCTACCGGTTCCGTAATTGCCTCCACCGACCCCGCCGTAAAAGGCAGCATCAACGATCCCGATGGCTCTACATTCGACCGCGCCAAGAGTGGCATTTACTACAGCACCATCAAAAAAGTCGGCAACAGCTACATCACCTTCGTATCCGGTGCCGTTACCGACGATGCGGGCACTGTCCAACTGATCATTGTCCAGATCAACCTCGATCCGGCCTACAAAGTATTAAAAAATTACAGCGGCCTCGGGCAAAGCGGCGAATTGCTGCTGGCACGCCTCAACCCTATCTCCAAGAAAGTTGCTTTCTCGAGCCCTGTCCGTACCGATACGGCCGCGGCAATCGCATTATACGATCCGGCCTCCGAGCCACTCGCCCAGGCAGTAGCCGATGCGTTGGCTGGTACCGCCGTACCTCAAACCGGCAAGGACGTAGACGGGACACCCGTGCTGCAACAGGCCCGCAAGGTGGGAGACAATATTGTACTCATCGCCAAAATGAACCTGCACGAAGCGCAAGGCGAAGGTGGTAACCTCATCTCCGTATTTCTGTACGCCGGCCTGTGCATTGTAACCATCTCCGTGCTCGTGTCCATGATGTTTGCCCGCTCGCTGGTTCGCCCCCTCTATGGCATGCGCAACACCGTAAGCCTGGTGGCACAAGGTGTACTGCCCGAAAGCACAGAACTTACCAGCAACGATGAGTTCGGACAGATGGGTGTGAAAGTAAACGAGCTTGTACATACCCTGCGCGGTAACGCCGAGTTTGCCAAACGAATCGGTGAAGGTAAATATGATACCGAGTTCAAGCCCGCCAGTGAAAATGATATCCTGGGTATCTCGCTGATCGAGATGCGCAACAACCTGATCGAGAACGAGCGACGCGACAAGGAACGCAACTGGATTGTGCGCGGCGTGGCCGAGATCAGTGAGATTCTCCGTATGCACGATACGACAGATGCGCTCGGAGAAGACGTGATCAAATTCATCCTCGAAAAGATCGGCGCCATACAGGGAGCCTTTTATGTGGTGAACGATGAAGTGACGCCGGCCCTCATTGAAATGCGCGCCAGCTATGCATACGGCCGCAAGAAATACCTCAAAGCAAAATTCAAATTTGCCGAAGGACTTGTAGGACAGGCCGCTGCCGAAAAGGACACCGTATTACGGACAGAGATACCAGATGAGTATGTAACCATCACCTCCGGTATTCTCGGCGATCAGCGCCCGACGTGTTTGCTCATTGTGCCACTTATCACCAACGAAGAAGTATACGGTGTGCTGGAGTTTGCCGGCTTCCGCAAATTCGATGCATCACAGGTCAAGTTTGTGCAGGAGCTTTCGCTCATCCTGGCGCGTACCATCTTTAACATCAAAGTAAACGAACGCACCCGTCGCCTGCTCACCGAATCGCAGGAGATGAGTAACGAGCTGAAAGAAAAGCAGGAAGTACTTCGCCAGAATGCGGAAGAGATGCAGGCCACACAAGAGGAACTGCAACGCTCCAACCAGAAACTGGAAGAACAGATCGAAGAAGTAAACCTCACCCAAAAGCGTATGCAGCTGTTGCTGGAGAACGCCTCCGAGGTTATCACCATCTACGAAGAAGACGAAAGCATCCGCTACATCTCTCCTTCCGTGGAAAGCATTCTGGGATATGGACAGAAAGAAATGATCGGCAAAAGCGACATCGACAAAGTTCACCCCGATTATCGCGATGCCTTCAAGGACCTCTTTAAAAAGATGCTGGAGAACCCCGACGAGAAAGTTACCATCCAGTACGAGTACCGCGCCAAAGACGGCAGCTTTATCTGGATCGAATCCATGGGTACAAACTTCATGTCCAATGAAGCGATCCACGGGTTCATCCTCAACTCACGCGATATTACCGAACGCCGCAGAGCGGAACAGGAACAACGCATGCGCAGTAAGATGCAGGCACTCTCCGAAAACTCACTCGACCTCATTACCCGTCTCGAAGGCGAAACGATTTCATACATCAACCCGGTAATCGAAGAATACACAGGCAAACAGCCGGCGTTCTTCCTGAACCAGAAAGTAAAAGATGCTGAACTGGACACGGCTATCCTCGAAGGCTGGCTGCGCGTAGTGGAACAGGTAAATGTGACCAACGAAAAGGCGGACACCGAAATTCAGTTCACCTCCGAAATCGGCAATCGCATCATGGCCGTAAATGCCATTCCAGAATTTGACGAAACCAACAAGCTTGAGTCCGTGCTCGTGGTGTCGCACGATATCACCGAGCGTAAAATGATCGAGCTTGAAATTCAGAACAAGAACAAGAAGATCACCGAAAGTATCAACTACGCCAAGCGTATTCAAACGGCCATTCTTCCGAACAGCCGCGTGATCAGCAAGGCATTGCCCGATTCATTCATCCTGTATAAACCACGCGATGTGGTATCCGGTGACTTTCCATGGTTTGTGCAGATCAAGGACGAGATCTTTATCGCGGCGGTGGACTGTACCGGTCACGGCGTACCGGGAGCCTTGCTGTCATTGATCGGATACTTCCTGCTGAACGACATTGTGCGAAGCCGCAAGATTACCGAGCCGGGGATCATCCTCGATATGCTGGACGAAGGCGTGACAACCACCCTGCGCCAGGACGAGGACTCGACCACCAAAGACGGTATGGATATAGCACTTTGCAAAATCAACATGACGACACGCGAAGTGGAATATGCGGGTGCACACAGACCGCTGTACATTATGCGAAACAGCGTGATGGAAGAAGTAAAAGGTAATAAATTCCCTATCGGTGGTGGTATATTTAAGAACCAGACTAACTTTACCAACACCTATGTGAAGCTGAGCGAAGGCGACTCGATCTACTTCAGCTCCGACGGATTCCCCGATCAGTTCGGTGGACCGGAAGGACGCAAGTTCGGCCCGAAACGCACACGGGAAATTATTGGACGCGTACATAAGTCATCCATGAACGATGCACTTACTATATTTGACGAGGAATGGGAAGGCTGGCGAGGTGACCACAAACAAACAGACGACGTTTTATTGATCGGTATTAAGTTTTAATGAAATAAAAAGACCTCAACCTCGCTAAGGTTGATAATAAAATAAATTATAAATTAGTGAACCTCAATCAATTTTAATCTAATCTTCTGACGCATGAATTTTATTTATGACCTGCACCGCACCATGATGTCTCAGAAACTGATTCTGGTGTTTCAGGGTGATTTCACCCAGGAGAGCACCAAATCAATTTTGTCCATGGCCGAGCGTAACCTTGACTCTTCAGGCGAGGAGTCCAGTATTAAGCGTAAGGTGTTCAATGTGATGGTGGAGGCGCTCCAGAATATCGTGAAGCACAGTGATGAATTGGTTGATGGACAAATCCGGAATCACTCCGCGATCTTCCTGATCGGTAAAGAATCCAACCGGTACAGCATCATGACCGGCAACCCGATCCGCAAGGAAAACGTGTCCAAGCTGAACGGCGCACTCGACCGCATCAACTCGCTGGACAAAGACGGCCTCAAAGACCTCTACAAGGAAATTATCAAGAACACCACCATCTCCGAAAAAGGCGGTGCCGGTCTCGGCTTCGTGGACATGGCCCGCAAGTCTGGTGAAAAACTTGAGTTCGAGTTCCCCGAAATGAACGAAGAGTACTGCTTCTTCTGCCTCAAGGTGAACGTGCCCAGAGACAATGAATAAAAATTGATTTTGAACAAAATAAATAGATTTATACCATGGAAATTTTGAATCTGGAAGGAACAGAAGACACCCCGAAGATAATCCTCGATAAGAAAAACGGAATCTTTGAAATCTCCGGGCGCTCATTGCCAGAGGACTCTGCCGAGTTTTATCGCCCGGTACTGGAGTGGATTGAGAAGTATGGCAGCGAGTCGAATCCTTCTACTGAATTTGTCTTTAAACTCGAATACTTCAACACCGCTTCGTCCAAACTGATACTCGATGTCCTCTCTGCACTGGAAGACATCAAAGGCATGAAAATACTCTGGTACTTTCACGAAGACGATGAAGATATGGAAGAAGCCGGCCAGGAATTTTCCGAGCTGGTAGAGATTCCGTTCGAATTCAAAACATATTAATCGCCAAGGGATTTCACGTCCCTTTTGTATCGGTTAGTAGTCACTCTGAAAACCCTGTGCGCCGGTGTTTTTCAATGACTGGTAACCGATATTTTTTTTATACCTTGTGTAAAATTGCTTCTTAATTGCTTCTAACCTATGAGTGAAGAAATACTCAAAGCGCTCACCCAACTTTTTGCTATTATCACCAAACAAGACGGCGGGGTTACCGAGCGCGAAAGACAGTATGTCATCAACTTTTTCCAGACAGAACTCGACCAGGATTCCATCAAGGAATACCTCGACCTGTACGATCAGTTCTCAGGCTACGGCAAAGTAGACGAAGACGACGACGGTAAAAAGAAACTCACCTCGGTTAAAGACTCCGTAAAGACGCTCGGAATCTGTAAAAAAATCAACAAGACCCTCACGCAAAAACAGAAGGTTGTTGTACTGATCAAACTGCTGGAGCTTGTTAGTACCGACAAGAACTTCAGCCCGCAGCGGATGGAAATCATCAACACCGTTTCCACCGTCTTTAACATCATCCAGGAAGAGTACGATCTCATCGAAAGCTTTGTGCGCACGGACGATGTCTCATCGCTCAACTACGCCGACATTCTGCTGCTCAACTCCGATTCGAAAACAGAAGAAGGAAAAATCTATAAACATGTCCATGGACACATCCACGGAAACCTCGCCTTTATGCGCGTGCGCGGCGTGGACATGTACTTTACCAAATACCTGGGGGAAGAGTCCACCATTCTCAACGGCTTTATCATGCAGCCCAACCGTGTGTACCTGTTCTCGCATGGCAGCACCATCAAGACACAGGCCGGCGATGCATTGTATTACAGCGATCTCGTATCCAACTACAACGAAGAACTAAAAACAACCAAGCTTTCCTTTAACGTTACCATCGACGAGCTCAAGTTCCCCAACGGCGCCATCGGGCTGCGCAATGTCCTGATTGCGGAAGGACCGGGTAAACTCATCGGCATCATGGGCGCTAGCGGCGCGGGTAAAACCACCCTCCTCAACGTAATGGCGGGACTGGTAAAACCCACCAAAGGACAAATCCTCATCAACGGCTTTGACACCGAAACGCAGAAGGACAAGATTCACGGCGTGATCGGGTATGTATCGCAGGATGACCTGCTCATCGAAGAATTGACGGTTTACGAAAATTTATACTATAACGCCAAGCTCTGCTTCGCGCACTTCAACGAAGAGCAACTGCACCAGCGCGTCATGGAGGTGCTGGAAAATCTCGGCCTCGACCAGCGCAAAGATCTGCGCGTAGGAAACCCGCTGGACAAAACCATCAGCGGTGGACAACGGAAACGCCTCAACATTGCTTTGGAACTGATCCGCGAGCCGGCTATTCTCTTTCTCGATGAGCCCACATCCGGCCTGTCCTCGCGCGACTCGGAAAATGTTATCGACTTGCTGAAAGAACTTTCCTTCAAAGGCAAACTTATATTCGTCGTGATTCACCAGCCGTCATCCGACATCTACAAGATGTTCGACAAGATGGTGATTATGGACACGGGCGGCTACCCGGCCTACTACGGCCCTCCGGTGGAAGCCGTGACGTATTTCAAGAAGTCTACCCTGCAGGTAGATGCCAACCGTGGACAATGCGAGACGTGCGGTAACGTAAACCCCGAGCAGATCTTTAACATCATCGAGGCAAAGGTGGTGGATGAATATGGACAGCCTACCAGCAAACGCAAAATTTCGCCGCCACAGTGGCACGATCTGTACAAAGAGCGTTTCAAAATAAACAAGGTGGAAGATGTACGCGAAGAGCCTCCGCACTCCCTGCACCTTCCGAGCAAGTTGAAACAAACGGCCATCTTCGCCACGCGCGATACGCTGGCCAAGCTCAGCAACAAACAATATTTATTGATCAACCTGCTGGAAGCGCCGTTGCTGGCCATCATCCTGGCGTTCATCATCAAATACAAGAGCGCACCCGATGGACAGGAATACGTATTCCGTTTCAACGAAAACATACCGGCGTTTCTGCTGATGAGCATCATCGTGGCGCTGTTTATGGGACTTACCGTAAGTGCCGAGGAGATTATCCGCGATCGTAAAATTCTGCGTCGTGAATCGTTTCTGAACCTGAGCTGGAACAGCTACCTCATGTCCAAACTTATCATTCTGTTTGCCATGTCGGCGATCCAGACATTTTCGTTTGTCCTCATCGGCAATATGATTCTGCACATCGAGTGGAGTATGCTCCTGCCCTTGTGGCTCGTATTGTTCACCGTATCGTGTTTCGCCAGTGTATTGGGACTTAACATTTCATCTGCCTTTAACTCGGCCGTGACCGTATATGTTATGATTCCGCTGCTGCTCATTCCGCAGATGATTCTGAGCGGTCTGCTCTTCAACTTCGACAAGCTGAACGACCTGATCAGCACCAAAGGCAAAGTGCCCATCGTGGCCGATATGATGGCCTCACGCTGGGCATACGAAGCGATTGCCGTATACCAGTTCACCAACAACTCGTACGAAAAACCTTTTTACAGTTTTGAGAAAATCGAAGCACAGGCAGATTTCCGTTCGTCGTTTCTGGTAGACGAGCTGGAGAAGAGACGCCGCCGCATTGCCGACAACCTGGATGAGAAAAGTGACTCGGTGAAACAAGTGCTGCAGAACGATCTGACCATCATTCACAAAAGCCTGGAAAACGATTACTTCAAAAAAGGACTGGAGAAAGAACTCGCCACCGAATGGACACTGGCGCAGTTCACACCGGCCTTCAATAAAAAGCTGGAAGACTTCTTCGCCGCCTACAAGAAATTTTACCAGGAGGTTTACAACAAGGCGGTGTCGGCCCGCGAAGGGCTGACGTACAAAATGGAAACCGAAAAAGACAGTCAGTATAAAATCAACGATTACAAAAACCGGTACTTCAATGAAAGTCTTGCCGATCTGGTAAAGAACGTCTCAGAAAAAGAACGTATTCTGGAATACGACGGCGAGCTGATCCAGCAGATCAACCCGGTTTTCCAGGACCCGAAGCCGTCCAATGCCCTGGACTACCGCGCGCCATTTTTTGCTCCGACCAAAAATCTGTTCGGCCAAACGGTAAGCACCTATCTGTTTGATCTTCTTGTCATCTGGTTGATGACCGTTGGATTGTATGTTGCACTTTACTTTGAGCTGCTGCGAAAACTGATCAACTCGTTCGACAAAGTACCGGGCAAAATGAGCCTGCCGAAAGTAGCCTTATCGAAAAAGAATTAAGGCATAGAAGTAACATTTTGGCCGGGAATGCTTAATTTTTAACTTTGTAACAGTATAATTTTATGTCTATGAGAATATTACTTGTCGGGCTCTTGCTGGCACTCTTTACCGCCTGTGGCTCTGGTAAAAAGACTGATGAGCAGGCTTTTTTAGAAGGCCTGGATTCAACAAAAACGGAAGGACCTACCATTTCTGAAGAAGTGATCGGCGACATCCTCCAGTCCATTCCAAGCCCACTGGAAATCTCCGTGTTGCTGAAGGAATCGGGCAAGAAGTACAATGCTTCTTATCTGAACTCTTCCGATAACACATCCAAATACAACAGCAACTACAAAAAAGCCCTGAACCTGGGTATCTACGGAACGGATCTGGGCTATACCAACATCTACGAACAGAATCAGGATGGCGTAAAGTACATGGCCTCTATTAAAGAGCTGGCCAATGGCTTGAGCATCGGTCAGTTTTTCGATATCGAAACCATCGGCCGTCTGGCCACCAACAGCAAGAACCTCGATTCGCTGTTGCTGATCACCACGCAGAACTTCAACACCATCAACCACTACCTGCAAACACAGGGACGCGCCAACCTCAG
>JAESFU010000575.1_pt1 | contig 16492 bp, 8 predicted proteins | sample 9269461 | NCBI WGS metagenome assembly JAESFU01 (sample SAMN14502556, study PRJNA617107) | algae metagenome | isolation source: Stenomitos rutilans HA7619-LM2 and co-occurring heterotrophs from cave walls | place: USA: Waikapalae cave, Hawaii | collected 2009-07-28
CAAGATCAATCCGGCCCCATCCTTCGCGTCGGTATTACTTCCAAGGACGCATCATCGCGAGGTCCCAAAGGTCATTTGTTTATACGCAAAAAAGATTATGCAATTCTTGAAATGCAGTATCAATACGATACCGACGAGGACGATCCGTTAAAGGTTCCACATCAACCTTTTCTGCATAAGACACTAATCAAGTACAAGCAGTATCAAGGCAAGATGTATGTGAGTCTTTTACATCGCACCTCATTGCATCTTGAAATCAATGTAACCAAACTCAAAAAAACTTCCAGTAACGAGGGTCTTTTTTATCATGAGTTGTTATATGTGACTAATGAGGTCATCACGGAAAAATCGAAAGCTAAAGCCTTCAAAAAGAAGGAGCGGCAAAAGGCGGATGTCGATCTATATACGACTGAATGGACCTATAATCCCGAATTCTGGAAAAATTATAACCTCGTAAATGAGCGTCCGCTTCAACCAACAATCAAAAAGGACATTGAACGAAACAATACCATCGATGAGCAGTTCCGTAATAATTCGAATTAAACTTGTTGGGGCGGTGGTTTTAGTGTCCTTCTTCGGATGTCAAAACAAGCTGCATAGCTTTTCGAATAAAAGAAATACGACCACTTCACATGCATTGCTGAACGATTCCACGCTGCTTCTGGCCGGGGTATCTTCAGATTCCTTGTTTGGAAAAATTGAATCCAAACCGATCATGCTTGGACTTTTTGAGATTCGTGACGCAGCGTCGGACGCGGAAAAGTATTTAAAAGCCTTAACCGGGCCTCACGGCGAAGAGGTGACATTTCAAAGGCTGAAAGCATGCTGTCCTTTTCGAACGAAAAACTTTCGATTGAACTACCCAATGATGCCAACCGAATTCAACGGAAGGTACGGACTGCTGGAACGATATCAAATCACATATTACGACGGACGAAAGACCAATTCTACCATCCTCTACATTAACCTATACGATGAATCGAAAGAGCTTTACGCCCCACAAGGGTTTCTGTATAAAAATGAACGCGAGCATTAAGAAACTCCAGCTGGTTGCAATGATTGCGCTAGTTATCGCATGTAAAAGTCCCAAGGACAATTTGCGTTGGTCAACGCATGCGAAGAATGTAGCAGAGACTCTTCCCGCACGGGATTCCGTTTTAATATTAGCCGGCATAGCGGAAAGTGCGGTGTACGGCTATTCCCCCAAGATGCCTATTAAACTTGGCGTAAAATCGCTCAACGTTTCGCAAGGACATCCTGAACAGTATCTCAAATCCATCACCGGACCGCGCGGCGAGAGTGTAGTGTATAGGCGGCTGAAAAGCTGCTGCTTCTTTCGAACCATTAATAGCGATCCCGCTTACCAGAACGTAGGTGTTTTGGAAATGTATGAAGTCAGTGTTAATGGCGACAAAAAAAGTCGAGTGCTGTATTTGAACTTCTTCGATGAAGGAAAGATTTATGCACCACAAGGTTTTTTGCCAAAAGTTACAAGCAAGTAGATATACGTTATCCTGATGAAAAACCTGGCCCTTTTCATTGTCCTCATTGCTGTGAATCTGATTGTATCCTGGGCTGTGAGTAAGATGGTTTTGACCGACGATGTTTATTACTACGCATTGCGGGAAACGCTTTCAGAAGAGCGTGTTAAAGAGCTAATTGAAAGCCACACGGAATTTGCCTGGATGCGGTATGTGTTTCTACCCATTTTTCTGACGTTACGAGTCTTCGCGATTGCAGCCTGCATTTATACGGGTTTTTTTCTGCTCAATGTTGAAGTCCAATTTACGCGGATGTTTCAAATTGCCCTCGTATGTGATTTTGCATTTCTTATTATACCGATTAGTAGGCTCATTTGGTTTACGTTTGTCGATCCCAACTATACGATGGAGGATGTATTTAATTTTCCACCAGATTCGCTCTCACATTTATTTCAATTTGCTGAAGAGGACCGATGGCTGAAATACATGCTCAGCTACGTGAATGCTGTTCAGGGACTGTACATTTTACTGACAGCGAAAATGCTTTCCGTCGAAGTTGGACTCTCTTTCGACAAGTCAGTTCGACTAGTATTTATTACCTACGGATGCGGGCTTATGATTTGGATACTGGTCACAACATTTCTAATCCTAAGCTTGTCATAATATGCGAAAGGAAAGCCTAAAAGTAATCGTCTTTACGTTTGTCATCGTGACACTTTCATTTGGAATTGTCCTCGTAACATCTAGTGTTTATCAAAAAAAACTGATTGCGGAAAATACTGGAACGCTACCCTCATTAACCTTATCGGATACACGCGGACATATCCATTATACGCAGGACCTTAGGGGGGACGTTGTCCTGGTGTTATTCAACTCTACGTGTGAGCATTGTCAGGCGGAATTGAATGATTTTCGGCAAAATCATGATCGGCTTGAACAATGTAAAACCTTGTTCGTTTCCACGGAGCCGCTCAATGACATTCGATCATTTTCGCAGTTAATAGTGATGGATCACTTTCCAGCCTTTACGTTTTGCCATTTAAGTTTGGAAGAAAGTATTAAGAATTTTGGCACCACGCATTATCCGGAAATCTTCATTTATCGAAATCACGCCTTACTGAAGCATTTCACAGGAGAAACGAATGTTGAAACCATTATTAATGTCCTAGCTCATTCAGAATGAATTTAGGGTTGCTACATAAAACTTTTGTCAGGCAGCAGGCCGTCAATGATTGCGGGGTGGCCTGTCTTCAATCTATTATTCAATTTCACGGGGGATCGGTTTCATTAGAAGATCTCCGGGCGTATAGCGGGACAACGGTCGATGGCAGTAGCTTACTAGGTTTATATCAAGCAGCTAGTCAGGTGGGTTTCGATGCAGAAGGTTTGGAAGCTGGCAGTATAAATGACCTTCGGTCATTAGATGGACCTGCTATTCTTGCTGTTTTGATCCAAGCCAATGTCAAACACTATATCGTTTATTACGGGATGCGGGAGGAAAAGATTATGATTGGTGATCCCGCAAAAGGTGTGCAATATTTTTCTGTTGATGAACTTGATCAAATATGGACAGATCGCGAATTACTTAGCCTAACGCCGAATGATAATTTCGTAAAGACAAAGGCAGAGCGTTCAAAACAGTTACGCTATCTTTTTTCATTTTTACGACCAGAACTTTCGCTTCTTGCGATTTCGCTTGGCCTAGGACTTGTGACAGCAGCCCTCGAATTATCGTCGGCAATATTTTCACAGCGACTTATCGATAAGATTCTGCCGGAGCACAACACAAAAAAACTAGTTCTTTCGATCATCTTTCTTTGTGTCCTGCTACTGGTGCGGGTCGCTTTGGGCTTCGTCCGAGGTTTTTATTTAATTGAGCAAAGCAAGCAATTTAACTTGCGCATTGTGGGGCATTTTTATCGCTCGCTGCTTAACCTGCCAAAGTCCTTTTTCGATTCCAGACGAACCGGCGAATTAGTAGCGCGTATGAATGATACGACCAAAGTCAATGCGGCCGTTCGCTTGCTTTTTGGAAACCTGGTGATTTCTTATTTCCTATTATCGATAAGCATACTTCTGATTGCAGCCTATTCTCTATTGCTTGCGGGGATCGTCGTAGCCTTTTTAGGCGCGTATGTCCTTACACTCTTAAAATTTAATGGCTCCATCGCTTCATCTCAACGAGAAGTCATGATTCAATACGCGCATGCGGAAGCAAATTATGTTGACAGCATTCAAGGTGTCGCTACCATCAAATCTATGCAAAGCGAAAATAGGTTTATCAATTTATCAGATCAGATATATGGTAATGTCCAACAGTCGCTGGTCAAGTTAGGAAAGACAAATAATGTTTATTTGCTCGTGGCAGAAATCTTAGCTGCGTTTTTTCTAACAAGCGTATTTATCCTCGGCTCGCTTATGGTACTCAACCAAGATTTAAAAATTGGAGAGATGGTGGCTATAATCGCCATCAGTATCAATATCGGTCCACTGGCAACAAGAATTCTTGTTGCTAACGTAGAAGTACAAGAGGCCAAAGCGGCGCTCGAAAGAATGGTGGACATTGTTCAGCGTCCGGGCGAACTTGAAGCTAGAGCGGACAGTGCCTTGCAAAGTTTCGATAAGCTTATCCTAAAGGTCGAGAATTTGGCTTTTAGATTTAACGGCTGTGATACGCTTTTAAATAACATTTCCTTCACGGTTTGCGAAGGTGAAATCATTTCTATCAAGGGAAAAAGTGGTGGTGGCAAGAGTACACTGCTACAAATTTTACAAGGATTCTACCAGGCCGAAGAAGGGCAAATCACTTTGAACAACACTGCGCTGCAGGATCTTTCGCTTAAAAACCTCCGGAGCATCGTTGTACCAGTGTCGCAAGAGGTGAAAATCTTTAACGGGACTATCCTTGAAAATATCACACTGAACGGAAGCGAGGTTTACAATCTCGGGGCTATTCAACATTTAGTGGAAGTCGGGCTTCATGAATATTTCGAACAATTTCCGAATGGATACTTAACGTTGGTTGGCGAAGAAGGCATTAAACTTTCGGGAGGTCAGAAGCAAGTGTTGGGGCTAGCCAGAGCGCTCGTCAGACGCCCGAAATTACTATTGTTGGACGAAAGCACAGCTGCTTTGGACAGCGAGACTGAAGAGCTTATCGTCAACACATTACAATATGTTCGCCGGAATGCTGCGATCATCTTCGTATCACATCGCATGAACATCATCGAAATCGCCGATCGAGCCTATGAGTTAGAGAATGGCGCGTTGACTTTGCTAAAGAATGAAATTTCAATCGAGTGAAGGGTGATAATAGTGGCTAATTATATAGGTAGTCCAATTTGGACAAAAGGTTTAAAGTTCAATACTTGAGTTTATTTAAAATTGAATATCCATGTGATGAATGTAATGAAATGATTTTGAATTCAACGATTTACGTAAGACTGATTAACCTAAATTGATTTTTCGTTTCAGAACGATGTAGTAGATCGTCGAAGGTAAACAAAAGTGTTTAACAGCGTAAGTATGAAATTTCATAAGTTTAAACATTTTGATTGAACGCAAGTTTTTACATTTGGGCATGTAAAAAATGCCTCTTAACGGATGTGGGTTACTATTGTGAATAGATTTATAGGATGCATTTTTTAGCCTTTTATAAAATGTGGCACCGGTGTCAATTTGTGTGTGAACTGTCCGAGTTTGTGTTCGGACAATCTGCCTTTAGTATTCGATTTGAATGTCAGCTGTTATAAGAATTGATTGATCAGGCTGTATTAATAAATTCCCATCGCAATGATCAGACGTCGAACGTCACGATGATTGTTTTAGGACTTCTAACCCAATATTTACAAATGCGTGGTGCATTGGTGATCGCTTGTGTATGCTTGTCTTTGTGTTTATATGCGCAACAGCCTATAAATGCCACGCTTGATTCTATCGTTCGTGGGCAGGGTACCAAAATGGATTCTGTCTATAACGCACGCAAGGACTATATTGATAATTTACGTAGCAATAAAGTTCTAGGGACGTCATTGCCAACTTCCACCCTGGACTCTATTAAATATAATTTTTATCAAAAGTCCGATAGTTTAAAACAATCCTTTCACCAACGTTTCTCATCGCTTGACTCTGGTAACAATGATTTGCAACACAAGGTAGATAGCCTGACAAGCCTGAACCTGCCCACGGAGAAATACACACATAAAATAGATAGCATCGCCGGCAAACAGCAAGAGGCTGCCGCAGCGCTGAATGGCAAACTGGAAGACCTGAAAAAGAAGAGCCTCGGCAAAATTGATGGACTTGAACTATCCCCCGAGCTACAGACACAAGCAAATGCTTTAACTAAGGATATTCAGGGCTTCAGGCTTCCGGTAAAGGATTTCAACATCCCCGCATTGAACACCCCCGGAAATCCGCTCTCCGGCCTGGATGGACTGAATACCTCCGTGCAATCGCCCATCGGACAAATAGGTAACATCAAAGGAATGCCCCAGATGCCCGGCGAGCTTGGAAAGCTTTCAGGTATTGGACAGCAAGCCGGCAAGTATGGCGGCGATCTGAAAAACATATCGCAAGGAAATCTCAAAGAAGTACAACAACTCCCCAAAGGGCTTGAAGATAAAGCCGGGCAGATGGCAGGCATAGGCGACATGAAAAAACAGACCGATGGTCTCCTGGGGCAAGGGATGCCCGCGCAGGATCCGGCCGCGATGAAGAAACAACTTGTACAAGAGGGCCAGAAACAAGCCGTAAACCATTTTGCCGGCAAAGAAGATGTCCTCAGGCAGGCGATGGACAAGATGTCCAAGCTGAAAACAAAGTATGAAAGTCTCAATAGCCTGAGTGAAGCTACAAAAAAGCGCCCCAATGCTATGCGCGGCAAGCCCTTTCGCGAACGACTGGTGCCAGGCATCTCATTGCAGATCCAAAAGAAAGCGGACAATATCTATGTTGATTTTAATCCATACGCGGGTTATCGGTTCTCTGGACGTATCACAGCGGGTCTTGGCTGGAATCAGCGCGTGGGCTACGATACAGACTATGATCGCTTCACGTCAGCCGCCCGCATATTCGGGCCACGTGCCATCGGTGAATTCCGTCTGAACAAAGGGTTTGTCCCAAGAGCTGAATGTGAATACATGAACACCTGGGTTCCACCGCACAACCGGCAACCTGTTGCCGATGTTCGGCAACGCGACTGGGTGCCAGGCGCATTTGTAGGGATGAAGAAAGAATACAAATTCATGAAAGGTGTGAAAGGACATGTGATGATCATGCTGCGCGTGTTTAACTATCAGCATAAAAGCCCCTACAACGACGTGCTGAACATGCGTGTTGGCTTCGAATTTCCACGCAAAGCGCACAAATCCCAGAAAAAATAAATCTCCGAAATAACTCTTACCTGTCAATATGAATAACCTATTCTATCGCCCGACGAAAACTGCAAGGAAAAAGTCGAACCACAAAATTGCACAAGGACAGCTCTTGGCCACACTCGCATTTTTATTTGTTGGACATTGCTGTCCCGTATTTTCGCAGACTAATCCCGGAGGACGAGAAGCTCCTGATGGTTCGGCCGAGCCTTCGGGTGACTTCAGAATAGGCCCGGGTCCCAATAGCACGTCAACGGCCAAGTTTGCCGAAATTCCGGTCGACAAGTATACCGGTGTCCCCAATATCGAAATTCCATTGTTTACAGTTACGGGCAAGAAATTAAGTTTCCCTACGTCCATTCGCTACCATGGAGCCGGTGTAAAGGTAAATGAAATAGCAGGGATGGTCGGGTTGTCATGGGATTTACAGGCTGGTGCTTCGATCTCGCGTGTCATGAGAGGTCATCCCGATGAAGAAGCAGAAGATGGGTATTTCGCCCGCGCGGCTTCCATCCCGTCGGGATTTAACGCCTTTCCACCCGAAGTCCTAAAGTCATTAACCAATAATGAATTTGACATGATGCCCGATGTGTTCTATTATGACATTCTGGGAGCTTCGGGAAAATTTATGTTTGATAACAACGGCGCTATCCGTACGATTCCACAAGCCGATATTCAAATTACACCCAGCGATCTGACAGACTTGAATACATTCACTATCGTCGCCGACGATGGGACGATCTATCAGTTCGAAAACGTAGAGGAGATAAGCATCACAGGAAATGCCTCGCAGCCGGGAGGCATGCGATACAATTCAACCTGGCACCTGACGCGCATTATCTCCAGCGATAAGACAGACACCATAACCATTACCTATCAGGTTGTCAATGGTAATTCCTGGGATGAAGAACGACATACTTTCGTGCGCGCCATCTATCTGCCACCCCCTACATACCCTGTCCCTCCCACAGACTTTATTGAGCAGCGACGGACGGTGAATCAGATTAATGTGTGCCTGGTAAAATCGATTGAGAGTTCGTATAACAAAATCGACTTTTTCTATGGTTCGCGTACCGACTACGCAGAAGAAAGAAAACTGAACTCGATGATTTTCTCGGTAAAAGACCCGCTCACAGCGGACTGGGTGGAACAAAAAAGCATGGAGTTTTCCTATGGATATTTTTCTAACCGTGGCGGTGGACAGCGGTTGAGATTGGACGCTGTGCAAGAAAAAGAACTCACGGGAGGTACCGTAATTCCGGCAACGAAGTTCTATTATAACCTCGAGGACATGGATGCTCCGGGTTCTAACAGTCAGGACCATTGGGGATATTTTAACGGAGAGGCTAATTCTAATCTTGCACCTGAGCACATTTATGCCGGTAGCGTAGTTAAATACACAGCGGGCAATAGCCGAGAGCCCAATGCGGGATCTATCGATGCCTTTATGCTGCAGAAGATTGTCAACCCCTTGGGAGGTTCAACCGAATACATGTTCCAGATCAACAAATACAATGATGGGACACTCATCGAAAAGCCAGGTCCGGGCCTTCGTATTGCCCGAATTGTCAAGAAAGACCCTTTCTCCGAAATCGAATCGGTCACCAACTACCACTATGCTGGCGGTGTTCTTTTCAACGTACCGGAATATGTAAAGGAACGCGATGGACGTCAATGGACTTCTGAAATGGAACCTCCGAGAACTTTCCGGGTGGTTGATGTTCACGCCAGTCCAACAAACTTAGGAAGCTTTGCTGCGACTCCGCTGGTGTACGGAGAAGTGACAGAGTACTATAATGACGACGTAAACGCAGCCGGAAAGATCGTGTCTACCTATAACACTACCGGACAGGATGCGGCCGCTGGAAATATTCCCTTCACGTCAAACGAAGAGAGTGCATGGGCGGCGGGAAGATTAATGACTGAGACCGTCTACAAGGTCGAAAATGGGGTTGAGACACCGGTATCCCGCATTATTAATACCTACCAGAAGTCGGATCAACAGACATCCATCCGCACGTACCGGGGCGGTGAAAACATTGTTCTTGTCGGGGGCGGCACGGCACTTCAGAGCGGAGACTTTGGCGGCTTCCCGCAAACGATCTATTCAATATTTCAGTATCTGTCTGCTACGCAGGAATATGTTTTCAAACAGAACTCAACGGACAATACAGTAAAAACGACAAATTACTTTTACGAGCGAACCGGTACACATTTACAGCTTACAAAAAGGACTGCGACAACCTCTGAGTCAGGTGTAACGCGCAGTCAGCAATTCACCTATCCAGCGGACTACACGTCGGGGAGCTTGCTGGCTTTAAAAAATCTTCACATTTATAACGTGCCCGTAGAAGTCGTTAGTGCAGAGTTACGCGGCGCGACTGAATACATAACAGGCTATCAGAAGACAGACTTTCAGCAGCTGTCCGCAGACAAGATCTACCCGCAGTTTGGTTATCGTCCAAAATTTTCATCTTATCTCACTGCCGGCACCTTCAATGCTAATCGGAGTTCTTACCTGAAGCAATCCGTTTCCTTTAACAAATACAACGAAAGCGGAATGCTGATTGAATCGCAAGCGCCCGGAGGACAGCCTCAGTCCCGCATCATCGATAAAGCGGTAGGCGGCGTTGCCGCTGAAGTGTCCAATGCACAAGCTGACCAGATTGCGTATTCAAGCTTTGAGTCGTTGGATAATGGCAACTGGGACATTCATCAGGATTCGGAGCCGAGAAGCCGAGAAAGCCTTTTTGATCGGCAGGATGCACTCACGCTGGATATCGACTTTACGCAAACCACTTCGTTTACTTATACGGTAGACCGCAGCGGTGGCGGACCGCCGATGATTTTCTTTTCATGTCCCGGCAAACAAACTATTGAGCGCGTCTTGTCATCGAGTAGCGGCAATGGATCTTTTGTCCTCGAACAGGGAAGCTGGACGGTGTGGATGGAATATGAAGACAATGTGCACGCGGTCCAATTCCGTCTCAATTCACAATACCTGTATACGTACCCGGTATCTTATTCGCCGGTTGCCAAGACAGGCGCTTACTCGGTGGACATCAAATCGTCTTTAAACTTCTCAAAAAGCAATCTTCCCGCGGGCGACTATCGCGTGAGTTTTTATCGCAAAAGCAATGCTGCTGCGGCCAGCGTTTCGGGGGGCGGACAGGTCATCCATACGGAGGTTACTGCCGATGTGGACGGATGGCAATTGGTGCAGACGGATATCCATATCACGTCGGGCTCGGACAAAATCACCGTTACCGGTAATGGTGGGCAACTCGATGAGTTGAGACTTCAGCCGGTAAATTCTTTTATGGCTACCACCAACTATGATAAGTTCCGCAGGGTGATAACGGTCACGGATAACAACCTGCGGTCTGCCTATTCAGAGTACGATCCCTGGGGAAGAACAACCCTCAAGCGGGATCACTTCAGAAACATTGTCCAATCATTTGAATACCAATTTGCCGGCCAGTAATATATGTTTTGTATGAAAAGAATTTCTGTAATTTTTATAAGCCTGCTGCTTCTGTCCACCATGCGTATAAACGCCGGTATTGCCGTGGACAGTATTTCCGCTGTGATTGACGCGCCGCCAGCTACGCCGCCAACCCCAACGGTATCTTCGAACGCTTGTGGCGATAAAACCGTGACGAGAGTAGGGAATCCTCCGAGTGGCGTTATCTGGTGCTGGCAAACCACATTGAACAGCACGGATGCATCCAATACAAGTTCATCTTTTGCGGTGACATCGTCACGCACCGTTTACCTGCGGGCCTACAGTACACGAACCGACGAATGGGGAGGGACGGCCTCTGTGTCTGTGACGGTGACCGCGGCGCCGGCCATGCCGGGCAGTCCAACGCTAAATTTAAGCGAATGCGGTCAGGCAACCATGTCCTTCAACGGTTCGCCGCCGTCAGGTGTAACGTGGTACTGGCAGAATACAAGCGCCTCGGGCACCTCAACGGCGAATTCAACGTCACCCTATACAGTGGTTACTAATACTTCCGGGCTGTTTTATATTAACGCAAGAAACAGTGCCGGGTGCTGGAGCGAATCCCGTAGTTTCCAGGTAACCGTTACACCTGCACCGGCGGTGCCTCCTACGCCTACAGCCACTCCAGCAGCGTGTGGCCCGGTGACGCTGTCCTATTCCGGTAGCCCGGCCTCGCAGATACGCTGGCGTTGGCAGACGGCACAAAATGGGACATCGACTGCAGCAGGTTCAACCTACACGGCTACCACATCAGGCACCTATTACCTGCGCTCATACGATCTGAATACGCAATGCTGGAGCGCAGGAGCTTCGTCGGTCACCGTCACCGTGAATACCTATCCGGCAACTCCGGCGACCCCCACGATTACCAACAATGGCGGCTGTGGCACAGCTACGCTCACCAGAGGAAGCGCACCCGGCGGGGTGACCTGGTTCTGGCAAGGGACAAATTCAAATGGACAAAACAGCAATCCGGCTAATAATACAAATACGTTCACCGTGCCCGCGCCGGGTGGCACCTACTATTTGCAAGCACGAAACAACACTTCCGGCTGCTGGAGCACAACATCGAGCAACGCGGTCGTAACGGTACGCGCAGTTCCTGCACAGCCGCCGGCGCCCATTCGGACAACAAATCTCTGCGGTCCTGTGCAGCTGTCTTTTGATGGCACCCCCGGTTCTACAGAAAAATGGTATTGGCAGAAAGATGGCAGCGAATCTACGGGCGGTGGATTTACTTCCCCGTATACGATTAGCAATGCAGGACAATCCGGCACCTACTATCTTCAGGCATTACACAACAATGGATGCTGGGGACCTCGAAGTGCTCCGATTACCGTAGCATATCACGATGCTGTCGGAATTCCTGATGCTACCGATGTATCCCGTGAAGAGCCCGGGCCGGTAAACTTGAGTGCAACACTTTCGCCCGCCAACGGCGGGGACATTATCCGCTGGTATGATTTGAACAATAACCTGCTGGCGACCGGCCCGACCTTTAGCCCAACCGTTACCCGAAACACGACCTATAAAGTTGTGGCCTACGATGAGGAGACAACCTGCGAGAGTGCTTTCACATCAGCCTCTGTTGATGTGTATCCCAAACCCGTTATCGTCAGCAGCACCCCCGTATTAAAGCCAGCCACGCCGGCCATCCTGTCCGTTGTCAACAACAGCTACTCCACGTACAACTGGAGTAAAAACGGTGTGTTCATCGGCGTTACGACCCCTACCTTATCGGTCACTACGCCGGGATACTACGCCGTGACGGTAACCAAAACCGATTTTTCAGGACAGGGGACATCGAATGTGCTGGAGTTAAAATATGGTATTGACTTGGTTCCGCTAAACTATGTAGTCGTAAATTCCATCAAGGAGCCTAATGTCACCACGCAGACGCAGGTCAGCGCACTCAATGTTGATCAGCGAAATCGTGCCATCAATTACATGGGTGGGTTTGGAAATACCATCCAGTCCATTGCCTGGCAGCTGTCACCCGATAAGAAGGACATCGTGGCAGCGGTTAAATATGATCAAATGGGTAGACAACCCAGCCAGTATTTGCCCTATAGAAGTTCCTCCGACGATATGTCCGTCCAGGCTAAGGCATTGGACGAAGACTATCTTTTAAGCGATCAATACAAGTTTTATCATGCCACTACGAATACCGTTGAACCAGATGAAAAACCTTATAGCCTGACCACCTTTGAACCCTCTCCGTTGCAGCGCGCAACCTCCAACATCGGCGTGGGCCAGCATTGGCATGAGAATAATAAAAAGTCGAAGATATACTTCGGCCTGAGCGATGTCTCAGAAAACATTCGAATCTGGTATGTCGATGCAAGCGGTCTGCCGGTAAGTGCGGCGACTTATGGTGATAAGGAGTTGAGCGTTACAGTTTCCACCGATGAGGATGACAACAATGTAAAAGTATACACCGATAAGCTTGGGCGTACCATTGTAAAAATGCAGGAGTCGGATGATAATGTCTGGCTGCAAACTTATTACGTTTACAATGCTTTAGGACAGCTGTCATATGTACTGCCACCGCTCGCTATCAAGAATATGGCTGGCTTTAATCCCGATCAGCAATATCTGGATACCTGGGCTTTTCAATACCGATATGATGATCTTGGACGTTCGACAGAAGCACGTGTCCCCGGAAGCGGATGGACGTACGCTGTCTATGACAATCTGGACAGACCGGTTTTAACACAGGATGCGGAAGCGCGGAAACTCAACCGATGGGATTTTATCAAGTATGACTATATGGGCCGGCCGGTCCTGTCGGGTGTCAAGGTGATTGCCGGTAGCACGCGTGCCTCCGTACAAAGTAGCGTGGATGCACAGGTAAACAATTATGAAGTTGAAAATTCATCTTCTGTTGGGTATACGCTGAACCGGACGTTTCCCACGGTCTCCGAAGCAGAATTGCTAACGGTGAACTATTTTGATTCGTACAGATTCCTTCAACTGGCCGGATGGGATGCTGAAGGTTTTAGTTATGCCTTTCAGCCGGAATTGGGACAAAGCGATTTTTTTACACTCGTCAACGGTCTGTCCACCGGAAGCAAAGTTCGCATTGTCACTTCGGCACAATCGTCTGAGATAAAGTGGCTGAATGCGGTGCAGTATTATGACAATCGCTATCGCCCAATTCAAATGACCTCCGAACATCATTTGAGTGGAACGGACCGCCTGACCAACCAATACGACTTTGTACAGCTCATCAAAACGCTGCATACACACAGTAAACCGCCCGCGGTCACGCAAATACTACAAAGGTTTGAGTATGATCATGCGGGTCGACTCACGCAAGTATTCAGCAACGTCAACCAGGGGCCGACCGAACAGCTTGTTGCGCAATACGAATACAATGCGCTCGGACAGCTACGGGACAAAAAGCTTCACTATACGCAAGGGAGCTTCCTGCAATCACTCGACTACCGGTATAACATCCGCGGTTGGCTCCGCTCAATGAATGGCACAGATGTAAACGCCGAGGACAACGACGATGCCGACGCGTCGTCGGAAGACTTCTTCGGACTGAATTTACTCTACGACCAGACCGAAGCGACACTCAACGACCAGCCCGGTGAAGCATACTTTAATGGCAATATCGCAGCCGCGAAATGGAAAGCACCGGGTAGCCGCGCGGGGGATTCAGGACAAAGAAGCTACAAGTTTGGTTATGATAAAGCTGGCCGGATGCTGCATGGCACGTCACAAGTGAAAGATGGGACCTGGAGCAAGGAACAAGGCTCACAGAATGAATTGATAACCTATGATGAAAACGGAAATATACTATCGCTGAAACGTCATGCGCGTCAGTATTCCGCAACGGGTCCACTTCCGGGATATGAACAGCAGGTGATCGATGATCTGCAATACACCTACGCTGCGGGGGCGGGGAATAAATTAACAAAAGTTGAAGATGCGCAAGGTCATGCCGGTGGGTTTGATGACAAAGCCCACACGGCTACGGAAATCACCTACGACGACACGGGTGGCATGATCACCGACGCCAATAAAGGGATATCAAATACGGTCTTGAATATCATTGGAAAACCGTACCAGGTTACGTTTGCCGACGGGTCAATGCTGGAGTATACCTACACAGCGGGTGGAGAAAAACTCAGGATGGTGCGCTACGAAAATAACGTGCAGAAAATTCAGACTGATTACGCGGGTGGAGCGGTATATAATGATGGTGCACTCGAGTTTATAGGCTCGCCTGAAGGACGTCTCGTCAAGAAAGGGAATGACTTTGAGTACCAGTATGCCATTAGCGATCAGCAAGGTAATACGCGTGTTGTTTTTAGCGCCGCTGCGGCATCGGAACAGACGACCTTTATTGACTACGAGAGTGATCCGGGACAATCGGTACGAAATTTTCCAACCGGAGGCGGACTCAGTTCATTTGAGTTGTTTGACCATACCGACTTTAATGGAACAACTTATAGTAACTCGCAGCTCTTGAATGGTGGTAATAATTCGCAGGTAGGTATTGCTAAAAGCTTTGCCATTTATCCAGGCGACAAGATCAGTATTGGTGCGTATGCGAAGTACTTCAATCCCTCGGGTAACACGAGCAACCTGACAGGTTTTGCGGCGGCATTGCTCAGCGCATTTGCCTTGGCACCGCCACAACCTGGCGAAATAGCAACGCCTTCTGCTGCGCTTAATGACTATGGAACTATGGTTGCTTCCGGGGGCGGCGTCGGCAACGAGGGAAGTCCTAAAGCATTTGTTAATATACTTATATTCGATAAGGACCATAACTTTTTGGACATTGCTTTCGACCAGTTAATCGAAGGAGCGCAAACCGGCGCCTCAAAAACAGACCATGACTATTTGTTTGCGGAGTACACAGCCAAAGAAGTTGGCTACGCGTATATTTATGTCAGCAATGAGAATCCGACTTATGTTGAAACATACTTTGATGATGTTTCGATTAGTTATACGCCATCACGCGTATTGCAATACAATGAATACTATCCGTTCGGTCTGCAAACCAGTAACAGTTGGACGCGGGAAGGTCATAGCAATGATTATCTTTACAATGGTGGGGCGGAGTTGAACAAAGCAACTAACATGTATGAGACATTTTTCCGGGGCTATGATCCGACTTTGGGAAGGTTTAATCAGATTGATCCCTTGGCTGGAATGGCGGGCAGTTGGTCGCCTTATCATTACGCGAAGAATAATCCGATTTACTTTAATGATCCACTTGGAGATGCTGAAAGACCGAGGCCGGATGAACGTGATCCTTTGCCAGCGCCTAGATCAATACTTAACCCTGGTTACAGGAGCTACGGTTCAGGCAGTCAAGCGCCAAATTCTTGGTTAAATAATCTACGCGGAGTTGATGGTAACGCTGCATTTATGTCGATAGCTCAATTCGTTTCATACTATGGGATCAATCCCTCAAGCCAAAACCAAAAATCAAATTTTGCAGAACGCATTTCAGGTGTAGTGCCACAAAAACTTTATGCTGCGATAGCCATGATGTTTAATTCAGGACAATCCTCTGTTGATATACTTAACGTTACAAACACCGCAAGTGTCCAAGTGGATAAAAATGGATATCCAATTGATGGGACACCTATTGGAGCTAACTATTTTTACTATACGACAACTCAGCTTAAGGATGTAGTAAACGAATTTTCTGGAGGGGCTGCTAAAATGGTCGAAAAGCAGGAGTCTCCCTACGATGGCTATGCAGTAGGGATTGGAGGTTCTTTAGCATTAGGCGGAGGTGTAAACTTTGGATTGGGTTTTGTGTGGAATAAAGAAGGTGATTGGAGGTTTTTCATGTCGGGAGGACCTAGCGCAGGCGTTGACGCATCGATTGGTTTGACAGTTAAGGCGATAACAAATCGAGATAGCACAACTCCGTTCGATCCAAATCAGTACGCTGGTTGGGGCAGTTCACATAATATTGGAATTGGTGTAATTGATATAGTACCTATTGCTGGAGACAACAGGCCTGGTCATTTCACTGGTACAATGGGTGCATCGTATTTTGAATCTGGTGGTGGCGTTTCCTACGGTTTACCCTTAGCTTATACATATCAAATGTCAAAAACATTTTTTCCGGGAGACTGGATTAAATAATTTTAAAGAAAAAT
>JAESFU010000576.1_pt1 | contig 16492 bp, 6 predicted proteins | sample 9269461 | NCBI WGS metagenome assembly JAESFU01 (sample SAMN14502556, study PRJNA617107) | algae metagenome | isolation source: Stenomitos rutilans HA7619-LM2 and co-occurring heterotrophs from cave walls | place: USA: Waikapalae cave, Hawaii | collected 2009-07-28
ATGAGTGGAAAAAGATGGCCCACGCCAAATTTGTACGCGAGCAGAAAGATAAATTCCGTTTCTCCGACGATGTGAAAGGAGGCTGGTCGCGACAACCCGATATGCCCGAAAGCTGGCAGGTTAAATACCAATACAACAACCTGCAACTCACCTTGCGACTCGCGCTTACAAGCTTCGGACACGTAGGCGTTTTTCCGGAGCAGGGCAGCAACTGGAATTTTATTTACGATACCATCACGGGCTGGAATCTTCAGAAGCCGAAGGTGCTGAACCTCTTTGCTTATACCGGTGCCGCATCGGTTGTGGCGCGTGCTGCCGGTGCAGAAGTTATTCACTGCGATGCGTCGCGTCCCGGCATTAACTGGGCTAATCAGAATATGCAGCTGAACAACTTGCAGGACATTCGCTGGGTATACGAAGATGCGTTCAAGTTTGTGCGCCGCGAGTCCAAACGCGGTAACAAGTACAACGGCATCCTGATGGACCCGCCACCGTATGGCCGAGGTCCCGAAGGCGAGAAGTGGACATTGCAGGAGCAACTGAACGAGCTGATGGAAATGAGCAGCCAGCTGCTGGAAAAGAAAAATACATTCTTCATTCTCAGTACCTACGCCGTAGGACTTTCAGCGCTGGTAGGATTGAATATCGCCAAAACACATTTTACATTTTCTGAATCCGAATACGGAGAGTTTTACCTCGCTTCCAAACAAGGAAAGGACTTGCCGATGGGCACGTTTCTGCGGTTGAAAAATTAGGACAGTTCACGGTTTGACAGCCCACGGTCAGAGGTATCAAAACGAAACGATTTATTCTCAGCATTTTTATTATGAGTCCTTCTGTGCTTTCTGTGAGAAAAATGGCTTACGGAAAATACAGAAGGACACGAAAGTCCTAATCAAGTCCAATCATCATAAATGCGCCCCAGTAGATCGGGTCGGGGTAATCGGTGCGGATTTCTTTTTTGGCGTCGATAAAGCTCTGGCGCATGTTGCCGGAGTTGAGCCATTTCTGGTAGAACTTCAACATCAGCTGTTGTGTGGCATCGTCGTCCACCTTAAACATACTCATCACCAGAACTTTTGCACCGGCTACAAGGAATGCGCGTTGCAGTCCATACACACCTTCGCCAGCCTCCAGGTCGCCGAGTCCTGTTTCGCAGGCGCTGAGCACCACGAGGTCCGTCTTGTCCAGGTTCAAACTCATGGCTTCATACGCTGTGAGGATACCGTTTTCCATGTTGAAGTTGTAGCGGGTCTTCTCCATCAAATCGCCGGCGCCTTTCAGTAAAAGACCTGTACGCATCAACGGGTTTTGTGTCAGAACAGCTTCGTTGTTTTCCATCTCTTCTTCCATCGTTACCTGTGCCGACGGGCGGTAGAAGCCGTGCGTAGCGATGTGAAAGATTTTTGGATTGCTCATCTCTTTGATTTTCTCTTCGGTGGCGAGTGCTTCCACATACTCGGCCGTAACCCATCCTTTTTGTTTTAGCATAAAGTCCACCTGCGTAACTTCTTTTTGTGTGCCGGGCAGCGACGAGATGTCCGGATTGTCCCCGGCTTTGGCGTAGAACGTCGGGTTGCCGAACATGGTCGCCGTATTCTCGTTTGTCTTCGCGCGCGATTTTATACTGCGCAGATACAAGTCTTTGGTATTGCTGACCAGCACAATGTTGGCATTGTCAATAACGTAGCGGCCATCGGGCGTCGGAATAGCCTCCAGGTTGATTTGGTTATAAACTCCATCCGCAGAAAGATAGATCGTGGCAACCTGTCCTATTTCGGTAATGATCGGTTTCCAGAATACATCGTATGAATAGGAGTCCGGAATTTTACCTGTAATGGCATTGCGATAATATTTGAAGAATCGTCCTTCCATCCGTTTCCCATCTTTCAGCATAATTACTTTTGGTTTGCTGAATTCTTTCTTGATGTACAACGCGGCATAAATAACCGAATCCGTCAGCGAGTGATTGAAGTGACGATACCGCACCATCTCGATGGCTACGTCGTTTGGCTTCAGCGATTTTTTTACGTCATCGTACGAAATGCGCTTGTCATCGAAGGATTGTCCAAACAGTTCCGATTGCTGGCTGAGCCCTTTTTCCAGTTGCTCCACTTCATGTTGCAAGGCGCCCGGATCTATCTGGTTTTCCGTAAGCTGTGCCGGGCTCATGGACAATGCCATCGTCAGTTGTTCTTTCTTCTGTACCCATGTATTGTACTGCGTCTTCAACTGATCGTCGGTGCTGCTGAGAATGCGCTCGCGTATTTTGATGGACGAGCTGAGCAGCAAGGCCTTGGTGAGTAACTGATAGTCGTATACTTTTCCGGAGAGATCGCGGAAGTCCTCCAGATTGCTGAAGGCAAGTGTATTGTAAAACTCGAAGTCGCCCTTGATCGTGTTCCAGTATTTTGCTTTCTCGCGCTCGCTCAGCGCCGGGAAAAATTCCTTGATAAATCCTTCGTAATTGCTCAGCGATTCTTCGATCAACCGTTTGGATCGCTTGAAGTCCTTCTGCATATAATACACCTTGCTCAGTTTGGACAATACTTTTACATATTCAGGATGCTTGGCGCTGAAGAATTTTTCATACAGGTCTTTTGATTTGTTATAGAACTCTTCCGCCTTCTTGTAATTTTTTTGCTGATAGTATACGTCACCTGTCAGCGTATAAATACTGGCGGCGTTGATGTTGTTCTTCGTGCCTGTCTTGGTGCGCCAGATGCTTTCCGCCGTGGTGAGTGAGCTGAAGGCAATGTCGTACTTCTTTTGGGAGATGTAGACCACGGCTACGTTCTTGAGGATTTCTGCATACTGTGGATTTTCTTTACCCAGTTTGTCCCCCATAATCTGGCGGGCTTCCAGCATGATCTTCTCTACCTCTTTCGGATTGTCGCCTTTGTAGAATTTGATCAGCGCCAGTTGGGACAGTGACTTGGCCACTTCGATATGATTGCGTCCAAATTGTTTCTCCTGGCTGGTGGCCGCTTTCACGACAAGTTCCTGTGCCTTGTCGTAATCACCCAGCGTGTAATAAATATCGCTGAGCAATTTTTGCGTGGGAGCGGCTTTTGTGGACGTCTCTTTATACGTTTTTACCGCGATGTCATACGCGCGCGATGCAGCTTTTTCGGCTTCCGTGTAGTCACCTTTCGCCAGCAGAATCCGGCCGCGGTTTACGAGCGGTTCGATCAGGCGAAGTGAATTGCGCCCGTATAATTTTTCATACTCCGGAATTTGTGTTCTCAATAAAGCATCGGCTTCAGAAAATCTTCCCAGTTGAATGAAGAGGGCCGTGAGTTCTTCGGCAGATGAGAAATCGGTGTCCGTTTCGGTCTTGGCTTTGCCGAGGAGGCGGGCCGAGCGGTCCATGTTATACTCGGCTTCATCAAACATGCCCTTGATACCGTAGAGCTTGGCTTGTGTTTTCAAGGCATGGACATAATCGGCAACACGCAGCGGATCTTTGCGCGACTCCTCCAGGATAACAAGCGCTTTGTTAATGTCCTGTTCGGCCTTGTCGTATTTGCCGATCTTCAGGGACAGGCCGGCGATCCGGTCAAGTTCTTTCCCGTATTCGGGATCTTTATCGTCGTATTTTGCACGTGCCTTGGACGATGCGTCGTCCAGGGTTTTTAACGCAAGATCATATTTGTCTGTCAGTTCATACCAGGTGGCGATGTGATTTAAAATGTTCAGAATGTCCTTATGCTGCTCGCCGATTTGTTTTTCAACAACGGCAAAGTAACTGTCCTTGTAGATGGCACCGGCTTCGTCGATCTTGTTGGTGTAGTCGAGATAAAAATTTGCCAGTTGAATTTTGGCCAGATGATATTCGGGAGAATTCTCTCCGCACAATTCTTTTTTGATTTCGGCCAGTTGATTCAGGTATCCTTCCGCCGCCTGATAGCGTTTTTGCTTGAGGGTAACATCGTACAGAAATTCTACTGTACGCGCCGTTGTCATATAGTTCTTCGGTAGTTTGCTGAGTACGACCTGCGCTTCCGATTCGAGGTTGCGCGTCTTGTCCTTATCAAGTTTGGAGTTAAACTCAACCGCCTTCTGGTTCTCGCGGTGGATACTCTGCTTGGGAAAATATTTGGTGAGGTTTTTTTCGTATTCCAGCTTTACATTGAGGTATCGCGCACGACTGTCCTCGCGCAGGAGTTCGCCCAGGTAGTCGAGGTAAATATCCAGGGCAATGGTGTTCGTAGGATTAACTTTACGTTTCAGCGCATTCAGAATTTTCTCGTAGTCCAGATCGCTTTCGCGTGCGTTGTTTGGGTTGTCCTCATCGAGTGCTTTCGCAAAAATATAGCGTGACTCAACTTCCGACGTGCTGGTCTCGCCCAGGAAGCGGGACTTGCCTTTGTGCCAGGCCATCGAGGCGCCATACGCCACGGTTGCTGTTTCATCATCCGAGGCGATGGACAGCCGGCCTTTCTTTGCATACGCTTTTATGCGTAAGTTGAGCAGTCGTCCATAGTCACCAAAGCGCTTGGGAAGTTCTTCGATCGGCACGCGCTGGTTTTTGATAGAGGCGCCGTCCACAATGGATTCTTTTTCAATAGCGCGCGCGGCGAAATATTTTTCAACACTGTTCAGTTGTTCTAAAGCATCATTGCAAAATCCTTGTCCAATCATGGCTTCGGCTTCTGCCAGGGCCAGTTGTCCCTTCAGTGCATCGGTCATCTGGTTTGTGCTGGTTAGAAGCGCTCTGGCTTTCTCCAGGTATTCGCGGCTGATGCGGTAGTTGCCGTAGTCGATATAGATTTCCGATACATCAATCAGTGTCGTGGCATAGCTCGTACTATTGTCGCCGTATGTTGCCTGGCTGCTGCTGATCGCATTGGTAAGCGCCTGGTCAAAATTATCCAGCACCCCCGTTGCGAGACTCATGCGTGCTTCGCGGAGATAAAGCCCCGGCATATACGCATTGGTGGGACCCATCTTTGAAATAACAGACTTCTTGAGTTTTTGCAGCGAGCCCGACGCTTTGGTAAAACTGCCGGCGGCGTATGCATTGTCTATTTTTGCAAGAGCCTTATCGAACTTTTTGTTTTGGCCGAACACAGGCTGCGTGCCCGCCATAGCAAGCAGGATGAGCGCCAACAACAGAAGCTTTTTCATACGGTAAGAGTTAAAGTAGAGTGACCCAAGGGATGGGTTAAAACAATTCAACTTCTAAGCTACTAAATTCAGATGAATTTCTTCCTGCATATTCATGGGTGAAATTCCGGTTGACCATTTATAAAATTTACGCTTTATGCACGCCTGTTGCACACCCTTTATGCGGAAATTTGGGCATGCACGATCACGGTCATCATGGACATCACCATCACAGCGGTGATAACATCAAGCTTGCTTTCTGGCTCAACCTCGGGTTTGCCTTGCTGGAAATTGCGGGCGGATTGTTCACCAATTCGGTAGCGATCTTGTCGGATGCGTTGCACGATCTGGGTGATAGTCTGTCGCTGGGAACAGCGTGGTATTTTGATCGTAAGTCGAAGCAGAAAAAAGATGCTGTCTACACGTACGGCTACCAGCGATTCTCGCTGATCGGTGCCTTTGTAAATTCCGTTGTACTTATTGTTGGTTCCGTGTTGATTCTGAAGGAAGCCGTCGAGCGTTTTTTTGTGCAGCAGCAGCCGGATACGAATGGTATGATTGTGCTGGCTTTTATCGGGATCGCCGTGAATGGCATGGCCATGTTGCGGCTAAAAAAGGGAGACTCCATCAACGAGCGCGTAATATCCCTGCACTTTCTGGAAGACGTTCTCGGGTGGGTGGCGGTACTCATTGGAAGTATAGTGATGAAATTTTTCCACGCACCGTTTATTGACCCATTGCTCTCGGTCATCATCGCCATCATCATTCTTGTAAATGTCTATCGCAATATGCGCGGTGCCTTTCAGATTATTCTGCAAGGGGTGCCCACAGGTGTTTCCGAAGACAAACTGCAACAGGTATTTGCACAATTTCCGGAAGTGGAAGAGACACACGATCTGCATGTATGGACCATGGATGGCCAGTATAATATTCTCACCACACACGCTGTGCTGAAAAATGTATTGCCCTTGCCGGAACAGGAAAAACTCAAAACAGCGCTGAAGAAGGCCTTGCGGAAAATCAACGTTCACCACGTTACCATCGAGTTCGAAATCAAGGGAATGGCCTGCCAGGACCTTCACGAAGAACATGATCACAGTAACCATAAGCATGATGAAGATCATGATCATGATCATCGTGACGGTCATTCACATTAAAAATCCGTGTCGTGCGGATGACATACTGTGATTAAACCAAATCCCGTGGCATGCTGTTGTACGTATATCATCAAAAAAAAATCTATGCGTCAATTCCTTTTGATAGCCGTCGTGCTCGTTTTGAATGCCTGCACCGGAAACACACAACCCACTGCGCAGTCCAAAAAAGAAAAGCAGAAAATTGCGCAGGACACCAGCAAGATTATAAACCGCACAGATGCCGAGTGGAGAAGTGTTCTTACACCCGAGCAATACTATATCCTGCGGGAAAAAGGGACCGACCGGGCTTTTACGGGAAAATATTACCTGCACAAAGAGAAAGGAATGTATTCCTGCGCGGCGTGTGGCAACGAGCTCTTCTCGTCGGATATGAAGTTTGATTCAGAATGTGGCTGGCCCAGCTTTGACCGGGAAGTAGCCGGCGATAAAATCAAAAAAGTAGTTGACCGCTCGCACGGCATGGTACGCACCGAAATCCTCTGCGCACGCTGCGGCTCACACCTGGGCCACCTGTTCGACGACGGCCCCACCCTGACAGGACAACGTTACTGTGTGAACTCCACATCGATCGATTTTAAGAAAGAGTAGGTACGCTTCATGGCTTGACAGTGGACGGTCCACAGCCGTTTGGCAGAATCGATGAGGTTTAAACTTACCGATCGGAATCTACCAATCAAAACTGTGGACTGTTAAACCGGGCCCGAAAACTCACTCATTCCGCAGCGCCTTCACCGGGTTAGCCAGTGCGGCTTTGGCTGCCTGAAAAATTACTGTGAACAATGCGATGCATAGAACCAGCAGCGTGGTCACGGCAAATATGCCCCACGTTAAATCGGTGTGATACTGGTATTTCTGTAAGAACATATTCATCAGGTAATACGCCAGCGGGCACGCGATGATGAGGGACACGATAATCAGCCGGGCAAAGTCTGTGCAGAGCAGCGAGATGAGGTTTGATACTGATGCGCCCAGTATTTTGCGGACACCGATCTCTTTTACGCGACGGGCTGCGGTAAAGGATGCCAGTCCGAACAGCCCGAGACAGGAGATAAACACAGCGACAACTGTAAAGTACAGTGAAATATTTCCAATGATGCTTTCGGTCTTATACATCTGATGGAATTGCTCATCCAGGAATGAATACTCGAACGGATAAGCCGGATCGTATTTCTTCTGTACGCTCTCCAGGTGCGCGATGGCTTGTGGTATCGCGTTGTTCTCGATACGTGCAAAGCCTGTCCAGGTTTGGTCCGGACGACACATGATGATGGTGGGCTCGATAGCGTTGTTGAACGATGTGTTGTGAAAATCTTTCACGACCCCGATAATTTTTCCACTGGGGTTTTGCCACAGGTTGAGCGGTTGTCCTACCGGATCGTCGTAACCAATAACTTCGGCAGCGGCCTGGTTGATGATATAGTTCGTAGAGTCGGAGACATTGTCCTGAAAGTCGCGCCCAGCGATAATCTCCATTTTGATCGTGGTGATAAAGTCCTTGTCGCAACCCACCAGTTTAAAAGGTATCGTAGCGCCGTCGGGTTTGTTGGGCCACGTAACGCCGGTTGTCATCGAGCCAATGGCAAAGGGACTGTGTCCTGAGAATGTAATGGATGCTATGGCCGGATTCTTCAATACTTCCGCCTTGAAAGTCTCCATGTTTTTGGCTGTACTGTCCCGTGTCTCAAACGTAATCACATTCTGCCGGTCGAAACCCAGGTTGCGTGTGTGAATGAATTGCACCTGCTGGTACACGACGATACTGCCGATGATGAGAATGACGGATAGTGTAAACTGAAACACCACCAGCACTTTTCGCAGCGACGCACCCGTTAATACGGATTGTGAATTTCCTTTTAGGACCAGGGCGGGTCTGAACGATGAGAGGAAAAATGCCGGATAGCTTCCGGACAGAAGACCGGTGAGCAGGGTTACAGACACAAGTCCCAAACTGAAAACCGGATCGTTGAACTGGAGTCTTATGTTTTTGTCTGTAATCAGGTTGAATACCGGTAGCAGTATCTGAACCATGGCGAGCGCGATGATCAACCCGGCAAAGGAAAGCAGTACCGACTCCATCATAAATTGAACAACCAGACTGGTGCGCTGCGCGCCGATAGCTTTGCGCACACCTACTTCGCGCGAGCGCGTGGCTGCGCGGGCTGTGGCAAGATTCATAAAGTTAATACAGGCAATTACCAGGATGAAGATGCCGACAATGCTGAAAATTTGCACATACTCGATGCGGCCGCCCACCACTACACCATTGCTGTAACGGCTGTGAAGTCTCAGGTCTTCATACCGCTGCAACCAGAGATGCGTATCGCAATCGGGACACTTCTTCTGGATGAACCCTTCGAGTTTTTTATTGACAGCTTCCGGCGTTGCATCTTTGTGCAGCTTTACATACGCAAGGTCGTTGATATTGCCCCACTCGGCCATCCACGGCCTCGTTTTATAGAATACTTCATACGGCAATAGATACTCAAACCGGAGGCTTACGTTGTCCGGCTGATCTTTCACGATCGCGGTGACCTTCATGTCGTACTTTTCTTCTACCCTGAATACTTTACCAAGAGCATCTTCTTTTGGAAAGAATTTTTTGGCCAGCGATTCCGTCAGGACAATCGAGTTGTTGTCGGGCATCGGGTTTTGTACATTCCCCTTTACAACCTGCAGTGAAAATATTCTGATGATCTCCGGATCGGCCCAAAGCCCATTCTGGATCATCGAGTTTTGTTCGTGTCTCAACAGCAGGTTGGCGCCCCAGGAAGTACGTCCTGCAAATTCAACTTCCGGAACTTCTTCCATCAAAGCCTTTGTCAGCGGGCCGGGTGCGGATCGGCCTGTCTCAATGGTGCCATTGCTATAATGATAGTTAATCATGCCCGCATAGATCCGTTCATGATCCTGGTAGGACTTGTCGTAACGCAGCTCGTCCATGATCCAGACAAAAATGAAAATCGCAGCCGAAAGCCCAACCGAGAGCCCGATCAGGTTAATGCTGGTATAGGTAAAATAGCGATAGAAATTGCGAAAGGTGGTGATGATGAAATTCCGGATCATGAAGAGATTTTTTTGTCGTTTAAAAATACTTCCACAAATGTCTTATTCACTGCGTAATGAATTCACCGGGTTGGTTGAGGCTGCACGGATTGTCTGGAAGCTGATCGTAATCAGTGTAACGGCCACAACGACCAGCAGCGTAAGCACAAACATCAGCGGACTGATCGGTACGCGGGTAGCAAAATTTTGCAGCCATTGGCTGGCACCATACCACGCCAGCGGCGCGGCAATTACGTTCGCGATCAATACAAGAATAATAAATTCCCGCGAGAGCAGCGTGGTGATACTCAGCACATCGGCACCGAGAACTTTGCGTACACCAATTTCTTTGGTGCGCGATACCACCATAAACGATACCAGTCCCAGCAAGCCGATCAGGGCAATGACGATCGTAACAACCGAAAACAATCCGAATACATTGGCAAGTCGCTGTTCGGACAGATACTGACGCTCGAAGTTCTGATCGAGGAAAAAATAGTTGAAGTCGTATCCCGGAAAGTGTTTCTTCCAGATCGCATCGAGGCTGCTGATGAGCGATTGCGTATCGGCTGCCTTGTACCGGACGGCGTACAGGTAGCTGGCCTGTGGATTATAATCCATGACGATCGGACCTACCGCCTGCTGCAATCCGGTGTGATGATAATTCTTTACAACACCAATGACTTTACCGGCGGGATACGAAGATGGCGAAGCGATTTTTTTGCCAATAGCTTCCGCGGGCGAAGACCATCCGAAATCAGCAACAGCCGCCTCGTTGAGCACAAGTCCGTCTTCGAGATCAATTGCATGGTCCTTCTGGAATGTTTCGCCGGCAATCACATCAAGTCCCATGGTGGAAATGTACCGGTCGTCCACCGCGATGTACTCGACACTGATGGAAGACTCGCCCTGTTGTCCTTCCGGATAGGCAATCTGCCCGTTCCATCCCAGGGTACCGGGCACAGCGTTGGTGAAGGACACATCTTCTACCATGGACAGTGCTTTCAATTCATTTTTTAATGTCTCATACGCATCCGGATTTTCCGAACGCGCGCGCGAAGCATTTACAACAAAAATTTCATCCTTGGCAAAACCAAGTTGTTGTTGCTGCATAAATGTAAGCTGGCGGATCACGATAAATGTCCCAAGAACAAGCCCTACCGAGATCACAAACTGAAATACGACCAGGCTGCGACGAAGCTGCACGCCGCGGGTACTCGTTTGCAATTTCCCTTTCAGTACTTCGGCCGGTCGCATGCCCGACAGGACAAGCGCCGGGTAGTAGCCTGACAACAGCGTGACGATCACCAGCAACAGCGCAATGCCCAACAGGACCGCGGGACTGAACAGCGAGTGAAAGCCATAGTCTTTATGCAGCAATACATTAAAAAAGGGCAGGACAAGGCTGGTAAGCGTAATGCCCAGGAAGAGTGCAATCGTGGTGAGTACAAATGATTCACTCAGAAACTGGCGCATCAGGATACCACGCGTGGAGCCTACCACTTTACGAAGTCCAACTTCTTTGGCGCGATACACTGAGCGCGCTGTAGTGAGGTTGATAAAATTTATACAAGCCAGTAAAATAACAAATACACCAATGCCGGCAACAAGATACACCCTGTCCATACTGCCGACGGGACCAAACTCGTTGGACGATGCATGCAGGTAAACCCCGGAAAGCGGTCTCAATTTTACCTGCGCTTCCGAGCCCCATTCTTTCAGCATGGCTGCGGCGTGCTGCGAATAGAGGTTGGACACTTTTGCCTGTAATGCTTTTTCGTCAGTGCCTTCTTTTACCAGGATGTAATTATGCATGTTAATATTTCCCCAGCCGTTGTCGTAGCTGAAGTTCCGATCAAGCTTGGCATACGTGGCAAACGAGAACAGCATGTCGAACTGGATATGCGAGTTGGCCGGCACGTTAGCGGTTACACCCGTCACAAGAAACTGCAGCGTATCGGACACGATGAGGTTTTTATTCAGTGCATCGCCGTTGAAGAATTTCTTTTCCATGTCCTCGGTGATCACGACGGTGTAAGGATCAGCCAGGGCTTTTGCGGCATTACCTTTCAGCAGAGGGAAGGAGAATAGTTTAAAGAAATCTTCGGAGGCGAAGTAGCTGTTTTGTTTTACACGCTTGTCCTGGTAGTTTACCAGCATGAAAGAGGCGCCGCGCGCATAGATCACGGATTCTACTTCCGGATAATCTTTCTTCAGCAGATAGCCCACTGGCCACCCGTTAGTCTCCATGGGTTTTGCGTTTGCAGCACCGGCGGCATGGAAACTCGACTCGACGCGATAGATGCGATCGCCCTGTGCATGAAACGTATCGAACGAAGTCTCATCAATCACATACAGCATGATCAGAATGCCGGCGGACAGCCCGAGGGATAGTCCCAATAAATTAACGGCAGCATATCCCTTGAATTTCAACAGGGAGCGCAGGGCTATTTTAAAATAATTGAAAAGCATATCGCTAAAAAAGATTTGTTAAACTATTCGTTTCGCAGTGATTGGACAGGGTTGTTAAGTGCAGCTTTCGCCGATTGATAGCCGACGGTAAGCAGCGTAAGAATCAATATGCCGGCGGCGGGTAGCACAAACATCCAGATATTGATTTCAGTATGAAATGTATAACCTTCGAGGTACGATGTTGTCAGGTACCATGCAGCCGGAAATGCAATGAGTAACGCGAGACAGACCAGTTTTGTAAAATCGCTGCACAGCAATATAATCAGGTTGGCCACGGAGGCGCCCATAACTTTGCGCACGCCGAGTTCTTTCATGCGGCGTTCTGCTGTAAAGGAAGCGAGTCCGAAAAGTCCCAGGCAGGAAATAAGAATCGCCACTACCGTAAAGCTCAGGGACAGGCTTCCCATCATAGCCTCCGTACGGTATTCTTCATTATAGGCCTCGTCCAGGAACTCATATTCGAACGGATAATCCGGGTCGTATTGATGGTAGATGCGTTCAATGTGAGCCAATGCCTGTTTGGGATCTCCCTGAATTTTGATGAATGTCCGCCACGTATTTTCAGGGCTGTATACGAACACCAGTGGCGTGATTTCTTCTTTCAGATTTCCGTTGTTGAAGTTTTTGACGAGGCCGATGATTTTTCCTTTGCCATTCCACATGTCGAGGTCTGTCCCGACTACGTTTTCCGACGTAAGTCCCATTACTTCCATGGCTTTTTCGTTGACCATATAGTTGGCAGTGTCCTGTTTGTTCAGGTCAACGAAATTGCGTCCTGCTATAATTTCCATGCCCATAGCCGGAATGAAATCGTGGTCGCACTGAATTACCTTAAAGGAGATCATGGCGCCGTCGGGTTTTCCCGGCCATACCGGATCGGTGGTCGTGTTGTTGATCGAAAATGGACTTTCGCCGGACACACCGATTTGTTTGATTGCCGGGTTTTCCAGTAACTGATTTTTGAATGCCTGCCGGTTTTTTACGAAGCCTTCATGTTGCCGGATGATTACCACGTTGTCCCGATCGAAACCCAGGTGAATGTTTCGGATAAAGGTAATCTGGTTGTATACCACCAGGCTGCCCACGATCAGAATAACCGATGCGATGAACTGAACTACCACAAGCGTGCGGCGCAAGCCACCGCCCCCCAATGTGGACTTCATATTTCCCTTCAATACTTCAGAAGGTTTGAATCCGGACAGGAACAACGCCGGGTAGCTGCCTGCCAGTAAACCGCAGAAGAGGGTGATACCGATCACGCCCGATAAAAATAATGGATTGGCAAAATCGATGTGAATGTCTTTGCTGGTGACGGAATTGAAGAAGGGTAGCAGCACCTGCACCAGTGTGAGTGCGAGCACCAGCGCCAGAAAGGACAGGAGGACAGACTCGCCGATAAATTGTGTGACAAGCCCCGTACGTTGGGCACCAATCGCTTTGCGCACGCCCACCTCGCGACTGCGGGTAGCCGAGCGGGCGGTGGCGAGATTCATAAAATTGATACAGGCGATAACCAGAATGATTACAGCCACCAGGCTCAGCGTTTGCACATAGTCAATTCGCCCGCCTGCATTTTGTCCATCCTTGAAACGATGATACAATCGCAGGTTGCCATACGGATACAGGAACGGATGATTGAGACAGTCTTTGCAATTTTTAAGAATGATGCCATCCATCTTTTCATTGGCTGCCGCGATACTTGCGCCGGGCTTCAGGCTGGCAAAAGTTTGCATGCCGTTGTTGCCCCAGTTCTCCGCCCACTTATTTTCTTTATACCAGTTTTCGTACGGAATAATGTAATCGAATTGCAGTGTGGAATTCTTTGGGACATCGGCAAAGACGGACGATACCATGAGATCGTATTTCTGTCCGACGCGGAACACCTTGCCCATGGGATCTTCGTTGCCGAAATATTTGTGCGCCAGTTTTTCGGAGATCGCTACCGAGTTCAGGCCTGGCATCGGGTTGGCGGCATCGCCCTTTACAAGGGGGAAGGTGAAAATGGAAAAGATCGTAGAGTCGCCGAAGAGACCGTTTTCGTTGAGTGACTTCTCGCCATACTTGAAAAGCATTTCATTGTTCCAGCTGATGCGCAGCACCTGATCTATTTCGGGAATATCGGCCTGCATCACTTCCGATAATCGCACCGGCGTTGCCCAGCCGGTCTCAATACTGCCATCGGTGTATTGAAAGTTGCTCATCACGCGATAGATGCGATCGGACTTAGCATGAAAATTATCGTAGCTCATTTCATCCGTCACCCACATAAAAATGAAGATGCTGGTAGCGAGTCCGACCGTAAGTCCAAAAATATTAATGAACGAATAGCTCTTGTAACGAAGCAGATTCCGGAAGGAAGTTTTCAGATAATTTCTCAGCATATAAGTCGGCGTTAATCTGTTGTTGAGCAGCGAAAACCAATATCAATGCCATAGAAAAACCCCGCTAAACGGGGTTTAAAAGATGATTTTCAAAAATATGCCCGCTCACATGTGAACGGTGGTGTCCGTGAGCGGGCATGTTGATAGGGGTATGATTCTACTCACTGCGCAGCGACGTGGCAGGGTTTTTCCGGCCCGCGCGAATAGCCTGCGTGCTCACGATCAGCAAGGCGAAGAGGAGCGCGATGCCACCAGCCATAAACAAGATCCAGACAGGCACCTCGATGCGATACGGGTACTGTTGCAGATAAACCGTCATGCCCCACCACGCGAGTGGACCGGCAACAAGAAACGAGATGATAACCAGTCGTGAAAAATCTTTCGAGATTAATACGACGATCCCGCCGAGCGTGGCGCCCAGTACTTTGCGGATGCCGATTTCTTTGGTGCGTTGTTCTGCCGTGAATGCAGCCAGACCAAACAGTCCCATACCGGTGATGAAGATCGCGAGGAACGCGAAGATGTTGGCGAGGTCGCCGATCTGGTTGATGCTGGTAAACTTCTTGGCAAAGTCCGCATCGGCAAACGTATATTCGAAGGGATAGGCGGGATTGTATTTTTTGAAAACTTCTTCCACCTTTTTAACAGACTCTTCCACCTTGTTGTCTCCGCTCAGACGAATGGTGACATAGTTGGCAAAGTTGGTGTTCAATACAGAGAACGAAGGCGAAACGTTTCGAAATAAATTGCCCATCAATACATCTTCCGTCACACCGATAATTTCAAACTTGCGCCCCCAGATGTCCAGCTTTTGTCCAATCGGATCTTTCATGTTGTCCATCACCGCCAGGGCGGCCTTGTTCACGATTACGGATGCTGTGTCGCTGAAATCTTCGGAGAAGTCGCGGCCTTCCAGCATTTTAATGCCCATCGTTTTGCTGTAGTCATATTCAACGCGCATGGTAGAGAACAGCACGCGCAGATCTTCCGGCTTGCCGGGCCAGCCCACAAAGTTGTTGGAGTAAATATCCGTAATAGGACTTTGGGATTTGGTGATGGACACGGCGACGCCGCCATTCACCAGTTCATTTTTGAGCGCCTTGTAGTTTTTGTTGATGTCCTCGGTGTATTCGATCACCATCAGATTTTCCTGGTTGTAGCCCAGGTCGCGGTCCTTGATATGTTGTACCTGCTGATGCAGAATCATGGTGCCCGAGATGAGCAGAATAGAAATACCGAATTGCAGGGTCACCAGGATCTTGCGTGGCGTTACACCCGATTTACCCGCTGTTATCTTGCCCTTGAGGACCGCCGCGGGCTGGAATGCGGACAAGTAAAACGCCGGATAGCTTCCGGAGACAAAGCCGGTGATCAGAACAAGTGCCGCACTCAGCATCCAGAACAGCGGCGACGTGAAATCAATGAATAATTTTTTCTGAACAAGATCATTGTAAAACGGCAGGGCCACTTCCACGATAACAATTCCGAGTACCAGCGCGATACACGCGATCAGAATCGATTCGCCAAGGAACTGCCAGATAATTTCATTGCGTCGTGAGCCTACGCTTTTGCGGATGCCGACTTCACGCGCTCTTCTTTCGGAACGCGCCGTGGACAAGTTCATGAAGTTGATGCACGCCAGGATAATGATAAAAACAGCCAGCGCCGTAAAGCCTTTTACATAATCAATCATGCCGCCGTTTTCCACGCCGTTTTCAAAATCGCTGTACAATCTCCAGCGACTCATCGGATACAGAAATACATCACGCTGCATGTCCTTGTCGCCATTCTTCATCACGAGGTCTTTCACGCTGGCTTCTACCGTTTTCAGATCGGCCCCCGGCTCCAGCTCCACAAACGTCTGGAATGAAAACTCGCGCCAGCTATTTTCTGTTTCCTTGATCCAGCCCTGAGACTGCGAGTAGAATTTCCAGGTTACGAGACAATCGAACTGAAACGTGGAATTGCCGGGCACATCTTTCAGAATGCCGGTAACTTTCAGATCGGTGGCGTTGTCGAAGTTTACAATTTTATTGATGGGATCTTCATTGCCAAAGAGCGCTTTGGCTGTAGATTCCGTCAGGACAATAGAAGTAGGATCGTCCAGCACGGTGGCGGCGTCTCCTTTCACCAGTTCAAACTCGAACATTTCCAGGAAAGCCTGTCCTACATAGTGACTTTGCTTTTTTATACGCGTATCGTTCACGCGCAGCAGGTGTTCGCCACCCCAGTCGCACAGCGTTGTATTCCTGACCTGCGAGCTTGCATTCTTAATACCGTCGGCGAGCGGCTGCGGCCCCGATGTCCACGAGTTAATGGTGCCATCGAAGT
>JAESFU010000577.1_pt1 | contig 16466 bp, 14 predicted proteins | sample 9269461 | NCBI WGS metagenome assembly JAESFU01 (sample SAMN14502556, study PRJNA617107) | algae metagenome | isolation source: Stenomitos rutilans HA7619-LM2 and co-occurring heterotrophs from cave walls | place: USA: Waikapalae cave, Hawaii | collected 2009-07-28
ATTCGAGGGCCGGCGAATCTCTGCGTGAGGCACGACATTTGCGGTGCAAGGTGGGCCAAAGCCCGGAGCACGCGACGCATGCACGACAATCTCAACGCCATTCTTTCGCTGGAAGTCCCGATCGTGGTTCGATTGGGTCAGCGTGCATTGAAGGTCCGGGAAGTTCTGGGCTGGGTGCCCGGAGCACTGATCGAACTGCCCAAGAACGCCGATGAGCCCTTGGAGCTTCTGGTGAACAACCGCCAGATCGCCACCGGGTCGGCCGTCAAGGTCGGCGAGAACTTCGGACTCCGTGTCGCCCAGGTCGGGACGCTTCCTGACCGGATCCAGGCACTGGCCTCTTCGTGAACCATCTCCGTGGCCTGGCCGCGGCATGACGCATGACGCAGGGCCAGGGCTGACGCTTCCAAACGGGCACGACCGCCGGCCGACGGGTATCGTTCGTCGATCCGCCGGGCGATGGATCGCCCTGCAACGCCGGACGTGCGCTTTCGCGCACCATTCGGCTCATCTACTCCTGCCCTGGAAGCGGCAAGCATGCCCCGAGACATCCCCGTCGGCAACGGCAACCTTCTGGTGACCTTCGATCGCCTTTACCGCGTTCGGGACATCTATTTCCCGCATGTCGGGAGGTACAACCACACCGAGGGGAGCATCCAGCGCTTTGGCGTGTGGGCAGAGGGCAGGATGGCATGGATCGAGGATCCCTCGTGGCAGCGGACGCTCAAGTACAAGCCTGACACGCTGGTGACCGACGTGATCCTGCGCAATGAAGAGCTTCAGCTCGAACTGCGCTGCGAGGACGCGGTCGATTTCCATGAGAACGTCTTCTTCCGCAAGATCGTGATCCAGGACCTTGCGAACAAGCCGCGCGACGTGCGGATCTTCTATCACTTTGACATGTCGATCCGCGGGACGCCCGTCGGCGATACTGCAAACTACGACCCCGCGACCAGCAGCATCGTGATCTACAAGGATGACATCTACTTCCTGTTCAATGCGTGCGACGAGAACAAGTGCGGGATCGATTCGTGGGCGATCGGCGCCAAGCGCGTCGGCGGCGCGGAAGGCACGTGGCGCGACGCAGAGGACGGCGTGCTGGGTCGCAACGCGATCAGCCAGGGCTCGGTCGACGCGACGATCGGGTTCAACCTGACGATCGGACCGGGCTCGACGTCATACGTGACGAGCTGGCTGGCGTGCGGGCACTCGTACGACGACGTGAAATCGATGAACAAGCGGCTCCTGCACAAGGGGCCTGAGCGGATGCTGGTCAGGACCGAGGCGTACTGGAAGCTGTGGGCCCGCAAGGAACCGATCGACGTTTCGCCGCTCTCTGAACGCATCCGGGACATGTTCTACCGGAGCCAGCTTGTGCTCCGGACGCAGATCGACAACGGCGGCGCGATCATCGCGGCCAACGACAGCGACATCACGCAGTTTGCAGGGGATCACTATTCGTACTGCTGGATGCGAGATGGCGCGATGGTGGCGTATGCGCTGATCCTGGCGGGCCAGAGCGAGCTTTCACGTAACTTCTTCCGATATGCAGCGGATGCGATCGAGGAGGATGGCTATTTCCTCCACAAGTACACGCCGACGGGCGAGCTTGCATCGAGCTGGCACCCGTGGATGCTCGAAGGCCAGCGGATCCTCCCGATCCAGCAGGACGAGACTGCACTGGTGGTCTGGGCGCTTCGCAAGCACTTCAGCGTCTTCCGCGACGTTGAATTCGTGAAGCCCTTGTACAACCCGCTGGTGGTGTACCCCGCGCAGTGGCTGCTGAAGTATCGCGACCGCAACGGGATGCCGCTCCAGTCGTGGGATCTGTGGGAAGAGCGGCGCGGGATTCACACGTACACCGTCGCGGCGACGATCGGCGCGCTGTACGCAGCTGCTGCGTTTGCGCAGGATTTCGGCGAGGCGGACCGTGCAGCCCAGTTCCGCGAGGGCGCGGAAAACATGAAGGCCGCGATGAAGAAGTATCTGTGGAACGCGGAAGAAAACCGCTTTGCACGGATGGCGATACCGCTGCCGGACGGGACGTACAAGCTCGACATGACGCCCGACAGCGCCAACTACGGCATCTTTGCCTTCGGCGCGCTCCCTGCAAGCGACCCCAAGGTCGAGGCAGACATGCGTGCACTGCGCGAGCGGCTGTGGGTGAAGACCGAGGTCGGCGGGTGCGCGCGGTATTACCGCGACTACTACCACCAGGTCGAGCGCGAACGCATCGACGAAGTTCCGGGCAATCCGTGGATCATCTGCACCCTCTGGCAGGCGGAGTATCTGATCGCCCGCGCCAGGACGTTTGAGCAGCTTGCAGAGGCGCTGCCGCTCCTTGAATGGACGGTCGACAAGGCCAACGAGTCGGGCGTGCTTGCAGAGCAGTTCAACCCCTACACGGGTGAACCGATGTCGGTGAGCCCGCTGACATGGAGCCACGCCACGTTCGTGATCGTCGTTCTGAAGTACCTTCAGAAGAACGAGCTTCTGCGGACGGAGTTTGGCGAGAGCAAGCTGCCGGAGTGATTCGGCTGACTGCTGACTGCTGACTGCTGACTGCTCGCGCATTGAACAGTGCGTGCTTGCAATCGCAAGAGCCAAAGACGGGCTTTAGCACAAGCCTTGCGCGGTCTTGACAATCGCGCACGCTATCCACATGCGCTGCATGGGCGTGTTCTTAATAATGCGCGTCTTCACGCAAGCCTGATGGAGTCTTAGCGTGCTTTGACGTTGTAAATCAGTCCTAAATCGGACATCGCGATTAGAGTCTTCTCTCATGCAAGGCGGTTGGGTTTCTCGCCCTCTTGCTTCTGTTTGTGAAGATTCTGCCCGTACCAATCACAAGTCTGCAGAGTGAAGGAGAACACGCGATGTCGAGCGACCGCCGCGGCCGTGGCATTCAGGTTGAAAGTTCGAGTTCCGCGATGGCCACATCGCGTGCGTTTACGCTCATCGAGCTCCTTGTCGTCATCGCGATCATCGCGCTGCTCATCGGGATCCTCCTCCCGTCGCTCGGGAAGGCACGCGAGGCTGCACGCCTTGCAGTGTGCACCTCGAACAACAGCAGCACCGCCAAGAGCGTCCAGGTCTATAACGGCAACGAGAAGGGCTTCTTCCCCGCGCACTACATGTATGGCTCTGACCAGAGCAGCAGCGAATGGCGCGTGGGCCAGCAACAGACGACGAATCCCAACCCGCAGAACGGGTACATCCACTGGTCGTACTACCTCTACGACGGCGCGGGCGGCGAGGATGCGTTCCAGTGTCCTTCGGTTCCTAACAAGGGTGCACCCAGAACCAACCCGGGCAAGCGGACCGAGGACTGGGAAATCGGCCAGACGAACGACATGGGCGGCACGTACAGCTCGCCCTCGGGCCCTCCGACCGATCGCCAGGCGGTGCGCATGGCGTATACGGGCAATGCAGCGATTTTCCCGCGTAACAAGTTCTGGGACAGCCCCGGGACCCGCAAGAACAAGTTCGTGAACAGCTCGGCGGTCGACGCATCGACGCGTGGTCCCTCGGGGATGATCCTCGCCGCGGAATTCTTCTACTACGACAACTGGAGCTCGCTCGTTGACGGCAACGACGGCAAGATGAAGAGCCACCGTCCCGTGACGCCGTTTGTCGGCATCTCGTCGGGCACGGAGATTTACTCTGAGCCCGTGATCGGCGGCGAGGCTTCGTTCCGCTATCCCAACGCGAGCGAGATCTATTCGCTCGACAAGATGGGCGCGAACATGATCAACGACGGCAACTCGCTCCTGAACGCAGTTGGTCGCCACCACAACGGCAACCTGAACAAGCGCAGCGGCATGGGCGGCCCGACGGTGTTCGTGTATGTCGACGGCCACGCGGAAACGCAGAAGCTGACCGACACGATCCGCGACAAGAAGTGGGGAGACCGGTTCTACTCGATCAGCGGCAACCAGCAGGTCGACATGAAGCAGGACAAGAGCTGGAAGGATTGATTTTGAAGGGTTTTTCAGCACGCTTTTCGCGAGAGCGAGGAGCGTGTCTTGACTGGAACATCACGGTGGATGAACAAGGGGCCTGAAGCGGGCGTGCGGTCACATGAATGCACGGTCGAGCGCTCATGGTTCATCCATGCATCGGGGGCGTGGTGCTGATCGTGCTCACGTGCGGGCTGAGCGTCCAGCCCGTGTTTGCGTCCGTTGTGTAAGGGACTTGCAAAGAAGAAGAGAGGTTCACATGAAGATCGAGAAGCGCATCGTTGCGCTCGCGGCTATGGGTCTGGTCGGTGGTCTTGCGACGATCTCGCACGGCCAGGTCGTGATCAACCAGTCGGGTGCAACGCTCCTCCAGAACTTCCTCCAGGCACCTGCAGCGAGCAACGACTACATCGACGTCGACAGCGACGGCAACGCCAAGATCCTCGGGAGCTCGGGTGCAGACCAGCTCGCGCAGTTCACGCACCCCAACTTCGGTGCGCAGGATGCGGATGATTCGTGGAACGGCGGTTCGAACGTCCAGGCTTCACGCTGGTGGGCGATCCAGTACCGTGCGGTGGGCTCGGTGAACGGCCTCCAGGAACTGATCGATTTCGGCTCCACATTCGTGACCTCGCCCGACAACGTCGAGATTTTCTCGAACAAGGCGACCAACGGCCGCCACAACCGCACGCAGTACATCAACGCGCAGGTGCTGACGGGCATCGGCAACGCGAACAACCCCGGCGGCGCTCCTGCAGTCTCGAACACGACCTCGCTCCTTGCAGAGCTCGATGCATCCCCCACTGCAGGCATCCGCGTCGACATGGCGGTCCTCGACGTCCCGGTTTCCTGGGGCATCTTCTACACCGGTACGCCCTCTGCGGTTCGTCTCCCCACGCAGGCGGGTTACGGCAACAACCCCCGCATGTCGCTCGCCAACCCCCTGAACTCGAACGTCGTGGGCGGCGAATCGAACAAGCTCGCGAACATCGGTTCGCGCAACGTGAACACCCTCGCTGCAGACACCAACACGATCTTCAGCACTGCAATCGCGATCGCCCCGATCGCGGTCGTGACGAACCTTGGCACGGGCATGTCGGAGATCACCGACGTTGAGCTGCGCCACCTGAACATGTCGGGCCGTCTCTCGACGGGCGAGAACCTGATGTTCACGACGCGTGACTCGGGCTCGGGCACGCGCAACGCCTTCTGCAACAGCGTCTGCACGGATCCCTCGTTCGGCTACGGCGAGAACATCGGTCGCCTTTCCTCGGGCAACCAGAACCTCCTGGGCGATGATTACAACCCCTCGAACAAGAACGGCCAGCCCGACGTCGAGACGACCGTGCAGAACACGCGTCTTGGCGTTGGTTACGCAGGTGCTGAGCGTGCGTACAACAACACGTGGCTGACGGGCGGCCGGCTCGAAATGCTCGCGGTGAAGCACTCGCTCCAGGGCGGCACTGCGTTCTCGCGTCCGAACATCGACGCGGTGCTCGACAACAGCGAGAACGGCTACCGCATCCTCGGCCCTGCGGTCTTCGCGACCCTTGGCGACGCGCTTGCTTCGAACTCGACCTTCGGCGGTTCGAGCAACGGCAACCCCAAGATGCGCAACGAGCACGCGGCTGAATACCTCAACAACATGACGCAGTCGATCACTGCGTTCACCGGCAACCCCGGCGGCTCTGCGACCAACTTCACGCCCGGCCAGTTCCTGGCGACCAACTTCATCCTGACCTCGGCGACCGACTACATCCAGCAGGGCGTGTTCGGCGGTTCGATCAACCCCTGCTCGTGGGTTGCGAACCCCACGTTCGTCCAGGCAGTGCAGGACTATGCCCGCGCGAACAACGTTCTCCGGAGCACCGGCTACTACACCTTCGGTTCGTTCTCGCTCAACGGCGTGAACCCCACGCGCAAGACCAACGCAGTCTACTCCGACGGCCTGACGACCAACTACGTGAGCCAGGGCGGCGCGGCCCTCGCTTACGGTGTGCAGACGCTCAGCCGCAACCGCATCGCGGGCGACTTCGGCGGCAACGGTGTCCGCGACATCAACGACATCTGCGACATGCTCAAGGCATGGGACGACCGCTTCAACTTCACGCCCTGGTCTGCACCCGCAGGCACGGGCTCTATCGCTGGCGCACCGGGCTCTGACGCGTGCATCGAAATCCTCGGCGATTTCAACGGCGACGGCAGCTTCACGACTGCAGACGTCCGCTACTTCGCGGACGGCCTCGCGGTCAACGCAACGACTCGCGTCCTTGATCGCAAGGCTGCGTTCGTCACGATCGACAGCTGCTACGGCTGCAACGGCATCGCGAACAACTTCTTCGGCACGACCAATGCCAACCCCTTCAAGCGCTACGCAGCGGGCGATTCGCGTGCGGACATCGCAGGCACGGGATTCACGACTCCCGGCTTTGCTCCGACCGGCGCGGACGGCACGATCAACGCAGCGGACATCGACTACGTCGGCAAGCAGTTCCTCCGCAACCCCGACGTGACCGATGGTGCACTGAACTGGACGAACCCCTCCGAAGCAGAAGACGGCGACCTCTCTGCGGATCTCACGGGCGACCTGGTCATCGATCAGGCCGACCTTGATGATCTTGTCCGCAACATCCTCGGCACCGAGTACGGCGACCGCGATCTCGACGGCGACGTCGACGCGGACGACCTCTCGGGCATGACGATGGGCGGCTCGGGCTGGGCACAGGGCGACTTCAACCAGGACGGCATCGTCGATGCAGCGGACGTTGCGATCGCGACGGCCAACCTGGGCTTCATCACCTTCTCCTGCCCCACCGACATCGACAACTCGGGCTTTGTCGACATCGAAGACTTCTCCGCGTTCGTCGCGATCTTCGAAGCAGGTTGCCAGAACGCTGACTTCGACGGCTCGGGCTTCGTCGACCTCGACGACTACTCGGCCTTCGTGCAGCGGTTTGAGACGGGTTGCTGAATCAGCGGTTGAAGCTTCAATAACGTTGTGATGATGACCGGACTCGCCACAGGCGGGTCCGGTTTTTTCTGATTCCACAGGGTATTGCATCCGAGCTACGAGAAGGGTATCTTCATTCGTCTTGCAAGCGATCCTGGCTTGTGACACGGGGGTACATCCAGAATGTCATTTGATAAGCTCGTACTGGTTCAGTTGTCGGACACTCACTTTTCCGACGATCCGAACAGCACCGGTCTCAATGAGCCAAGAGGGCAAGAAGGACATGACGTTTCTCTTGTGACTGCACTTGCCAACGCGCTGGATAACGTGTGGGCGAGGCACAACATCACTGATCCGCTCCAACGGCATGTGGTGCTGACGGGGGACCTGTCGCGATTCGGGATCGTCGCCGAATTTCGCACCGCCATGAACATCCTGCTGGGCTACATACCCGTGCCCGGGCTTCCGCAGATCGCGGGGATTCAAAGCGTGCTCGGTCTCGGGCTTGTAGACATTTTCATGATCCCAGGAAATCACGATCACTGGGCTGGAAGGCCCAGCGCCTGGCTCAACTACGGCGCACATAACCCCGCGATCTTCGGCGTGCAGCCAGATCCTGACGCACCGTTCGTGCAGACGCCTTGGAACGGCACGATTCCAAGTCAGCACGGACACTTTGAGCTGCGTCTCTACGGGGTTGACTCCAACTCCGGTCATGCAGGCAAGGAAAGGAATTATTCGTCAGGCGGTCGCATCTCCCGCGATGAGCTTGCAAGGCTCTCGGTCATGATGAGCAGCGAGAAGCCGGATCGAAAGCGCATCCGTGCGATTCTCTGCCATCACTCGCTCGGCAGGGACATTTGGGAGCCTGCTGGGCCGCTCGACGCGCAATCAGTTCGCACGCTGCTTTCCATTTCCGCCAGACATGGCGTCGCGGCGATCCTGACCGGGCATACGCACAGAATGTTCCAGAAGGCACGCAAGGCGCGATCTGGCAAGACACCCAGAGAAGTGTGGGAGCGGCGAGCAGCCTCGGCGCTGCAAGGACCTGCCGAGCCTGGCTGCAACGGTTTCCTGGTCCATATCCTGACACTGGAAGACTCTGCGACAGACCGCGTTCAATGGAACACGGATGAATATCGCTGGACCATGAGCGGTTTTGCTCGTGTCGCGGGCGATACACCGACCACAGCGTTCTATTGACCGCCGGGTTTTCCACGAGGCTTTGTGGGTTGAGCGCCGGGCTGGACGGGGCCTGTGTCCAAACCCATTGTGATCGGATTGAAAGAAGTGCGGGCCACCAGTCGCAGCGCGTTCTCGGAAGCTGTGTCTGCAATGCTTGCGCCAAATGTTCCGGAGTAATTCTCAAGGACGACGTCGATGCCCTTGGACGAGAACCAGCCAGCACCAACATTCTCGCCAGGCATTTCGATTTTCTTGACTCGAATTATCTCTTCAGAGCCCTTGTCACGATTGACCTTGTCACCATTCTCTTCCCGCCATGCCTGAGCGAGATCTTCCGCGGTGACATGCAGGACTGACAAAGACCACGCGAGTTCGACGCTTTTGCCTCTGACAGCGCTGCGGGAAAAATGCGGGATCACCGCCAGCTCAGACGCAAGGTCTGCAACGACAAGCTCGGCCATCGGAGTGGCCTGGGGCATCGGCATGCTTGCAAGCCGTGAAGCTGCATCGCGGGCGAACGGCAGCAGTTCGATCCAATCGCCCTCGAAGCTGGATGCACGCCAGCGGAAAAGACTCTTCTCGCTGTTGATCTCGATCTTCGCAACCGGAACATCCTCATTTGCGGCCTGCTCAGTGCGGACCTTCGCGGGCATGGTCCTTTCCAGCGTCTGAGAGAGACCTGTGAGCATGCGATAAATCATCTGGACTGCAACCGAAGGATTTCCTCCTGCAGTCTTCTCGAGCATGTTCATCACGGGCTTCTGTGCGTGCCTGCTGCAGAAGGCCGCGACAAGCATCTCCACGTTTCCAGCGGCGCGGAGAACAGCAAAGAAGGCTGCATCGGCGTGAGATCCTGGCGTGTGCACGCCTGGCTGGGAATCTTCGTCGAGCGCAGGCGCGGAATCGAATTCAGCGAGAATCTCATTGATCTTCTCCGCTGGAAGTTCCTTTGCTACTTCTCGCTGAACTCTTGAAAGGAGCTTCCGCGCAAGGTCGTCCGCGGAAGATTGCTCGTTTGCCTTTGAGTGATTACTCATTGTCATTCTCCTGCGTTTCCAGGCGATTACGCAGCCGCTCGCGCAGGCGCAGCCATCGGACCCGAACTGCCCCTGGGGTGATGGCAAGTTCGTCGGCGACCAACCTGGTCCAGCCCTCGGATTCGCTCAGCGCAGCACTCACGATCCTTCGATCCACTGCATTGAGCGATTCGATGAACGTACGAGTGGCCTGGACCCGCGGGTCTGTCGAAGGCAGAGGCTCGTCTTCGTCGATGGTCTCTGAAGCAAACGTATCTAAGTGATCCGATGAATCGCTCGGACGCGAACTCCGTCTGCGGAGAAGATCCGTCGCGGCGTTCAATGCGATGGTCCAGAGCCAGCCTCCGAGTTCGCCTTGACCTGCCTTGAAGGCTCCGCGTTTGCGCCAGGCATTGAGATATGTCTGGCTCAGGATGTCGTCGATGTCCGCGTTCTGCAGCCTGCCGCCGTAGGCAGCTTTCAATAAGCCGAACAGCCGGACTGACGAAATCCGGATTACATGACCAAATTCGTCCGGGCTGATAGTCGCAAATGAAGATTCGAACGCGCGCAAGTCTGACCATTGCGTCGTAGATCGCGGACGTGAAGATGGGTTGGAATTCCCGGTTGTCACGTGCGTAACACACTTCGAGCACTCCCTGCAAGCCGAGCGTGATCGGACACCCTCTCACTGCTCATCAAGTACTACGGAAGTGCGTTACAGTTTGCTGGCCTCAAAAGGCCTTTGGACGGGAAGGAAAATGCACTATAACAACTCAAATTCTTGAGAGTTATGCGGACGTTTGCATACTACCCGAAGCCGAAGGAAAAAACTTACCCCTTCGCCCCCGCCCCCACTGTCATCTTCACCGGCACGAACGTCGGCTTCACGCGCGATTCAAACTCGCTGCGGAACTTGTTCATGATCGTGCGCACTGCCCAGTTGTTGCCGTCTGCAAGGCCGCAGATCGTCGTGCCGGGCATGCTGCCCATGCTGGTGGCGATCTCGAGGGCGAGGTCGAGGTCCTTGGTTCGTGCGTGGCCTTCTTCGATGCGGGAGAGGAGCTGGTAGAGCCAGCCGGAGCCTTCCCTGCACGGCGTGCACTGGCCGCAGCTTTCGTGCTTGAAGAAGCGGGCGATGTTGCGTGCGACTGCGACCATGTCGGTGTCTTCGTCGAAGACGGTCGGGCACGCGGTGCCCAGGCCCAGGACGTTGTACTTGCGGCCGATGTCGAAATCGAGCTCTGCTTCGTACTGATCGGGCCCGAGGATACCCATCGAGATGCCGCCTGCGATCGCGCCCTTGAATTTCTTGCCGTGGCGCATGCCGCCGCAGAGGTCTTCGACGAGGGTCTTGAGGGAGATGCCAAGGTCGCACTCAAAGCAGCCGGGCTTGGCGACGTGGCCGCTGACGCCCATGAGCTTGGTGCCGTAGCTCGCCATGCCGCCGGGGAACGTCGAAGCGACACCCTGCTTCATGAACCAGTCCGCACCGTTCTCGATGATGCTGGGAAGGTGGGCGAGCGTCTCGACGTTGTTGATGATCGTGGGCTTGCCAAAGAGGCCCTTGACTGCAGGGAAGGGTGGCTTGATGCGGGGCCAGCCGCGCTTGCCTTCGATGGCTTCGAGGAGTGCAGTCTCTTCACCGCAGATGTAGGCACCTGCACCGCGATGGACGTAGCAATCAACCTGGAACGATCCGCCGCGACCGGTGCTCGCGCCGTTCAGGAGGCCCTTGTTGCCGAAAACGCCCTTGGCGTACGCCTCCTTGAGTGCGTTCTCAAGAACGTGTGCCTGGTGGTGATACTCGCCGCGGATGAAGATGTACGCGGTCTTGATTCTGCAGGCGTAACAGCAGATCGCGATGCCCTCAAGGAGCTGATGGGGGTCGTAATCCATCAGGAGCCGGTCCTTGAAGGTGCCGGGCTCGGATTCGTCTGCGTTGATCGCGAGGTAGCGCTGGCCGGGGTCCTGCTCCTGGCCGTTCTCACCCGCGTTGAGCTTGGGGAGGAAGGTCCACTTGAGGCCGGTGGGGAACCCTGCACCGCCGCGGCCGCGAAGGACGGACTTCTTGACCTCTTCGGTCACTGCGTCGGGCTTCATCTCAATGGCCTTGCGCAGGCCGACATAGCCGCCGGTCTGCATGTACTCGTCGTAGGAGACGATGTGGCGGCTCTTGGGATCTGCGTAGGGCCAGCAGGGGATCCGCTTCGTCAGGACAGGTTGACCGGCCTTGAGGGTGTACTTCATAGAGGGAGCAGAGTGTAGGGATCTGAGAGGGAGAAGGGAACGGAAGGAGAGGCATCGGGGACTGGGCACTTGGCACTGGGGAAGAGGCATCAAGGCATCGGCCAGGGATGCATCGAGAAGGGGTACGGAGGGAGAGGACTTGGCACTGGGGGGAGGGGCAAATCTGCTCTACTGTTGGGCGTGACGACCATTGACCTTCATACGCATATTTTGCCGCAGCACTGGCCGGATTGGACCGCGAGGACGGGGTATCCGGGGTGGATATCGCTCGACCACCATGCACCAGAGAAGGCGCGGATGGTGCAGTCGCTGCCGGGGGGTGGGCGGAAGTTTTTCCGTGAGATCGGGGCCAACTGCTGGGACCCTGCGGTGCGGCTGGCGGAGATGGATGCAGCGGGGGTCGATGTCCAGGTGCTTTCGACCGTGCCTGTGATGTTCAGTTATCAGGCGAAGGCGCAGGATGCACATGACCTTGCCAGGGTGCTGAACGACCATATTGCGGGGGTGTGCAGGGATGGACCTGCGTCGACTGCGTCGCTCGCGGATGGGCGCGTGCTGCCGAGATTGGTCGGGCTTGGGACCGTGGCGATGCAGGACCCTGCTCTGGCGTGCAAGGAGCTTGAGCGGTGCGTCCGCGAGCTTGGGATGCAGGGGGTGCAGATCGGGACGAACGTGGACGGGCAGAACCTTGATGATGCAGGGATCGTGGAGGTACTGGCCGCTGCACAGGAACTTGACGCGTGCGTGTTTGTGCATCCGTGGGAAATGGTGCAGCACAGTGGCAAAGGGCAGGACCGGATGCCTCGGTTCTGGCTGCCGTGGCTGGTGGGGATGCCTGCAGAGACGTGCCTTGCGATCTGCTCGGTGATCTTTGGCGGCGTGCTGGAGAAGTTGCCCCGGCTGCGGATGGGATTTGCGCACGGCGGCGGATCGTTCTGCGGGACGCTGGGGCGGATTCAGCACGGGTTTGAGGCGAGGCCCGACTTGTGCGCGACTTGCAATCCGAACTCCCCCACTGCGTATGTGCGGGATAGTGAGACGGGGCGGGCTGCACGGTTTTATGTGGATTCGCTTGTGCACGACCCGCGTGCGCTGGCCCTGCTTGTTGACACGATGGGCGCGGAGCGGATTGCACTAGGGTCGGATTATCCGTTCCCGCTTGGGGAAGAGAAGCCGGGGACGTTGATTCGGGGGCAGGTGGGGTTGAGTGAAGAGCAGAGGAAGATGATGCTGGGGAAGACAGCGATGGAGTTTTTGTTTGGGGTGGGGTGAGAGAGAGGCACCGGGGCAAGAGGCATTAAGGCATCAAGGCATCAAGGCAGATGCTGGCGGCGGTATCGCGGCGTTTGCATGCAGGGCTGTCGAAAGCGCCGCGGTACGACTCAGGATGAAGGCCTGAAGAAGAGGTAGACACCGACGGGACGCCGGTGACACGAGCATGGGTAGAAAAGACAAAGACTGCAAGCATGTGCCGTATGTCAGTCGGGCTTGCTGATGAGTGCACAGCAGGCACCTGCAGGGTCTTTGACGACGACAAAGCGCGTGCCGTCGCCCATCGAGCGGGGGCCATCGACGATCGTGCCCCCTGCCTCTACTGCGTGCTGTGCAGAGGCGTCCGCATCTTCAACAGAGATATACACGAGCCACTGCGGTGGGATCTTCGCGTTGACGCCCGTTGCGTGGCAGATGCCTGCGACGACCTTGCCGTCTGCATCATGCATGTTGTAATCGGAGTAGCCACCCATGTCGACGTCGGTGCTCAGCCACCCTGCGACGCGCGCGTAGAAGTCGCGGACGCGCTCTGCGTTTGGAACGGTGAGATCCTGCCAGAGAATCGAGCCGAAGGGACGCGGGGGTTGCGAGCTTGTCATGGGGCGGCCTCCGGAGAGGAGCATACCGTGTGTTGGCGGCGTGCACTGCAGGGGCTTGCGTGCAGATGCAGGGTATAACCAGTGGTGTGATGCGGACGCAGGGCCATGTTCAGACGCGAATTCAGAAGCGAATTGGGGAGTCGTGACGCATGAAGCGGCGGCGTGTATCAACGACGGCGGCGAAGAAGTTCGATCCGATGCACATCGCCTGCCCGGTTCGTGCAGCGCTGGATGTCATTCGCGGACGGTGGAAGCCGTCGCTGCTCTATGAGATCAAGGACCAGCCCAAGCGGTATTCGCAATTGCAGGCTGCACTGCCGATGGCGTCTGCACAGGCAATCACGGTGCAGTTGCGGCAGCTTGAGGCGGATGGGGTGGTGTGCAGACGAGTGGATGATGATGCGCCGGGCAGGGTTGAGTACATGCTGACGGAGCGCGGCGCAACGCTCTCGAAAGTGATGGATGAGCTTGAGGACTGGGGAAGGACGCACCTGGAGATCAAGAAACCCGTGAACGGGCGGTTCAAGTCGTGCGAGAAGGTTTGACGAGCTCGCGATGGAGCGTCCATGGGCGTGAATGAGCATGATTCAACGTGATAAAGCATGACCCCGTGCTACACCGGATGATGCGGGACAACGTTGTCGCGTTTTGACGCTGAACGAGAACCCGAATAACCACTCACAAATTGTTGCGTGGATTTGTGCAGGGCTCGGTGCCATCAATATGTGCATGGCGACACTGCTTGTCATCGATGCGAGCGGACGCGTGACGAGATCGATCACGCGCGGGCTGACGGAACGGTTTACTCGTGCATGGATCGCGGCGAATCCAGGCAGGAAGGTCGTGGTGCGCGACGTGGGGACGAAGCACCCATCTGCAGTGCATGAGACGTGGATTGCGGCCGCGTTTGAGGATGAAAACGCACGTACGGAGGAGCAGCGTGCTCTCTTGGCGGAGAGCGAAACGCTGATCAACGAGCTTGCATCGGCGGACATGGTGGTGCTGGGTGTTCCGATGTACAACTTCGGGATGCCTGCACAGCTCAAGGCGTACTTCGACCAGATCATCCGCGTGGGCAGGACGTTTTCATATGACAGCACGCTCGCGAATCCGTATGCACCGATGATGCGGCAGGTGCCCGTGGTGGCGATACTGTCGGCAGGGGACGGGGAGCTGTTTCCGGGCGGATCGCAGGCGAGTCTTAATTTCCTTGACGCGCATCTTGAGACAATGCTGACGTTCATCGGGCTTGGGCCGGTTGAGTTTGTGCGCGTGGGGTATTCGGAGTTTCGGGATGAGCGGTATGCAGCGTCGCTCAAGGCGGCGGAGGTGGAGGTTGATCGGTTGGCGGGGAAGAGGTAAGACAAGACGTTCACCACAGAGGCGCAGAGGGCACAGAGAAGAGAAGGCATGAAGGCAAGGGGGGAGGCATCGAGGCATCAAGGCATCGAGGGGGGGGAAGACAGCAAGGCAAAGTGCGGCAATACAACGCGGCGGTAGATGACGGCGTGTGGGCGGTTCAGAGAATCATTTTGAGGAGCGTGTGATGTCGAAGAATGTGTATATGAACTTGGCGGTGAAGGATTTGCCTCAATCCAAGGCGTTTTTTGAGAAGCTGGGGTTTGGGTTCAACCCGCAGTTCACGGATGAGAATGCAGCGTGCCTGATACTGGGCGAGAACATCTTTGCGATGCTCTTGACGCGCGAGTACTTCAAGACGTTCAGCCCCGGCGCGGTCGGTGATGCGACGACGAGTTCGCAGATCCTGGTGGCACTCGACCTGCCGACGCGTGCAGGGGTGGATGAGATGGTGAACAAGGCGGTCGCTGCAGGCGGCAAGACGTTCCGGCCATCGCAGGACCATGGGTTCATGTATCAGCACGCGTTCCAAGATCTGGATGGGTACGTGTGGGAGTGGATCTGGATGAATCCGGATGTGCCGTTCCCGACGCAGGGGTGAGAAGCGCGGGCGGGCGGCGTGATGGATGCGAATCAGGCACGTACAGTGCACGGACCGTCGGCACATCACATGCGAGAGCGGTGGTGTGCAATTCTCAGAGCACTTTCAATCACTTCAGCGGGGAACGCAAATCATGGACACGATCGGAACGACGATGTATCTCAAGCCATCGAAGGCGGCGACGATTGCCGGGTGGGTTCTTTCGGTGTTGCCGTGCCTCATGCTGCTTTTCAGCGGCACGATGAAGTTCATGGGCGGGGAGGAGTTGGAAAAGGGCTTCGCACACCTCGGCTGGCCGGTCAAGCTCGCGGTGACGCTGGGTGTCATAGAAGTGCTGTGCACGGTGCTCTATCTCGTGCCCAAGACTGCAGTGCTCGGCGCGATCCTTCTCACCGGATATCTCGGCGGCGCGATCGCGACGCACCTCCGGCTTGAGGAAGGCGTGATCATCCAGTTCCTCCTGGGCGTGGTGCTGTGGCTGGGCCTGTTCCTGCGTGACACGCGTCTGCGGGCGCTGATTCCGTTTGTCAGGTCGCCGAAGTGAGTGACGTACACGCGTCGATGGTGATGCGAAGACAGTAACGAGACCGCGAGTGCATCGCGTGAGCATTGTCGCGCGGATGTCTGTCGCCGCGCCGCGACAGAGAGACGCAGAAGACCATCAGGATCTCAGAGCAGATCCTGACGGCACGTGCATATGCACATGCAGGGCCTTGAGGAGGCAGCACGCGATACAGCACTCTATCTGGTTTTCCGGGGGTATTCGCTCGCGTTGCTCGCTCGACCCCCGGCTACATTCAACCGCCCCTGTCGGGGCGAAGAGCAGGATACACGCAAGAGAGTGCAAGATTACGGATACATCGTGGGCGTTTTTGCCGGACGTACATATCTGTCTCCGCGTTGCGGCGGGGAGAAGAGGACGAAAGACACCTGCCTTACTCAGAGCCGTGGAGCAGGGCACTTGATCAAATCACATGGCCGCTCAGAGCAGCGACCATGGCACCCGTTCAGTGCGAGTAATCCTGGAGTGCCGCGACGCCCCAGCCGCTTTCGCGCATCGCGGTGATCGCGCCTGCTGCAGCTGCTGCTGCAGTGGCGGTCGTGATCATCGAGATACCAAGGCGCACTGCAGTGGCGCGGATCTTGCCTTCATCGGTCTGCCAGCCCGTGCGGGTCGGCGTGTTGATGACCAGCGAGATCTTGCCGTCGGTCATCAGGTCGACGACGTTGGGACGGAAGCCGGTGCCGACCTTCTTGAGCTGCTCGGTCTTAACG
>JAESFU010000578.1_pt1 | contig 16441 bp, 14 predicted proteins | sample 9269461 | NCBI WGS metagenome assembly JAESFU01 (sample SAMN14502556, study PRJNA617107) | algae metagenome | isolation source: Stenomitos rutilans HA7619-LM2 and co-occurring heterotrophs from cave walls | place: USA: Waikapalae cave, Hawaii | collected 2009-07-28
CCAGATATCGGCGCTGTTCTTCTCGCCGAAGCCATTCTGCGGATGATTTCTGCGGGAGAATAAAAGTGTCTTCTGATCGGGTAAGATGACGGGGCTCACCTCGTCGTATGTGGAATTTATGCCGCTGCCGAGACTTTTTGGCGTGAAGGTCTGCGCGTTTGCCATGGGTATCACGAGCAGCAGAGACAAGGCGAGGGTCAGAAATTTCATTAGATTAAAGATTTTATAACAAACACGAGCCCTAAAAATAGACTTCATCTACCATTTCCGGCACACGATGTAATAAAAGGGTACTTTTTCAACGCGATGTTCTCCTGCTGCAGTACCGGCATCGATCGTTGTTCCATTCCGCATCGATGCGCATGCGTTTCTGTTTTAGCGGGCTTTCTTGCGCGCGGCTATTTTTTTCTTTCCGGTCTCACTGAGCGCCTTGCTTCGCGACATGGTTTTAATGTGTTCGGCCTTGCGGAAACGCAAAGCGCTCCAATCTTCATCAATAGCAACCATACGCACCGGTTCAAAATCATACCCGCCCAGTTTTCCCCAGCCGTTGTCACGATTGAATTCACACGTATATTTTTTCGATGTGCCTTTTGGATAGGCAAACCAGAATACACCATCGTCTTCCAGCAACGGTATCACTTTGGCCGTGAGATCGTCCACCTGCTTTTGCTGTGTAACAAAACCCAGGAAGAATGAAATTTTCTTAACACCGCTCAGGCTTGTTTTCAACGTTGTGAGGTCTGCCATTTCATTCATATCTTTTTGAAAGCTCTCCGGCGCGTTCACGATATGGACCTGGTCCTGATCTTTGAAATTCAGTTTCTTGAAAATCGGATTCATACAAGAAAGGTAGCGAAAGTATTGAATCAAAGTTATTGATACAGCCGATGAGAATAACAGCATTTGATAAAATTTAGGATATTTAGAGAGATACACGTCAATGGTGAATTGAACAAACCCAATCCTATCCAACACAACTGCGGGACTGATCCTGCAACCTTAAAATTCAGAGACATGAAAGACAAACTACGAAGCCAGGGATGGTTCGGCAAGACGGGCAAAGATGGTTTTATTTATCGCGCCTGGATGAAGAACCAGGGTATTCCGGATTATGAGTTCAGAGGAAAACCGGTGATCGGCATTTGCAACACGTGGTCGGAGCTGACACCGTGCAATGCGCATTTTCGCGAGCTTGCAGAGTCCGTAAAACGCGGCATCTCCGAGGCGGGCGGTTTCCCGGTAGAATTTCCCGTGATGTCGCTGGGTGAGACATTGATAAAACCCACAGCCATGTTATACCGGAACCTGGCCAGCATGGATGTAGAAGAGTCCATTCGTGCCAACCCGATGGATGGCGTGGTGCTGCTCTGCGGATGCGATAAGACAACGCCCTCGCTCGTGATGGGCGCGTGCAGTGTAAATATTCCGACACTAGTGGTTTCGGGTGGCCCCATGCTTACGGGCAAGTACCAGGGACGCGACATCAGCACCAGCGACGTGTGGCGCTTTAACGACGCAGTTCGTGCAGGCGAAATGTCGCAGGAAGAGTTAACGGTAGCCGAAGCGTGTATGGGTCGCAGCCGTGGACATTGCGCCGTGATGGGGACAGCCTCTACCATGGCATGCATGGTGGAATCATTGGGACTTTCGCTGCCGGAAAATGCAGCCATTCCCGCCGCCGATTCGCGCAGAAAAGTATTGGCGCAGATGTCCGGTGTTCGCATCGTTGAGATGGTAAAACAGAATCTTTGTCTCTCGGACATACTCACGCGCCAGGCGTTTGAAAATGCCATCATGGTGAACGCAGCCATCGGCGGCTCTACAAATTTTATTATTCACCTGCTGGCCATTGCAGGAAGGATCGGCGTGGATCTCGCCCTGCACGACTTCGACAAGCTCTCGGCAGATATTCCGCTGATCGCCAACCTGCAGCCGTCGGGCCGGCATTTTATGGAAGACTTCTACTATGCTGGCGGGCTCCCGGCCGTGATGAAGACATTGGACACGTTTCTGCATGGCGAGTGCATGACCGTAAACGGGAAAACACTGCGGGACAATTATACATCCGCTGCCTGCTATAATGACGAAGTCATCGGTTCGGTTGCCAAACCCGTAAGCCCGCTTTCCGGTGTAGCCATTTTGCACGGCAACCTGTGCGAGAACGGCGCGGTGATAAAACCTTCTGCAGCCAACGCCGCGCTGATGAAACATCGCGGAAAGGCTGTTGTATTTGAGGACATTGAAGATTATAAAAACAGAATTGACAGCGACGCGCTGGACGTGGATGAGAACAGCGTGCTGGTATTAAAAAATGTAGGACCGATCGGCTATCCCGGCATGCCGGAGGTAGGCAACATGTCCATACCCAAAAAACTGTTGGCGCGGGACATTCACGACATGGTTCGCATTTCCGATGGGCGCATGAGCGGAACCGGCTTTGGGACGGTGATCCTGCACGTATCGCCGGAAGCAGCGTTGGGCGGCAATTTTGCCGTGGTGCAGGATGGAGACATAATTTCGCTGGATGTGGAAAACCGTTCGCTGATTCTGGAAGTGTCCGATGAAGAATTGCTGCGGCGCAAGTCCCAATGGAAGCCGCGCCACAAACGATACGACCGGGGTTATGTGAATCTCTATCAACGTCACGTTGAACAGGCGCACTTGGGAGCGGACATGGATTATTTAAAAGGAGGCTCGGGCAGCAACGTTACACGCGACTCGCATTAACAGATCAACATCATGATGGGGACATTTGAAAATCAGGTAGCAATTGTTACCGGTGCAGGCCAGGGCATTGGACTGGAAATCTGCCGGCAGCTGGCACAGCAGGGAGTCAATGTATTGCTCAACGATGTAGACGATGCACTCGCCCGTAAAGGTGCTGCGACAATAAAAGGTCACCGCGGGACATGTGTGCCCTACAGTGGTGATGTTTCGGAAATAACCTTTATCCAGACGATGGTAGATGAGGCTGTTCGATTGTTCGGCCGTGTGGACATGATTGTGGCGAATGCGGGCATTACACTCTTCGGCGAATTTCTTACATACCAGCCTGAAGAATTTGATAAGGTAATGAAGCTCAATTTATCCGGTACTTTCTTTCTGGCACAGGCCGCTGCACGTCAGTTTATCCGGCAGGGACAGGGGGGAAGAATTCTATTCATGTCGTCTGTCACGGGACATCAGGCGCATAAAAACCTGGCAGCGTACGGCATGAGCAAAGCCGCACTGGAAATGCTCGCGAAGACGCTGGTGATAGAATTGTCTCCGCACAAAATAACCGTAAATGCACTGGCTCCCGGCGCTACGTTAACCGAGCGCACGCTGCACGATCCGGACTACCAGCAAACATGGTCGCGCATTACACCGATGGGTCGTGCTGCCACCACGGAAGATATTGCACAGGCCGCGTTGTTCTTTCTGTCTCCTGCCGCAGCTCATGTTACGGGACAAACACTTGTGATCGACGGCGGGTGGACATCGGTGAGCCCTTCGCCGTATTGATCGGTTATTACAGAAGAACGGGAAAGACACTGAACATGCAGGCCTATACTTTAACGCCGCGCACCATTTCCTTTTTACCAGGCGGGCCGGGTAATGTCTCCACGATCAATCCTAAAGATTTCAGATCGCGTTTCAATTGTCCTTTGGCACAATAGGTAACAAAAATGCCGGAGGGTGTCAGCATGTTCACAACTTTTTCGAGCATCGGCAGCTCCCACATTTCCGGTTGTTTGTTTGGCGCGAAGGCATCGAAGTAAACAACATCAAAAGCAGGCGATACAAGCTCAACGCTTTGCAATGACGCGTTTACTTTATGCAACTGGAATTTGCCAGTCATTGCGACCCGCTGATTCCACGGTGCGCGGTGCAGCTGATCGAACCTCTCCTGTGCACCCGGCGCATCCATATAATTGAGCTTGCACCAGATTTCTTCCGGCACCGGAAAAGTCTCCAGTGATGTATAGACAACAGGACACGGAATTTCTTCCGCACGTTGCCAGGTGAGCAAGGCATTGAGCCCTGTGCCAAATCCTATTTCAAGGACAGCAGCCGTGTTCAGGCTGTTACGCTGAATGCAATACTCGAGTCCCTCTTTTATGAAAACATGCAACGACTCCTGTACGGCGCCATGCCGGGAGTGGTATGTCTCATCGAGTTCGGTGTTCAGAAGGGAATGCGAACCGTCGGATGTTGTGATGATCTGGATGCTCATCTAAAAACTAAGCGTAGATAATTTCTCCTTTTGGCTCGGGAATAGGACGATTCAAGCTTTTTGCTGCTTCAATCCACCGAGAGATGACTTCATTGGTGTTTTTAAGAACCTCAAGACGAGAATTACTGCCGGCCATGCAACCTGGTAGCTCTGGAACTTCTGCAATAAATTTATTGTCCTCCTTACGCCAATAAATTATAATCTCATATCTATGATCAATCCTCATAGTCTTCATTGAATTATATCGTAGAATCAATATCCGTACTTGTTCCCCTGATAGGCTTTGCTTTACCTCTTTATGGTTTAAGAGTAAGAATCCCCACTCCTGAAAAAGATATGATGACTCTCCCGGACCCGGTACTCAAAACCGAGTTTACTTAACAAAGATACAAGATCTTCGAAACCAAAATTTCTGTCAGCAACCCGGAAAGGAGTTTCTTCAGCATTTTTCAAATTTACTCACAACGACATTGAAATCTCCGAAAAATAGGGGATCACGCACAAAGGATTGAGCTGCATCTTGTGATCAATGCCTAATCCTGCATAATCAACACGACCGCGGACGCGTTCACCCCTTCTTCGCGGCCTACGTAGCCCATCGTTTCGTTGGTTGTGGCTTTGATGGAGACATCGTCTTCCGTAATATTCATGAGCGGTGCCAGTACTTTTTTCATGGCTTCGATGTGTGGATTTACTTTCGGCTTTTCCAGCACGATCGTGCAGTCCACGTTGCCTACCTTCCATCCTTTGTCCTGTAGCATGCGCGTTACTTCCTTCAAAAAGAATTTGCTGTCCATTCCTTTCCATCGGTTGTCGGTGTTGGCAAAGTGAAATCCGATGTCCCGCAGATTGGCTGCACCAAGCAATGCATCGCAAATGGCGTGAATAAGTACGTCGGCATCCGAATGTCCTACGGCTCCTTTTGCAGCCGGCAGCTTAATACCCCCCAACCAGAAATCCCTTCCTTCTTCCAGTTCATGTACATCGAACCCGTGTCCTACGCGTATTTTCATTTCTTCTTCGTTATCGTTAATCGTTAATCGTTATCCGTTAATCGTTATTCGTTATCCGTTTCTACGTTTACTATTAACGGTTAACCGGCACGGGCTACTCAATAAAAATATGGGATGGATATTTCACCTTTACCAGGTATAACCCGTAAGCAGGAACGTTCGCTCCTGCTTTTTTTCTGTCACGACTATTTAATATGTCCTTAAAATCTTTTACTGAAATTTTTCCGGTGCCAACGTCCAGTAATGTCCCAACCGTGGCGCGCACCATTCCGCGCAGAAAGCGATTGGCCGTAATGGTGAATTCCAGTTTAGTCCCTTGCTGTTTCCATTCAGCTTTCTTTATGTCGCAGGTAAAATTATTTACATCGGTTTTTACTTTGCTCAGGCTTTCGAAATCATGTTTCCCAATCATCAGCACGGCAGCCTTGTTCATTTGATCTACATCTGTTTCTTTAAACCAGTGTAGTGCGAGTCCTTGTGTAAACGGATTTTTTGTTTGCGTGATCCTGTAAATATAGGTGCGTTCCGTTGCACCGTACCGTGCGTGCGCATCGTCTTTTACGCGGCGTATGGCAGCAATCGAAATGTCCTTCGGGAGAAACGAGTTGAGTCTTTGAAGGAAATTTGTGTTGTCCAATTCCTTTTCCGTGTCCAGGTGGAAGAATTGTTGCTCGCAATGAACACCTGTATCCGTACGGCCGCTGCCTACGATGCTGATCGGCTCACGCATCAATTTGGACAGGGCATCTTCTACTACGGCCTGCACGCCCGTGGCATTGTTCTGACTTTGCCAGCCGCTATATTGCGTTCCGTTATAGGCTATCTCAAAAAAATATCTCATAGACTCCGCTCCGTGCCACTCAGTAAATCTTGCTCGGGAAATGCAATCTGAAAGATGTGCCCTGCCCCGAACTGGATACTGATATCCTGCACCGGATTGCGTTCGCAAGATCGCGAATTATATGAAATCCAAAACCACCGGAAGCACTCGTAATAGTACCTTTTTCAAATAAATTATGCTGCACATCGGCATCGAGACCCGGGCCATTATCGGAAATGATCAGGATCACCTCTTCTGCGTGCGTCTCGCATGTCCATGCAATAACGGGGTGCGAGATGTCGTGCAATGCTTTAATCGCGTTTGAGGTCAGATTGTGCAAAATCGTGTATGCGAAATTTTCATCCGTTATCAGCGTTACAGCCTCTGCCGGTTGCAAGGTCAACGTAACATCATGGCGACTGCCAAACGAATTTTGCAGGCGCGTGAACAAAAGGCCTGCAGGGACAGACTTCATCTCAGGTTTGAAATTCTCCAGTTGTCCTTTGCTCCACAATAGAATATTTTCCATGTCGCCGAGCAACGACTCTGCGGATGCAGTAATTTTCTGCTGATGATACGCTACCTGCTCCTGCGATAACATACCGGGCTCTTCTTTTTGCAGGTGGAGAAAATTAACCAGGCGTGCGATAGGACTTCGCAAGTCATGACTAAGAATGCTGAAAAATTTGGCCTTTGCGTCATTTGCTTCTTTTAATTCTTTGTTGAGGTACAACAAACGCCTGTTATGCCTTTGCCTCGCACGACTTTGTACAAACACAAAAAGCCCGATCATCGTAACAAGCCCAATGGCAATTACGAAGATCAATCGCTGTTTCTGCTGGTTGGAGATCGTCAGGTCTTTAATGGCCAGCTCTGCATTCTTTTTGTCCAATTGGTAGCGCGACTCGGCTTCTGCAATTTCATTTTTGGTCTCTTGCGAGTACAGACTATCGTTAAGTTTAATGTGGTCGCGCAGATACTGATTGGACAATGCATAGTTGCCATCCATGGCTTCCAGGTCGGCCAGATTTTTGGTGAAGAAGGCGAGGTCGCGACCGAATTCAACCTCCCTGCAAAGCGCTACAGCCTTTATTAGATATGATCTTGCTTTTTGTATAAGCTGCTCGCGCGATAGTGCGGCATGTTCGCCGCGACGAAGCCCAGGCTCCTCTACCAATGTTAAATACGCGATCCCCAGGTTTCCAACATTACCAATAGCGTTGGGATGATCCGGTGCAATCTCGTCCCAGATTTTTTGTGCATCCAGCAGGTATTTAATCTGACGGGACACATCTCCTTTTACGATGTTGCCAATGTTACCATAAACGGTGGCAAGTCCCAATTTATAATCGGCGATCTTGAATTCGCGCACAGCATTTTCAAAGTACTCTTCTGCTTTCGGATAATTTTTTACTTCCACATAAATCAGTCCCACATTGGTATATGTTGCGCCGAGACGTTGATGATTGTTTGTCTTTTTATATTGATTCAGCCCTTTCTCTCCGTAGTCGATAGCTTTATCAAAATTGGACTGATGCATATACAGCATGGAGATGGTACTGTATAAGGATGCGATGAGACTTCCGTCGTGTGTTGTTTCGGCCAGCTTCAATCCTTTGAACAATACTTCTGATGCCTCCGAATAAGCGGACCGATGCACATGAATGTAACCAATTCCCCGAAGGGCATTCGCCTGCGTGGCAATGTCCTGATTTTTCTCTGCAATCGTCAGGCTTTGGTTGAACATATAGATGGCGCTGTCGTCCTGACCGGTCGCGTTTAATGTTTTTGCCAGCGAAAGATACAAAGGAGCCAGGTACTTGTCTTCGCCTGCGCGCTCACATCGTGCAATGCCTTGGCGCGCATATTCTGCCGATGTGGCGGGGTCGGCATTGAAATAGAAATCTGCAATTTTAAGATACAGTCTTATTTTGGCCGAATCCGCCTGCGTGTGGTTCAAAGCGCTCACAAGCGAATCTATCTGTCCTTGCGGAAAAGCGGGACAGCCAGGCAAAATCAGCAGGACAGAAAACACGATAACTCTCATCGGGCAGTTATTAATTCTTCAATACATCTTTGTACACACGACCAATGGGCAATGAAATATTATTCCCCAGGCTAACTTCCGCTGTCCCGATTTTTACAATATCCGATTTACGAACGGCATAACTCCGGTGAATGCGCGTGAATGCCCGGAAGGGTTCTTCCTTCAAAAGGTTGCCAAGCGATGACAGAACACAATATTTTTTTTCGTGTGTTACGATCCGGGTGTAATCTTTCAAGGCTTCGAGGTACAACATTTCATGGAGATTTATTTTAACCCGCGTGTGTCCTTCCTTGATAAACACGGCATCTCCGCCAAGCGTTGTGTCCAGTAATGCCGCCTTTTCCCGTAGCTCAAGGTATTGCTGCACACGCTCGGCCGTCTTTTCAAAGCGCTCCAGTTTCACAGGTTTTACCAGAAAGTCCAGCGCTTCTTTTTCAAAACTTTCTGCGGCATACTCGGGATAGGAGGTAATAAATACGCACACCGGAACATGACGCAACTTGTCGCGTAAGGCAAGCCCGTTTGTGCCGGGCATATCGATATCGAGAAACAATACGTCGGGGTTCAGATGTTGCATGGCTTCGAGTACCGCTTCCGCCCGGGCAAATACGCCATCAATTTTAAACATCGGGTGCCTGCGGACAAAAGAAAGCGTCGTTAGCCGGTCCACTTCGTCGTCGTCTGCAATAATACACGATACAGGTTGTTGCATGGGTCTTTGCGTAAAATCTATCGGTGCAAAACAAATATACATCTTTTGAATAAGCTGTAGTCGTTCGTCTATTTAAGCTGTCGTTTGTCTAGTCGTTGCAAAAGCCGGTATGCACGGGGCTAGCTTCGTGTTCAATCCGCTCTTGTATGCAGTACTCATGTTCCTCAATAATTACTTGTATCCCGTTCTGTCTGGTGGCATTATTACTTACCTCCTGTGGCGGCGACGGTGAAACGGAAAACGACACAACGCCAGGCCTGCACGCGGTCGAAATTATACCGGATCACGGACCAAAAAATACGGTCGTAAAAATCATCGGGACAGGCTTCAGCCTGGTGCCGCAAGACAACACAGTAACGTTGAATGGCAAGCCTTGCGTGGTTACCGATGCGCTCAAGGAAATGCTTACCATCTCCATACCGCCAGGCGCCGGCTCCGGAAAAATTAAAATTGACGTAGGCGATCAGGAAATTTTCACGTCGGTATTCAAGTATGAATATACGGGCATGAATGTTATTACCGTGGCCGGTGGCGAAAAAGGATACATGGATGGCAGCGGGACATCGGCGCAATTCAGGACACCGGTTACAGTGATTGTGGACACCTTTAATAATATTTACGTCGCCGATCAGGGCAATCACAAGATTCGAAAAATTACATCTGCTGGCGTTGTCACTACACTGGCGGGCAGTGACAAGGGCTATCAGGATGGCGCGGCACTTTCGGCAAAATTCAATCTGCCTACCGGGCTTGTCCTTGATAAGGATCAGAACCTTATCATCACCGATGCCTTCAATGATAAAATCAGAAAGCTTACACCACAAGGTATAGTCAGCACAATAGCCGGTAGCTCCACCGGCTACGCAGACGGAAATAGAGACGCAGCGAAGTTCGATGTCCCTTACGGTATCGCGATGGATAGCGACGGGAATTTTATAGTAGCAGATTATCTCAACAACAGAATTCGCAAGGTTACAGCCGCAGGCGATGTAACAACACTGGCCGGACAGGGCTCGCCCGGTTTTTCAAACGGGACAGGAGCATCCGCCTATTTCTATTATCCTACAGGGGTGGCTGTCGGCGATGATAATACTATTTATATAGCCGATCAGTTTAACCATCGCATCCGGAGCATCACAGGTGCAGACGTCGGTACCCTTGCAGGCAGTGGCCCTGTAGGCGAATTCAATAATGGCTTTGCCGATGGCGATGCCGGCACATCGCGATGTGCGTATCCCACCGGCGTTACATTCAGCCATCGGGACAGCACGATTGTGTTTGCCGATACGCGCAACCACCGGATCAGAATTATAAAGGAGGGTGAGGTTAGTACGTTAACGGGCGACTATGGCTATGCGGATGGTGCAGGTCCGGTTGCCCGTTTTTTCGAACCCACCAGCGTAGCCATCGATCGCGATGGAAATATTATCGTGGCTGATTCACAGAATCACCGCATCCGCAAAATTGTATTTGAATAAGACACCTCCATAAAAAAACTGTATGAAATCTTTACAACGCCTCCTCTCTATTTTTGCCGTGGCTACGCTCGTATTTTTATTTCAGGACTGCGGCAGCGATCCCGATCCTGTTGAAGAACCAACGCCTGATGTACCTGTGACCATCACCGGCATAAGTCCCAATAGCGGAACAGCCGGAACGGAAGTAGTGATTAGCGGAACCGGGTTCAGCGGGACAGCAAGTGAAAATATTGTCACGTTGAACACCATTGCCTGCATTGTGGTGAAAGCTACCACCACAGCATTAACCATCACCATACCGGCCGGCGCGGGCACTGGAAAATTGAAAGTCACCGTAAAGTCTTCTTCGGCAGAAAGCGGTGTATTCACGTATCTTGCGAGTCCAACGCATTCGGCCTGTCAACTCGATCTTTCGTTTGATGAAGATGGCAAGGTGTCCACGCGTGTGGCTGACGGCGAGAACTACGCGTTTGTATGGAAGAACGCAATTCAACCCGATGGAAAAATTCTGGTGATCGGCGAGGCTATTCTGCTAAACGGCAACAGGCCTTTCACAATTATGCGTTATCTGGCCAACGGTACTATTGATAACTCATGGGGTGAAGATGGACAGGTGCAAACAGATTTTAAAAATATTTCTTCCACATACTGGTATGCGAATCCCAGGGCTATAGTGGTTCAAGCTGACAACAAAATTGTAGTTGCCGGCGAAGCTGCGAAGAGCGGGTTCCCCGCCGACATAGTTGTAGTTCGCTACATGCCCGATGGTACGTTGGACAACACGTTCAGTGGCGACGGCATCCTGACGTACGATCCCGGTGTAACGAACTATGCAGGCTCGGGCATCACGGGACTTGCGATTCAGGCCGATGGAAAAATTCTTTTGTCCGGTTCGTATAACCAATTCAATAACGCAACATCCTTTGTTATGCGACTCCTGTCCAATGGTTCGTTTGATACCAGCTTTGATGGCGATGGCCGCCGGGACATCAATTTTGGCACAGAGGAAACCTTCAACAATTTGACCAACGTAAAAGTACAGGCCGACGGAAAGATTGTTACCTCAGGTTATGCCACAACAAACTACAGGTCCATCATAGCGCTGGCACGCCTGAATACGGATGGGACATTCGATAACACATTCAGCGAAGACGGCAAACAAACCGCGCAGATTTTCACGGGCGAAAACATGGTTCAGTCTAGTGTTATTCAGAGCGATGGAAAAATTCTGCTGGGTGGACATATAAAAGGAGAAGGTTTCGTTGATCGCGTAGCATGTATCCTGCGATACAATGCCGATGGAAGTCCCGACAAGTCATTCGGCTCGTTCGGAACGGAGGGTTACATCAAAGATGTCCTGACGCAATCTTTTGGAGAATTCGGGATAACACCAGGCGGAAAAATTCTCACAGCCGTGGGATGGTTCGTTGCCCGTTTCAATGCCAACGGTACGCGCGACGAAACTTTCTGCGATGGAAAATATTATTTCCAGGGTAACAACCCGGATGAATCTATTCAAACGCTTTCAATTCAGCCGGACAAGGCTGTGGTGGTCTCCGGACTATCGCGCATACAAACAGAAACCGGCGCCAAAGTTTACTCCTTCTACACCGCCCGATACCTGAACGAGAAGGAATAGTCTTGAGTCCTTAGTCTATATTCCTGAGTCTATAGTATTGTGTATCTTTTTACTTTAGTCTCTGGACTATAGACTCTCAAAGATGATGGCGGCGCCTTGTCCTACGCCGATGCACATGGTGGCGAGGCCGTAACGGGCTTTGCGTTTTTGCATTTCGTGGATGAGTGTGGCGCTGATGCGTACGCCGCTGCATCCCAGGGGATGTCCTAAGGCGATAGAGCCGCCATTTACATTTATCAGCTCGGGGTTGAGCTCGAGCTCTTGTATGGATGCGAGTGCTTGCGACGCGAATGCCTCGTTCAATTCGATCAGTGAAAGATCGCTGGCCAGCAGGCCTGCACGCTGTAGTGCTTTTTGTGTGGCAGGCACCGGGCCTATTCCCATATATGCGGGATCTACTCCGGCAACAGCCATCGAGACAATGCGTGCTTTCGGTTTAAGATTAAATTCTTTCAGGACGGCTTCGCTCACAATAAGACTGGCCGCTGCGCCATCGTTAATGCCCGAAGAATTTCCGGCCGTTACCGATCCTCCTTCTGCAAACGCCGGCTTTAGTGATGCCAGTTTTTCGAGTGATGTAAGGCGCGGATGTTCGTCTTTCCCGAATGCAACAACTTCATCTTTCCCTTTAGACACCGGGACAGCTACAATTTCTTCCTTGAATTTTCCGGCACCAAAAGCATTCTGATATTTTTGCTGCGATTGAAATGCAAACTCGTCCTGTCTCACGCGGCTGATGTCCCATTTTTTGGCAACGTTCTCCGCCGTCTCTCCCATCGAGTACGGATAATATAGTTTGTAGAGCTGATCGTTTACAAATCGCCAGCCTAACGTTGTGTCGAACATTTCCTGTTTGCGCGAGAAGGCTTCGGTGGCCTTGCACATGACCCACGGCGCGCGACTCATGCTCTCCACACCGCCGGCGATATACACATCGCCACAACCTGTTTGTATTCCTTGTGCCGCTTGCATGATGGCTTGCAGTCCGGAGGCGCAAAGACGATTCACCGTAACGCCGCCAATTTCCACGGGGAGCCCTGCCAGCAACAGTGCCATGCGTGCTACATTCCGATTGTCCTCGCCAGCCTGGTTGGCTGCGCCGAACACAACATCTTCGATACGGCTCACATCGACTGAAGCGTTTCGTTTCAACAGTTCGCCAATGACGAGGGCTGCCAGATCATCCGGACGCACAGATGCCAGCGCACCAGCATATTTACCAATGGGGGTACGAACAATGTCAACAATATAGGCGGCGGTCATGGGGATTGTATCAGGGTTAGCAATGAACGTGGCGGATGACTATTTTATCGGGAGTCATTTTTATTCTACTTTTGCCACGCAAAAAAAATTCACGCAAGCAAGTTAACGCATCCTCTATATGTGGCAAAGAATTCAAACTGTATTTCTGTCGATCGTAATCCTGAGTCTGGTAGCGGCAATCTTTTTACCTATATGGGTTTATCAGGATGCTGCAGGTAAAGCCCACGCATTGTATGCGCTGCATTATTCCACCATGGAAAACGGAGTGACAACGACTTTATATTTTCCCTATGCCATTACCGCTATTTTAATGGCCGCTTCGGCTACGCTGGCGTTTATTGAAATCCGCACGTTTAAAAACCGCATTGCGCAAATCAAGATGGGCGCATTGAATGCCCTGCTCATTGCAGGCTCGATGTGCTCGGCTGTTTACTTCGCCACCGAGATGATCAAAACCTATAAAGGTGGATCGTATGGTCTTGGCTTGTGGATGCCGGCGGTAGCCGTTGTTTGCAACTGGCTGGCGATACGCTTTATCAAGAAAGATGAAAAACTGGTGCGCGATTCAAGCCGCCTGCGGTAGTCTGCCATACTGACACGTAATTTCCTCTGGAACAACATTTGAAATCCTCGGCCCACGAGGATTTTTTATTTTCTAACTGAATAAAACTGACAATTATGGCAGAAGTACAAGAAAAAGGTACCATTTCCATTCATACGGAAAACATCTTTCCGATCATCAAGAAATTTCTGAATTCCGATCATGAGATCTTCTTGCGCGAGCTTGTGTCCAATGCGGTTGATGCTACGCAGAAGCTGAAGAAGCTCTCGTCGATGGGCGAGTTCAATGGCGAACTGGGCAATCTCACCATTGAAGTAAGCTTCGATAAAGAGAAGAAAACGATCACCGTCAGCGACCGCGGTTTGGGCATGACGGGCGAGGAGATCAAAAAATATATTAACCAGATTGCGTTCTCGGGTGCCACCGAGTTTGTAGAAAAATTCAAGGACAAAGGTGATGCGAAAGACATCATCGGCAAATTCGGTCTCGGCTTCTACTCGGCCTTTATGGTGGCGGATACGGTAGAGATCGTGAGCCGCTCCTATAAAGTTGCTGATGCAACAGATGCTGTTCGCTGGGAGTGTGATGGTTCAACATCATTTGAACTTTCCGCTGCTGTAAAAGAAGAACGCGGTACGGATGTAATCCTCCACGTGAATGCAGACTCGGAGGAGTTCCTGGATGAATGGAAACTGAAAGGCATCCTCGAAAAATATTGCAAGTTCCTGCCGGTCGAAATCAAGTTTGGCACCAAGGAAAAAAATGTTGAAGACGGCGTTGACGAAGAAGGTAAACCGAAATTCAAATCAGAAACAGTTGATCAGATCATCAACAATCCGGCACCGCTCTGGGCGAAGTCTCCGAGCGAACTGAAAGATGAAGACTATCTGAAATTTTATAAAGAGTTATATCCATTCTCCGAAGAACCGTTGTTCTGGATTCACCTTAATGTGGATTATCCGTTTAGCCTCACCGGTGTATTGTACTTCCCGAAAGTGAAGAACGACTTCGAGCTGCAGCGCAATAAAATTCAGTTGTACTCACGCCAGGTGTTTATTACAGATGAAGTGAAGGACGTTGTTCCCGACTTCCTGATGTTGTTACACGGCGTATTGGACTCTCCGGATATTCCGCTGAACGTGTCGCGCAGCTATCTGCAAAGCGATGCCAACGTTAAAAAGATCAGCGCACACATCACCAAAAAAGTAGCGGATAAACTGCAGGAGATTTTCAAAAAGGATCGCGCCGACTTCGAAAAGAAATGGGACGACATCAACATCTTTGTGAAGTACGGCATCATCAGCGATGAAAAATTCTACGACAAAGCCAAAGACTTCACATTGCTGAAAAACGTGGACAATCAATACTTCACGTTCGATCAATACAAAGAAAAAGTTGCCCCCAACCAGACGGATAAAGATCAGAATCTGATCTACATCTATTCTTCCGATCCGGGCAAGCAACACAGCTTCATCGAAGGTGCAAAGAATAAATCGTACGATGTATTGTTGCTCGACGGTGTATTGGACAGCCACTTTATCAACACGCTGGAACAGAAACTTGAGAAGACGCAACTGAAACGCGTGGATAGTGATACTGCCGAAAAACTCATCGATAAAGACGAGAAGGTTGAAAGCGTACTGAGCACCGAAGAGCAAGAACAGGTGAAGGGCGTTTTCGAGAAAGCGATCAACAACAAGAGCTTTAACGTGGTGATCGAGTCATTGTCGCCTGGTGATCTGCCAGTCATTGTAACCATGAACGAATTTATGCGCCGCATGAAGGATATGGCCAAAACCGGCGGCGGTGGACAATTTGCCTTTATGGGAGCGATGCCCGACAACTACAACGTAGCGGTAAATGGCAATCACGCGATCACCCAAAAAATTCTGAAGGCCGATAGCGAGGAGACGAAGACAAAACTGGCCAAGCAGGCATACGATCTGGCACTATTGTCCCAAAACCTGTTAACGGGCGCCGAGCTTACCAACTTCATCAAGCGAAGCGTAGAGCTGGTGTCCTAATACAAAAAGGAAATCAAGGAAGAAATTGGCTGTTCACATAAAGTGGACGGCCCTTTTTTTTGAAAGAGAGTTTCTCGCAGAAAGCACAGACGTACACAGAAATTGAATTCACAGAAAGAGAGGGACAACTGTTTCGCTTTACTAAACTACTGTGGACTGTCAAACCGTAAACTGAAAAGTGGCTCACGGAAAGCACGGAATTTCACGGAATAAATACAGAAAGAGGGGATAAACGAATCACCTTGTCAACTGTGGACCGACAGCTAGTTCTTTTTGAAAAGCGAATCAACAAATTCAGCACGATTGAAGATTTGTAAGTCCTCCACCTTTTCGCCGACGCCAATGTATTTTACGGGGATTTTAAATTCATCCGAGATTCCGATCACAACGCCGCCTTTGGCAGTCCCATCGAGTTTGGTGATGGCGAGCGCCGTAACTTCAGTAGCTTTTGTGAACTCGCGGGCCTGGATCACAGCGTTCTGTCCTGTGCTGCCGTCGAGTACCAGCAGGACTTCGTGTGGAGCATCGGGAATCACTTTTTGCATCACGCGTTTTATTTTGGTGAGCTCGGCCATCAGGTTAATCTTCGTGTGAAGTCTCCCGGCTGTATCGATGATAATAACATCGGCATTCTGTTCGACGCCTGCTTTTACGGCATCGAAGG
>JAESFU010000579.1_pt1 | contig 16376 bp, 10 predicted proteins | sample 9269461 | NCBI WGS metagenome assembly JAESFU01 (sample SAMN14502556, study PRJNA617107) | algae metagenome | isolation source: Stenomitos rutilans HA7619-LM2 and co-occurring heterotrophs from cave walls | place: USA: Waikapalae cave, Hawaii | collected 2009-07-28
CGCTCCGGGTTGTACCCTGCAGGCATACGGATCAGCGCCTTGCCATGCCGCTCGCAGAACATCGCCACCTCTTCAGTGTGCAGATGCCCTGCAAGGCGAATCAACACGAGCACAAGGCGAGTGTCTGCCCTTCGAATCGGTGCCTCTGCAGGTGCGGTGCTCCCGTGCTCGGGCAGCGCCACCCACTCCACATCCGCAAGCTCAAACGCATCGCGGATCCGGTGCACTGCATCCTCGCGACGCTCGCCACCCACGATCACCACGCGAGAACCCGCCAGCATGTCGCGAACCTTCGCAACTGCAGCGGAATACTGCCGCTCCTGACCTGAATCTTCGTCATCCGAGTCATCACGAACCGACTCGAGCACCCTCCCAAGCGCTGTAAAGCCCTCACCCGAAGGCGCACCCGCCGCGACAGGCTTCAAGAGCTCGATCACCTCAGGCTCACGAGTCCGACCTGCCTGCACAAGGTTCTCAAGCGCGCTCTCGATCTTCTGCCAGTCGTGCGTTCGATCCTCGCCCGGCGCCCCTGCAATCGCCTTCGCATGATGCCGGATCTTGTTGATCGACGTCCGGATCTGCCGCGTCGATTCCTCGTCTTGCTCAAGGCTCTTGGCAAACACGTCGATCCGGTCGCGCAGATCTTCCCATATCGCAGGCTCTGCAGGATCACTCAGCTTCATGAACCGAGGTATGAACACCTGCTCGTACGTCGTCGAATCATCCAGATACCGGAACGAATCGTCCTGGTCCTTGTCCGGCAGCGTCAGCCACGTCGGTATTAGTGCAACCCGAAGTGCGGACTGCGCCTCGGCCAATAAGTTCAGCGCCTGTGCACGCCGGTCGCTGCGTGAATTCCGCGGAACGCGAACGCAACACTTCGCTGCTGCACCAAGATTGTCGTACGCGTGCGAAATCAGGCGCATCACGTCGTCCGATGGCTGCGGCTTCGCCCGATTCACCATCCACAGGTAGCAGTTATCAAGACCCTTGCCCTGCGTGATCAGCGTCCCGATCTTCCGCACTTCTTCCTGCTCGGTCGCCGTCCCCGTCGCTGCCCGCCGCACGATCGCTGCATGGCACGCCTGCGACTTGAGCGCACAGCGCGTGGTGATCAGTTCCAGGTCCGGCGGCTGGTGCTTGCGGTGCTCATCCCCATCCACCTCGGGCTTCGCGGCAGCATCATGCTGCGCGGAAAACCGTGCAGCAGCGATGTCCTCGCCCGTCCCCAGCACCCGCACATGCGTGATCGAATTGTCCGCCAGTTTCAGCGGCACAAAGCCCGACGAAAGCTTCGGACCGGTCACCGTCGCGGGTTCTGCAGCCTTCCGCACCGGGGCCTGCGCCACACTCTGTGCCACCGGCACTAAGGATGCCTCAGGAGCGGCTGCAGCAGCGCCCGCCGCCCCACCACCCTGCACCTCACGCGCAGCGTGCAACAGCTGCTCCGCGATCACCGCGATGCTCGGGGCAAGGTCCTTGTTCTGTTCGAGGAACCGGCGAAGAACTGCGGAAACCGCCTGTTCCAGAGAGGGGCTCGTCATGGGTCACGCTTCCAGGCTTTCCCCCGGCTTGTCCGATCTATACCATTGCAATATATCCTAAATAGATCGGACAGTCGATCCGAATCCAGCAAGGATTTGACCCCGAGTTTAGATGTTGGAACGCGTGCAATACCTCGCGATCCCCTCATCCTATGAAAAAACCGCCCCTTTCATGGGCGGTCTTTGTGAAAGCTATTTCAGGACCAACTTGGCAGATTCAGACGCCGACCGTCTTCCTGCTCTCGTTGAGAAGGCGACGCAACACCGTCTGCAGCACGCCCCCGTTCCGGTAATACTCGGCCTCGACCGGCGTATCGATCCTGCACCGCGTCATGAACTCCGTCACCTTGCCCTGCGGGCTGGTGGCGATCACCTTCACGTCGCACCGAGGCTCGACCAGCCCCTCCGCGGACACCGGGAGCTGGATGTCGAATGTCTCCTCGCCCGTCAGCCCGTGCCCGCCCGCGCTCTGGCCTTCCAGGAAGCACAAAGGCAGCACGCCCATGCCCACAAGGTTCGAGCGGTGGATTCGCTCAAAGCTCTCAGAGATCACCGCCTTGACGCCAAGGAGCAGCGTGCCCTTCGCAGCCCAGTCGCGGCTCGAACCCATGCCGTAGTCCTTGCCCGCAAGGACCACCAGCGGCGTCCCCTCTGCCTGGTAGTTCATGCTCGAGTTGAAGATCCAGTCGATCTTCGACCCGCCCTTGGCAGAGAAGTCGCGCGTCCACCCGCCCTCGCGGATCTTACCCGTCGTCGCGTCGACCGCGAGCTTGTTCTTCACTCGAACGTTCGCGTACGTGCCGCGGAGCATCACAAGGTCGTTGCCGCGACGCGTCCCGTAGCTGTTGAACTCGCTCTTGGGAATCCCGAGGCTCTTGAGATACTCACCTGCAGGTGAAACCTCCGCGATATCGCCTGCAGGCGAAATGTGGTCGGTCGTGATCGAGTCCCCCACGTACGCCAGCACGCGCGCACTCTTGATCGCCGTGGGAAGACGCGGCGTCTCGCTCATCCCTTCAAAGAACGGCGGCTTGTGGATGTACGTGCTCTTGTCGTTCCACGTGTAGATCTCGCTCTTGGAGACCGGCACTGCATTCCACATCGGGTTGCCGCTGAAGACGTTCCCGTACTCCTTGCGGAAATGCTCGGGCGTCAGGCACACCGCCTTGATGTCCTGCACTTCCTTCCACGTCGGCCAGATGTCTTTCAGGAACACCGGCTTGCCGTCCTTGCTCGTCCCCAAAGGTTCGGTCGCAAGGTCGATCGCCACGCTCCCCGCAATCGCGTACGCCACGCAGAGCGGCGGGCTCGCGAGATAGTTCGCCTTCACGTTCGGATGAACACGACCTTCAAAGTTGCGGTTGCCCGAGAGCACGCTCGCGACGCACAGGTCGCCTTCCTTGATCGCTGCTTCCACTTCCTCAGGCAAGGGGCCTGAGTTACCGATGCACGTCGTGCACCCGTACCCAACGGTGTAGAAGCCGATCGATTCAAGATCCTCGGACAAGTTCGCCTTGCCCAGGTACTCCGTCACGACCTTCGAACCCGGCGCAAGGCTCGTCTTCACCCACGGCTTGCGCGTCAGGCCCAGTGCACGTGCCTTGCGTGCGACAAGCCCTGCAGCGATCAGCACGTCCGGATTGCTCGTGTTCGTGCAGCTCGTGATCGCCGCGATCACCACCGCGCCGTGCGTGATCTTGCTCGGCGTCGTGCCATCTGCGTGCTTCACGGTGCCGCTTGCACCGAAGATCTTGTCTGCAGTCATCCCGAAGCTGGTGTTGCCCAGGGGTGCAGCCATCGCGCGGAAGAAGTCGGACTTGATGTTCTTCAGTTCCACCCGGTCCTGCGGGCGCTTGGGCCCAGCCAGTGAAGGCTGGATCGTCGCAAGGTCGAGCTCCATCACATCCGTAAACGTCGGCTCTGCTGCGCCCGGCTCCCAGAAGAGCATGTTGGCCTTGCAGTAAGCCTCAACCAATGCCACCGTCGCCTCATCGCGCCCTGTGAACCGGAGGTAATCAAGCGTCACCTGATCGACGGGGAAGAAGCCCATCGTCGCGCCGTACTCGGGCGCCATGTTCGCGATCGTCGCGCGATCCGGCACCGAGAGTGCAACCAGCCCCTCGCCGAAGAACTCGACGAACTTATCAACCACGCCCTTCTTGCGAAGGATCTGCGTCACCGTCAGCACGAGGTCTGTCGCGGTCGTTCCTTCAGGCAGGCGACCACGCAGGCGGAACCCGATCACCTCGGGCGTCAGCATGTAGATCGGCTGGCCGAGCATCACTGCCTCTGCTTCGATGCCGCCCACGCCCCAGCCCACCACGCCAAGCCCGTTCTCCATCGTCGTGTGCGAGTCTGTACCCACGCACGAATCCGGGAACGCGACGTTCTCGCCCGTCTCCTTATCCGTCTGCGTCAGCACGCCCTTCGCCAGGTATTCAAGATTGACCTGGTGCACGATGCCCGTCGCGGGCGGCACGCACGAGAAGTTCGTCAGCGACTGCTGGCCCCACTTGAGGAACTCGTACCGCTCGGTGTTGCGCTCAAATTCCTTCTTCGCGTTGATCGTCAGCGACGTCGTCTTGCCGAAATCATCCACCTGCACCGAGTGGTCGATCACAAGGTCGCACTTGACGAGCGGATTGATCAGGCTCGGATCGCCGCCAAGCTTCTTCATCGCCTCGCGCATCGCCGCAAGATCAACCACGCACGGCACGCCCGTGAAGTCCTGCAGCACCACGCGCCCCGGCATGAACGGGATCTCTTCCTTCGCAACGTCCTTGGCGTTCCAGTTCGCCATCCCCGAAACGTCGTCCTGTGTCACCACAAACCCGTCCACGTTGCGCAGCATCGACTCCAGCAGCACGCGGATCGAGTACGGCAGCTTGTCAACGTGTCCGATCCCCGCTGCTTTCAACGCCTCAAGTGCAAAGTACGTGTACGTGCCGTGCGAGGTCTTCAGCGTCTTGCGAGAGTTGAACGGGTTGCGAGGCATGACTCAAAGCTCCATCGGAAAAGCCCGGTCCACGCTCCAGATGCCAGAGGGATCCATCCTGACCCACCTCCCTGCATCCATCACCGCAAGACCAGCCTTCATCCGCAAGAACCGTAGTCAAACCAGCCCATGAATCGAATCGATCGTTCTTACACTCGTCATCAATGTTATTGATGCATCATTGAGACCCTGTCTCAACTATCTCTGGCATTCCCGGGCGAGCCCTCTCGCATCTCGGGTCGGAGCCTTCTCGATCTTGGGGCGGGGCCTTTCCAGGCCCCATCTGCTCTACATCGCGTTCGCCCCGACAGGGGCGCGCGAATGTAGCCGGGGGCGCTGCGAGCAACGCGAGCAAGCCCCCGGAAAACTGATAGAGAATTGGGTATCACGTGCTGCCTCAGTTGTCGCTGATATCGCGATGTGGTTTGAACTGCAGATGGATTCAGTCCTCATGCTCCCATGTGGGGCAAGGTCACTCCGTCTCTTCACTGATCTCTGATCTCTGTTTACAGTTCCCTCTTCTCCGCTCTCTCCCGACCTCTGCGTTCAATACTCTTCTCTCCCCCCTGTGTACCTCTGTCCACTCCGTCTCTCCGTGTTCGTATTCTCTTCCCTCACTTCTTCCCCGCCCACGCCACCAGCGACTTCTCAAACTGCACGCTCGCTGCACCTGCAGGCCTATCCACCTTCCGCACGATCGCAAGATCCCTGCTCAACGCCCGATCTCGCGACGCAAGCCCTTCTCCCTCCGCCAGCGCAAACCGCGACACCAGCCCGATCCCGATCCCTGCCGCCACCATCCGCTTGATCGATTCGATCGACCGCAGCTCCATCACCACGTTCAGCGTCACCCCCGCTGCACGCGCTGCATCATCCACAATCGCTCGCACTGCAGTCCCCGCCTCAAACGCCACAAACGGCTCGTTCGCCACGTCCTTCCACGCAAACGTGGGCGACTTCTGCGTCGCACCTGCCTTCGCCGCAGGCCTGTTCTTCGCATACATCTGCCGCATCGGATGACCCGGCGGCGTGATCAATCGCAGTTCATCCGTCACAAGCCGCGTGATGCTTAGCTCCGATGCAAGCCCCCTCTGCACCGGCAGCGTGATGATCCCAAGATCAAGCTCGCCGCTCACCACCGCCTGCGCTACCTGCGATGAACCCGCCTCCCTCACAAAGAACCGCAGCCCCGGATGTTTCTTCCGCACTGCAGAAACAACCGGCGGCAGGATGTACGCAGTCGCCGTCGCACCGCCACCCACGCGGATCGACCCACGCTCAAGCCCCAGCAGCTCGCGCACTGCTTTCACGCCCGACTCTGCAGCCCGCACCGCTTCCTCTGCATGCGCCAGCAAAATCCGCCCCGCCTCCGTCGGCTCCACCCCACGCCCCGTCCGATGCAGAAGCTCCGCACCAACCTCCGCCTCGAGCTTCTTCACCACTGCAGACAACGCCGGCTGCGTCACCCCCAGCGCCCGCGCCGCCCGCGTCATGTGACCCGCCGCCGCGATGGCGCGGAAGTACTTGAGTGGTGTCAGTTCCATTCCCGGGGCCATCGTATCGACCCCTCCCCGGCGCACGCTTGCCCGTGTTCATGCGCCCCCGACATCCGATGAGCCTCTCTTCGTTGTGCGCAGGAATGGCAAAGCAAACACGCACACCTTTATCGTACAATCATCCCCCGCCCCAGTGCCTCGCCTCCCTACTCGGTGGTTAACTCCGCGAGCCGGCTCCGCGTGGCCTCGTCCACAATCCCCGTCGCGGGGAGCTCGTTCTGTTCCTGAAAAATCCTGACCGCCTCCTCAAGCTCACCGTCCTCGTCCAGCAGGTGCAGGCTGTCAAGCCGCTGACGCACACCCGATTCCTGGGTGATCGGATCCATGCCCCCCAGGGCGAACTCATACACCAGCGGCTCTGCCGCGGGGTCCTCCACGCCGCTCTGGCCCTCAAAGCTCACCCGCGCACGCTGCGCATCGGGGGAAATCGGGACCTCAATCCCCCCTTGGGCGTCCGTGCGCATGCTTCTGACCACCCCGTCCACATCCACGGTGCACGGCAGGTCCGCCAGCGGCTCGTCCTCGACATAAAACCGCAGCCGAAGCATCTCCGGCACACCCTTGCGCCGAAAACGGTGACGTTTCTCCACCCCCGCCTCCACCACGCGCTCCTCTCGCTCAGGAATGATCAGCACATCGCCCGGCAGCAGGACCTGCCCGCTGCCACGCAGCGCCCGCAGTTCCCGGTTCTCGTCATCCTTCCAGATCGTGTCGGGAAGCATCCCATACGCCAGGGCAATGCTCGACACGCACTCTCCCTGCTCCACCACATGGCGCGTCCCCATCCCACCCCTCCTTTTCACCACACAAGGTGGTGAAACTCGACCCGAAAGCTCATGTCAACCCGGAACACGACGCACACGTCCACGCCCCTCCCGCGCGCCGCGATCCGGAGTCGCACCACTTCCCCTTCCAGCACACGCGTAAGCGGGAGCGCCGAAATTTCCGACCCCGCTCCCGCAAAAACCAGCAGCGTCGGCTGAAAACGTTCCCCCAGCACATACGCGGCCCACAGTGTTTGGGGAGATTTGGGCGCTACGTCGAACGCGTACACCGGCACTCCCACCACACCCACCAGGTGGTCCGTCCGCTCACTCCACCCCTCCCCGTCCTTGCGGCCCGCCCATCGCACCGGCAGCAGTTGTCCACCCCTGGAAAAGCTCAGGATCGCATCGTCGGAGTACGCGTCCCACCCCGCATCCGGTGCCCGGTACAGCAGCACAGCCTCCCCGTCCCGCGACACCACCGTCGCGTCGACCGAAGGCGCGTCCAGAAATCCGCCGTCCTTCGCCTCCAGCGTACGGGGATCAATCTCCACCACCGCCGTTCTCCCATCGGCTGATTCCATCGTGCCCATCAACACCCCACCGGGTGCCGCCGAGGTCTTCACCAGGCGCAGCCGCGGCGAAAAAATCCATCCCTCCGGGACCACGCCCGCCGTGCTCCAAACCCGCTCGGGCGCCACGACCACCGGCTTCTCCGGCGGCACGCTCGCGGAAAACTCCCGCGACACCGCTGGCCCTCGCAGCGCCCCCACCACGTCGGTCCCCATTTCCCACCGCGACACCACGCCCGGGCTCCGGGCATTGCTCGCCGTCATCACATACAACCCGCCGTCCGCCCCGACCACCGCCGAGCATTCCACACCCCGCTCCATCGGCGCCATCACGGGCTCCAGCGCCTTGGGCCGCACCGGCGCTTCCCCGGGCTCCCACAGCAGCCATTTGCGTTCCCCGGGCCTCTCCGCAAGGGTCCCGGGATCCGCCTGCACCACCGCCCACAGCGTCCGATCGGCAAGTGTCAGGATGTCCGCGCCCATATAGCCCGGCACCTCCACCGCAACTTCAGGCTCACCCAGACCGTTTCGCTTCCATGTCATGCCCGTGGCTCCGCTCAGTTGATGAACAGCTTGGTGGCGTGCAGTCGAGGCCAATGAGGATTCTGCGAGGGGACCGCCGGAAACGCCGCCCCATCGTTCACCCGTACAAGATGCATCGTGACCCCCGCCTCGTATGCCGCCGGCGGCACCAGCCCCAGCACCGGCGCCGGATCGTTCCACGCCATCGTCGTCCCATACGACGGGTCGTACAGCACCCACCCGCCGTTGACAAACACCGCCGAGATCCAGTGGTTGTTCCACCTCGTGGGAGCCAACACGTTGCCGTGCCCGGCCCTGTTGGCGATGCCCCACCCGCTCGGCTTGATGAACTCCGTGAGCCCGACGTGCGCCATCGCGAACTTGTACGCCGGGCTCAGCATGGCCCGCAAAGGACCGCGGTTGACGCCCGTGACCAGCCACGCGATCGTGCTGTGCCCAGTAGCGTCCGGCACCGGCGCCCCGCCCAACAGCGCCAACAGCACCTGCATCGCATACGCCGGATTCAGGTTGATCGCCAGCGCGTGCGCCGCAAGACCGGGGAACCGCGGCTCGGCCCCCAGCTCCATCTCCGACGACCGCACCCCGTGTAGTGCCAGGCAGTTGGCGAACACGCGGTCAAACACCTTGCAGCTCGCCGCGTACTGCTGCATCCCTATCGCCGAGAACGAACGGATCGCCGATCCCACGTCCTGGGCCGGGTTCACCCCAATCAAATTCCCCCGCCAGTACACCAGACCCGTATCGTGCGCCACCTTCACCGGCGTGAACTCGCCCCAGATCGCGTTCACCGTCGCCCCCGGCGTGTTGCAGTTGTTCGCCCATCGGCACGACCAGTCGAAGAGCTCGAAATACGGACGCTCACCCACCAACGCCGCCTGCATCACCCGCGGCGTCGTGAGCACGAAGAACATGGTGTGCCGCGTCAGATCGAAAAAATTCCACACATGGTGCGCCAAGTGCCGCCGGTGCCACCGTAGAAACGCCCCCGCGTGCCTCGCCACCGTCTGCGGACACCCGTGCAGCGTGAACAACCCATAACCCACCCCATGGTGAAAATTCACCACCACCTCGTTCGTCGTAAGTCCCGGGACGTCAAGCGAATTCGCGTACATTCGCTGCACGCCGTTGAAGTGCGGATGGGTCACGCACTCAAACCGCACCCACATCTGCCGCGCTCCCGCCGCCGGCACAACCCCCGCATCACGCTCAAACGCCACCGGCCAGCTCAGCGGGGCGTTGGGGTGGACGCTCCGCTCCCAGTGCGGGTGAGGCCAGTTCGGAGGGAACACCTGCGCGGGATTGATCACACGCCCGGGCGCCAGCGGCAGGCCCCCCCAGTTGTTCGGACGCGTTTCCAGCCACCCCACGTTCACGCCCGCCGGATCCGGCACCCGCGCATACCAGATGTCAATGTTGTTCACAAAGCGCACCGATCGCACCCTGAACCCCATCCGAATCCGCACCCGGTTCACGTTCTGCCGCGGCGCCACCTTCTGCTCGAGCTTGCGCGGGCGATCATTGCCGGAAGAATCGGAACCCCGCCGGCGCTTGTGTACCCCCGAGAATCCCGAATTGGTGGAATGGATTGTCGACATATTCGCACGCCCCCCATAACGCGCCGCGTCCTACGCAATGACAACAATGCACACCATACAACATAACCGCAATAACGCAAATACGCTTATAAACCTCGTGCACGCACGAGGCTAGACCCTCATAACAACTTTGTAATCTCAACCCTGCCGCTGCCCACACTCCGGGCACCGCCGAAACGTCGCGCCGATCGGCCCGTCCGCCTCACCCGTCCCCACCTCCAGCCCGCACAGCTTGCACCGCACCATCCCTCGCCCCGCGCGATCTCCCCACCGCCCGATCTGCAACAGCGCCCCAACCACCACGCACACCATCGCGCCCGCGAGGAACGTGAGCACCAGCCCCCGCCTCGAGAATCCCGCAATCGCCGCCACCCCCGGCGCTCCAAAGCCCGCCAGCAGCACGCTCCCCACCACCAGCGTGAACCACCGAACTCGGCGCGCAGGCCGACCGCGACCCCGATCCCTCTCCCGCTGGTCGTCAGGCGCTGGGTAATACTTCAGCATTCCCCTCAGGCCCCCGCCGTCACACGATCAGCACCGGCTCGCGCTGCATCGTCCCCGTCACCACCGGCCCCTTCGTTGGGTCAACATACATATTCACTTCGCTCCGCACGCCAAACTCGCCATCGAGATAGATCCCCGGCTCGATCGTGAAGCCCGTGTCAGGCATCATCCGCCGCGTGTCGTGCGTTTCCATGTTGTCGAGGTTCATCCCGATGCCGTGTGCGCCCGGCGTCCCGGGGCTCAATGAATGCCCCGTGCGGTGCTTGATCCGGTCCTTAAACCCTGCATCGATGATCACCTTCCGTGCTGCATCATCAAGCTGCCACCCTTCCCCCGCAGCCCCGCCACCTGCCTGGCGCTTCCACGCAGACTGTGCAGCCGCCACCGCTGCATCTCGCGCCCCCACCACTGCACGGAAGACCTGCATGTGCTTTGCAGGCACGTCCTTCCCGCAGAACCCCGTCCACGTGATGTCGCCGTACACCGTTCCCTCACCCGCCTGCTTCGCCCACAGATCAATCAACACCCAATCCCCGGGCTTGATGATCGAGTGCTGCTTCGCGTCCGGCTCGTAATGACAATCCGCGCCGTTCCCGTTCACCGCGACGATCGGCCCCGAATCCGTCATCACGCCCGACGCCTTGAACTGCCCGCGAATGAATTCCTGAACCTCAAACTCGCTTGCCTTCCCTGCCTCGCGAAGCCGCGTACCAAGAAACGCAAACGCCTCCTGCATCGCCCGATCGCACGCAGCAATCGCGTGCGTGTGCGACGCCACGCCCTTCTCGCGCCACGCAGCTGCATAGAGCTGGATCAGATCCGCCGAGCTGCATACCTCAACACCACACGAGCGGATGAACTCGATCGTCCCTGCATCCACCACGCCTGCAGTCGGCAGCGCACCGCCCGGCGAATACTCCATCGCCACGCGCCGATACGGCGACAAGAGCTCACGCACCTTCGCGTGCATCTCGCCCCACGTCCCATACGTCATGTACGGACGCCCAAGCTTCTTGAACGAAGCCTCATCAATGAAGTGGCACAGGATCGTCGGCTCACCCTCGCGCGGGCAAAGCCAGAACACCCGCCGCGTCAGGTGCATCCCCGGCGCCAGCACGCGTGCAGTCACCGGATTGTTGTTCCGAAAATCAAAGACCAGCCACGCATCAACCCGCTGATCCTGCATGAATTCGCGAACATCATTCCCGATCATCGCTCAATCTCCACTGACAATTTGGACGTGCTGGGTGCCCTGCTCCGGCCTGCTTTGAGGACGGGGCAGGCTACTCCTCTCTACAACCCTCAATGCCTCTTGCCTCGATGCCTTGATGCCTTGATGACGGCAGCCCTGCTCCGCTGCTCTGAGCGGGGCAGGCTACATGCTTTCACTACACCTCTCCCGTGCCATCAGGATGCTGCTCTGAGCATCCTGATGCTTCCTGTTTTCCTACCCCATCTCAGAGCGGACCCTTTCCAGGCCCCCTCTACATGCCCTTCTCTTCGCCCCGACAGGGGCGCACGAATGTAGCCGGGAGGTCGAGCGAGCAACGCGAGCGAAAACCCCCGGAAAGCCCGACAAAAACCTGTACCTCGTCCTGCCTTCCCAAGCCCCCGCTCACTCGTACACCCTGCCTCGATGCCTTGATGCCCTTCCGTCTTTCGCCTTCCCCCTCAGTGCCGAATGCCCAATCCCCAGTGCCCTGCCTTTCAATGCCCCACCGGCTTCGCCGCCGTCTTACTCCTCAACCGCAGATTCAACATCTCGACCACCAGAGAGAACGCCATCGCGGAATAGATGTACCCCTTGGGAATGTGGTGCCCAAACCCTTCCGCCACCAGCATCACGCCGATCAGGAGCAGGAACGACAGCGCCAGCACCTTGATGCTCGGGTGCTTGTCAATGAACCGCACGATGTGCCCGCTGAACGCGATCATGATCCCGATCGAGATGATCACTGCAGTGATCATCACCGGGATGCTCTCTGACATTCCGACCGCAGTGATCACCGAATCCAGCGAGAAGACCAGGTCCATGATCAGGATCTGGAAGATCACCCCTGCAAACGACACCTTCTTCGCCACCCGCTCCGAATCCGCGACGCCTTCCACCTTGTGGTGAATCTCCTTCGTCGCCTTGTAGATAAGGAACCCGCCGCCCAGGATCAGGACAAGGTCCTTCCCCGTCACCGAGTGCCCCATCACCGAAAACAGTTCTTTCGTGAGGCCCATGACCCACGAGATGCTCAGGAGCAGGAGCACGCGTGCCACCACCGCCAGCGTCAGGCCGATGACCCGCGCCCGGTCCCTCTGCTCAGGCGGAAGCCGCGACGCGAGGATCGCGATGAACACGACGTTGTCGATGCCAAGCACCGTCTCCATCGCCGTCAGCGTGCCCAGCGCCACCAGGTTCTCAGAAGTAAAAAGCACTTCCGGTGCCCACATCGATGCCGGCACTCCCGTCGCAGTTGCAGTCACTGTTGCAGCCGCCGCCTCCGCCGTTTCCTGAAGCATCGCAGACTCTCCCGAACGTCATGCCCATGCATGATGTCCAAAGCTCATGTCAAGACCAAAACCGGCCTGCCCAGACCGGGCGCAGCCGAGATCCCTGCTCAATGGTCGAGGCGAAGGTTACGCGACCCCGCCGCACCGTGCATGTTCCCCTCCGACGCTTTCCCCAGCCCCCGGTATCCTCTTGTCCATGAGCTCGACCCTGCCTGCCTCAAAGCACCGCGCCGCCCTCGCCCTCATCCTCGCTGCAACTGCCTTCACCACCGCTACACCCCTCGCCCTCGCACAAACCGCCAAGACGCCCCCATCACCCCTCCCCGGCCTCAACTACGAGAGTGAGTTCTTCCCCGGCTCCAAGCACGACCCGCTCGTCCCTTCCCCTGATTCAATCCTCGGTCGCAGGCTCGGCGATGGCCCCGTCGCCCACTCGCAGGTCGAAGCAGTCTTCCGCACCCTCGCCGAGAAGAGCCCCCGCTGCAAGCTCTTCGAATACGGCCGCACCCACGAAGGCCGCGCCCTCTACTACCTCGCCATCACCTCTGAAGACAACATCAAGAACCTCGACGCCATCAAGGACAGCGCACGCAAGCTCTCAGACCCCCGCTCACTCCCGCCGTCCGACGCAGACACCATCGCCCGCACCATGCCCGCCATCGCCTGGATGTCCTACGTCATCCACGGCGACGAAGGCTCCGGCACCGACGCATCGCTCGCCCTCGCCTGGCACCTCGCCGCCTCATCCGACGATGCAGTCCGCTCCATGCTCCGCGACGTCGTCATCCTCATCGACCCCTTGATGAACCCCGACGGCCGCGACCGCTACATGAACCTCATCCGCGAGAACCGCACTGCTGCTCCCTCCATCGACGACCAGTCCATCCTCCACTCGCAGCTCTGGCCCACGGGCAGGATGAACCACTACCTCTTCGACCTCAACCGCGACTGGATCTTCGCCACGCAGCCCGAAACCCGCGGCCGCATCAACGTCATCAACGAGTGGAATCCCCACTACTTCATGGAGAGCCACGAGCAGGGCTCGCAGGACACCTTCCTCTTCATGCCCCCGCGCGAGCCCGTCAACCCCAACCTCTCTGCACACGTCCGCGAGTGGGAAAACAAGTTCGCAAACGACCAGGCCAAAGCCTTCGACGAGCGCGGCTGGCGTTATTACACCGGCGAATGGAACGAAGGCTGGTATCCCGGCTACTCCGGCTCCTGGGCCGCGATGCGCGGCATGGTCGACAACCTCTACGAGCAGGCCGCGATCGGCACCGACGCAGTCCGCCGTGCAGACGGCACGCTCGAAACCTACCGCGAGTCCGTCCACAAGCAGCTCGTCAGCTCGATCGCCAATCTCGAAACCCTCCGAGCCAACCGCCTCGCGATCCTTGCAGGCTACCTCGCAGACCGCCGCGCCAACCTCGATCCTGCAAACAAGCTCAATCAAAAGTTCTACGTCATCGCAGGACCTGCAGGAAACCTTGGCAGGTTCAACGCCTTCCTCGATCTCCTCAAACTCCAAGGCATCGAGATGTACGCAGCCCCTGCAGACTTCCGCGCCCCTGCACGCGACTGGCTCGGCCGCGACATCCCCGACCACCCCATCGCCAAAGGCACCTGGCTCATCCCTGCTTCCCAGCCCCTCGCAGGTCTCGTCCGTGCACTCTTCGATCTCGACCCGCGCATGTCCGACGCCTTCCTCACCGAAGAGCGCCGCGAACTCCTCCGCGTAGGCCAAAGCAGGCTCTACGACATCACCGGCTGGAACATCGCCATGCTCTTTGGCCTCGAAACCTGGGAAGTGAACAGCCCGCTTCCACAAGGCGCGGAACTCGCCAAAACAGACGACTTCCGCGCCGCCGCGCCTGCACCCGAACCCTCCACCATCGCCTATTACGCACCAGGAACCGACGACACCTCCGTCACATTCGCTGCACATCTCCTCGAGCGCGGCATCATCGCCCGCGTCCTCGATAAGCCCACCGAACTCAACGTCGTCTCCATCCCGCGCGGCTCGGTCTTCGTCTTCCACAAAGACAACCCGCGTCTCGGCACCGACCTCCACTCCATCGTCGGCCAGATCGCCTCGGACGTCGGCATCCACGTGCGTCCCGTCGCCTCGGGTCTCGGCCCCGGCGATGCACCCGACCTCGGCGGACAGCACCTCGTCCTCCTCCACCCGCCGCGCATCGCAGTCCTCACGCGCGACCCCTTCAACCCCTACACCTCGGGCGAAATCTGGCACCAGATCGACCAGGAACTCGGCATCCGCGCTTCATACCTCGCGACCGAATCCATCAGCTCCGTAGACCTCCGCAGATACAACGTGGTGGTCCTTCCCGATGGCGGCGGCGAAGTCGCCTCGCGCATGATCGACACGCTCCGCCCCTGGGTTGAAGCAGGCGGCACGCTCATCGCCATGGGCTCCTCTGCAGAGACCTTCGCCAAAGACCACGGCATCGGCTCGACGCGTCTCCTCCCCGACGTACTCACCAAGCGCGACGATTACCGCCTCACGATCATCCGCGACTGGCTCGGCCGCCACTGGAGCCCAACCGAGAACATCTGGTCAAGCACCGTCTCATCCACCATCGAGTATCCATGGTCGATCGAAGGCGAAACGCCCAGCGAAGAAGAAGCCAAGCGCCGCGACGAGTGGAAATCGATCTTCATGCCCCAGGGCGCCATCCTCGCTGCACGTACCGACGACCGAAGCTGGCTCACCCTCGGCACCACCGACGTCATGCCCGTCCTTTACAGCAGTTCAACCGTCCTCATCCCATCCTCCGGCATGAACGCACCAGTCCTCTTCGGTGCAGTCGTCTCTGCACCAACGCCGCCCGCAGCGCCAACACCTGCATCAACACCTTCTGAGTCATCTGCAGCACCAGCGCCACCCGCAACCACTCCAGACTCCCTCGTCATCGCGCCACCATCCACTGCACCTGCATCAACCACGCCTCCAACCGCGCCACCCTCTGCACCAAAGCCCGGCTGGACCATCGCACCACCCGGCCACGAACTCCGCCTCCGCATGAGCGGCCTCCTCTGGCCCGAAGCTGCAGACCGCCTCGCACACTCTGCCTACATCACGCGCGAAAGCATCGGCAGCGGCCAGATCATCCTCTTCGCCAGCACCCCAACCTTCCGCGGTGCAGTCCCCGCCACCAAACGCCTCTTCGCCAACGCCCTCATCTACGGCCCCGGCATGGGCACAAGCCAACCCATCAAGCCGTAAAGACAGGCCACGGATTTCACGGATGAAACGGATGGGAAAAAGTGAACAGTGGACAGTGATCAGTAAACAGCGCGAAGGAATTTGGCCGCGGAGTACGCGGACGACGCGGAACAAGACATCAAGACTGGATAAGAGCAATGGCATGAAGTGCCACTGAACATGAGATGCCACCGAGATGCAACTCTGAGCACCTCGGTGCTCCTGCCTCTTCTAACTGCCCTCCTCGGGTGCCCTGCTCCGCTGCCCTGAGCGGGGCAGGCTACGTGCCTCTTCTACTGCCCGTCTCCCGTGCCATCAGGATGCTGCTCTGAGCATCCTGATGTTCCTGCCTCTTCTACCCCATCTCGGGGCGGGGCCTTTCCAGGCCCCACCTACTGCATCTTCTCTTCACTCTTCCGACACTTCGCAGCGATCACTCACACGCACCTGCTGCACCTCTCCGCCCCGCAAGGGGCGCACGAATGTAGCCGGGGGTCGAGCGAGCAACGCGAGCGAAAACCCCCGGTAACCCTTCACGAGAGTTCGCTCACGCACCTGCTCACGTCTGCCTCTTCCCA
>JAESFU010000580.1_pt1 | contig 16342 bp, 11 predicted proteins | sample 9269461 | NCBI WGS metagenome assembly JAESFU01 (sample SAMN14502556, study PRJNA617107) | algae metagenome | isolation source: Stenomitos rutilans HA7619-LM2 and co-occurring heterotrophs from cave walls | place: USA: Waikapalae cave, Hawaii | collected 2009-07-28
TCCGGGTTCTTGTCTTCCAGCGCCATCAGCGCCGAGCCGCGCACCACCGGAAGGTCGTCGCCCGGGAACTGGTAGCTCTTCAGAAGCTCGCGCACTTCCAGCTCGACCAGGTCCAGAAGCTCCGGATCGTCGACCATGTCGCACTTGTTCATGAACACCACCAGCGCCGGAACGCCGACCTGGCGCGCCAGCAGGATGTGCTCGCGCGTCTGCGGCATCGGGCCGTCAGCCGCCGACACGACCAGGATCGCGCCGTCCATCTGCGCCGCACCCGTGATCATGTTCTTCACGTAGTCGGCGTGGCCCGGGCAGTCCACGTGCGCATAGTGGCGGTTCTGCGTCTCGTACTCGACGTGAGCCGTCGAGATCGTGATGCCGCGCTCGCGCTCTTCCGGAGCCTTGTCGATCTGGTCGTACGCCGTGAACGTCGCGCCGCCCGTCTTCGCAAGGATCTTCGTGATCGCAGCCGTCAGTGACGTCTTGCCGTGATCGACGTGACCGATCGTCCCGATGTTGCAGTGCGGCTTGTTCCGCTCGAATTTAGCCTTACCCATGGTCGTCTTCCTTATTCAAACGGTGTGTTAGCCAGCCAGCTTGGCGACGACCTTGTCGGCCTCAGCCTGCGGCACGGCCGCGTAGTGATCGAACGTCATGCTGTAGGCCGCGCGACCCTGCGTCATGGAACGCAGCGTGTTCACGTAGCCGAACATGTTGGCCAGCGGGACCATCGCGTCGATGACCTGCGCATTACCCCGGGCGTTCATGCCCTGGATCTGGCCGCGGCGGCTGTTCAGGTCGCCGATGCAATCGCCCATGTAGTCGTCGGGCGTCACCACCTCGACCTTCATGATCGGCTCCAGCAGCTTGCACTGGGCCTTGGCGAGGCCTTCCTTGAACGCCGCGCGGGCGGCGATTTCGAAGGCGAGCACGCTGGAGTCGACGTCATGGTAGTTGCCGTCGGTCAGCGTGACCTTGAAGTCGATCACCGGGAAGCCGGCGAGCACGCCGGTCTCGCGGGAGGCCTCGAGGCCCTTTTCGACACCCGGGATGAATTCCTTGGGGATCGATCCGCCGACGATCTTGTTCTCGAACGAGTACCCGCCGCCAGGCTCGACCGGCTCGAAGGTCAGCTTGACACGGGCGAACTGGCCCGAACCACCCGACTGCTTCTTGTGGGTGTAGTCGATTTCGGCCTTGCGACCCAGCGTCTCGCGATAGGCGACCTGCGGGGCGCCGACATTGGCCTCGACCTTGTAGGTGCGGCGCAGGATGTCGACCTTGATCTCGAGATGGAGCTCGCCCATGCCCTTGATCACGGTCTGACCGGTCTCGGCATCGGTCGTCACGCGGAAGGTCGGATCCTCCTGGACGAGCCGGCCCAGCGCCTGACCGAGCTTCTCCTGGTCGGCCTTCGACTTCGGCTCGATCGCGAGCTCGATGACGGGCTCCGGGAAGTCCATGCGCTCGAGGATGACGGCATGCTCGGGCGAGCACAGCGTGTCACCGGTCGTGACGCTCTTGAGGCCGGCCAGGGCGATGATGTCGCCGGCGCGGGCTTCCTTCACGTCTTCGCGGTTGTTGGCATGCATGAGCAGCATGCGGCCGATACGCTCCTTGCGGTCCTTCGTGCTGTTCAGCACGCCGGTGGCCGACTCGAGCACGCCCGAGTAGACGCGCGCGAAGGTGAGCGAGCCGACGAACGGGTCGGTCATGATCTTGAACGCCAGCGCCGACAGCGGGGCGTCATCGCTCGACGGCAGCGTGATCGGCTCGTCGGTGCCCATCTTCACGCCCTTGACGTCCGCGACGTCGTTCGGGGCCGGCAGATAGTTCACGACGGCGTCGAGCATGGGCTGCACGCCCTTGTTCTTGAACGCCGAGCCGCACAGCACGGGAACGAACGCGTAGTTGATCGTGCCCTTGCGGATGCACTTGATCAGCGTGTCGTAGTCGGGCTCCTCGCCATCGAGGAACTTCTCCATGGCGGCGTCGTCCTGCTCGACCGCCATGTCGAGGAGCTTGGCGCGGTATTCCGCGGCCTTCTCCTTCATGTCGGCCGGGATCTCGACGACCTCAAACTTGGCGCCCAGGGTCTCTTCCAGCCAGATGATGGCCTTGTTGGAGACCAGGTCGACGAGGCCCTTATATTCTGCTTCGGAGCCGATCGGGAGCTGCGTCACCAGCGGCTTGGCGCCGAGGCGATCAACGATCATGTCGACCGTGCGATAGAAGTTCGCGCCAGTGCGGTCCATCTTGTTGATGAAGCAGATGCGCGGCACGCCGTACTTATCGGCCTGGCGCCACACGGTCTCGGACTGCGGCTCCACGCCGGCCACCGAGTCGAACACACAGACCGCGCCGTCGAGCACGCGCAGCGAACGCTCGACTTCGATCGTGAAGTCGACGTGGCCGGGCGTGTCGATGATGTTCACGCGATAGCTCACGTCCTTGTAAGGACCCGACTCGACGCGCCAGAAGCAGGTCGTCGCAGCGGACGTGATCGTGATGCCACGCTCCTGCTCCTGCTCCATCCAGTCCATCGTCGCGGCGCCGTCATGGACTTCGCCGATCTTATGGGACTTGCCGGTGTAGTACAGGATGCGCTCGGTCGTCGTCGTCTTACCGGCGTCGATGTGCGCCATGATACCGATGTTACGGTAGTCGGCGATGGGAGTAGTGCGAGCCATGGAGAGGGGCTTTCTAGGAAGGGGCCTTGAGGTCGCTTACCAGCGGTAGTGAGCGAACGCCTTGTTGGCGTCGGCCATCTTGTGGGTATCCTCGCGCTTCTTCACCGCGTTGCCGCGGCGATTGAAGGCGTCGAGCAGCTCGGCGGAGAGCTTCTCGGTCATGCTGTGGCCCGACCGGTCACGGGCGGCCTGGATGATCCAGCGGATCGCCAGCGCCTGACGGCGCTCGGGGCGGACTTCAACCGGAACCTGGTAGGTGGCGCCGCCGACGCGGCGCGAGCGGACCTCGACGGCCGGCTTCACGTTCTCCAGCGCCTCGTGGAAGGCCGGGACCGGATCCTGCTTCAGCTTGGATTCGACCTCGTCGAGCGCACCGTAGACGATGTGCTCGGCGACCGACTTCTTGCCACGCTCCATGAGCGTGTTCATGAACTTGCTGAGAACGATATCGCCGAACTTGGCGTCCGGCAGGACTTCACGCTTTTCTGCTGCGCGACGACGAGACATGTTTCTTCTCCCCGCCTACTTCGGACGCTTCGCGCCGTACTTCGAACGGCGTTGCTTGCGGTCCTTGACACCCTGCGTATCGAGGGTGCCGCGAATGATGTGATAACGAACGCCCGGAAGGTCCTTCACGCGACCACCACGGATCATGACCACCGAGTGCTCCTGCAGATTATGACCCTCGCCCGGGATGTAGCTCACCACTTCGTAGGCATTGGTGAGGCGCACCTTGGCGACCTTGCGCAGCGCCGAGTTCGGCTTCTTCGGCGTCGTCGTGTAGACGCGGGTGCAAACGCCACGCTTCTGCGGGCAAGCTTCGAGCGCCGGAACCTTGTTGTGGGCCTTCAGGCCGTGGCGCTGCTTGCGGATCAGCTGGTTAATAGTCGGCATTGATTTCCAATTTCCTTAACGCCGTCTCGGGTCCGCCCAACATCGACGCGTAGGCACAAAGCACATGCGCGGGCATAGCGGCTAACGCACTGCCCCGCGCGAGATGATAGCTTTGTGGCCTGGTGGCCTGACTTGTAGCGGTCCTCGGCGTCAGGCTGCGTCTTGGCTTCCGCCAACCACCAGCCCCTCCGACGAGGTGGCGCGCTTATATGGCCGCCGTTCCTATGCGTCAAGCACGCTACGGTGCTTTTCGCATTGATATCGTTGGTTATTTCTGAATCGAGCGAATCGGACTCGTTCCTGACTCGCATGCCGCGAAGCACGCAAGAATATAACAACCATATCTGGTAGCTTTGTGGCGCAAGAGCCACAATTGAAGAAGGCCGTCCCCTTTCGAGGACGGCCTTCCTGTTTTGTCAGCGCGACACGATCAGTCCGCCGCGTTCTCGACTTCCTCGAGCGTCGGGACCAGCTGGTCCTCGCCATCGACGCCGGCGGCAAGGATCGCCCGGTCGCGCTGGGCGGCGATGGCCTTCAGGCGGTTCACGACTCCGCCGGTACCCGCCGGGATCAGGCGGCCGACGATGACGTTCTCCTTGAGGCCCTGCAGGTTGTCGACGCGGCCGCTGACGGCCGCCTCGGTCAGCACGCGGGTGGTCTCCTGGAAGGAGGCCGCCGAGATGAACGACTTGGTCTGCAGCGACGCCTTGGTGATTCCGAGCAGGACCGGGTCGGCCTTGGCCGGCTTCAGCTTCTCCGCGAGGATCTTGGCGTTCTCCACCTCGAACTCCGCCTTGTCGACCTGTTCGCCGATCAGGAAGGTCGTGTCGCCGGCGTCGGTGATCTCGACCTTCTGCAGCATCTGGCGGGCGATCGTCTCGATGTGCTTGTCGTTGATCTTCACGCCCTGCAGTCGATAGACCTCCTGGATCTCGTTCACCAGGTACTCGGCCAGCTTCTCGATGCCCAGCACGCGCAGGATGTCGTGCGGGACCGGGTTGCCGTCGATCAGCAGGTCGCCGCGCTCCACGAAGTCGCCTTCCTGGACGGCAATCCTCTTGCCCTTCGGGATCAGGTACTCGACCGGCTCCGCGCCCTCGCCTTCCGGCACGATCAGGACGCGACGCTTGCTCTTGTAGTCCTTGCCGAACTCGATGCGGCCCGAGATGTCGCAGATGATCGCGAAATCCTTGGGCTTGCGCGCCTCGAACAGCTCCGCCACGCGCGGCAGACCGCCCGTGATGTCGCGGTTCTTGCCGCCCTCGCGCGGGATACGCGCGAGGATGTCGCCGGCATTGACGTCCTGGCCGTTCTCGACCGAAAGCACCGAGTCGAGCGACAGCAGGTACCGGGCCTCCTGGCCGTTGGCCAGCATGATCGGGTTGCCGTCGGCATCGTGGATGGCAATGCGCGGACGCAGGTCGCCACCGCGCGGCTGGCCCTTCCAGTCGACCACGACGCGGTTGGAGATGCCCGTCGAGTCGTCGATCACCTCGCGCATCGACACGCCCTCGACGAGGTCGACATAGACCGCCTTACCCGCCTTTTCGGTGATGATCGGCAGGGTGTACGGATCCCACTCGGCGAGCTTCTGGCCCTTCGAGACGACCGTGTCGCTGTCGACCAGCAGGCGCGCGCCGTAGGGCACGCGATGCTTGGCGCGCTCGCGCTGGGCGCCGTCGATCAACACCATCTCGGTATTGCGGCCCATGACGACCGGCACACCCGAGCTGTTGATGACGACGTTGCGGTTGCGCACCTGGATCGTGCCGTCATGGCTCGCTTCGATGTTCGACTGCTCCGCACCACGCTGCGCGGCGCCGCCGATGTGGAAGGTACGCATCGTGAGCTGCGTGCCCGGCTCGCCGATCGACTGGGCGGCAATGACGCCCACCGCCTCGCCGATGTTGACCGGCGTCCCGCGCGCGAGATCGCGACCGTAGCACTTGCCGCAGACGCCGATCTTGGTGTCGCAGGTCAGCACCGAACGGATACGCAGCTCCTCAATGCCGGCCTTGTCGATCAGCTCGACCTTGACCTCGTCGATGAGTTCGCCGGCCTTGCTGATCACCTCGCCGGTCAGCGGGTCGACGATGTCGTCCAGCGCCGTACGGCCGAGGACCCGCTCGGAGAGCGGTTCGATGACGTCGCCGCCGTCGACGACCGCCCGCATCGTGAGGCCGCGTTCGGTGCCGCAATCCTCCTCGATGATGATGCAGTCCTGCGCCACGTCGACCAGACGGCGGGTCAGGTAGCCCGAATTCGCCGTCTTGAGCGCCGTGTCGGCCAGTCCCTTGCGGGCGCCGTGGGTGGAGTTGAAGTACTCCAGAACCGACAGACCTTCCTTGAAGTTCGACAGGATCGGCGTCTCGATGATCTCGCCCGAGGGCTTGGTCATGAGGCCGCGCATGCCGGCCAGCTGCTTCATTTGCGTGGCGGAGCCGCGCGCACCGGAATGCGCCATCATCCACACCGCATTGACCGGTCGGCCCGGCTGCGGCGTCGAGATGCCCTTCATCATTTCCTCGGCCACGCGGTCCGAGCAGCGCGACCAAGCGTCGACGACCTTGTTGTACTTCTCGCCCGAGGTGATCAGGCCGTCCTGGTACTGCTGCTCGTACTCCTTCACTTCCTTGTTGGTCTGGGCGACCAGCTTCTGCTTGGCCGCCGGAATGACCAGGTCGTCCTTGCCGAACGAGATGCCGGCGCGGCAGGCGTGATAGAAGCCGAGACCCATCAGGCGGTCGGCGAAGATCACCGTCTCCTTCTGACCGCAGTGGCGGTAGACGGAGTCGATGACGTTCTGCAGGTCCTTCTTGGTCAGCAGGCGGTTGATCAGCGAGAACGGCAGGTTCTCGTGCTTGGGCAGGATCTGCGCCAGCAGGACGCGGCCCGGCGTGGTCTCGACGACGCGGCTGGCGTACACGCCCTTGTCGTCATAGGCCTCCAGACGCATCTTGATGCGCGCATGCATCGAGAGGTCGCGGCTGTGCAGCGCATGCTCCAGCTCGCCGATCTCGGAGAACAGCGAGCCTTCGCCGCGTTCGCCCTCGCGCTCCAGCGTGATGTAGTAGATGCCGAGCACGATGTCCTGCGACGGCACGATGATCGGCTTGCCCGACGCCGGCGACAGGATGTTGTTGGTCGACATCATCAGCACGCGCGCTTCGAGCTGGGCTTCCAGCGACAGCGGCACGTGCACCGCCATCTGGTCACCGTCGAAGTCGGCGTTGAAGGCCGTGCAGACCAGCGGATGCAGCTGGATCGCCTTGCCCTCGATCAGCACCGGCTCGAACGCCTGGATGCCCAGGCGATGCAGCGTCGGCGCGCGGTTCAGCAGCACAGGATGCTCGCGGATGACCTCCTCGAGGATGTCCCACACTTCCGGCCGCTCCTTCTCGACCATACGCTTGGCGGCCTTGATGGTGTTGGCCATGCCGTAGTTCTGCAGGCGCGAGTAGATGAACGGCTTGAACAGCTCCAGCGCCATCTTCTTCGGCAGGCCGCACTGGTGCAGCTTGAGCTCGGGGCCGACCACGATGACCGAACGGCCCGAGTAGTCGACGCGCTTGCCGAGCAGGTTCTGGCGGAAGCGGCCCTGCTTGCCCTTCAGCATGTCCGACAGCGACTTCAGCGGGCGCTTGTTGGCGCCAGTGATGACGCGGCCGCGACGGCCGTTGTCGAACAGGGCGTCGACCGACTCCTGCAGCATGCGCTTCTCGTTGCGCACGATGATGTCGGGCGCGCGCAGCTCGATCAGCCGCTTCAGGCGGTTGTTGCGGTTGATGACGCGGCGATAGAGGTCGTTGAGGTCCGACGTCGCGAAGCGGCCGCCGTCGAGCGGCACCAGCGGGCGCAGCTCGGGCGGGATCACCGGCACCAGCTCGAGGATCATCCACTCCGGACGGGCGCCGGACTCGATGAAGTTCTCGCAGAGCTTCAGGCGCTTCACGAGCTTCTTGCGCTTGGCTTCCGACGTCGTCTCGCGCAGCTCCTCGCGCAGGCGCGGACGCTCCTCGGTGAGGTCGATCGCCTGCAGCATGCCGCGGATCGCCTCGGCGCCGATCTCGGCCTCGAAGGAGCCCTCGCCATACTGGTCGAGCGCGTCGAGGTACTGTTCCTCGTTCAGCAGCTCGCGATACTTGAGCGGCGTCAGGCCGGGATTGCTGACGACGTAATTCTCGAAATACAGAATGCGCTCGAGGTCGCGCAGCGTCATGTCGAGCAGCAGTCCGATGCGGCTCGGCAGCGACTTCAGGAACCAGATGTGCGCGACCGGCGAGGCCAGTTCGATGTGGCCCATGCGCTCGCGGCGCACCTTGGTGAGGGTCACCTCGACGCCGCACTTCTCGCAGGTGATGCCGCGGAACTTCATGCGCTTGTACTTGCCGCACAGGCACTCGTAGTCCTTGATCGGTCCGAAGATGCGGGCGCAGAACAGGCCGTCACGCTCCGGCTTGAACGTGCGGTAGTTGATGGTCTCCGGCTTCTTGATCTCGCCGTGGCTCCAGGTGCGGATGCGCTCGGGGCTGGCGATCGAGATGCGGATCTCGTCGAAGGTGGGAGTGCCCTGCGGCTGGCCCAATACGTTGATAAGGTCGGTCATTGTTGTCCTACTGTTCTGTGGACGTAATTCGCGAAGTCAGGAGGCCGGCCACCCTCAGGTGGCCGACTGGTTCAGTTCGACGTTGAGGCCGAGGGAGCGCAGCTCCTTGACCAACACGTTGAAGGATTCGGGGATACCCGCCTCGAACGTGTCGTCGCCGCGCACGATGGCCTCGTAGACCTTGGTGCGGCCGGCCACGTCGTCCGACTTGACGGTGAGGATCTCCTGCAGCGTGTAGGCGGCGCCGTAGGCTTCCAGCGCCCACACCTCCATCTCGCCGAAGCGCTGTCCGCCGAACTGCGCCTTGCCACCCAGCGGCTGCTGGGTAACGAGCGAGTACGGACCGATCGAACGCGCGTGGATCTTGTCGTCCACGAGATGGTGCAGCTTCAGCATGTAGATGTAGCCGACGGTCACCTTGCGATCGAACGGCTCGCCGGTGCGGCCGTCGACCAGCGTGACCTGGCCCGACCGGTCGAGACCGGCCATTTCCAGCATCTCGACAATGTCGGGCTCGTGCGCGCCGTCGAACACCGGCGACGCGAAAGGCACGCCCTTGCTGAGGTTGCGGGCGAGCTCGATCGTCTGCTCGTCGGTGAGATCGGCGATCTCGTTCTTGAACGCCTTCTCGCCGTAGACCTCGCGCAGCTGCTTCCGGATCTGCGCGGCGGAGACCTCGCGAGCATCCTCGAGCATCTTGCCGATCTTCTTGCCGAGACCCGACGCGGCCCAGCCGAGATGGGTCTCGAGGATCTGACCGACGTTCATGCGCGACGGCACGCCGAGCGGGTTCAGCACGATGTCGACCGGGCCGCCCTCCTCGAGGTACGGCATGTCTTCCAGCGGCATGATGCGCGAGATGACGCCCTTGTTGCCGTGACGGCCGGCCATCTTGTCGCCCGGCTGCAGCTTGCGCTTGGTCGCGACGAAGACCTTGACCATCTTCATCACGCCCGGCGGCAGCTCGTCGCCGCGCTGCAGCTTGTCGACCTTGCTGTCGAACCGGTCCTGCAGGCGCTTCATCGACTCGTCGAACTGCTTGTTCAGCGCCTCGATCTCGGCCTGCTTCTTGTCCGTCTTGACGGCGATCTGGCGCCACTGGCCCGGCGTGTACTCGCCCAGCACCGTGTCGATGATCTTCGTGCCCGGCTTCAGGCCCTTGAGCCCGCCGGCGACGACCTGGTTCAGCAGCATTTCCTGGAGCTGGCCGTAGAAGCTGCGCTCGAGGATGGCCTTTTCGTCGTCACGGTCCTTGGCGAGACGCTCGATCTCGTCGCGCTCGATCGCCAGCGCGCGCTCGTCCTTGTCGACGCCGCGGCGGTTGAACACGCGGACCTCGACGACGGTGCCTTCGACGCCCGGCGGCACCTTGAGCGAGGTGTCGCGCACGTCGGCCGCCTTCTCGCCGAAGATGGCGCGCAGCAGCTTCTCTTCCGGCGTCATCGGGCTCTCGCCCTTCGGCGTCACCTTGCCAACCAGGATGTCGCCCGCCTTCACCTCGGCGCCGATGTAGACGATGCCCGCCTCGTCGAGGTTCTTGAGGGCTTCCTCACCGACGTTCGGAATGTCGCGGCTGATTTCCTCCTGGCCGAGCTTGGTGTCGCGGGCCATGACCTCGAACTCCTCGATATGGATCGAGGTGAAGACGTCATCGCGCACGATGCGCTCGGAGAGGAGGATCGAGTCCTCGAAGTTGTAGCCATTCCACGGCATGAACGCGACGAGCACGTTGCGGCCGAGCGCGAGCTCGCCGTTCTGCGTCGACGGACCGTCGGCCACGATGTCACCCTTCTTCACATGGTCGCCGACGCGAACGAGCGGCTTCTGGGTGATGCAGGTACTCTGGTTGGAGCGCTGGAACTTCAGCAGGTTGTAGATGTCGACCGCCGGACGGTTCGGGCCGACATCGTCGGTAGCGCGCACGACGATACGCATGGCGTCGACCTGGTCGACGATGCCGGTGCGGCGCGCCGAGATGGCAACACCGGAGTCACGCGCGACCACCTCTTCCATGCCGGTGCCGACCAGCGGCGATTCGGCCTGGATGAGCGGCACGGCCTGACGCTGCATGTTCGAGCCCATCAGCGCGCGGTTGGCGTCGTCGTTCTCGAGGAACGGGATGAGCGCCGCGGCGACCGACACGATCTGCTTGGGCGAGACGTCGACGAAGTCGATCGTATCGGGACGGCCGAGGATGTACTCGCCGCCCTTGCGGCACTGCACCAGTTCGGACACGAACTTGCCCTTGGCGTCGATCTCGGCGTTGGCCTGAGCGACCGTGTAGCGGCCCTCCTCCATCGCGGAGAGATAGACCACCTCGTCGGTCACGCGGCCGCCCGCGACCTTGCGGTACGGGCTCTCGATGAAGCCGTACTGGTTCACGCGCGCGTAGGTTGCCAGCGAGTTGATCAGGCCGATGTTCGGGCCTTCCGGCGTCTCGATCGGGCAGATGCGGCCATAATGCGTCGGATGCACGTCGCGCACCTCGAAGCCGGCGCGCTCGCGGGTCAGACCGCCCGGTCCAAGCGCCGAGAGGCGACGCTTGTGCGTCACTTCCGACAGCGGGTTGGTCTGGTCCATGAACTGCGAGAGCTGCGAGGAGCCGAAGAACTCGCGCACCGCCGCCGCAGCCGGCTTGGCGTTGATCAGGTCGTGCGGCATCACGGTGTCGATGTCGATCGAGCTCATGCGCTCGCGGATCGCCCGCTCCATGCGCAGCAGGCCGACGCGATACTGGTTCTCCATCAGCTCGCCGACCGAGCGGACGCGGCGGTTGCCGAGATGGTCGATGTCGTCGATCTCGCCGCGGCCGTCCTTCAGGCCGTGCAGGACGCGCACCACCGCCAGGATGTCCTCGCGGCGCAGCGTGCGCTGTGTATCGGGCACGCCCTCGAAGTCGAGGCGCATGTTCATCTTCACGCGGCCGACCGGCGACAGGTCGTAGCGGTCGATGTCGAACAGCAGGCCCTGGAACAGGGTCTCGGCCTGCTCGAGCGTCGGCGGCTCGCCCGGACGCATGACGCGATAGACGTCGAGCAGCGCTTCTTCGCGGTTCGAGTTCTTGTCCGCGGCCAGCGTGTTGCGGATGTACGGGCCGACATTGACGTGGTCGATGGCGAGCGTCGGCAGCAAGTCGATGTCGTTCTCGTTGAACAGCTCGAGCACGGCCTCGGTGATCTCCTGGCCGGCCTCGACGTAGATCTCGCCCGTCTTCTCGTTGATGACGTCGAGCGCGGCATAGCGGCCGATCAGCTCTTCCTGCGAGACCCGGATTTCCTTGAGGCCCGCTTCCTTGAGCTTGTTGAGCAGGCGCGGCGTCATCTTGGTGCCGGCATCGGCGACCGACTTGCCGGTCTTTCCGTTCACCAGGTCATGCGTCAGCTTCACGCCGCGCATCGAGTCGGCCTCGAACGGCGTGTTCCAGCCGTCCTTTTCGCGCGTGTAGACGACCTGGCCGTAGAACGCCGAGAGGATCTCCTCCGGCGACATGCCCTGGGCCTCCGACGGGTCGAGCGTCTGGCCCTTGGCGATGGCGGCCGTGCGCTTCTTCCAGGTGGCGTCGTTGTCGAGCGCCAGCAGCAGCGTCGTCACCGGGATCTTGCGGCGACGGTCGATACGGACGTGGATCAGGTCCTTGGCGTCGAACTCGAAGTCGAGCCACGAGCCGCGGTACGGGATGATGCGGGCGGCGAACAGGTACTTGCCCGAGCTGTGGGTCTTGCCCTTGTCATGGTCGAAGAAGACGCCCGGCGAACGATGCATCTGCGAGACGATCACGCGCTCGGTGCCGTTCACGATGAAGGTGCCGTTGTCGGTCATGAGCGGCATGTCGCCCATGTAGACGTCCTGCTCCTTGATATCGCGGATGGAGCGCGAGCCGGCTTCCTCATCGATGTCCCACACGACGAGCTGCAGGGTGACCTTCAGCGGGGCGGCGAAGGTGATACCGCGCTGCTGGCACTCCTCGACGTCGTACTTGGGCTCTTCGAACTCGTACTTCACGAACTCGAGGCTGGCGCGCTCGGCGAAGTCCTTGATCGGGAACACGCCGCGGAAGACTTCCTGGAGTCCGGACTGCGTGCGCTTGGCCGCCGGCGTGACGCGCTGGAGGAAGCTCTCGTAGGAGCTCTTCTGGACCTCGATGAGGTTCGGCATCGGCGCCACCGATTCGATGTGGCCGAAGAAACGACGAATCCGTTTGCGCGTATTGAAGGCCGTGGCCATCCTGCGTCCTCGAAGGTTCAAGGGCGGTGATAAACACCCGCTGCTTTCTCGGAGCTCCCGGCCCGCCAGCCGTTCGCCCCATCCGTCGCAGAGGGCCACTTTTCGGAACGGATCCCGGAGGGGAGATCCGTTCGGAGAAGAGGCCCGAACGGGCCGGCCTCCCGAAGGAAGCCGGCCCGGCCGGTAAACAGTCTTACTTGAGCTCGACCTTGGCGCCCTCGGCCTCGAGCTTCGCCTTGAGCTTGTCGGCGTCGGCCTTCGGCACGCCTTCCTTGATCGGCTTCGGCGCGGCTTCGACCAGGTCCTTGGCTTCCTTGAGGCCGAGACCGGTGATCTCGCGGACAGCCTTGATGACGTTGATCTTCTTGTCGCCGGCGGCGGCGAGAACGACGGTGAACTCGTCCTTCACCTCGGCCGGAGCGGCAGCAGCGCCACCGCCAGCGGCGGCGACGGCGACCGGAGCGGCGGCGCTGACGCCCCACTTCTCTTCCAGCAGCTTGCTGAGCTGAGCGGCCTCAAGGACCGACAGGGCCGACAGTTCTTCGACCAGCTTCTCGAGATTAGCCATTTTAGTCTCCTATAACCCGAACTTCGATTTCGTGACGTCGATGATGATGACTTACGCCGCCTTCGCGCCGTCTTCCTTGGCTCCGTACGCGCCGAACACACGAGCGAGCTGACCGGCGGGCGCCACCAGAACACCAGCGACCTTGGTCGCCGGAGCCTGCAGGAGGCCGATGATCTTGCCGCGCAGAGCATCGAGGGACGGCAGGGTGGCGAGAGCCTGGACGCCAGCGACGTCCAAAGTTTCTCCACCCAAGGAACCGCCGACGATGGTCAGCTTTTCGTTGTCCTTGGCATAGGCCGCGACGACTTTCGCCGCTGCGACCGGATCCGCGGAATAAGCGATGGCAGTCGGTCCCGTGAACATGGGGCCGAGCGCCTTGAAGGCCGTGCCCTCGAGGGCACGGAGCGTGAGCCGGTTCTTTGTGACCTTGTACGTAGCGCCAGCTGCCCTGATCTTGCGACGCAGGTCCGTCACTTCCTGGACGGTCAGACCTGACTGGCGGGTGACCACCATCAGGTTGGCGTCCTTGAAGATCTGGTTCAGCTCGACGATCGCTTCGGCCTTTTCCGAACGATTCACGGCTTTCTCCAACTAAGGTCCGCTCCGGGGGATCCGGATCGGACCGGCTGCGTTACAGACTGCGCAGCCTCCGTTAGCGGGTTAGCGCGAACGGAGACCTAGCGGTCCGGTTCGCCTGCCCCGGAAGTTCGGGCGCGTGCGCGCATCGAAAGATGCAGCGTCGATTCCCTTGCCCCCGTCTGCACTGGCGGGCTTCCCCTTTACACTCCGCCCCGAAAGGCAAAGTACCGGTGGTCTCGGACAGGTGGAACTGAAGACCTTGCGGCCTCTTCGCTCCCTCCGCCGCGGGCGTGAGCCTACGGCGGAAACTCTAAAACTCTGGCCCGCGCCTCAGGTCAGCGCGGTAGCCGGGTCGAGCTTGATGCCCGGACCCATCGTCGAACTCAGCGACACCTTCTTGATGAAGGTGCCCTTGGCGCCGGACGGCTTGGCCCGGTTGATGGCCGCGACCAGCGCCTTGACGTTGGCGGCGATCGCCTCCTCGCTGAACGAGGCCTTGCCGACGCCAGCATGAATGATGCCAGCCTTCTCGGCGCGGAACTCGATCGAGCCGGCCTTGGCGGCCTTCACCGCGGCGGCCACGTCCTGCGTCACCGTGCCGAGCTTCGGATTCGGCATCAGGCCGCGCGGGCCCAGCACCTTACCGAGACGGCCGACGATGCCCATCATGTCCGGCGTGGCGATGCAGCGCTCGAACGCCATCTCGCCGGCGTTGATCTTCTCCGCCAGATCCTCGGCGCCCACCAGGTCGGCACCGGCCGCCTTGGCTTCGTCGGCCTTCGGACCGCGGGCGAACACCGCCACGCGCACCGACTTGCCGGTGCCGTTCGGCAGCTCAATCATGCCGCGCACCGCCTGGTCGGCGTGACGCGGATCGATGCCGAGGTTCATCGCGACCTCGATGGTCTCGTCGAACTTCGCCTTGGCGTTGGCCTTGACGATCTTCACCGCCTCGTCGAGCGGGTACATCTTCTCGCGGTCGACCGTGGCGGACGCCGTCTTGTAACGCTTGCCCTGGGCCATGGTCCTACTCCACCACCTGGAGACCCATCGAGCGGGCCGAGCCCACCACCTGGGCCATCGCCGACTCGACGGTATCGCAGTTCAGATCGGGCATCTTCTGCTCGGCGATCTCGCGAACCTGCTTGGTCGTCACCTTGCCGACGATCTGAGTACCGACCGTCTTGGCGCCGGACTCGATGCCGGCCGCCTTCTTCAGGAAGTAGGTCACCGGCGGCGTCTTGGTGACGAAGGTGAAGCTGCGGTCCTGGAACACGGTGATGACCACCGGGATCGGCATGCCCGGTTCCATCTTCTGCGTCTTCGCGTTGAACTGCTTGCAGAATTCCATGATGTTGACGCCCTGCTGACCGAGCGCAGGCCCGATCGGCGGAGACGGATTGGCCTTGCCAGCCGGCACTTGCAGCTTGACGTAGGCTTGGATCTTCTTAGCCATGCATACCCCTTGTTCGTGGGTGGCGCGGTCCGGCTATGGCAGGCCTCCCGCACCAAATTAAGGTCAAGCCCTTGATCCTAAAGGATTTTCGGTCTCGACCCATCTCATGAGAAAAGGCTGGCGAACAGCCAGCCCCTCAAGGGCGCGGGGTCTACCAAATAAGACCGCCGGCCACAACCCTGATTTTGTCCCCCGATATGGGAACGAATCAGATCTTTTCCACCTGTGCGTAGTCGAGCTCGACGGGGGTCGAGCGGCCGAAGATCGAGACGGCCACCTTGAGGCGGGCCCGCTCCTCGTCCACATCCTCGACCGTGCCGTTGAAGGAGGCAAACGGACCGTCGGCCACCTTGACCTGCTCGCCGATCTCGAAGCTGACGGCGGGCTTGGGACGCTCCACGCCCTCCTGGACCTGCTTCAGGATGCGGTTGGCTTCGGCGTCCGAGATCGGTACCGGCTTACCGCGACCGCCACCACCCAGGAAGCCCGTGACCTTGGCTGTGTTCTTGACCAGGTGCCAGGAATCGTCAGTCAGATCCATTTTCACGAGCACATAGCCCGGGAAGAACTTGCGCTCGGTGTTCACCTTGGCGCCGCGACGGACCTCGACGACCTCTTCGGTCGGCACGATGACCTCGGTGATTTCGTCGTCGAGGCCCTTCTTTCCAGCCTGCTCGCGGATCGACTGCGCGACCTTGTTCTCGAAGCCCGAATAGGCGTGAACGACGTACCAGCGATGAGCCATGTCAGGAAACCCCGAGCAGAAGCTTCACGACGAAGCCAATGACCTTGTCGGCCACGAGGAAGAACAGCGACGAGATGACGACGAAGATGAACACCATGCTGGTGGTGATCATCGTCTCGCGTCGTGTCGGCCACGTTACCCGGGCCACCTCGGCCCGGACTTCGCGGGCGAATTCGATCGGATTCTTTGTCGCCATGATCGCCGTTCTTCAAATAATGGCAGGAGCGGAGGGGCTCGAACCCCCGACCCTCGGTTTTGGAGACCGATGCTCTACCAACTGAGCTACACTCCTGCAGTGAAATCACCGCCGCTTGGTGACGGCGGTGATCCTCTATAGCACTACTTTACGACTTTGGTGACGACGCCGGCGCCGACGGTGCGGCCGCCTTCGCGGATCGCGAAGCGCAGGCCCTCGTCCATCGCGATCGGCTGGATCAGCTCGACCACCAGCCGCGCGTTGTCGCCCGGCATCACCATCTCCGTGCCTTCCGGCAAGGTCACCACGCCCGTAACGTCCGTCGTCCGGAAGTAGAACTGCGGGCGGTAGTTCGTGAAGAACGGCGTGTGACGGCCGCCCTCTTCC
>JAESFU010000581.1_pt1 | contig 16256 bp, 13 predicted proteins | sample 9269461 | NCBI WGS metagenome assembly JAESFU01 (sample SAMN14502556, study PRJNA617107) | algae metagenome | isolation source: Stenomitos rutilans HA7619-LM2 and co-occurring heterotrophs from cave walls | place: USA: Waikapalae cave, Hawaii | collected 2009-07-28
GGCGACGATCGAACCGACCTTTGGATCAACCGGCGCGAGCTGGTAGCCCTTGTGGCCTTCGATCCTGACCTTCACGGGTGAGCCGTCCGCGGGCCATGCAATAACGTGGATGTAGGTCGTGCGGCCGTCGCGGGTGCGCGTCGCGTAGTAGGTGGGTCCATCCTTGGGCGCGGGGGTGATGTCGGGTGCAGGGATGGTTGAATAGATCGCCTCACCGTTGACCGAGGTCCACGCACCGATCTTTTCGAGATTCGCAACGTGCTCGGGAGGGAACTCGCCGTCTGCGTTGGGGCCGACATTGAGGACGAAGTTGCCGCCCTTGCTCGTTGAATCGATCAGGTTCCTGATGAGCACTGCAGGCTCGCGGTAGTTGGTCGCGCCCTTGACCCAGCCCCAGTTGTCGTCATTCGTGTTGGTCATGACTACCTCGAAGTACCTGCTCTGAAGCGAGCCCTTGAGCTGATTCTCGGGAGTTGCATAATCGCCGTGATCAGAGGCTGCGCCTTCGCCGCAGCGATCGTTGACGAGCATGTTGGGACGGACAGAACGTGCAAAGGCGTAGAGCGCCTTGGCGTGGGCTTCGTCGTTCCTCCACTGGCCATCGACATACCAGTAGTTGTCGAACCAGAGCATCGGGATGTCGCCGTAACGGGTTAGGAGTTCCTTGAGCTGGGCTTCCATGTATGACTTGTAATCGGGGTAGCGCGGGTCTTGGACTTGCTTGGCGCACCAGTCGCCGATCGAGTAGTAGAGGCAGAATGCGATGCCCTGCTTGCGACATTCGTCTGCAAGTTCGCGAACGACGTCACGCTTGAAGGGCGTGGCCTCCATGATGTCGTGCGACGTAGTGTCCGTTTCGAACATGCAGAAGCCGTCGTGGTGCTTGGTCGTCAGGATGACGTATTTCTGGCCTGCCTTCTTGATCTGGCTGACCCACGTTTTTGCATCGAACTTCGTGGGATTGAAGTGTGCAGCGACCTTTTCGCGGTAGACGTCGGGCGGGATCGCTGCATGGCGATCGCCCAGGCCGATGATCTGCTCTGCAGGTCGGTAGGGACCTTTGCCATCGTAATAGCCGCCGAGATAGGAGTACGGGCCGAAGTGAATGAAGGCGCCGAACTTGGCATCGCGGAACCACTGGCCGCGTTCATCATCGATGCAGCCGCGAGAGGCCCAGAGTGCATCGACCTGGGCCGGGGTGAGCGGCTGGGATGCGGCGGACGAAGGAGACGCAGGCTGCGATGCACAGCCAGAGGTGGCTGCGAGTGCAGATAGAAGCAGCGAAGCGGTGGTTACAGCGAAAGACGTACGGAAGGCGTTCATGTCGGCTCCAGAAGGAATGCGGCGCGTATCTGAAATGCCTAAGCGGAGTGTACGGACAGGGAGGGTGGTGTGTCGGTAGGCTGTGGAAATGAGCACGTTCATCGCGGCGGCGATTGCAGGGGCGGCGGTCATGATGGGATTCCCTCAGCAGGGCGATTTGCCGCGTGCGACGCGTTCAGAGGTGTACGCACCTTCTGCGATGGCCGCGACGAGCCATCCGCTCGCAACGCAGATCGCGATTGATGTGATGAAGGCAGGCGGGAGCGCGGTGGATGGAGCGATCGCGGCCAATGCAGCACTTGGGCTGATGGAGCCCACGGGATGCGGGATCGGCGGCGACCTCTTTGCGATCGTGTGGGACCCGACGAGCAGGAAACTCCACGGGTACAACGGATCAGGGGGTGCACCGAGCGAACTGACGATCGAGCTTGTGAAAAGCAAAGGGCTCGATGCGATCCCGTCGTTTGGGCCATTGCCCGTGACGGTGCCGGGGTGCGTGGATGGGTGGTTTGCGCTGCACGGGAAGTTTGGAAAGCTGCCAATGGCGCGCGTGCTGGAACCTGCGATCGGGTATGCAGAAAAGGGCTTTGCGATGTCGCCCGTGATCGCGCATGCATGGGCGATCTCGACGCGGCGGTTTGGGGAGTATCCAAACTTCAAGGAGCAGTTCACGATCGAGGGGCGTGCACCGAAGGCAGGGGAACTCTGGAAGAACGCGAACCTTGCAAGGACGCTGCGGGCGATTGCAGAGGGCGGGCGCGAGGCGTTCTACCAGGGCGAACTTCCGAAGGCGATCGAGTCGTTCATTCGTTCGCAGGGCGGGGTGCTCGCTGCGAGCGACTTTGCATCGCACAAGGGCGAGTGGGTTGAGCCGGTGAGCGCGAACTATCGCGGGTATGACGTGTGGGAGATTCCGCCCAACGGGCAGGGGATCGCTGCACTTCAGATCCTGAAACTACTGGAGGGGTTTGATCTCAAGGCGATGGGGTTTGGGAGCGCAGATTACATCCACACGTTTGTCGAGGCCAAGAAGCTCGCGTTTGAAGATCGTGCGAAGTTCTATGCAGACCAGCGGTTCTCGAAAGTGCCGGTAGCGCGGCTGATCAGCACGGAGTACGCGGATTCGAGAAGGCCGCTTATCTCGATGGAACGTGCAGGGCTCGCGGTTGAGCCTGGAGAGATTCCGACCGGCGCGGACACGATCTACCTGACTGTTGCAGACGAGAGCGGGATGATGGTGTCGCTGATTCAGTCGAACTATCGCGGAATGGGGAGCGGGATGGTTCCGCCGGGGCTTGGATTCATGCTGCAGGACCGGGGCGAGCAGTTTGCGCTCGTGGAAGGACATGCGAACGCGCTTAAGCCGGGGAAGCGTCCGTTTCACACGATCATCCCTGCGTTCATCACCAAAGACGGCGTGCCGTGGATGAGCTTTGGCGTGATGGGCGGGGCGATGCAGCCGCAGGGGCATGCACAGATTGTGATCAACATAATCGACTTTGGGATGACGCTCCAGCAGGCAGGGGATGCACCGCGGATTCATCATGATGGATCGACCGAGCCGCAGGGGATGGTGCATGCGATGCGTAATGGAGGCGTGCTGAACCTTGAGCAGGGGTTTAGCAAGAATGTCATTGCGGAACTTGAGAAGCGCGGGCACACGATCGGGCCCGCACCGACTGCGGTGTTTGGCGGGTACCAGGCGATCACGCGAGACCCGGTGACTGGCGTGTACTGCGGAGCTTCGGAATCGCGGAAAGACGGGCACGCAGCGGGGTATTGAGGGCGCTTTGGACGCTCGATCTGCTGCATCTGCGCCGATACCGGGGAATGCAGGCGGGCAGTGCTGTATTTCAGCAATTTCCAAGCTGCGTCTTGATATATTCCGTTTTAAGAATATATTTCCTGCGTGGAGTCGTTCTACGAACAGGCAGGCGTGTTTCTGGCGATCGCAGAACCGCAGCGACGTGCGATTCTCGATCTACTGGCGAGCGACGGCGAATTGCCCGTGAACGACCTTGTGGAGGCGCTTGCGCTGCCGCAACCTGCAGTGTCGAAGCACCTGAAGGTGCTGCGCGATGTGGGGATCGTGTCGTGCACGCGTCGCGGGCAGCAGCGGGTATACAAGCTGGAGGCAGCGCCCTTGAAGCACGTGCACGAGTGGATCGGACGCTTTGAGCGTTTCTGGGAGCACAAGCTCGACCGGATCAAGCTCCGTGCAGAGCGGCAGGCGCGGCTGGCTTCATCCAGCGGTCACATGGAACAACACGAAAAGAAGGAGTCCACATGAGCACGCAGACTTCGGGCACGTCCACGCAGCCAAATCCGCAGGTCGAGATTCCGCGCGACGTTCGTTCGCTTGAGATCGTGCGCGAGATGGTGGTTGATGCACCGATAGCGATCACGTTTGATGCAGTTCTTGCGGAACTCGGGCCCGAGGGCGAGATGCCCGGCGGGCAGGCGTTCCCGATGGTGATCGAGGCGTGGCCTGGCGGGCGGTGGTTCCGCGATCTTGGGAACAAGGCAGGGCACCTGTGGGGGCATGTGCAGGTGATCAAGCCGCCTGCACTGCTTGAGATTTCCGGGCCGATGTTCATGTCGTACCCCGCGATCTCGCATGTGCAGTATCGGCTGACGGAAGTTGGCGGCAAGACCAACGTGAAGCTGACGCACCGGGCGATGGGCCTGATTCCGACCGAGCACTCTGAGGGTGTGGTGACGGGCTGGGATCACAGCCTCCAGCGGATCACGCAGCTCGCTGCACAGCGCAAGGCTGCTAAGAAGTAACCACCAGTTCCGCTCTGCACGGCTCAAACACAATCGCACGGACGATGGATGGTGGCTCGATCACCAACTGAGGATGGTCATGAAATCCAAGGATCTGATTTGTTTCGGGCTTGAATTGACTCGGCAGGGGACGCTGAACCTGGTCGAGGCGATGCGTTCAAAGCCGTTCACGCAGCCAACATCCGCAGGCGGCAACCACCCGATGTGGGTGATGGGCCACATCACGTACATCGAAGGTTCGCTTCGAACGACGATCAAAGGCGAGGCTAACCCGGTTGAGAGTTGGGCGGGCCTCTTCGCACCGGGCAGCACGCCGGTGACGGATCCATCGAAGTACCCACCGTTTGATGAGGTCCTCGCGACGTTTGATCGACTGCGCGGCGAGACGATGCGCATGCTCGATGCGATGGATGATGCAGCGCTCGATGCAAAGCCCGCGAACATCCCGCCCGGCTTCGAAGAAGTGATGGCTACGGTCGGCAAGACGCTCTACCTGATCTCGCTGCATCAGATGGTCCATTACGGCCAGATCACCGATGCTCGCAGGACTGCAGGCATCGCGCCCGCGATGTGAGCATCGGATGCAAGTGCAGGTTATCATGAGCTCTCAACCTTCAAGAGGAGTCCATGCATGTCAAAGTACGTCGACGGCTTTGTGATCCCGCTCGCCAAGAAGAAGCTTCCCGCGTACCTCAAGGCAGCGAAGCTCGGTGCCAAGGTCTGGAAGGAGCACGGCGCACTTGAGTACTTTGAGTGTGTGGGCGACGATCTTGATCAGAAGGGCATGATCAGCTTCCCCAAGCTGGCCAAGCTCAAGGCAGGGGAGACGGTCGTGTTCTCGTTCATCATCTATAAGTCGCGTGCACACCGCGACAAGGTCAACGCCAAGGTCATGAAGGACCCTCGCATCACGGGGATGGACATGACCAAGATGCCGTTTGACGTGAAGCGCATGACGTATGGCGGGTTCAAGACGCTTTTGAGCGCGTAAGACCCGTGCAAAGACGTGTGCAGGGATGTGTTATCACGAGCCGCGATCACGGACATGCGTGGCAGGATGTCCATTGAAAACCCGTGCGCACGTGTTCGACACGTGCGACACGGAACGAGTGGACCTGCACCAGGACCTATAACGGCGTCTCTTGAAGACTGAGGCGTTTTCCTTGGCGTACACATCCGATGAGTGTTCGGAGAATCTACCGGACACCCGAGGGGACGTGGCACGCCATGATCGAACCACCAACCAGCCCTGACGAGCCAGCACGCCTTCAGGCACTCCAGAGGCTGGTAATCCTCGATACGCCGCTCAGCGATCGCTTCGAGCGCATCACGCGGGTAGCACAGCGCGCACTTGAGATGCCGATCGCTGCGATATCGCTCCTTGATGCGGAGCGGCAGTGGTTTAAATCGATCCAGGGAAGCACGCTGACGCAGACCGCGCGTGCAGTATCGTTCTGCACGCACGCGATACTCCGCGAAGAGATCATGGTCGTGCCCGATGCACGGCTTGATACGCGCTTTGATGACAACCCGCTGGTATATGGCGAGCCGCACATTGTCTTCTACGCAGGGTGCCCGATCCGCGCGACTGATGGGAGCAGGATCGGGAGCTTGTGCGTGGTTGATCGCCGCCCGCGGACGCCGACGGAGGAGGATCTTGAGATTCTCCGCGACCTTGCTGCAGTGACGGAACGCGAGCTTTTCAGCGCGATGCAGTCTGGCGCGCAGCAGGAACTCATCACGCAGCTCGACCAGCTTTCGCGCCAGGCGAGGATCGATCCGCTCACGCGTGTCTGGAACCGCGAATCGATCTTTGAGATCCTTGATCTTGCGATCGCCCGGGCACGCCGCGCACGGCAGGGCGTTGGCATCATCATGGCCGACGTCGATCACTTCAAGCAGGTAAACGACACGCTCGGGCATGCAGCGGGGGATGAAGTGCTCCGCCAGGCGACACGGAGATCGCTGGCTGCGATCCGCGAAGAGGATGCAGTCGGTCGGTACGGCGGCGAGGAATTCCTCTTTGTGCTTGGGCCTTGCGATGGGCCCGAGAGTGCAGTGAAGATCGCAGAACGCATCCGTGCACGTCTCAATGCAGGTCCGATCAAGACGGAGTTTGGCACGATTCCGGTGACTGCGAGCCTCGGCGTCGCGTATGCGGAGACTGCCAAGGGCCTTGATCGCGATGCGTTCGTGCGGATCGCGGATGAAGCGTTGTACGCGGCAAAGCACAGCGGTAGGAACATGGTGTGCTCGCGGTATGTTCCTTCCACCGATGCGACCGCTATCGCTGCGTGATGGCGATTGATTGCTCTTGGGCCCGTACGAACTGATACTTTTTTGAAGCAGCCTTCTTTGGCTTTGCAGGCTTCTTTGAAGCCTTTTCAGGCAAAGCAGTCTTCTTCTTCAATGGCCGGCGCAGATCGCGAAGCACGTCGCGTCCGATCCACTTTGCTGGAGGTTCGGGGCGTTCGATCAGGGCTTCTGCCAGCGTTGAAGCTCGCTGGCGGAACTCTGGCGAGCGGTGGCCGATCGCACGGAGCGCCCAGCTCACACCCTTTTTTACGAAGTTGCGATCATCGTCCGACGCGCGCTCGATCAGCGGGAACGTACTTTCGAACACCGAATCAGGTGCCTGCTTGTCGTGGAGCGCGATACTGGCGATCAATGCGAATGCAGCTCGCTTGATAAACTCTTCCTTGGATGCTGCCCACCGATTGATCGCAGCAATGGCGATACTGCGATCGGGGAGACGATCAAAGAGGCAGAAGCATGCAGTGTCGCAGATGCCCCAGTTGTCAAAGTCGCGCACCCAAGCGTTCATGAGCGACGGCGTGACAAGCTCAGGCGGATAGAGGTAGATCGCGACGATCCGTGTTTCGTGAAAGCCTGCCTGCCAAAGAAGCTTGGCGAGTGCCTCGTCCTGTCGTGGGTCGTGCTTGACCTTGAGCTCCCTGCTGAACTTCTGGAGCGTCGGAATTGAGATCCCAAACGCGTTGGCAGAAGGGATCGCGAACCGCTCAAGACCTGCCTTGATCTTCGGGTTGCCGAGCTTGCGCAGGGATTCCACAACGCTCGCTGCACGATCCTCGACAGAGATGTCACCATCCTGAACTTGCCGGACCTTCTTGGCCATGATCTGATCCTTCGTGCTGCCCTCGCGACCGTGCACGGTTGCGAGCAGGATACTCCCAAGAGGCAGGCCGACGTCGCGACCGCTGCTCACGACGACCTGGGCGAGCAGCGACTCTGTATGCAGGCCACATACCACGGGGAGTGGATTCTGATCGGGTTCCGAACGGTGCTCACGGAACTCTTCAGACCCAGAATGTGGTTCAATCGGTCAACACGCTGGCCGAGGTGACGGGGAACGTCGCACTGACTCCATGAAGGAGTCGGTATGTCACGTCTTGAGATGGCAGGGCGATTGGGCGAGCTTTCAAACTTCGGGCAGGCACTGATTGCCGTCCGGATGGTTCGCCGCGCCGTACTGGCGAAATACGCGACGGATGATACGGAGGGAAAGCAGATTCTCCGTGGGTGCGACATCGCAGAAGAGTGCTGCAGTGATGGCAACAACGTGCATCGGCACAAGCCGGTGCTGAAGCTCCTCATGGAACTGCGCGATCTGCCGGGTGGCATGAAGCGTGGGAGCAAGGAGTGGGTTCGGCACGCAGTGTGGTTGATGGCTGATTCTGTCCTCGCCGCGGATGCATCGCAGGACTTTGCGATGGATGGCACTGCGCTGCGATCTGCGCAGGCCGCCATCGCGTCGCTCCTCAAGGATCCCGAGCTCAACGGGCTTCAGATATCGATCTTGCTTTCGTCGGACATCGATCTACAGCTTTTCGCCTGCGAAGAGATCGGCAAACTCCCTGCGAAGAACCTCGCGGCCAAGTACGAAGGGGTCGGCACCCACGTGATGTCGCGGCTCACGCCGGTCTTTGCATTGACCGTGACGCCGTATGAACCGACGGGAGAGAAAGCAGCGAGGTGATCCTTGCTGCGGCAGTCGCATGTGTTTGTATGGATATGCATCGAACCATGTTCTTGTGAACTCGTGAAGGAACGACCACCATGCTTGCGGCCTTTGTGACATTCCTTGTCGTCGTGGCAACGCTCACGATCGTCCTGATGAACGCAGGGTGCACGGGGATGTTCCTGAGCCGTTCGCCGCAGGGCGATGCCGCGATGGGACTCGTGGTTCCCGTCGTAGGGATCGCGGGCGGGACGCTGGTCCTTCTTCTTGCGGCGATTCTGGCATCGTTCCGTGCATCGAGCGCCGCGATCGGGCTGCTGCATTCATCGCCGGTCGTCAGCGGCTTGATGGTCTTTGGGTTGACGCTGGGCGCGGGATTGGCTGCGGGGATGGTTTTCATCCTTTGGTGCGATGCGCATGCAGCAGGTGCCGCCCTCCGTGCATTTCAGGCTCCACTTGGCATCCTCTTCGGCGTGATTGGTCCCATCGTGCTCGCAGGCGGTCTGATTGCGGGCGTGTGGGTTGAGAAGGATGTTGCCTCTGCAAGGCTCGCGGATGGGTCTGCAGCGGGGTATGTTCTGCGTGCGCTCCCGATCGCGATCGGCGTGTCGGCGCTCGTCGGCTACGGCCTGGGTATGAGCATGATGTGGCGCACTGCAGCGCAGCAGGCTGCGAATGTCACCGCGGAACTGAAAAACAGGATGGAGCGGGATTCAGCGCGGGCAGCGCACATGGCCAAGCCGATCGCCCAGCGCGTGGCAGACGAGCTTTCGACGTTCTCGCCAACCGCGCCGCTTTGGACCATCGTTTCGTATCTTCCCGACAGGCCGGATGAAGAACCGCTCAATGATGCGGCACGGATCGTGGTGATCGAGCGTGCGATGCAAGTGGCGAACGTCGATCAAGAAATCGAGCAGTGCATGCAATCGAGATACCACCTCTATCGCCAGGGGGCGATGGAACTCATGCTGCACGCACCGCAGGAAATGTTTGAGAAGAACCGCGACAACTGGGGTGAACTGCTGCTCAAAGGCGTGCATGAGACAGGCGAAAGCATCGCGTGCAGACCTGCGTGGATGACCGAAACGTTTGATGTCAAGCCCGATCCGCTCGGTCACGTTGAAACCGTGGTCAAGACCGTTGAGCGGTTCAAGGATTGGCAGGGATATCCGAAGCTAGAGGAACGCATGAAGCAATTGGCAGACGATGCAGGGCTACTAAACGTTGACAAGCCGCGCGAGAAGCTTCTGAAGCTCCTCGCCAAGCATGGGTATGTGCCGAAAGAAGTCCGCTGAGGGTCGTGAGCATCCGTTGAGCGATCTGCATCATGCAATGCCCGAGGCATGCGATGCAGCGAAGCTCAGCATGCAGCGTGCGTGTCTCTCGGGAGCCGGAGCGAGACTGCAAGGCCGTGCGGCTGACGATTGGCGAGCTTCACTTCGCCGCCGTGCGCGTGGATGATCGTTCGCGTGATCGCAAGACCCAGGCCGACGCCGCCGGTTTCGCGTGAACGAGACGATTCCAGGCGGACAAAAGGCTTGAAGACTCGCTCGTGGTCGGATTCGGGAATGCCCGGACCATCGTCCTCGACGACAAGGTCAACGCACTCGTCATTCGTGACGACCCTGACCGTGGCGGATGTTCCGTAGCGCGTTGCATTCTCGATGACGTTGCGGAGCGCACGCCTGATGGCTTCGGGCCTGCAGCGGACAGGAACACGACCCGAATCCTCGAACTTGACATTCCAGCCGATCTCCGCGAGATCGTCGCACACGCTCGCGCCGAGCGAGGCGAGATCAACCACGCGCGTGCTTTCAGAGATTGACTCTTCGCGAGCAAACTCGAGCGTGGCGTCTGCCATCGCCTGGAGTTCCTGGAGCGTGGCGATGATCTTCTCGCGCGTTTCGGTGTCCTGGATGAACTCCGCGCGGAGCCTGAGCGAGGTGATCGGTGTCCGAAGATCATGGCTGATCGCCGCGATCATGTTCGTGCGATCTTCAACGAATCTGCGGATACGGGACTGCATGCGGTTCAGGGCCACTGCAGTGTTGTGGATCTCGTCCGCGCCTTTTTCAGAAACCTCGCCCATGTCTTCGCCGCGACCAAGTCGCTCTGCTGCTTCTGCGAGTTTTCGCATGGGCCTGCCCATGCGGCGTGCAGCGAGCACCGACGCAAGCGAGATCATGATCGCGGAGATCGCAAAGGACGCGTACAGCGCCGAATTCCCTTCTTCGAGTTCACGCGGTTTGGCGGAGACTGCGTTGAGATAGACCCCATCTGCAACGCGAAGGACCATGCCCATGCCGTTCCATGCAGGGAGAAGAATGAACTGGCCATCAAAGCGAATCGCACGCTGCGTGGTCGTGACGGATTCCCAGGTCCTTTCTTCAACGGGCAACCCCGCTTCGGTGAAGATGGGCCGAGGCTCCCCTACTGCTTCGCCGCCGCTTCCGGTGTTCACCAGCCGCGTGCGAACTTCGAGCAAATGCCCGCGTGCAGTCTGCTGCCAGGGAAGGGACTCGATTTCCGCTCCCGTTGTGACCCAGTAGCGATTGAACGGGGAGTTAACCGAGCGGAGCACGTCTGCGTGGAGTTCATCAGGCGTGTTGAGGAGGAGCGATGCAATCGAGGCAGTTCTGCTGATGCAGTCATCGCGACGGATGAGGAGGAGTGCACGCTGCTTCTCGCCGTGCGATAGAACCAGTGTCGTCGCAAACGAGACAAGCAGTGCCAGGAGCATCAGCGCGACGAGCTGACCGGTCAGCGTGCTGTACCAGCGTGGCTTCATTTCGTCACCACCTTTGCGGTGAAGAGATACCCATCGCCCCACTGCGTCCTGATCAATGAAGGCGCACGTGGGTCGGGCTCGATTTTGCGGCGGAGCCTGCTGATCTGATTGTCGATCGTGCGATCGAGTGCGTCCCCTGCACGGCCCGCGGTCTCCATCATGAGCTGGTCCCGCGTCAGGACGACACCGGGGTTACGAAGAAATACGGTGAGAAGCTTGAACTCCGCCGCGCTGAGCTGCGTTGAGACACCGTCGGGCCCGATCACCTCCCGCTTTGGAACATCAAGAACCTGATCGTCAAAGCGAATGCTGGATGGGCCAGGAGGCGCAATGCGTCCTCCTTCTCCAGATCCGCCGCTGCGACGGAGAACCGCCTTGATCCGCGCAAGGAGCTCGCGCGGATTGAATGGCTTGACGAGATAGTCATCGGCGCCGATCTCCAGCCCCACGATGCGATCAACTTCACTTGCCATCGCGGTGAGGAGAATGACCGGCGCGACGCTCTTCGCGTAGAGGTCTCTGCACAATGAAAGCCCATCTTCACCGGGCATCATGATGTCGAGGACGATGAGGTCAACACCCTCGTGCTCGAGGAGTTCGCGGCACTCTGCAGCACTCTTCGCGGCGGACACCCTGTAACCGTTCTCCGAAAGATAACGGCCCACGAGTTCTCGGATGTCGTGGTGGTCGTCGACGACGGCGATGTGCTGCCGCTCATCCATCTATCAATACTTCCCACCTCACGTGCGCCGTGCCAGTTTCAAACACTGCTTCATCCAACTTCTTGCATGTGTATCAGGGCTGATACACACCGGGGTCTACGCGACAATTTACTGAAACGATTCTGACTGATACTTGTGACAACGAAGGATAGAGTCGTTCCCATGTGGATCGTTCTCTTTGCACTTCGCTACAAGTACACGATCGGTGTCCTTGGCATCCTGATCCTTCTCTCGGGCGTTCTTGCAGGCCGGCGGATGTCGACGGACATCCTTCCCCGCGTCGACAGCCCCGAAGTTCTCCTCGTCTGGACCTACAACGGTCTTGATGCACAGGAGATGGCGGCCAAGATCAGCTCGTTCGCCGAGATCGCGATCCTCAACAACGTCGACGACCTGATGGAGGTCCGCTCCGAGACTTCCAACGGCGTCGGGCTCATCAAGCTCAAATTCCAGTCGTACGTTGACATCGCCACTGCACTCTCGCAGTCCACGTCGGTGTCGCAGACGATTCTCCGGCGAATGCCCCAGGGCACGACACCGCCATTGATCGTCCGCTCGAGCCCGTCCAGCGTTCCGATCATCCAGCTTGTCGTCTCGTCCGACACGATGTCGGGCGGGCAGCTCTTTGACTATGCACGTCTGACGCTGCGTTCGCAGCTCCAGAGCATCCCGGGCATGCGAATCTCGCTCCCGTACGGCGGAGCTGCACGCCAGGTGATGATCGATCTCGACCCGATCGCGCTCAGTGCGTACGGGCTTTCGCCCAATGAAATCAGCAATGCGGTGAGCAGGCAGAACCTCACGCTGCCCTCGGGCTTCATCCGCGAAGGTGGCCGCGAACTTCCGATCGAGCTCAACGCAAGCCCCGACACCATCGACGGCTTCCTTGATCTCCCAATACGTTCGACCAATGGTGACACGATCCTTCTGCGCGACGTCGCCAGCGTGCGAGATGGTGAAGCAGTTGCGACCAACATCGCACGCCTGAACGGGCAGAACGCCGTGATGGTCTCGATCCTCAAGCTCGGCAACGCCTCGACGGTTGAGATCATCGACGGCATCCTGAATCGGCTCCCTGAGATTCGGGCTGCCGCGCCCGAAGGCATGCAGATCGAACCGATCTTCGATCAGTCGCTCTTTGTTCGTGCGGCGGTGACGGGTGTCGAGCACGAAATCCTTCTGGTCGGCGGCCTTGTCGCGCTCGTCGTCCTTCTCTTCCTTGGCTCATGGCGTTCGACGCTCATCGTGCTCACCTCGATCCCGCTTGCACTCCTCACCTCGATCGCAGGCCTGTGGGTCATCGGCGCGACGTTCAACCTCATGACGCTCGGCGGCCTTGCACTGGTCATCGGCATCCTTGTGGACAACGCGCTGGTCGAGATCGAGAACACCAAGCGCCAGATCGCATCAGGCAAGGACGTGCTGACCGCGATCAAGGATGGTGCGCGCGAGGTTGCCTTCCCCGAGTTCGTCTCCACGCTCTCGATCTGTATCGTCTTCCTCCCGATCTTCCTCCTGACCGGCACCGCTGCATACGTCTTCCGACCTCTGGCGTTTGCAGTCGTCTTTGCGATGATCGCAAGCTACGTCCTCGCGCGAACGCTCGTGCCGACGCTCGCCTCGATCATGCTCCCCAGCGAAGTCCGTGCAGAGAAGCGTGCTCACGGCAAGCGTGCATGGGGCTTCCGCTGGGTCCATCTCCAGATCGAGCATTCGGTGGACGGGCTTGCCCGGATTCAGGGCTGGATCATCAAGCATCTCCTCCCGTACAAGATCGTGATCCTGATTCCCGTCGCTGCTGCAGTCGCACTCGGTGCATACGCAGCGCTCCATGCAGGTCGCGAGTTCTTTCCCAAGACAGACGCGGGTCTGATGCGGCTCTTTGTTCGCACCGCCCCTGACCAGCGCATCGAAGAGACCGCACGGACGCTCGCGGAGATCCAGCGAGAGATTCGTGGCCTGGTTCCGCCCGAAGAACTCCAGTTCATTGTCGAGAACATCGGTGCGCCGAGCGCAGTCAACCAGGCGTGGGTCGAAACCACGGCAGTGACTTCCGCAGACGCGGAAATCCTTGTGCAGCTCGGCGATGAACACGCCCCGACCGCCGAGTACGAATCCAAGATCCGCGCCATGATCGCCGAGAAGTTCCCCGGCGTTCAGATGTTCTTCCGCCCTGCAGACGCCACAAGCCAGACGCTCGCCTCCGGTGCGCCAACAACGTTTGAGATCCGTTTCATCGGTCGCGATGCACCGGGCAATCTCGCGCTGGCTCGCGAACTGATTGAAAAGTTCCGTGAAGTACCGGGAACCGTCGACATCACGCTCCGCGAAGTGCTGGATCAGCCGCGGTACTCGATCCAGATCGACCGTGCACGTGCGCTCACGCTGGGTATCACGCAGCAGGATGCATCGACCGCGATCCTCGCTGCACTGGGTAGTGCAGGTACGGTCGCTGCGAACGTTTGGGCAGATCCCAACGTCGGCACGTCGTATGACGTGCAGGTAATCGCGCCGCCGACAATCCTCACCTCGGTCGAGCAGCTCATGAATCTGCCGATCCGTCCTTCGACAATCGCGGGTGCCACGCCGGTCCCGCTCCGTGCGTTTGCGACAGTCTCAGAAGTGAAGTCGCCTGCAAGCATCTCGCGAACCACGCTCCAGCCCACGCTCACGGTCGTTGGCAACACGATCAGCAGGGATCTGGGAACGACGACCGAGTCGTTGAACAAGATCCTGGTCGATCTTCGCGGGCGTCAGAAGCCCGGCAACCGCATCGAACTTGCGGGGCAGGCCTCGCTGATGCAGTCTGCATATCGCGAGCTCATCGGCGGCCTTGGTCTTGCTGCAGTGCTCGTGTTCCTGGTGATGGTGGTCAACTTCCAGTCGTGGGTGATGCCGCTGGTCGCGGTTGCGGGCCTGCCGATGGCGGTCTCTGGCGCACTTGCAGCGCTGTGGGTCACAAATACACCGCTCAGCGTCCCTGCACTGATGGGCATCATCCTTGTCGTTGGTGTTTCGACTGCAAACAGCGTGCTTGTCAGCAGCTTTGCTCGCGACCGTGTTGCACAAGGCGAGAAGCCGTGGGATGCAGCGGTCGAAGCAGCGACGACGCGTCTGCGTCCCGTGATGATGACTGCACTTGCCATGATCCTGGGCGTCATTCCGATGGCACTCGGTCATGCAGAGGGTGGCGAACAGAATGCGCCGCTGGGCCGTGCAGTCATCGGCGGCCTCCTTTTCGGCACGTTTGCATCGCTTTTTGTGGTGCCGCTGGCATTTGATTTCGTTGCACGGCGCATCCGCCACGCACCGCCAGAGCAGGCAACCGAGCCTGCCGGCGCTTCACCTGCGATTGACCTTCACCCGGCCATCACGGCCAGGAGCCATTGACCATGCTCGTACGTGCTTCAATCGCATTCCTTGCGGTGGTTCTTGCAGGTCAGCCGCTGTCACACGGGCAGGCAGCTACCACCACGAGCACCGCGACCAACACCACTGCCACCAGTGTTCGCGTTGTCGCGCCGCGCCCACCGATGCAGGCCCGTTCGTACACGATTCCCGGGCGGACCGAGCCCTTTGAGGCGAGCACCATCTTCACTCGCGCGACCGGCATCATCACCGAGCGTCGGTTCGACATCGGCGATGCAGTGAACGCGGGTGACATACTCGCGGTGGTGGATGTTCCCGAGATCGACCGCGCAGTCGACAGCGCACAGGCCGCGGTCGATCAGGCCAAGGCGCGTTCTGACAATGCGGTGCAGCTCGCGGACCGTGCTGCAGGCCTTGCGGGAACGCGTGCGATCTCGCAAGAAGAGATCGACCAGCGCCGTGCAAACGCGATCGAAGCGCAGGCGGCCCTTCGCTTCGCACAGGCAGAACTCGACAAGCTCAAGACGCAGAAGGAATTTGCGATTGTTCGTGCACCCTTCTCAGGGCTCATTGCAGGACGCAACTTCGAACGTGGAGATCGCGTTCGCGGCGACTCTGCAACTGCAGATGGCTGGCTGTACCGACTCGTCCGGCTCGATCAGCTCCGCTTTGTGATCGCAGCTCCGCCCGACCTTGCCCTTCGCCTGAACAAGGAATCGAAGATCAAGGTCGGCTTCACGGAACTGCCGGAAGTCTCCCTCACCGCGCCGTTCTACCGCTCAAGCGGTGTGTTCGATGAGGCAACCGGCACGATGCGCGTTGAGTTCATTCTCAAGAACGACGACCAGGGAATCCCGGCAGGATTGACTGGCACCGGCACGATTGAGCTGACGTTCAAGGGCACGTCATTCATCATTCCAAGCAACACGATCCTGACCGAGAACGGCGTGACGATGGTCGCGGTCATCAACGACTCGGCGGTCAATCGCGTGCCCGTCACGATCGGTCGCATTCTCGGTCGCGATGTCGAAATCTCAGCAGCTGCGATCTCCGCCACTTCGCAGGTGATCATCAACCCAAATGCGCTCCTGCGTGATGGCGACAAGGTGCAGATCGAAGCACCGCCGCAGCCTGCTCCTGCCAAGTAAATCAGTTAGAGATTGTGAAGACCGCCGTTCCCACTGCTCCTGGGAATGGCGGTTTTTTCGCAATCATGGGTTATTCACGCACTGTGGGTGCATCATTCACGCAGGCAGGTGTGGATTCGCAATTCAGACCACACACATCG
>JAESFU010000582.1_pt1 | contig 16232 bp, 12 predicted proteins | sample 9269461 | NCBI WGS metagenome assembly JAESFU01 (sample SAMN14502556, study PRJNA617107) | algae metagenome | isolation source: Stenomitos rutilans HA7619-LM2 and co-occurring heterotrophs from cave walls | place: USA: Waikapalae cave, Hawaii | collected 2009-07-28
CAAAGCTCAAAGCCCAAAGCCCAAACCTCACACATTAAACCTAAAGTGCATCACATCCCCATCCTTCACAACGTATTCCTTGCCTTCGATACGCAGTTTGCCGTTTTCGCGGCAGGCGGTCTCTGATCCGTATTGTACGTAATCGTCGTACGCAATGACTTCAGCTTTGATGAACCCCTTTTCAAAATCAGTGTGAATCACGCCGGCGGCCTGCGGTGCCTTCCATCCTTTTTGTATCGTCCACGCGCGAACTTCCTGAACACCTGCGGTAAAGTATGTATTGAGGTCGAGAAGAGTGTAGGTTGACCGAATGAGCCGATCGAGTGCAGGTTCTTTCATCTTGTATTCGTCCATGAATAATTGCCTGTCATTCAGGTCGTCCATTTCCGCAATCTGCGCTTCAATGGAATTGTTCATCACGATCACCTCTGCATTTTCAGCACTCACTGCTTTTTGCAATGCATCAGAATATCGGTTGCCGGTATGCATCGATGCCTCATCAACATTTGCAACATACAGCACTGGCTTTTCGGTAAGAAGAAACAGGTCGGCTATAGCGGCACGTTCCTCCTTAGCAAGGTCCAGCTCGCGGATGCTCTTGCCCTGCTCGAGATGTGACTTGCATTTGGAGAGTACGGCAAACTCAGCTTTCGTTTTTGCATCGCCAGTCCTCGCAAGTTTTTCGAGTCGAGAATGTTTGCGCTCAACGCTTTCAAGATCCTTCAGTTGAAGCTCAGTATCGATGATCTCTTTATCGGCGACCGGGTTGATGGCGCCCTCGTCGCGTAAGATATTCTCATCTTCAAAACACCGGATGACGTGGATGATGGCATCCACCTCCCTGATGTTTGCAAGAAATTTGTTGCCCAGGCCCTCACCCTTGCTGGCACCACGTACAAGTCCCGCAATGTCTACTATTTCAATCTGCGTAGGAACGATGCGCTGGGGATTCACCAATTCTGCAAGCTTACGGATCCGGTGATCCGGAACGTCTACCAGGCCCACATTGGGCTCGATCGTGCAAAACCTGTAATTGCTTGCCTGCGCCTTTGCACTGTTGCTGACTGCGTTGAACAAAGTTGACTTACCAACATTGGGAAGTCCGACTATTCCTGCTTTTAACCCCATAATTTTTTGAACGCAATAGCGTTTGCCTTTTGGTATTGTGAAATTGCGTGCAAAGATATGGGACGAGGCTTTGTTTGGTGTTGTCAAAAAATTCAATAATCTTCCCGCTTAATTACCGGATACCACATGGTTTTAAGTTATATATGGGTTAGTTTTTTCCTGATCGCGTTCGTCATCGCTTTTGTCCGGTGGGCGTTTATGGGCGATCAGAATATCCTGACCGTAATGGTGGAAGGTATATTCAAGTCGGCCAATGATGGGTTTGAGATTTCGCTGAAGCTTGTTGGATTAATGGCGTTGTTCCTGGGATTCATGAAGATTGGCGAAAAAGCGGGAGCCATTCAGTTCCTTTCACGAATAGTCGGTCCATTTTTCTCGAGGCTGTTTCCCGAGGTGCCGAGAAATCACCCTGCGCACGGGCATATGATCATGAACTTTTCCGCCAACCTGTTGGGGCTGGACAATGCCGCGACCCCGTTTGGTTTGAAAGCAATGGAGAGCCTGCAGGAATTGAATCCGCAGAAGGAGAGGGCATCGAATGCACAGGTGATGTTTCTCGCATTGCATGCAAGCGGACTGACACTGATACCCGTAAGTACCATTGCTGTACGTGCATCAGTGAAGCCGCCTGCCGAAAATCCAACAGACATTTTCATCCCCTGCATGATCGTAACTTTTGTGGCCACCATTGCTGCACTTGTAGCCGTTGCAATACGGCAACGTATCAATATACTACAACCGGTTATTGTTGCCTGGGTGCTTGGTATCTCTGCATTGCTGGCGGCGCTCATCACCTACCTCGCATCACTTGATCAGGCAGGATTACAATCGTTCTCAGTAGTACTTAGCAGTGGCCTCATTCTTTTGATATTTATAGTTTTCATCCTTGGCGCTATTCGAAAAAAGATCAATGTGTTCGAGGCGTTCATTGATGGCGCGAAAGGAGGTTTTGAAGTAGCAATCCGGATTATCCCATATCTCATCGCGATGCTGGTAGCAATCAGTGTTCTTCGAAATTCCGGAGTATTCGGATACATCATGGAGGGATTCGGACAGTTGTTTGCGGCAATGGGATTAAATACCGATTTCGTTCCCGCGTTGCCTACCGCACTGATGAAACCGTTGAGTGGAAGCGGCTCGCGCGGCATGATGATCGATGCAATGAATACTTATGGGGCAGACTCTTTCGTGGGACGCCTCTCAAGCATATTTCAGGGAACCACCGATACAACGTTCTACGTCGTCGCCGTTTATTTTGGCGCAGTTTCGGTTAAGAATACCCGTTATGCCATCCCGGTGATGCTTATTGCCGACCTTGTCGGTATCATCACCGCGATCATCACAGCTTACTTCTTCTTTCATTGATTATTTAAGCGTAAACCTTACCGTCAACGCAAATGCGTCCGGCACGAAGTTGATGTCGGGAATGATATCAAGTTCCGGCTTCCAGTCGAGCGACAGGTTGATAGGAACCGTTGCAAATTTGTAATCTAGACCAAGTATTCCGGTCGGACCAAGGTATGTTTCGCTGTCCTGGAATCCAAGATATGCTCCAGCGCCATAAAACCATTGCAATCCTTCCACATTAAATGGCTTGTGGATCTCGAGAAGTCCGCCGATGCCGAATCGTGAGCCGAAAGAAAGCAGCCCCTCGATCGCAGTCTTATCAGTTACAAAATATTTTCCGGATACCGAGTTGTTCAACGTAGGGGAAGGGCTGCTCAATCTAACGCCTATGCCAAACCGATAATTCTGTGCATGAGACAGTTCAGGCAAGAAGAGAAAAGCGATGATGACCGGTACCAGGAATCGTTTCATATGATCATTTATTGCTGTAACGAAAAATACTGCGCTGTGGTGATTAGGGAAAAGTTAAAAGAGCGTTACGCGAAAGCTGTCAGCTGTCAGCCGTCAGCTAAAGACCCAGACGGGCGCCAATTTTTGCTGCATTTTCTTCGCGCTCCTTTGCGTCCTTCGCGTCCGTTGCGGTGAACTGTATTGTTTTCCCTTTTACCTTTTCCCTTTCCTCATTCTCCAAACAATTCAAACTTCGTCTTCGGCCTGCGGTCTTCCTGCCACTTGAAATTGCGCAGCGTGCGTTCCCCTTCCGGAAACTGCGATACCGGAAACATAGTGCCCTTCACATCACTGATGAAAACAACTCTGTTCAATTCTCGCTCTTTGAAACGCATATCGATGATATCCGCTGTGGCCTTGTTCACACCGACCAGATAATCCTGATCGTCTTTCGCATAATAGATGCTTTCAGCATTGCCACGGGCCCGCATATGATCGATCACTCCTTCCTTGAAATATCCGTTCAGCCTGTTTCCGCGTATCTGGTTGAACATATTTTCACCTGCCTTGTTCACCACAAGCCCGTTCTCAAAAACGTACAACTCTTTTGCCTGCTTGTTTTTGGTGTAGAGGTATATTGTATCACCCGTCACCTGGTTCATGTTTGCCCAAACGATCGGATCCCTGAACAATTTAAATATCGAATCCTTTCCGGAATAAAACAGACTGTCGGAAACAGCCTGCAGCGAATCCGAAAAGATCCGAACATGGTGGTACGCCTGAAAATACCGGTCGGTGCTATCGTTCACTTTTGTCACCAACGTTTTACCGCGGATGGTATCTTTTCTCGCCGAATCGGTTCCGAGCAGACTCAGCCGTCCTGAAAACAATGTGTCGGCGGCAATGTAAATTGAATCAGCGTCCTGCTTCAGTATCATCAGTGGCCGCTGCGTTGCCATGAAGTAACCGGTTTCGCGTTCAGTGTAAATGTAATTGGCAAGTACGGCAACGCCTTGCACCGTATCGCGGAACAATGCATTGCCGATGAGCCGGTTGCCGCCCGTGCGATCATCAGTCTCCACCTCATCTGCGATCACAGTTACGGCGCCATCTTTAATGATCGGCCTGCGTGTGAAGAAAGCGTTTCTGTTCTTCAGATCGTAATACCCTTCACGTGTGTTGATGGTACGTCCCGCACTATCACGGATGAGGGTTTGCGAAATGAAGGTCGCAATCTCGGTGTTCGTATTGTAAAGCAGCGAGTCGGATGCAAGTGTATACTTTGGATCATTCAGCTTAACATCCTGTTTGAAGTAAACATCTTTCAGGTCGGCATAATAAGTTCCTTCCTTGCTTGTGAGAACTGAAGTTGCATTTACAACACGACCCCCGTTCTTGTAAGTGCCGATCTTTTGATTTACGTCGTATTCGAGCTCTTCTGTATATAGATTGCTTTTTCCGTCGGTCAGCCTGACTTTGTTTTTCAGTATCGCAATCTTGGTATCGACATAATAAAGCAGGTATTGCGCATACGTATGTATGGTATCATCGTCGTTGATGTGAATGTTGCCGAACGCTTCGATCTGCCGCGCGTTTCTCTTGTATACTGCGCTGTCAGCATAGAACAAAGTATTGTCTTGTTTTAGCGCAACCTTTCCAACTAGCAACAGAAATTCCTGCAACGAGTCGTTCTTTTGATACCCGTAACGGTTTGCATGCAGAATGTCGACAACCTTTAACGAGTCGTTTGGTGCAGGCGGCCTTTGTTGCGCATAAGAAAACAGGAAGAGAAAGAGTTGAACCGGGATGGTGAGAAGTAACGATCTCATCATTGTCTGGAAGGGAGCGAATCTGTGACTGGCTGCATCAGCGGGGTGCCCTTTGCTTTTTTCCCGAACACTGATATGCTGACGTAGCGTTTGGGGTTTACCCGTACGTCGTCGAGCAAGGTAGTCAAACTGCGATTGGTGAGTCTGATCTCATCGTACAATTGGCGATCATTTAACAGCAGTCCAAGAGAACTATTGCGACTGTTCATCTTGCCTACAGCAGTCTCTAACTGACCCATTGTATTTTTCAACGACGACACCAGTTGTTTGAAATCCGCCGCTGCAAGTTCAGAAGATACACGTTGCAGATTATCGAGCGTGCTGTCGATCGATCCGTTGTTTTGTGCTACAGTTGCAGTGATCTTTTCGACGTTACTTAAAGTTCGAGAAATAACGGCGCTCTGCGTATTGATCATACGATCGAGCGCATTCGTCGACGAGTTGAGAGTTGCGATGATGCTTTGCAGATTGTTCCTTGTATTCGGATCCAGCGTTTCATTGAGCCGTTGTATCAGCATGTCGAGAGAATTCAGCGTTTTATTTACGCTGTTGATCGCAGGGTTGATGCTTTTTGTTAGTTCCGACACCATACCAAGTTTCACAACCGACTTCAGTGTATCGCCGTCGGCAACATAACTTTTGCTGTCGCCAAGTAATATCTCTATTGAAGTGCCACCAAGCAATTCACTATTGATGACTGCAGATGAATTGTTCGGAATATTTATGTCTTTTGTGAGGTTGAGGGTTACGATGATACCGCTCATATTCTTATCCTTCTCATGCATTGAAGCCACTTTCCCCACCTGAAGACCATTGATGAAAACGGCATTCGAAACAGTCAGGCCCTTCACATCAGGGAAAACTGCATACAGCGCATCGCTCGTTTCAGTGAGATTTCTTCCTTTGAGATAGTTGAATCCGAGAATCAGGATGACGATGGATATCGCGGTGATCGCCCCGACCTTGGTTTCATTGGAGATTTTCATTCAGGTATTTTTTCTTCTTATATGCGGTAAATATGAGTATAAAAAACCATACCGCAAAAGACCGGAGCTGAGCCGCTTATGAATACTACTGACCGGTCGCAGTCTGCCGCGCCTCGGTGGCGTCGCGGTACTTCTTCACGGCCTGAACGATGTTTGAGGCAATCGCTTCCTGGCCCTTCTCGCTATTAAGATAATCTTCGTCTTCTTTGTAAGTGATGAAACCCGTTTCTACAAGAATACTCGGCATCGAAGTCGCCTGCAGCACCCAAATTCCTTTCTCGTTGCGTTGTTTGACACCGCGGCTATAACGGCCCTCAGCAACAAATGCTTCTTCCACGAAGGAGGCGAGCATATAACTTTTATTGAAAAATCGTTTTGTCCAAAGCAATGCTTTCGCCTTGAATTCGGGATCGTTCAGATCCGGTACGAATTCGGTGGTGCTGTCAAATATTTCTTCCGTAACAAAATCGGTGTTCAACGATTTTTCTTTCTCATCTGTCCGGTCGGCTGCCCAGATGTAGGTTTCTGTTCCATGCGAAGGATTATCAGTATAATAAACGGTATACTTCGGAACCTTACGGGTATATTTCTTTCTCTTCTTTCCCTTGCCTTTATAATACACCTGTGTCTGATATCCCGCGAATTTGCTGTGCCTGATCTTGGGCCCTGCATTCACATGGATCGAAATGAACAGATCACCTTTGTTTGCATTTGCGAAATCGGCTCTTGCCTTGATAGCAGGATATACGTCGGTGGTTCTCGTGTACAATATCTTTACACCCGGAAGTTCGTCTTCCAGCTTCTTGCCGAGTTTCAATGCGATATCGAGGCAGATGTCTTTCTCAAAGGAGTAATCGCCCTTCGCACCGGCATCTTCGCCACCATGACCTGCATCAACTATGATTGTTCGCAACGCCGGTTTCTGTTTCACCGACGAAGGAGATGCAACGAACGAATACGTTGTTGCGATCAAACTTAACAGCAAAAAAATAAACACTGTTCTTCTCATACTATTCAAGCCTGACCGAAGTTTTTCAAATTCAATCTTCACAAAACCTTAATTGATTAATATATACATTTGTCGACTACCTCTTATGATTGACGGACGCAAAAATAGTTTAAAATGTCCTACTGCGTTGATTTTGTCGGTTCTGTTAATCATAACGAGCAAGGCCTTTGCTAATTATACACCGCCGGAAAATATTCTGAATTCATTAACGGCCTTCCAGGATACTACAAGACCCGTTCGAGATACGATTCCCGTCAGAGACACACTTCGCACCGGCGACACCACGATACGTACCACCGACACATTCCAGGTGAACATGTCGAAAGATTCTCTGAAATCTCCGATTACGTACGGTGCTTCGGATTCGGTTGCCTTCATCCTTCCAGAGAAAAAGATCATTTTGTTCAGTCAGGCCAGCGTTCGCCAGACAGACATGGACCTGAATGCCGATAGTATTGAGATAGACCAGGAATCGAAGTCGATTGTTGCAACATTCAGACGAGATTCTTCCGGCGCCATGATTGGGAGGCCGAAGATGATCCAGGCGGGAACGACGATGGAGTCGGATATTATCAGGTTTAATACCGAGTCCCAGAAAGGCATTACGCAAAACACATTCACAAAACAAGGAGAGATATTTATTCAGGGCGAGCGAATAAAGAAGGTGAATGAGTCGGATTTCTTCGCATTGCGCGGGCAGTTTACAACCTGTAACCTCGATACACCTCACTTCGCATTTCGAACGAAGAAAATGAAACTTGTTAATCAGAAGCTTGCGGTTTCAGGTCCGATCCATCCGGAGTTTGAAGGCGTTCCCGTGCCTATTTATCTCCCTTTTGGCATCTTCCCGATCTCTCAGGGTAGGAAGTCGGGACTGCTGCCACCCCAGTTCACCGCGAGTGAACAGTTTGGGCTTGGGCTGCAGGGTTTGGGATACTACAAGGTGCTTAGCGACAACTTTGATGTGCTGTTGCGGGGAGACATTTATTCGTTCGGAGGATGGGCCGCATACCTCGAACCAACCTACCGCGTGCGTTACAGGTACAATGGGCGAATGATGTTCACTTTGCAAAGGACAAAAATCCTCAGCAGCGATCCGAAACAAGACTTCATCGATACAAGGACATTTAATATTAACTGGAGCCATTCGGTCGATGCGAAGGCGCGACCGGGAACCACTTTTTCAGCCAGCGTGAATGCCGGTTCAACAAAGTTCAACCAGTTTGTGTTGAACAATCCGATCAGGAACTTTACGAATCAGTTGAACTCGTCGATCACATATTCGAAGACCTGGGATGGAAAATACAATCTTACTGCCAGTGCGAACCATAGCCAGAACAACAACACTGGTGTGGTCAGCATGAACCTTCCGAATGTGTCGTTTACTGCCCCTACGTTCTATCCGTTGCAGAAAAAGGATTTCGTAGGTTCGCCCAAATGGTACGAGAAACTTGGTATCGGACTCAATACGAATTTTTCTAACCAGATCAGTTTTTACGATTCGTTGTTCAGTTTCCGTAAACTGCTTGATACGATGCAATGGGGAGCACAGCATAGCGTACCCATTCAAATGTCGTTGCCATCGCTCGGACCAATTCAGGTTGCGCCCGGCATCAGCTATCGTGAGAACTGGCATTCTATGAAGGTCACACGCCGGTGGAACGACACTGCGAAAAGGCTGGAGACTGGAATGGAAAAAGGCTTTTATGCCAGCCGCGAAGTTTCATTTAGCATCGGCTTAAACACTGCCATTTTCGGCACTCTCGACAAATTCAGCAAACGCAGTTTCATCAGAGCGATCAGACATGTGATCAGGCCCACTGTTTCGCTTAGCTACAAACCAGATCTTGCGAAGAACGATTATTATACCACCAGGGTTGATACAACGGACAGGCAAATTCAGTTTTCTCATTTTGAAGGCAATGTGTATGGTGCGTTTTCGCCGGGCCGATTCGGAGGAATAAGTTTCGGATTCGACAATAACCTTGAAATGAAAGTCAGGTCCAAAAAAGATACCGGCGATGCGGCAATAAAAAAGGTTAGGTTGATCGACGGTTTTGGAATAACCGGTGGTTATAATTTGATCAGTGATTCGTTCAAGTTGTCGCCGATGAATATTTATCTGCGCAGCACGTTGTTTGAGAAGATCAACATTACTGCTGGCGCAACGCTTGATCCATACCAGGTTGATGAGAAAGGCTTCAGGCGCGATGTGTATGCATGGGAAGGCGGAAAGTTTTCACCGGGACGAATTACGAGCGGACATATTTCTGTTTCAACTTCTTTTACAAGTAAGCCGAAAAATGAAGAGAAGCAACAGGATACTGAGCAGGAATCTGAATACCAGGCGCCACTAACGATGGACGAACAGGCCGCTCAACTCGATTACGTAAGAAACAATCCCGCGGAATTCGCCGATTTCAATATTCCATGGTCATTGAATGTGTCTTACTCGCTAAGTTTTTCACGAGTGTTACGCTCGAATTTTACAGACTTTGAAACCCGTTCAAACTCGAACCTCAGCCTCAACGGTGATTTCAATCTTACGCCCCGATGGAAGATGGGGATGAATACGTATTACGATTTCACTACAAAATCGATCCAGATGCTCACGATGTTTATCTCGCGAGAGATGCATTGCTGGCAGTTGTCCATCAACGTTACACCCGTGGGATTGTACAGGTCGTTTAATATTACGATCAATCCGAAGTCGGGACTGCTGCGTGATTTGCGGATCAATAGAACCCGGACGTTTTATGGAAGTTGAGGAAAGTGAAAAGGGAAAAGCCCGCCCGAATCGGCGTTAGCCGAGGCGGGTGAAAAGTGAAAAGCAGAAATTGAAAAGGCGGTTCTGTGACGACGAGTCCCTTCGACTGCGTCTCAGGTGACTCGTCTGAGACCTACAATGGTGTGACGACGAGTCCCTTCGACTGCGTCTCAGGTGACTCGTCTGAGACCTAAACTTTCAACCTTCAACTTTCAACCTTCAACTTTCAACTTTCAACCTTCAACTGCATTCTTCACATAGTACAACCTCATAATCTCAAACACTTTCTCCTGCAACTCCTCTGCCGTACTGTTTTCTGTTACTTCAACGGGAGGCAAAAAATGAATGCTCAGGCGGTGAGGCATCAGGTAAAAAAACTTATGGGTCGGCAATACCTTTCTTGTGTTGAAGATGCAAGCTGGTATGATTGATTTTTTCGTATCGACCGCAAGCCTGAATGCACCTGAGTGAAACGATTTTAGCGGCTTATCGGTCTTGTTTCTTGTGCCTTCAGGGTAGATGCACATATGCAATCCCATTGCTAGAACTTTCTTCATTTTGTTGAAACTGTCTTTGCGGCTTGAATCGTTTTTTCTGTCGACCAACACGCTGCCGGCTGTATAGAGCAGGCCGAACAATGGGATCTTAGCCATTTCCACCTTAGCGATGGTCTTGTTTCCACCCGGAATTGATGGTGAAGAAACCGGCACGTCCATGAAAGAGTTGTGGTTGCATAGAACAATATAATTCATGCCCGGTGCAAACTGTTCGCGGCCACGGATGGTGAGCGGACACCCGATGATAGTGAGCCACACGCCCATCCATACGCGTGCAAAGGCGATGAACCGGTATGTTCGTTTAGGTTCCGGTAAAAAATAACAAAGCAAGAAAAAAGGAACAAGGAAAACGAGCATCGTAACGGTGAATGTCAACAGTGCCCATAACGCAAATGCACGACCGAAAATCTCTTTCAACAGTTTCATGCAATCAGTTTAATGACCAGTCGATGGGGTCGAGGCCGTTATCTGCGAGATACTGATTTGTTTTTGAAAAATGACGGCAACCGAAAAATCCGTGACTTGCTGAATACGGTGAAGGATGCGCAGCTTTCAAGACCAGGTGTTTTGTTTCATCGATCAGTTGTTGTTTCTCGTGCGCATACTTGCCCCAGAGGAGAAACACAATGTTGTTCTTTTTATCGGAAATGATCTGAATAACGTTGTCGGTGAATTGGGTCCAACCAATCTTTGAATGACTTAGGGGCTCATTCGCTCTGACAGATAAAGAGGCGTTCAGCAACAAAACTCCTTGTTCGGCCCAGCCGGAAAGATTACCTGTTTTTGGAATCCTGGTTCCTGTATCATCGTGCAGTTCCTTGAATATATTGATAAGGGATGGGGGAGGTGCAACTCCATCAGGAACGGAGAAGCATAAGCCGTGCGCCTGACCTTTACCATGATAGGGATCTTGTCCAAGCAGAACCACTTTCACATTGTCGAAGGGCGTAAGATTGAAGGCATTGAAGAGCAGCGACCCGGGCGGATAGATCGTTTTGCCTGCGGCTTTTTCTGTTTTGAGATGGGTTACAGCGTTTAAGAAATGCGGCTTGTCGAATTCGTTTTTGAGCACCGACTTCCAGCTGCTTTCGATTTTCACGTCCATGGAATAAAAGTAAGGTTGAAATCTGAAAGCCGGAGGCAGTAAGCGGCGGTCGCGACGCATGTTCGGATGAAAGCCGGAGGCCAAAGGCCGACGGTCCCGTGTACCTTAGTATTATAGTTGTAAAAAGAAAAATTTAAAAGGAAAAAGGAAAAAGTGAAAAGGGTTGCACAACACAGCCATAGCTCAGGCGGGGAAAAGGCCTGCCGGATTCAGCGATAGCTAAGGCAGGGAAAAGTAAAAAGAGTACCAACGACCGGCCGGCTGTTCCCGACACCTGAAACCTGATACCTGACACCCGACACCGACACCCGACGCCCAAAGCTCACAGCTGAAAGCTCACAGCCCATAGCTATTTCACCTCACTTATAGCTCCCAGCTATTGAACCGTAAGCAAAAGCACTTAATAGGGTTTTATTTTTTTTGACTGCCCATAAAAACATTGTTATTTGGCAACCAACTCCTGCGCCCCGTGTTTATTGGTAGAGTCATCGAGTGATTACGAATCATTTTTATGCTGAAAACAGATAAACATAGTACGCACATTTTGTTCTCTGACGACGACACGGATGATGCGCTTCTGTTCACTCAGGCGGCGGATCTGCTGACTTCACCCGTATTTCTCTCGTTTGCCGAAGACGGTGAACAATTGATGAAGTCGCTCAAAAAGGATATGCTTCCGGACATGATCTTTCTTGACCTGAACATGCCGGTGAAAAACGGATTTGAATGCCTGCAGGCGATACGATCGGATAAACGTTTTGACAAGCTTCCGGTTATTATCTACACGACTTCGAAAAGTCCCGATGACATTGAAAAATGCTATCAGCTGAAGGCAAATCTTTATGTTGTGAAACCTTCATCATTTGAGAGCATTTTGAAGACACTGAAGAAAGTGTTGGCGATCGACTGGAACCTTCAGCCAACCGCACCACCGCGAGAGAAGTTTGTGTTGAGTGCAAACTGAGATTGCTTTTCTTCGAAAACGGAACTGTATATACATTCACTTTCGTATACTGGCCAGTTTGGTGCTCATGAGTTCACTCTTTGAATCATGTGGCCGCAAATCGCCGGAAAGCTGCGGTGAAAACCCGGGGAACGGCAAACTGCTGATCTTTATTGGCGAAAAGATTTCAGTTACGGAACTACCAATTATCCATGGTGTTTATGACCTTCATTTCCGCGCTCGGTATAAGATATTAGAAAAGGTTTGCGGCGACTACGACAAAGGAATTATCGAATTCTTTGGTTACGATCACTATGGTCGACCGGCGTTCGAAAAATATGATCCCGTTCTACTCTACGTTTCACTATACGAGGATAGTTTCTATCATGAGAAGTACCAATATTCCAGGCTTTATCGTACCAAAGACGGCCGCTGGGGAGAACCTTATTTTCCGTATACTAATTGGTCCGGAGAGGAACTGGTGCAACCACAAAAAATAGAATTTGAAAATGAGGTGTCGTTCAGTCTTGCAGGATACAAGAAACGTGAAATATTGCATTCGTTCCCAAAGCCATATTACGAGATCCGAGATGGTAGAGCGTTTCCATTATACGGTTACTATGTGCCGGATCTGGTTGAAATCGAGAAGCGAACAGTGCTGCGAGCCAGAGGGTTGTTCGGGCCTATACAGGATGAAGATGATTTTGGTCCCGAAGTCAAGCTGCTCGAGACTGAAGAAATCAAGATGACCCGAGCAGATGTCGCACAATTGAAAGGAACTTGGTGGGAATTGTATGGCGCGTTAAGTTCAAGAGATTCTCAGAAGATTCGTACACTATCTCTCGATACAGTTACGTGCTCGATTTGTGAAGGATTTGCATCACCACGATTTTATAATGACCCAGAACCGATTGACACGTTTATTACGTACGCGACGAACCTTCGGTCATCCTCACTTTGGGATTCTATGACTTCTGGAAAATTCAAGATCGGGGCTACCAGAATACTAAACTCAGAGCCTACATTGTTTAAGCTTAGGAGCAATCAAACATTTGATATGTATGAGTTGGAGTTCAACACCGAAGCCATCATGGACAGTGTTCAATATTCTTTCGACCACAAGTTTGAGTTTGTGAAGATCGATGGCAAGTTCGTATTTCATGGTGTGACGTCGCAGCAGATTAGCAGTCGCCAGTTAACTTCGCCGAAGCGACAAATTGGTCTTTAGCAACCACCCATTATTTGTTGTAGTGATTGGAACTAAATAACCTACTTCATCGATTGCACCGGAATTTTCAGCTTTCTAAGATCCGGAGCACTGGCGACAAGCTTTCCATCGATAAAGATTTTAAACCCTTTGCCCATATTGTATCTTGTGCCGGTTTCGTCGTAAAGAATTGAAACGATTTTGTCATGATACTTCACATTGTCAAGGCAAAAATATTTCCATGTTTTCTTAGGCAATAAAGGACTTACAATCAAATAGTCGGCTGCTTGTGGTTGAATGCCTATCAAATCACTGACGACAAGATCGCAAAACGATGAATGATTATAATCTCTGCCTCGTTCTACTCCGCCTTTCTCCATCGACCAGGTTCCGTTATTCCAATTCTTTAATCTCGTGCGTGAAATCCAATCGCCGGTAAAAGGATTTAAATTTTCATCTATCCACGGTAACACTCTTCCAGTTGAATCCACGATTCTTTGGCTCTTTGCATAGATATGCAACAACCTGTAAAAGTCATGCTGATTAACGTATTCCTGCTTGTAATTTCTGAGCAAGTTTGCCATTGCTTTTAACGTTATCGAAGTTGCATATGGCCACGACGGACCGTTCCATTGGCATTCATGTCCTGTATAGGCGATCCGAAAATCACGGTGGTTCTGTTCCGCCGTTGTCAGGCCATATGGTGCAAAAAAGTACCTCTTATCAACAACGAATGTCCAGGCTTTCGAAAATCTGTTGTCCGGCATATTGAAAAACCATGGCGTATACCCATGCAGCTCGCGAGCTGAGCATAAAGTTCCGCGAGTGATTTTTGGCAGAACCTTGAAAAATGATGCCGTGTCGTCCCAAAGCTGTTGTTGCACTCTCATTTTAAGTGTGCGCGCCTTTCTCTCATATTTTGTTGCGAGCGTATATTGTTTTGTAAGACGAGCAATTTTCGCAATGGCAAGGGCATCACCATACATGTAGGAGTTGATGGTAGCGCGATATCCAACCCCTTTACTGGCAGCGCCACAGATCGAAACTTCCATCCCGTCTCGGTCATCAACCTGCCAAAACAAACCGGTCGAATCAAGATGACTGATCTCCCATTGTTCGTAGTTCTCGATTAACGATGGAAGTAATTTCCTGGCAATAGCAAAGTCTTTCGAAACGAGACAAAAATTATAAATAGCATCAGCGCCCCAAAAGCTATACAGCCTCGGGTCGCCGCCTCCTTCGAACCAATATTTGGCGTAATCGTTTAAGAACTGCGCATCATGTATCCATCTTCCTTCGTAGAAATGAAAGGCTGCAGGGCAGCTGATTGCATTATACTTTCCCGCCCATGGGACGTTTGGAAGAAACTCGGTGATTACAAATCCGTCCGGTGTTGCCTTAATGTGCTTTCTGAATGTCCACCATCTAAAGTAGTACGACAACTCGATCTCTTTATCCGGGCAGTCCAGAAGAGGTATGTTCTGTGACAAAAATTCCCAACTCTTTTCGTTGGGTATATAATTTCTATAAAGCTCATTGTCGTTCGCATTAAACGAATCGACATAATGCCTGTACGACTCAGCCTTTAATACCAGCGGTTGGGCGAATACACTAGTGACATGCATGCTCATAGCCAATATCGAAATCGCCTTGATCAACTTCTGCGTAAGACGCTGCGAATTATGATCAACACTCATATCAAATTCATTCGATGCGGTGAATCAACTTCTGCAACTTGGCCACGATACCTCAGGCATTCCGCACTGCAACAACGATGCATCAATGCTGGCGTTTTAAAGTGGGAGAGAAGTCGCGGTCGGTCGTTACGGCGCCTTTAGTGAAAGATATAAATTCGGGAGCGCAGCACGAAGCGCTCTTTCATTCTCCTTATAATCCTCACGATGGTACAACCAGGTATTTGTTCGTTCGCTTGTAAATGTATAGGTGAATCTTCCGTCGTTACGAGTTGTGATCCTGCAACTTCTCAATTCATCTTTCAACACCCGGTCGTCTTTTCGAATGTCGCCAGCCTTTACGATTTCAAAAGATCCGTTTGCACGTTGTATGAGTTTGCGTCGTGAAAGATGCATCCATAATGCCGTTTCCCATACATGGTGCGGCTTTGGGAAAACCGTATCCGAAACAAGTGGTTCGTTAAATTCCATTGCGCGCAAAAAGTCAATCCGGTTCAGCTTACCAAGAGCAAACTCAAGATAGCGGCGAAGTTTACGATCCATATTGTTCACGAAGCTTAAATCGGGAAGCTGCCAGTAACTATTGTTCGTTCCCAGCGCAAAGGCTCCGTCTTCGGTGGCACAAGGGTACAATGCGACGGGCAATCCTGACTTCAACACACGGTTGAACGCGTGTACATCCAATGCCACGTTCCACTCGCCACCGGGAATTGCATTTGCTCCTTCGTCTTTGCCAAGTTTGAATTGAGGAGAAGCGGTACCGGCCGACAGATGGATCATGCGTATCTTCTTTCGCAGCAAATTTGGCTCCCGGTTAAAAGCAACAGCAAGTACACGGGCAGACCCGAATGATAAGACATCTACCGGTTCAGCAGACTTTCTGAGCGCCGATAAAAAAAGTTCGATCCCTTCATTCTGAAAAGCCGGCAGACTTGTCATCTGGTCTTGCTCCGATGTCATTGCGGTTAGCGGTCCAAGTGCGACAGGAACGTTTCGATTGAAGATGTAATTCAATTGCAACACCGGAACAAAGCCCGCTTCTCTCGGACCCCGCGGATCTTTCCACAGCGTAGGATGATCGGCGAGCGGCTTGCGGAAAGCATCGGTTATATCCAATACGATTGCCTTCAACTCCAGTTCCGGTAGTGCAAAACCCATGATGAGATCGAAGTTGTCGCCCGGATCCTGAAACGGATGGTATAGGTCGGTA
>JAESFU010000583.1_pt1 | contig 16226 bp, 15 predicted proteins | sample 9269461 | NCBI WGS metagenome assembly JAESFU01 (sample SAMN14502556, study PRJNA617107) | algae metagenome | isolation source: Stenomitos rutilans HA7619-LM2 and co-occurring heterotrophs from cave walls | place: USA: Waikapalae cave, Hawaii | collected 2009-07-28
AGACGCTGCGCGCCCTCCAGATGTTCGAACAGCATATGTTCAGCGGAGATCGCCGCCCTCACGCCGATAATGGCAGGCTCGACATTGTCTCTGCCGCAATGGTCAAGCGCGTCATTGGCGAGGTAACGCCGATAGTATCCTGAAGGTAACCGGCTCTCCAAATGGCGAGATTCGGTCGCGTGACGCTCCGTGAGAACGTCGCCGTGATGTAAAATTCATGGACGCAGCCGAAGGCTTCATGGCATTTTCAATGCGTTAGAAGCAGGAGCCAGTCCGGCATGGCGGTTCAAACGAACTTACTTCTAAGACGTTGCGTCGCGTGGTTTGTCATCGCCACGGCCCTCCACCTCGCCCCACCGTCTGCGGTTGCGCAGGATGCACCGCCACCCTCCGTCACGGTTGCCAAACCGATTGTGCGCGAGATCGTCGAGGATGACGAGTTCGTGGGCCGTTTCGAAGCCATTGAAGACGTGACCGTGCGTTCGCGTGTCGGCGGATACCTCGACTCGATCCACTTCCGCGATGGCGCATTCATCAAGAAGGGCGATCTCCTATTCACGATCGACCAGCGTCCATTCCAGACCGCGCTGGCCCAGGCGGAATCGCAGCTCGAAGTTGCCAAGACCAGTCTCGATTTCGCCGATGTCCAGTATAAACGCGCCGAGCGCTTGCAGTCGCAAGGTAATATTCCGGTGGCGACGCTTGACGACCGGAGGCGCGAGTATCTGGCGGCGCTGGCACTTCTCAATGGCGCTTCGGCCGCCGTCACGCGCGCGCGCCTCGATCTCGAATATACCGAAATTCGCGCACCGATCGCCGGCCGCGTCGGCCGCTATCTGGTATCGGCCGGCAATCTGGTGCAGGCCGACCAGACTATCCTCACCACGATCGTCTCGCTCGATCCGATCAATTTCTACTTCGACGTCGACGAGCGCCAGCTCCTTGCCTATGCGCGCGACGCACGCAAGCGCGGCCAGAGCCTGCAGGAAGGTGCGGGCGCGCTCGATGTGCGCGTGCACCTGTCGGACGGCATCGAATCGCCGTCATCGGGCAAGCTCGATTTCGCGGAAAACAGGGTGGACAGTGCCACGGGCACGATGCGCGTGCGCGCCAAGTTCCCCAATCCGGATTTCATCCTGCAGCCCGGATTGTTCGGCCGCATCCATGTGCCGGGCTCGCTGCCCTATAAGGGCATTCTCGTGCCCGACGAAGCCATCGCCGCTGATCAGGATCGTCGCATCGTCTATGTCGTCGATGCCGAAGGCACGGTCTCGGCCAAGCCGATCCGCCTCGGTCCACGGCTCTACGGCTATCGCGTGGTGCGCGAAGGCCTGACCGGCGATGAAACCATCGTCGTCAACGGTTTGATGCGGGTGCGGCCGGGCGCCAAGGTCACACCGCAACTTGTCACATTGCCGCCGGAGAACGTGGTCGGATTCACGGTCCAATGAAGTTCGCGCATTTCTTCGTCAACCGCCCGATCTTCGCCACCGTCCTTTCGCTCGTCATCCTGATCATCGGCGGCATTTCCTATACGCAGCTTCCGGTCGCGCAATATCCCGAGATCGTGCCGCCGACGATCGTCGTGCGCGCGCAATATCCCGGCGCCGACGCCGACACGATCGCCAAGACGGTCGCCACGCCCATCGAGCAGGAGGTCAACGGCGTCGAGGGCATGCTCTACATGTCGTCCTATTCGACCGGCGACGGCGCCATGGCGCTCACCATCACCTTCAGGCTCGGGACCGATCTCGACCTTGCGCAGGTGCTGGTGCAGAATCGCGTCGCCATTGCCGAGCCGCGCCTGCCGGAAGAAGTCCGCCGTTTGGGCGTGACCACGGCGAAAAGCTCGCCCGACCTGATGATGGTCGTGCACATGCTTTCGCCCGACGAGACCTATGACCAGCTCTATGTCTCGAATTATGCGCGCTCGCGGGTCCGCGACGTCTTGTTGCGCCTCGATGGCGTCGGCGATCTCATCATCTTCGGCGAGCGCGAATATTCACTCAGAATCTGGCTCGATCCCGACAAGCTCAATGCCTATGGCATGACCGCAGCCGATGTCGTGCAGTCGTTGCGCGACCAGAATGTGCAGGTCTCGGGCGGCGCCATCGGCGGTCCGCCGAATGATGGCGACAATGCCTTCCAGTATACGGTCACGACCCAGGGCCGGTTCGATGACGCGCGCCAGTTTCGCTATGTGATCGTCAAGTCGACGGATGACGGAAGGCTCGTCGAGTTGCAGGATGTGGCGCGGATCGAGCTCGGGGCCCGCGACTATGTGACCAACAGCTATCTGAACGGCAAGCCGGCGGTGGCGCTTGCCATCTTCCAGCGGCCGGGGACCAATGCGCTTGTCGCCGCGGATCAGATCATCTCGACGATGAAACGGCTCTCGGCGGATTTCCCGCCGGGGCTTGCCTATCAGATCGTCTACAATCCGACCGAATTCATCGCGGAATCGATCAACGAAGTCTACAAGACGATCTTCGAGGCGGTGATCCTCGTCGTCATCGTCATCCTCGTGTTCCTGCAATCGGCAAGAACGGCGATCGTGCCCATCGTCGCCATTCCGGTTTCGCTCATCGGCACCTTTGCGGTGCTCCTCGCCTTCGGCTTTTCGCTGAACATGCTGACGCTGTTCGGTCTTGTCCTTGCCATCGGCATCGTCGTCGACGACGCGATCGTCGTCGTCGAAAATATCGAGCGCAACATCGCGCTCGGATTCGATCCCAAGACAGCCGCGCGCCGCACGATGGACGAAGTCGGCGCGGCTGTCGTCGCCATCTCGCTGGTGCTTATCGCGGTCTTCGTTCCGACCGCGTTCATCCCGGGCATTTCGGGTCAATTCTATCTGCAGTTCGCCGTCACGATCTCGGTCGCGACGGCGATTTCGGCATTCAACTCATTGACGCTGTCGCCGGCATTGGCTGGTGTTCTCTTCAAGTCGCATTCGACGGCGCAACCGCGATTCGTGGTGACGCGGCTCACGAAGAAACTGGCGGACGGCTTCAACAGCGGCTTCGAGCGCCTGTCTTCCGGCTATGCCTCTGTCGTGCGCTTTCTCGTCGCGCGGACCTGGATGCTGGTCGGCATGCTCGTTGTTTTCGCAGGACTGCTCTATGCCACCTATGTCGCGCTCCAGAGCGTGCCGCGCGGCTTCATCCCGACGCTCGACCAGGGCTATGCCATCGTCGTCGTGCAATTGCCCGACGGCGCGTCGCTCGCCCGCACCGATGCGGTGATCAAGCGGGCGTCCCAAATCATCAAGGAAACGCCGGGCGTCACCGATGCGGTGGCGTTCGCCGGATTTTCGGGCGCGACCTTCACGAATGCCTCGAATGCCGGGGTCATCTTCGCGCGGTTCGACAGTTTCGAACATCGGCTCGAGCAGAATCTTCCCGCGCACACGATCATCGGCTCGCTGTTCGGTCGCCTGCAGGCGATCCAGGAGGCGTTCATCATCGCCATCCCGCCGCCGCCCATCCGCGGCATCGGCAATGCCGGGGGATTCAAGATCCAGTTCCAGGATCGCGACAGCGCCGATGTCCGGCGCGTCTTGGGCCTGGCGCGCGAATTGATGGTGACGGCCAATCAGACTCCCGGCCTTACCGGCGTCTTCACCACCTTCTCCGCCTCGAGCCCGCAATTGTTCCTGGAGATCGAACGCGACAAGGCGCGCATGCTGAATGTCGCGATACCCGACATCTTCGAGACCTTGTCGATCAATCTCGGCACGTCCTATGTGAACGACTTCAATGCCTATGGCCGCATCTATCAGGTTCGCGCCCAGGCCGATCAGGGCTATCGCGTCGAACCGAACGATATCCTGCGGCTGAAGGTACGCTCCGCGACCGGTGCGCTCGTTCCGATGGGGACGCTTGTCGATATCAAGGATGTCACGGGCCCGACCTTGGTCCAGCGCTACAACATGTATGTGTCGGTGCCGTTGCAGGGCAATGCCAGTCCCGGCGTATCGACGGGAACGGCGCTCGATCTCATGGAAGGTCTCGCGGCAAAATCATTGCCGCCGGGAACCTCATGGGAGTGGACGGAACTCGCCTTGCAGGAGCGGCAGACCGGCAATACCGCCCTCATCATCTTCGGGCTCTCGGTGCTTTTCGTCTTCCTCGCGCTCGCGGCCCAGTATGAAAGCTGGGTTCTGCCCTTTGCCATCGTCCTCATCGTGCCGCTCAGCATCCTGGCCGCACTGATCGGTGTCAGTCTTCGCGGCCTCGACAACAACATCCTCACCCAGATCGGCCTCATCGTGCTGATCGGACTCGCAGCCAAGAACGCCATTCTCATCGTCGAGTTTGCGCGCCAGGCCGAGGAGCGCGGACTGGCCACGGTCGAGGCCGTGGTCGAGGCCTGCCGTCTCCGCCTGCGACCCATCCTGATGACGGCCTTCGCCTTCATCCTCGGCGTGGTGCCGTTGATGCTCGCCACGGGTCCGGGCGCCGAGATGCGGCAGTCGCTCGGCACGGCGGTGTTTTCGGGAATGCTCGGTGTTACGTTCTTCGGCCTGTTCCTGACGCCGGTGTTCTTCGTCGCATTGCGGCGATTGGTGCCGTTCCAGGCGCCGAAGATCGAGGAGATCCCCGCGGATGCTTCGATGTAGCGGAGTGCCGATTGGGAATAAACCGGCCGTGGCGAGCGATGAACTGGTGGAGCAGAGGGGGATCGAACCCCTGACCTCGGCATTGCGAACGCCGCGCTCTCCCAACTGAGCTACTGCCCCTCTGCCGGGATGGCGGCTATGTAGATGTCGCCTCCTGTGCCTGTCAAGGCGAAGCCCGGCTTGCGCCGGAACGCCCCGGCCCTTACATCTGCGGCGCAACGTCAATGGAAGGGCGCCCGCTTAGATGGTTTCACTCCTGCAGCTCATCGATCTCATCCTGTCGATCTATATGTGGGTCATCATCGCGGTGGTGATCTTGAGCTGGCTTGTCGCCTTCAACATCATCAACCGGCACAGCGACATTGTCCGCCAGATTTCCATGGTGCTGTACCGGTTGACCGAGCCGGTCCTGGGTCCGATCAGGCGGATATTGCCGGCCATGGGCGGGCTCGATCTGTCGCCCTTGGTCGTTCTCATCGCCATCTGGTTCCTGCGCAGCCTGTTGTGGGAATACGGCCCGCGGATCTTAGGCCTTTGAGTCTGCTGCCCTGGCGGCTCGTGCCTGACGGGCTGCTCCTCTCCCTGCGGGTCACGCCCAAATCGTCGCGCGATGAAATACTGGGGATGCGCGAAGCCTCCGACGGCCAGGTGTCGCTTGCCGTCAAAGTCAGGGCGCAACCGGAACAGGGCAAGGCCAACAAGGCGGTTATCCAGCTTCTCGCAAGCACGATGAGCTTGCCCAAATCACGCCTGTCGGTCGCTGCCGGCGAGGCCCAACGCAACAAGACGATCCTCATCGCCGGGGACGCGGCCGAGCTTTCGGCGCAGCTTGCGGCAATCGTCGCAGACATGAAGGATTGAGGTCCCCGATGGCGAAGATCATCGACGGCAAGGCTTATGCCGAAGGCTTGCGGGCTCGTATCGGCAAGGCGGTGACGAAGCTCAAGGCCGAGAACGGCCTGACACCGGGCCTGGCGGTCGTGCTGGTCGGCGAGGATCCCGCAAGCAAGGTCTATGTCGCCAACAAGGCGAAGCAGACCGTCGAGGTCGGGATGAACTCATGGGAGTACAAACTCCCGGCGACGACATCGGAAGCCGAACTCCTCGCCCTCGTCGACAAGCTCAACAAGGATCCGGCAGTACACGGCATTCTCGTGCAACTGCCATTGCCCAAGCAGATCGAGTCGGCGAAAGTCCTCAACACCATCGATCCCGCCAAGGATGTCGATGGATTTCATGTCGTCAATGCGGGCCGGCTCTCGACCGGCCAGGAATCGCTCGTGCCCTGCACGCCGGTCGGCTCGGTGATGCTGGCCAAGGACGTGCTCGGCAAACTCGATGGGCTCGATGCCGTGGTGATCGGGCGCTCCAACATCGTCGGCAAACCGGTGGCGCAATTGCTCCTGGCCGAGAACTGCACGGTGACGATCGCACATTCACGCACCAAGGACCTGCCGGGTGTCGTGCGGCGCGCCGATCTCGTTATTGCCGCGGTGGGCCGTCCGGAAATGGTGAAGGGCGACTGGCTCAAGCCCGGCGCCTGCGTCATCGATGTCGGCATCAACCGCATCGAGCGCGATGGCAAGGGCAAGCTCGTCGGCGATTGCGACTTTGCCTCCTGCGAGAAAGTCGCAGGTTCGATCACGCCGGTGCCGGGCGGCGTGGGACCGATGACCATCGCATGCCTTCTCCACAATACGGTGCGCGCGGCCTGCGCGCAGAAGGGGATTCCTGTTCCTTCGATGTAAGAACCGTTCTTTCGTGATGAATGTTACATGAAAGTAATGTTCAAGTGGAGTACACGGCACGGTCCGTAGAACCCGCCTCCATCAGATGGCTCCCCGCCATCGCTCAAATGGAGGAAACCCCAATGTCGAAGTTCAATTTCATCGCCGCCGCACTTGTTACTTCCGTGATTGCTCTGCCGCTCACCGTCGGCAGTGCGCAAGCCTATCAGTGCAAGAACGGCTATTCGCAGGCCGAAGCTCACGGCAACACACGCTTCAAGGCGATGAAGAACGCGCGCAACATCTGGGCCAACCAGGTGAAGAATCAGTACTCGCTCGAATGGTCGGTGTGGAACATCGCGGCCAACAAGGATACCGATTGCAGCTTCACCGGCAACCAGCAGTACTGCATCATCAAGGCGAAGCCCTGCAAGTACGTCGTGCAGTAAGGCAGCGGCGATACTTTCCCTCCCCCACAAGTGGGGGAGGGAGGAGTTAGAGACTGTTACTTCGCCCGTTCGATCGCCGCGACGATCATCTCTTCCGCCTCATCGGAATCGCCCCAGCCCAAAAGTTTAACCCACTTGCCGGTCTCGAGATCCTTGTAATGGGTGAAGAAGTGCTCGATCTGCTGCGTGGTGATTTCCGGCAAATCCTTGTAGCTGTGCACATTCTCATAGCGCCGCGTCAGGCGCGGCACCGGCACCGCAATGATCTTCTCATCGCCGCCGGCTTCATCCTGCATCTTGAGAACGCTGACCGGGCGCACCGCCACCACAGCGCCCGGCACGATGCCGCGCTGGTTGGCGATCAGCACGTCGCACGGGTCGCCGTCGAGCGACAGCGTATGCGGAATGAAACCGTAATTGCCGGGATAGCGCATGGACGTATAGAGGAAGCGGTCGACGATCAACGTGCCGGCGGCCTTGTCGAGTTCGTACTTGATCGGCTCGCCGCCGACCGGGACTTCGACGATGACGTTAACTTCCTTGGGCGGATTGCGGCCGATCGAGATCGCATCGATGCGCATGGGGCTTTCCTCTGCAGTAAGAGCGTGGCAGGCTTGATGCCATGAGACGGGCGGCGGCGCTATTGGTCTTGTGGTGCGGGTTCACGCCGGCTTGGGCGGGCGAGCCGGCGAGCGTCTATACGCCATTCGATCTGAGTAAATGCACGCAGGTCGAAAAGCCGGACGAGTATGTCTTCGAAGGCTCGTGGATATGTGCCGGCTATGATGGCGTCGATATCTATCAGTCTGGGGCGGATGCGAGGAGCTATGCCGCCTTCGGCAAGAACGCCGCCAAGCACTGCGCGGCGAAAAAAACCTTCAATCCGTTCAACACCGCGCTCAGTCCGATCGAGTGGCGGGTCGCGGACGGCAAGCCCTTTGCCGCGATCGAGCGCTGGTCGATCGCCGATGACCAGGGCGGACAGGCGGGAACGTGGTTGGTCGTGACGGCCCTGCGCGGCGATGATTCATGCCCGGTGCATTATGTCGCCGGTTCCTATCCCGATGCCAACGGGCAGGCGCGCTGGGCGGCGGACAATCTCGCCCGCGACTTCGACTGCGAGACCGACGTTCCGACCGTCTCATCCAAGATCGGGCCGCCGCCGATCGCGATGGTGTCGTGCCGGGAGCTAAATTCGGACTAAGCCGTCATGCCAGCGAAAGCTGGCATCCCCTGAGAAGGTGCCGTTGCTGAAATGATTCAGGGGACCCCAGCTTTCGCTGGGGTGACGGGAGCCCTGCGAAGTATCAAGCCGCGCTTTCAGCTTCCTTGGCGCGGCTTAAGCGCTTCCTCTCATGCGGATCGAGGATTGCCTTCCGCAAGCGGATCGATTGCGGTGTCACTTCGACCAATTCGTCCTCGGCGATATAGGCGAGCGCCTTTTCCAATGACATGCGGATCGGCGGGATCAGCAATACCGCGTCGTCCTTCCCGGAGGCGCGAACGTTTGTGAGCTTCTTGCCCTTCAGAACATTTAGTTCCAGATCGTTTCCACGCGTGTGCTCGCCGACGATCATGCCGGCATAGACCTTGGTGCCGGGATCGATGAACATTGGCCCGCGATCCTGCAGGTTGAAGATCGCATAGGCGACAGCTTCGCCCTCGGCATTGGACAATAATGCGCCGGTATGGCGCGTCGGGATGTCGCCCAGATAGGGCGCATAGCCGTGGAACAACCGGTTGAACACGGCGGTGCCGCGCGTATCCGACAGCAGGTCCGACTGGTAGCCGATGAGGCCGCGGGTCGGCGCGTGGAAGACGAGGCGCTGGCGGCCGGTGCCCGAGGGCCTCATGTCGCGCAGTTCGGCGCGGCGTTCGGCAAGCTTCTGCACGACAACGCCGGTATAGGCTTCATCGACGTCGATGATGACTTCCTCGACAGGCTCGAGCTTCTGGCCGGTCGTCTCATCGGTGCGAAAGACGACGCGCGGGCGGCCGACGGTGAGTTCAAAGCCCTCGCGGCGCATGGTCTCGATCAGGATGCCCAATTGCAGTTCGCCACGGCCCGCCACTTCGAAGGCATCGGTCTCGGTTTCGGACGGCGTCACGCGCAAAGCGACATTGCCTTCCGCTTCGCGCAACAAGCGCTCGCGGATGACACGGCTCTGCACCTTGTCGCCCTCGCGACCGGCAAGCGGGCCGTCATTGATGCGGAAGGTCATGGTGAGCGTCGGCGGATCGATCGGCTGCGCGGCGATCGATTGCTCGACGGCGGGATCGCAGATCGTGTCGGCAACGGTCGCGGTCGGAAGACCGGCAATGGCGACGATGTCGCCGGCGACGCCTTCCTCGATCGGCTGGCGCTCGAGGCCGCGGAAGGCGAGGACCTTCGACACGCGGCCCTGTTCGACCAGCGTGCCGTCGCGGCCGAGCGCCTTCACATTCTGGTTCGGCTTGATCGAGCCCGAACGGATGCGGCCGGTCAGGACGCGGCCCAGATAGGGATTGGCCTCGACCGTCGTCACCAGCATGCGGAAGGGGCCTTCCTCGACGATGGGCGGCGCGAAATGCTTGACCACGAGATCGAACAGCGGCGCCATCGAATCCTGCGGGCCGTCCGGCGCATTGGCCATCCAGCCCTGCTTGGCAGAGCCGTAGAGGATCGGGAAGTCGAGCTGCTCATCGGTCGCATCGAGGGCGGCGAAAAGATCGAAGACCTCGTTGACGACTTCGACATGGCGCTCATCAGGCCGGTCGATCTTGTTGATGGCGACGATCGGCTTGAGCCCGATCTTGAGCGCCTTGCCGAGCACGAATTTGGTCTGCGGCATCGGGCCTTCGGCGGCATCGACCAGCAATACCGCGCCGTCCACCATGTTGAGGATGCGCTCGACCTCGCCGCCGAAATCGGCGTGGCCCGGCGTGTCGACGATGTTGATGCGGGTGTCGTGCCAAAGCAGCGACGTCACCTTGGCGAGGATGGTGATGCCGCGCTCGCGTTCGAGGTCGTTCGAATCCATGGCGCGCTCGGCGATCTTCTGGTTGTCGCGGAAGGCGCCGGATTGCGCGAGGAGCCGGTCGATCATGGTGGTCTTGCCGTGATCGACATGGGCAATGATGGCTATGTTGCGGAGTTCCATGAACCGGGGCCGCCTTAAGAATTAAGGGTTTCGGGAGTTGGGGCGGGGTTTAGCACGGATGCGGCCCGGCGCAACAGCCAGCCTGTCGCGGGGTCCTACCAGACCATGAGCCCCGTAAACCACAGCCACCAGGCCGCGACGGCGAGGCTCGCCAGCGTCATCGGAATGCCGGAGCGGGCGAAGTCCATAAAGCTCAACCGGGCACCCGACGCAGCGGCACGTTCGGCGACGATGATGTTGCAGAGCGAGCCGGTGAGCAGGAGATTGCCGGCAAAGGTCGAGAGCAAGGCGAGGCCGGCCAACGCGCCATGCGAGAGACCGGGCAGGAGCTTCAGGATCAGGATGACGGTCGGCACATTGCCGATGGTGTTCGAGGTCGCGAGCGTCAGGGGTGTCATGACGGCGAGCCGGTCGGGCAACAGGCCCTGCTGGGCGAGCCACTGCAGGCCGTCCTGCGCAAGGCCGGTCTTGGCGAAGGCAGCGGTGACTCCGAACAGGCACACGAAGAGCAGGAGCAGGTGCCAGTCTACGGCGCCGATCATGTCGCGCGACGACATGCGCTTGGAGAGCAGCAAGACTCCGGCAATGGCGAGCGCCCCCAATTCACGCGGCAACGGCGTCAAGAACAAAGCGATAAGCGCTGCAACCGCGACGAAGGCCTTGATGGTCTGGAAGCGATCGAGTTTGGGTGGCTCGCTCGCCGGATCGGCCGGCCGCAACGGCGCGGCGAGCGCCTTCTTCCAGGTCCAGGCCACCGCAAAGTATGTGAAGGCGAGTGCGGCCAAGGTCGGCGGCAGGGCGATCAGGAGATAGTCCCAGAAGGGCAGGCCACCCGCCTGGCCAATGAGGATATTCTGCGGATTGCCGATCAGTGTTGCGGCCGAGCCGGCATTGGCCGCGCCCGCGAGTGCCACAAGATAAGGCCGCGGATCGAGACCTTGCGCGATGAGGCCAACGCAGACGAGCGGCGTCAGTGCGAAGACCACGACATCGTTTGTGAGGATCGCCGAGAGCAAGCCGGTAACGGCGATCAAGACGGCGAGAAGGATGCGCGGGTTCTTCGCCGCATGGGTGATGCGATCGGCCACCCAATTGTAGAAGCCGGAGCTTTCGAACTGAGCCGAGAGAATCATCAGTGCAAAGAGGAGCGCGATGGTCGGCATGTCGACCGCGGCGCCCGCCTCATCGAGCGAAAGATCGCCGGAGGCTAGAAGCACTATGAGGCCGAGCAAGGCCACGCCGGTGCGGTCGATGGCAAGGCCCGGCACACGGCCCAAGGCCATGCCGAGATAGACGAGTATGAAGACGGTAACGGAAAGCGTTGTCAGCACGGAAAGCCTGTCTCGCCCGGGCAGGAGTCTGGAAAGAAGCGGGATTTAGCACGCCCGTTGCGTCGCGCAATCGATCGATTGGCGCGAGAAGCTTTTACTTCGACCGGCGCATCATCCAATATCGCCTGGTCAAGGGAGTGTTGCGATGGCAGGACGTCTGAAATTCTATGGCTGGGGGCTTGAGAACACTGGCTTCGACCAAGGCGAGAGAGATCGCCTCTTCTGGTTCATCAAGAACAAGCTCGACGTCGAACCGCGCGCCGTTGCGCCGCCGCAGGTCTCCGATATCGCCCTGACTCCGCCGCGCATTCAAGCGCCCGCCACGCTCGCCGCCATCTTCGCGAACGATCCCTATGAGCGGCTCCTTCACACCTATGGCAAATCCTATCCGGAAACCGTGCGGGCCTTCGCGCGGGAGTTCCGCAACGCGCCCGACCTCGTCGTCTATCCTCGCAATGCCGCGGATATCGCGGCACTGCTCGACTGGGCGAGCGGTGCCAATGTCGCGGTCATCCCCTTCGGTTGCGGATCGTCCGTCGTCGGCGGTATCGAGCCGGAAGTCGGCGGAAACTTTGCCGGAACGGTGAGCCTCGACCTGCGGTCGCTCAACCGCGTTCTCGAGGTCGATGCGACGAGCCGCGCGGCGCGGATCGAAGCCGGCATCCTCGGGCCGCAACTCGAAGCGGCGCTCAAGCCGCATGGCCTGTCGATCCGCCATTATCCGCAGAGCTTTGAATTCTCGACGCTCGGCGGCTGGATCGCGACGCGCTCGGGTGGGCACTTCGCAACGCTCTACACGCATATCGATGATTTCGTCGAAAGCATCTCCATGGTGACGCCGGCGGGCGTGATCGAATCGCGGCGCCTGCCCGGCTCAGGTGCCGGTCCGAGCCCCGATCGCATGATGATCGGATCGGAAGGAGCGCTCGGCGTCATCACCGAGGCATGGATGCGCCTGCAGGCGAGGCCATCATTCCGCGGCGGTGCGGTGTTCGGGTTTCCGGATCTTTTCGCTGCGGCGAAGGCAGTGCGCGCGGTGGCGCAAGCCGGCCTCTATCCTTCCAATCTGCGCGTGATCGACAATCAGGAGGCCGGTACCTACGGCGTCAATGATTACGGCGAGACGCTCCTGATGCTCGCCTTTGAATCGGCGGATCATCCTGTCGATGTGTGGATGGCGCGGGCGATGGAACTGGTCCAGGACCATGGCGGCCGCAAGCATAGGGATGAGAGTGCAGCGCTTGCCTGGCGCACCGCCTTTATCCGCATGCCCTATGGGCGCGAATTGACCGTGCCGCTCTCGGTCATCAATGACACGTTCGAAACGGCGATCACCTGGGACCGGTTCGAAGCGTTTCATGCCTCCGTTTCGAAGGCGACGGCGGAGGCAATCAAGGAAGCGACGGGTCAGGACGGCACGGTCTCGACACGCTTCACGCATGTCTATCCCGATGGACCGGCACCCTATTATACTTTCAATGCCAAGGGCACGCCGGGCCGCGTGCTCGAGCAATGGCGCCACATCAAGACACGGGCGTCCGATGCGCTGATCGCAGCGGGCGGAACGATCACGCATCATCATGCGGTCGGGCGCGATCACATGCCGTGGTACCGCAAGCAGCGACCGGCCTTGTTCGGCCAGGCGCTCGCAGCGGCGAAGGCGACACTCGATCCGCGCGGCATCCTCAATCCCGGTGTGCTGGTGCCTTAAGCCTTCATGGCGGGGTCAAACCCACCCAACACAAACCGTCATGCCAGCGAAAGCTGGCATCCCCTGAATCGCTTCCGTCGTTTAAATGCGTCAGGGGACCCCAGCTTTCGCTGGGGTGACGATTTATTGGTGTTGAGGCATTTACCTACCTGTCCCCTCCGAAGGGGAGACAGGAAAGGACGTAGGCTGATTACTTCTCCGTCGCGCGCTTGCGAGCCGCGAGGGTGCGTAGGCGGAGTGCGTTCAAGCGGATGAAGCCTGCCGCGTCCTTCTGGTCATAGGCGCCGCGATCGTCCTCGAAGGTGACGAGTTCGTTGGAATAGAGCGATTTCTTCGACTTGCGGCCGGTGACGATGACATTGCCCTTGTAGAGCTTGAGCCTGACGGTGCCTTCGACATGTTCCTGCGACTTGTCGATCATCGCCTGCAGCATTTCGCGCTCAGGGCTGAACCAAAAGCCGTAATAGATGAGTTCCGCATAGCGCGGCACGAACGAATCTTTCAGATGCGCGGCTTCGCGATCGAGCGTGATCGATTCCATCGCGCGATGCGCGACATTGAGGATCGTGCCGCCCGGCGTTTCATAGACGCCGCGCGATTTCATGCCGACGAAACGGTTCTCGACGAGATCGAGCCGGCCGATGCCGTTGTCATGGCCCAGTTGATTGAGCGCGGTCAAAAGCGTCGCCGGCGACATCTTCTTGCCGTCGATGGCGATCGGATCGCCCTTCTTGAATTCGATCTCGATCTCGGTCGCCTTGTCGGGCGCGTCCTCCGGCGCGATGGTGCGCTGATAGACGTAGGGCGGCGGCTCGGTCCACGGATCTTCGAGGACTTTGCCTTCCGATGAGGAGTGCAGGAGATTGGCGTCGACCGAGAAGGGCGCTTCGCCGCGCTTGTCTTTCGCCACCTGGATCTGGTGTTTCTCGGCGAAGTCGATCAATTCGGTGCGCGACTTGAATTTCCATTCGCGCCAGGGCGCGATGATCTTGATGTCGGGATTAAGCGCATAAGCGGTGAGTTCGAAACGCACCTGGTCGTTGCCTTTGCCGGTCGCGCCATGGGCGATGGCATCGGCGCCGGTCTCGGCCGCGATCTCGATCAGGCGCTTGGCGATCAAGGGCCGCGCGATCGAGGTGCCGAGCAGATAGACGCCCTCATAGACCGCATTGGCGCGAAACATCGGGAAGACGAAGTCGCGGATGAATTCCTCGCGCACATCCTCGATATAGATCTGCTTGATGCCAGCCTGCTCGGCCTTCTTGCGCGCCGGCTCCAACTCGCCGCCCTGGCCCAGATCGGCGGTGAAGGTCACGACCTCGGCGCCATATTCGGTCTGAAGCCATTTGAGGATGATCGAAGTGTCGAGCCCGCCGGAATAGGCGAGGACGACTTTCTTGACGGCGCTAGGTTTGGACATGGATTGAAGACTTCCCTTCGCGTTCTTTTCGTCATCCCGGCGAAAGCCGGGACCCAACCATCCACGTGACGGGTTTGAGGCCTTTCGTGCGTTGGGCATGGGTCCCGGCTTTCGCCGGGATGACGTGGTAGAATATGGCGCCGCGAGGTATCACGCCGTTTCGCCGTTCCGCAAGGGTTGCGCCCCACATGCCCCATCTCGATTTCTGGTATGAATTCGCCTCGACCTATTCCTATCCGGCGGCGATGCGGATCGAGGCGGTGGCGAAGAAGGCCGGCGTCACGGTCGCCTGGCGGCCGTTCCTCCTCGGACCGATCCTGAAGGCGCAAGGGCTCGACAACTCGCCTTTCGAGGTCTTCCCGCTCAAGGGCGCCTATATGTGGCGCGATGTCGAGCGGGTCTGCGCAGGGCAGGGGCTCGCCTTCCGGCGTCCCGACCCGTTCCCGCAATCGGGACTGCTGGCGGCGCGCGTGGCGCTCACCGCGGCGGTGGCGCGGGTCAGACCGGCCTTCAGCCGGCGGGTTTACCAGGCGCAGTTCGCGGAAGGCCGGCCGATCGCAGAGGAAGCGACGATTGCGACTATCCTGTCGGCATTGAAGCTCGATGCGGAGGCCGTCCTGCATGAGTCCCGCAATCCGATGGTCAAGGAGCGGCTTCGGGCCGAGACGGCGGAAGCGATGCGGTTGCATCTCTTTGGCGCGCCCAGTTTCGTGACCCATGGCGGAGAATTATTCTGGGGCAATGACCGGTTGGATGCAGCACTCGCCTGGGCCGTTCAGGAAACTCAAACGGAAGGCGCAAGCCCTACCGGCCCTACGCCCTAGGATTGAAATCCATTTGCTGGGCTTTAGAAGGCCGTGGGCACGTTTTGTTCTGTTCCGGCTACCCCCCTAGCCGCATGCCCCGAAAAGCCTCCCAGGGGCCTCCTACGGCCCGGCAAACGCCCTTCTAGTGGACGATGTTCACTGTACGTACTGGAGAGCTCCGGAAGCCGGCGTTGCGCCCGGCGATTGCCCAATAAACGATCCCGCCCACCACGGCGCCGCAAAATGCGGCAGCCGTAATCAGCATGCGGTCGGTGCCCATCATGGCAAACCAGGTCGGATCGAGGATCAGTCCGGCGCTGACCGCCAGTCCAATGGCGATAAGGATATGGACATAGACATTGCGGATGGCGAAGGCCTCGGTGAGGAGATTGGCGATCGCCGCCGGGATGAAGGTCATCACCACGGTAATCCACATCACGACGAAAAACAGGACCGGGGCCGCGACCATCGCGATGGGACCAAGCCCCAGCCAGTCCCACAAGGCGCTGTCGGGCACGAAGGCGCTGATGATGGCGAGCACGCAGGGAAAGGCGGCCGAGCCCGTGGCGATGCCGGCGAAATAGCCGAGCACTACGAAGGCAATGCGCGAGGCGATCGTTGCAAGCATCAGGCGCCGGCGACCGCCGCATCGAGTGCGAGCCTCTCGCGGGCGCGCAGTTTCTGGCTTTCGGATTTGAGCTGGCCGCAGGCCGCCATGATGTCGCGGCCGCGCGGCGTCCTGACCGGGCTTGCATAGCCGGCGCGGTTCAAGACTTCGGCGAAGCGCTCGATCGTGTCCCAGTCGGAACATTCATACTTGGTGCCGGGCCAGGGATTGAACGGAATGAGATTGACCTTGGCCGGAATGCCTTCGAGAAGCTTTACCAGGCGCTTGGCATCGGTCAAAGTATCATTGACGCCCTTGAGCATCACATATTCAAACGTGATGCGGCGCGCATTCGACAGGCCCGGATAGGCGCGGCAGGCATCGAGCAATGCGGAGATCGGATACTTCTTGTTG
>JAESFU010000584.1_pt1 | contig 16206 bp, 13 predicted proteins | sample 9269461 | NCBI WGS metagenome assembly JAESFU01 (sample SAMN14502556, study PRJNA617107) | algae metagenome | isolation source: Stenomitos rutilans HA7619-LM2 and co-occurring heterotrophs from cave walls | place: USA: Waikapalae cave, Hawaii | collected 2009-07-28
CTTATTCGACAACCATTCAAATACGTCTAAACTTGTTCGGATTGCTTTGACCGGGTGGGTCTTGGCGAGGGCTTGGCGGGTCTTGCGCGCGTGCTTTCACGTTCCATGATCTTGAACCCGGTATCGATCCGCTTGCGCTGCGGCCGCTTGCCGGAGCCGCGGATGATTTCCAGCACGATCTCGGCGGTCTTGCGGCCCATCTCGTAGCGTGGAGTTAATACCGAGCTCAGCGAGGGAAACGCGCAGGCCGCGTATTCGAGATCGTTGAAGCCGATGAGCGAAATGCGCTCCGGCACCGAAATGCCGAGCCGGTGGCATTCGAAGAGCGCGCCGAGCGCAAGGTCGTCGTTGCAGCAGAACACCGCTTCGATGTCGGGTCGCCTTTCGACAAGGCCCCGCATCAATTCGCCGCCGAGCGCCACGCTCGACGGACTGGGGCTGCGCCCGGCGAGGCCTGTCATATCGAGCCCCGCCTCACGCATCGCACGTTGATAGCCGGCAATGCGATTGTGCAGGCGCGGGTCGCGCGGCGCCCCGATGATGCCGACCTTGCGATGACCGAGTTCGATCAGGTAGCGCGTCGCGGCATGACCTGCCTCTTCATGCGAGAGCCCGATATTGATATCGATCGGCGACTTGGCAAGTTCCATGGTCTGGAAGACCGGGATGCCGCTGCGCTTCAGCAACTGCCTGGCGCGCGGCGTCTGATCGACGCTTGATACGATCATTGCCTCCGGATGCTGCCCGAGCAACGTGGCGATCGCGGTCTCCTCCTCCTCGGGCACATAGCGGCTATCGAGGACCATGACTTGAAAGCCTTGCGGCAGCAGCAAATCGTGCAGTGCACGGAGGAAATCGGCGAACACGCCGTTGGTCAGTGAGGATACGACGACACCGATGAGCTGCGTGCGAGAGGAAGCCAGCATGCTGGCAGCGCGGTTGGGCACATAAGCAAGCTCGTGGATAGCCTTCTCGATGCGCTTGCGCAGTTTCGGCGTCACCATCTCGGGATGGCGGATCGCGCGCGACACCGTCACCGCGCTTACTCCCGCGCGTGCCGCGACATCCGACAGCCTGCTCCGTGTACGATGTCCGTGCCGTTTGCTCATGGCTTTTCGAAGTTAATTGACAGCGCTTTCATTCACCTATACCGATATTGTCGTCCGGAACCAAGAAATCTTGCGTATCGCAACTGCGAAGAAGCGCAAGCGGACAATACGAAGCCAATCTTTGGCTTTCATGGGAGGAATACATGAACTCTAAGTCTCTTGCATGCCGGCTTGCGTCCTTCGCCAGCGCACTTGCGGTAACGTGCGTCCTCGCGAGCGCCGCTCATGCCGGACCCGAAGTCGTCGCCGGCCCGTCCGCCGATCCTGAATGCTATGTGCCATGGGCGGCCGACACGACGTTCTTCAAGTTCCCGAAAAAGGAAGGCCCCTACCGCATCGCGCTTGCCAATGGCTTCATCGCCAACACCTGGCGCATCCAGATGATCAAGACCGCCAAGGCCTATGCTGAACAGCCCGATGTCAAGGCGAAGCTGAAGGAATTCAAGGTCATCTCGACGGGTGAAGACGTCGCCGCACAGATCGCGGCTGTCAACAACTTCATCGATTCAGGCTATGACGCGATCGTCGTCAACGCCCAGAACCCCGATGCCTTCAAGCCGGTCATCAAACGCGCCAATGATGCCGGCGTCGTGCTGGTTGCCTTCGACAACATTCTCGACACCAAGGATGCGATAAACGTCAACGTCGACCAGAAGGGCCTCGGTGTGTTGTGGGCCAACTGGCTCGCAGCCAAGATCCCCAATGGCGGCAAGATCCTCGAAGTTCGCGGCGTCGCCGGCACTTCCGTCGATACCGATCGCCATGACGGCATCCATGAGACGCTCAAAGCGACCGGCAAGCCTTGGGAAATCGTCGAAGTCGTTGGCAAGTGGGACGATCCGACTGCCCAGAAGGTCACCGCGGATGCGCTCGCCGTCCACAAGAAGTTCGACGGCATCACCGCGCAAGGCGGCGATACCGGCGTGGTGCAGGCGCTGATCGACGCCAAGCACCCTTTCGTGCCCTTCGGCGGCGAGACCGAGAATGGCTTCCGCACATTCTGCGGCAAGCATTCAGGCGAAGGCCTCGTCTGCTCGTCGGCCGGCACCGGCCCGGCTCAGGTCGCGGTCGCCATCAAGACGGCGATCGACGCCTTGGAGGGCAATGTGGTTCCGCAATCGGTCAAGCTGCCGCTCGCGATCGTTGAAGATCCGAACTTCAAGGACGGCGAGAACTACTATTCGGACCAGTCTCCCAATTTCTTCGTCGGGAACGCCTTCCCGACCTGCGGTATCAATTTCACCGCGCAAGAAATCATGGGACAATCGGAAGCCAACCAGTAATATCGGTTGCAGAGCATGGCGCCGCGGGATCAACCCGCGGCGCTGTCTTCGGGGGGTGGGATGGAGCCGGTTACGCCTGCGCTGTTCCGTGCGGATGGCGTTTCAAAGCGCTACGGCGGCGTAAGGGCGCTTGAAAAGGCCGAGCTTGAGGTTCACGGTGGCCGCATCCACGCGATCCTGGGAGAAAATGGCGCCGGCAAGTCGACCCTGATCAAGGTCATGGCGGGCGTGGTCCAGCCCGACGAAGGCCGTATGCTGTTGGAAGACCAGGAGGTCCACTTCAGCAGCCCCGCTGCGGCCAACAGATCCGGCATCGTCTGCATCTTTCAGGAACTGTCGCTGATCCCTGACCTCTCCGTCGCCGATAACATCATCATCAGCGATCCGCCGCAGCGCTTCGGCATGATCGACCGCAAGGCGCAGCGCCGCCTGGCGGAAGCCGCATTGGCGCGCGCCGGTGCCGAAGACATTCACCCGATGGCGCCGGTCAAGGACCTGCCCTTGTCGCGCCGGCAAATGGTCGAGATCGCCAAGGCGCTGGCCCGCAACCCGCGAATCCTCATTCTCGATGAAGCGACCTCCGCCTTGACCGCGGCCGATGTGTCCAAGGTTTTCGCGGTTCTGAAACGCCTGCGTACGGAAGGTCTGGCGCTTCTCTACATCTCGCACCGCATGCATGAGATCGCCCAGCTTGCCGATGAATGCACGGTGTTCCGCAATGGCCGCAATGTCGCGACCTTCAAGGCCGGTACCAAGACCGACAATGAAGTTGTCGAGATGATGATCGGCCGCGAATACAGCCACATCTTCCCGCCGCGCCCTGCTCCGCCCGACGGCACGGTCAAACCCATGATCGAGGTCAAGAACCTTTCCTGGACCGACCGGCTGAAGGATATTTCGCTAACCGTCAGGCCCGGCGAGGTCGTCGGGTTGGGCGGCCTCGATGGCCAGGGCCAGCGCGAACTCCTCCTCGCTCTCTTTGGCGTTCTGCGCGGCGTAACGGGCGAAATCCAGATCGACGGCCATAAGACCCGTATCGCCAGCCCCCGCGACGCCAAGTCGAAGAAGATCGGCATGGCGTTGATCCCGGAGGATCGCAAGACCGAGGGCCTCATGCTGCCGATGTCGGTGCGCGACAATCTCTCCTTCGCAGCGGTGGACCGCCTTTCGCATTTTGGGGTTGTCGATCGCGCCGCCGAGCGCAAGGCGATCGAAGACATGATCCAGCTCCTCGCCATTCGCACCGCCGGAACCGACATTCCGGTTGGCGCCCTCTCAGGCGGCAATCAGCAGAAGGTCGTCATCGCGAAGTGGCTAATGGTGAATCCGCGCATCATACTTCTCAATGATCCAACGCGTGGCATCGATGTCGGGACCAAGCAGGAGCTCTACCAACTTCTGCGCAAGCTTGCCGCCTCGGGCGCCGCGATCCTCTACTATTCGACCGACTATGATGAATTGATCGGCTGCTGCGATCGCGTGCTCGTCCTCTATGACGGCGGCGTTCGCAAGGAATTGGTAGGAGCCGAAATCACCGAACGCGCATTGATCAGCAGCGCACTCAACATCAATCCGGCCGCCGAGGCGGCTTCCGCAAAACCATCGGTGAGTGCATGAAGGACTGGCGCTACCATCTCGCCGAACATCGCGGCACGCTCATAGCGGCGGCCGTCTTCGTTTTAATGTTCATCATCTATGCCAGCAATCATCCAGCGGGTTTCAGCTCCAATGTCGTGACTACGGCGTCGAACAAGAGCGTGCTGCTTGCCCTCGTCGCCATGGCGCAGACCATGGTGGTCTTGACCGCCGGCATTGACCTGTCGGTCGGCATGATCGTCGTGCTCACCAATTGCGTGGCATCCTATATCGTGGTGGGCGGCGGCCTCACGACCACATTCGGCATTCTCGGCGTGCTGCTGACGGGCGTTGCCTGCGGAGCTGTCAATGGCCTCATCGTGATCTACGGTCGTCTCCAGCCGATCGTCACCACGATTGCGACAGGCGCGATCTTCTTCGGTATTGCCTTGGCCTTGCGCCCGATCCCTGAAGGCGGCGAGATCAACGAAGACTTGGCTGATGCCATCACCGGCAAATTGCCGGGCGGCATCCCCGCAAGCCTGGTTTGCCTGATCCTGATCGTATTGATTGTCTGGGTACCGTTTCGAAGATCGGTCTACGGTCGGGCCGCCTATGCGGTCGGATCGTCTGAGGTCGCGGCCTATATGTCGGGCGTTCCGATCAAGCAGGGTAAGTTCGCCGCCTACGTTCTATCCGGCCTTCTCGCCTCGCTCGGCGGATTGTTCCTGACATTCTTCACCTATTCGGGAGAGGCATCGCTCGCCAATGGCGGCAATTACACGCTCTATTCGATCGCAGCGGTCGTGCTCGGCGGCGTCTCGCTTTTCGGCGGATCGGGAAGCGCGGTCGGCGCGATCTTCGGCGCCTTCATGTTTTCGACGATAAGCGACCTGCTGTTTGTCTTCGACGTCGAACCGCTTTGGCAACCCTTGTTCAGAGGCATCGTGCTGGTCGCGGCCGTTAGCCTTGGCGCCCTCAGGCTGTTCCAGATTCGCAACCGTCTCGACCTTTTTGGATAAGCCATGGCCGCGCGCGTTCAAAACTATCTCCAGCGCATAGACCCGGCCGTTGCCACGGCATTCGGCTGCATCTTCCTATTGCTCTTTCTGGGAAGCTTGGTGCAGTCAAACTTCCTTTCGCCGGAATACCTCCTTCAGCAATTGAAGGTCGCATCTTTCCTGGGCGTGATCGCGACTGGCATGTTCATCGTCATCCTGCTCGGCCAGATTGATCTTTCCGTGCCATGGGTCGTTGCGGCCGGAGGCATGATGGCGGCGGCTCTCACCGCTTATGGTCCCGTCGGCGCTGCGCTTGCCATTCCTTTCGGCATTCTTTGCGGCGTTGTCTTCGGGCTGATGAACGGTTTCGGCGTCGCCTACATGCGCATCCCCTCGATGATCGTGACGCTCGCCGTCAATGCCGTCGCTCAAGGCCTGATGGTCGTCCACACCGGCGGCTTCTCGCCGCAGGATGCCGCCTCGGAATCCATGCGTTTCATTGCGACAGGCGATCCCCTCTTCGGCATTCCCAATGCGCTGATCGTCTGGGCGATCATTGGTGCCATGGCGGTTTTCCTCCTGAACCGCACGAGCTTCGGCCGCGCCGTCTATGCCATCGGCAATCGCGAACGCGCCGTCTATCTCTCCGGCGTTAACAGCCGCCGCGTCGTTCTGATCGCCTTTGCGATTTCAGGCGGGCTTGCAGCCTTCGGCGGCGTCCTGCTTGCCGGCTATGCGTCGAAAGCCGCGCAAGCTATGGGCGATGCCTATCTGCTTCCGTCGATCGCCGCCGTCGTATTGGGTGGCACTTCGATCCTCGGCGGCCGCGGGACCTATCTAGGTACTGTCGCCGGCGTCATCCTGATCACCCTGCTCCAGTCGATCCTGTCGGTTCTCCAGATGCAGGAATGGGGGCGTCAGGTGATCTACGGCGTGGTGATCGTCGTCATGCTGCTGATCTACGGCCGTCAGCGACCGCAAAGCTAAGGACTACGCCCGCGCAAGCTGCGGATCCTCCACGAAGCGCCGATAGGTCCGGCGGCCGCTCGCCTTCGCAAAATAGAGCGCCTGGTCGGCGTGGCGAAGCAGGCTATCGAGATCGGAATTATCGTGCGGATAGGTGGTGTAGCCGATCGACGTTCCCGGAAGGAGCGTAACGTCGCCGAGGCTTAGCGGCAGGCTGATCGCCTTGAGGATTCGTTCGGCCAAATGCGTGGGGTCGGACCGTACCGATGCGCCGGAAACCAGGATCGCAAATTCATCGCCGCCAAGACGCGCCACCAGATCGCCTTGCCTGATTGCGCCCTCGAGACGTCGCGCCACTTCCACGAGCAGCTTGTCGCCTGCCTCATGTCCGAAATTGTCATTCACGTCCTTGAAGCGATCGAGATCGAGGAGCATGACGGTCAGTTCACTGCCCTCGTCACGAACCTCATCAAGCCGTCGCGCGAATTCGCGGTGAAACTTTGCGCGGTTCGGCAGTCCGGTAAGTGAGTCGTGGAACGCCTGATAGCTTAGCGAAGTCTGGAGGCGCTGTTGCTCCGTCGCGTCGGTTACGATCCTGAGGCTGCAGTTGTTCTCGAGAACCGTGGTTCGCATCGAATAGGTCTTGCCGTCTTGGAGAGCGATGAGCGTGTCGCCCTCTTCGCGCAAACTCCGAAGTTTTCTTAGAACATAGTCATCGACGCTCTCATTGCCTGGGAACTGCTCTTCGCCAAGTGCGATCGCCGCCTTGATGATGTCGGCAAACCGCGCGCCGGGCTGGCGCAAGTGCGCCGTACGTGGAAAGAGTTCGCGATAGCGCGCGTTGCAGAAGACCAGCACGCCCTTGGAATCGTAGATGGCCAGGCCATCCTGCATATTGTCCAGCGCCAGGTCGAGATAAGCCTGTGTCTCTTCGAGCTTCGCCTGAGTACGCCGTTGCTCCGTGATGTCACGATTCCAGGTGACGAGCGCGAAAATTTTGCCGGATGAATCTCTCGCTGGAGCCTTGAGCGTGGAGACGTATCGACAGATTCCATGCGGGAGCACGAGCTTCTGTTCGAGAATTCGATTTTCGCCGCCGCTTAGAACCGCTCGTTCGTCCTCTCGAAACCCCTCCGCGACTTCTTTCGGATAGAAATCGAAATCCGTTTTCCCGATCAGATCCTGGGCCGTTCCAGTCTCCATCAACCGGGATGTCGCGGGATTGGCGGCGAGGAATCGCCCATTGAGGTCTTTGATGTTCAGGCAGTCGGGAAGCGCATTGACCATCGACTTGTAGTAGCCGTTGATGGTCATCAATTCGCGTCGCCGGGCTTCCAGCACCAGTACGGCGCCCAGAAGTAGCGTAGCGCTGAACGAATAGAACATTGGAATTCGCAGATCGACCGTAGATGCGATATGCGGGAACGCAAGACTCGTCACGCCACTGCTTGATCCCACCACCGCAAATGCAAGCAAGACCACTTGAGGCAGGGTCGCCGGACGGCCGCGGCGCAGCAGAAAGCTGGCGATGCCAAGTGCCATCGCGAGCACGATGAAGGTGGATGCAGGAAATACGTTTCCGCCGAGATAGATCCGGTAAGCCAGGGCAACTGCCCCGGTCAGCAGCGCTGCGGGCACGCCGCCAAAGAACCCGGATACGACGATGATCGCAGTACGCAAGTCCGAGTAGCGACCCGGCGCCGACTCATAGGCCATTGCCATGGTGCCGAATGTTCCAGCCGCCATCAGCAGTCCGAAAAGCGTCCTTTGGACGCCAGGGCTAAATCGGGCGACCCACTCGCTTGCCGAGGTCCAACCCACAAGCAACGCCAGGATCACCGCAAGATTGGCGGAGAGAGATTCCCACATGACCCGGCACAAAAGCTCCCTTTATCAGGAGCAAATTTGCAACCGGGAGTTTTGAATTCGCTTCTGAAATCCGAGAAATTTTTACGGATTTACCCTGTCGGCGACGACGAGGTTTATGAAGTATTGCCCGACCCGCTAAATCTTACCGCGGTTCCAGCCGCGCCCGGCATCTCCAAATGGCTCGAAACCATTCGCCGTTACCGCAACGGTATCCTCCAGCTTGACGAAACCGCGCTTGGGATGCGGCATCGTCGTCTCGATCGACAGCACCATTCCCGCCTGCAGCGGCCTATCCGCGTCATCCCCCGGATAGGGCACAGGGCCAGTGCTGGTGAGGCGCGGCGCCTCATGCGAGATGAGCCCCATGCCATGCGCGCAAAAATGCATATGCGCGCGATTGGGCGATGTCGACAGCACCTTCTCGGCGGCAGCATAGATATCGCTTCCCGTCGCTCCCGCCTTCACGGGTTTGCGCGCCGCCTGCTGCACCGCGTCCACTTCGGCGAGCAAATCCTGCAATTCGACATCTGGATCGCCCAGGATCGCCATGCGGCAAAGATCGCCGATATAACCGTGATAGTTGCCACCTGAATCGAGGGAGAGGATTTCGCCCTTGTGCCACTTCTCATCCGACGGGGCACGGTTGTTGCTCGTGCCGGTAGTGATGAGGCAGTACTCGAACGTAAGACCGCGCGCGACTTCCTCGCGTCGCAATGCAGCAACCAGCTCATGCTTCGTCGATCCCGGACCATGGCTGGACATGACGGCGAGCATGGAATCGACCACGCCTTCGGAAGCCTTCTTCAGCATGTCGAGTTCATGCGGCGTCTTGACCGCGCGCAGCCGCTCGAGCGGTATCAGGCAGTCGGCAATCGCCGTATTGGCAAGGCCTGATTGCAGGAGATTGTAGGCATCCGCCGGAAGGAACGCGGTCTCGATGCCGATCTTGCGCGGCGTCTTGCCGAGCTTGCCGACATAGTCGAGCGCGGCTCGCATCGCGTCGAGCGAACCCCAGGTCTTGGTAATGACATTCGGCACCCAGAACCGGCCATGGGCGCGCTCGTAGGATTCCATCGAATTGGCGATATAGGCGGCGTCTTCGGGATGGCCTTTCGGGTAGATGAACACCGGCAGGTAACGGCTGAGGCCGATCGCGTCCATGGCGTCGAAAAAGAAGAACCGGTAGCCGCCGAGGAGATACTGGATGTTGTGTTTCGAGGTGACGATGAGCACGTCGAGGCCGGCCGCATCCATGATCGCGTCGAGCTTTTCGCTGTCGAACGGAATTTTGCCGGTATCGAAGCTGTCTTCGCTCTTGGTTGCTGCAGTCGCACTGGTCATGGAATGGTCCTCGGTTGCTGGCGCAGCTTCGGTCTCCGGGACTTGACCGTCAAGCGCGCCGTCAAAGTTTCACCACATGGACCGGGCAACGCCCCGATGCTAGAGGGACCTTCAGAATCATAGCTCGTACGGAGAAACCAATGCGCCGCATTGCCTGCATTCTTGCTGCCGCAGCCTTTCTGGGAAGCTTCGCCGGCACGGCGCTCGCAACCTGCACGCCCCCCGGCCCCGCCGGCTTTCCCAAATGGCTGAACGGCCTGAAGAAGGAGGCGGCGGGTATGGGCGTTTCGGCCCGCGGGCTCGCGGTTCTCGACCACATCCAGTACGACAAACGGGTTATCCAGCGCGATCGGTCGCAGAGCACGTTTTCGCTCACATTCCTGCAATTTCAGGCCAAGCTGATTTCCGGCAATCGCTTGGCCACGGCTCAGGGCTTGCTCAAAAAGCATGCAAGCCTCTTCTCGAAGGTCCAGAAGAAATACGGCGTTCCGGGCGCGGTCTTGGTCGCCTTCTGGGGTCTCGAAACCGATTTCGGGTCGTTCATGGGCGACTTCAAGACGATCCAGTCGCTGGCCACGCTTGCCTATGATTGTCGCCGGCCTGAAAAATTCCGTCCGCAAGTGATCGCCGCCCTGCAGATCATCGATCGCGGCGACATGTCTGAAGATCAGATGGTGGGTGCCTGGGCTGGCGAAATCGGCCAAGTGCAGTTCCTCCCTGCCGACTTCCTCGAAAGCGGCGTCGATGCCGACGGCGATGGTCGCGTCGATCTGATCGGCAGCCTCAACGACATCATGTTTTCGGCCGCCAATCTCCTGAAAACGCATGGCTGGCAGGCCAATCAGCCATGGTTGCAAGAGGTCGAAGTTCCCCAGGACCTGCCATGGGAGAAGGCCGACATCGCAATCCAATTGCCGCGCTCGCAATGGGCGAAATGGGGTGTCACCATGCGGGGCGGTGGTGCTGTCAAGGCGGACAAGGTGCCGGTTTCTCTCCTCCTGCCGATGGGCCGGCACGGACCGGCCTTCTTCGCATATCACAACTTCACGAAGGTCTACCTGAAGTGGAACGAGTCGCTGACCTATGCGCTCACCGCAGCCTATTTCGCGACCCGCCTTTCGGGAGCGCCGGCGGTCCTGCCGGGCAACGGCAACGTCGATGCACTCGACTACAAGCAGATCATCGAATTGCAGAAGGTTCTGTCGAAGAAGGGCTATGACGTCGGTGAGATCGATGGAAAGCTCGGGTCCATGACGCGCGCTGCGGTGAAGGACATGCAGATCAAGATGGGTTTGCCTGCCGATTCCTGGCCGACACCGGATTTTTTGGCAAAACTCAAGCGTTCCTGATAATCAAAGCCCAAATATAGGATTATGAACATAATTCTGCTACAATCACGGATTACATCCCGCTTGTATTGGTACGAAAAGGGAACGGTTGATGCTGGTAGTGTTCTTGGTTCTAGTGTTCTGGGCGACCTTAACAGTCAGCAGCGCCATGGCTGAGATCCGCCTCCCCGCCGCAAGATTGCTGGAGTTTTCCCAGGCAGCGCTGACCAACGCCGGCGCCGATGAGCCAACAGCCGAAGCGACGAGCTACGCGATGCTGCACGCCTCGCTGCACGGCGTCGATAGCCACGGAATCCGCCTCCTCCCCTTCTACGTCAAATCGCTGCGCACCGGTCTTGCCAGGGCCAACCCGCAGATCACCGTCAAGCCGCAGCGGCGCGCGGCCGTCCTGGTCGACGCCGATGGCGGGCTTGGCCACCTGCCGACCTATCGTGCCGCCGACGAAGCCTGCGCGCTCGCCCGGGATTGCGGGATCGGCATGGCCGGGGTGATCAACTCGACCCACTTCGGTGCCGCCGGCGCCTATGCGCTCGCTGCCGCCAATGCGGGCTTCATCGCGGTCATAACCTGCAATTCAGGCGCGCTTGTCGTGCCGCATGGCGGGGCGCGCGCCTTCCATGGCACGAGTCCAATCGCGATTGCAGCCCCGCGCGAAGGCGGCGATCCGTTCCTCCTAGACATGGCGACCTCCAGCATCCCGTGGAACAAGGTGCTTCGCTACCGCACGGAGGGCCTGACACTGCCGGAAGGTGTGGCGATCGACGCCACTGGAGCCTTCACCCGCGACCCGCATGCAGCCCGGGCGCTTGCGCCGGTTGGCGGCATCGACTTCGGCTACAAGGGTGCAGCCCTCGCCGGCGTTGCCGATATCCTGGGTGGCGCGGTGATGGGCATGCGCCTGTCGCACGAACAGGACGGGACAGCGCTTGGCGATACCATGGTTGGCCACTTCGTCATCGCCATCGATCCGACGACCTTCGTCGCGCAAGCTCTCTTCAACGAGCGCATGGCGACCTATCTCGACGCCTTCGCCAAGCAACCGGGAACCATGCCGGCCGGCGGCCCGGAATGGCAGAAACGCCGCGACCGGGAGGCGAACGGGATTCCTTTGCCCGACGGCTTACGCATGGAGTTGGAGGAACTGGCCCAAAGCCAGGGGACGACGCTGCCGGTTTAGTCTAAGCCCTCATGCTGAGGTGCCCGCGCAGCGGGCCTCGAAGCATGGCGCCACGTCCTTCGAGGCCGCCCTTCGGGCGGCACCTCAGGACGAGGTCCCTGAACAAGAACTTGCTCCCCACCCGTCACGCTTTGCGTGACACCCTCCCCTCGCTGGCGCGATGGGAGGGAGTCAGACGCTTCTCCCTCCCCGGCTTCGGGGAGGGTGGCGCGTAGCGCCGGGTGGGGTCTGTGCATTTCCCCTCACCTCTCCCGCGGGCGGAAGAGTACGAATAGGCCATGCAGCCCTCGCAGCCGCGCCCCACGGCATTCGCGGTTGGATGACTCAGGCACGCAATCTATAGCTGGCCTCCATGAGCGTCGCCGCCCCGGTCGTCCCGCATGGTGAGAACAGGACACGCGGCATCCTCTGGATGCTGGCGACGATGTTCTGCTTCATCGCCCTCGACGCCCTGATGAAGCTCCTGCTCGAAACCTATCCGTTGGTGCAGGTCACCTGGGCGCGGTTCTTCTTCGCAACCGTGATCGCCATCATCGTCGCAGCCCCACGGCTTCCCGAAGTCGCAGTCAGCCGCGCCCCGCGCTTCCAGCTCCTGCGCTCGGTATTGCTGATGTTCACGACCGGCGTATTCAACGCCGGCATCCGGACGACACCATTGGCGACCGCGACGACGATCATGTTCATGAGCCCGATCCTGGTCACCGTCCTCTCGACGGTATTGCTTAAAGAGCATGTCGGATTGCGGCGCTGGGCTGGCATCGTCGTCGGTTTCCTCGGAGCCGTGATCGTCGTGCGACCCTGGGAGACGCTGGAAGGCACGATTGGCGTAGGTGTTCTTTTGCTGCTGGTCGCCGCTTTCAGCAACGCCAACTACCAGATCGCCACGCGTCGGGTACGCATGGACGATCCGATGACGTCGCTGCTTTACACCGCCGTTGCGGGAGCGGTCGTGACAAGCCTCATTCTGCCATGGTCGTGGAAATGGCCCACGGCCATCGACTGGCTCCTACTCTGCTCCACTGGCCTTTTCGGCGGTCTTGGGCATCTCTGCCTGATCCGCGCGCTCCAGGCGGCGCCTGCTTCCGTGGTAGCGCCCTTCTCCTACTCTTCGCTCATCTGGGCGACGCTATTCGGTTTCGTCATATTCGGTGAGCTTCCGGACGTGTGGACCTGGGCTGGAGCTGTGCTTATTATCGGCAGCGGACTCTACATTTTCCATCGCGAACGCCAGGTGGCGGCCCACAAGCAGTCGCCCCAACAAGAGGAAATGCCATGACGACAGTGACCAAGCTCAAGCCGGCAAATACCACGTCCGCCGAAGAACGGCAGATGCGAGTCGACCTCGCCGCCGTGTTCCGGTTGGCGGTCCATTACGACTGGCACGAGGCTGTCGCCAACCATTTCAGCCTCGCCGTTTCGCCGGACGGCAAGAAGTTCCTGATGAACCCGCGCTGGCGCCATTTCGACCGCATCAAGGCTTCCGACCTGATGCTGCTCGACACCGATGATAGATCGACGATGGATCGGCCGGACGCGCCGGATGAAACGGCCTGGTGCCTTCATGGCCGCATCCATGCGCTTCTGCCGCATGCCCGCTGCGTGCTGCATGTCCATCCACCCTATGCGACGGCGCTCGCCAGCCTCGCCGACCCAGAGATCAAGCCGATCGACCAGAACACCGCGCGCTTCTACAACCGCGTCGCCTATGATCTTGGTTATGAAGGCATGGCCAATTCCGATGCCGAAGGCGAGCGTATCGCTCGCCTGCTCGGCAACCGTTCCACGATGATGATGGGCAATCACGGCGTGCTCGTCGTCGGCAAGACCGTCGCGGAAGCCTTCGACATGCTCTATTACCTCGAGCGCGCTTGCAAGAATCTGGTTCTTGCCTATTCGACCGGACAGAAGCTCAACATCATGTCCGACAAGGTCGCCGAGAAGACTGCCCGGGAATGGGAGGACTACGGGGATTCGATGACGGTCCATCTAGACGAGATGAAGAAGATCCTCGACGCCAAAGACCCGTCCTACGCGGAGTGAGCCGATGGAGACCGTAAGCTTCGTCGCCATGAAGGACGGCACCAAGGAGGACTACGAATTCCTCCGCGAGTTCGAACACGAGCACAACAGCGAAACCGCCAATCGCGTGTTGCGCGAGCTACGCTTGCAGGACGAGGAGACATTCCCCGGTTACAAGATCAGCCGTCTCGGCCACGCGCTGCAGGCGGCAACGCGCGCCTATCGCGAAGGCGCCGACAAGGATTGGGTGGCCGCGGCCCTGCTTCACGACATCGGCGACGGACTTGCGCCGCAGAACCATGATCGCTTTGCCGCGGAAGTCTTAAGGCCATTCCTGCGCGAGGAAGTCACCTGGACGGTCGAGCATCACGGCGCGTTTCAGATGTATTATTACGCGCATCACTATGGCTGGAACCAGCACGAGCGCGAGAAGTATCGCGACTCGATCTATTACCAGTCCTGTGTCGATTTCTGCGAGCGCTGGGATCAGTCCTCGTTCGATCCGGATTATCCGAACGAGACGCTGGAATTCTTCGCCCCGCTGGTTCGCGAGGTCTTCGCACGCAAGCCCTATGCACCGGAAGTGATCCAGAAGGGCGTGATCGGGGGGGTACCCCCGCTGCAGCAGGCGGCCGAGTGAGTGCCAATGCCGACGCGCAATTCTGGCTGAGCGCGAATGACAGACTGATCCGCTATGGCGGGCATTTCTCGCCCGTCATCATCGAGCGTGCCAAGGGCAGCTTTGTCTATGACGCGGATGGCCGCGCCATACTCGATTTCACGTCCGGCCAGATGAGCGCCATTCTCGGGCATTCTCATCCCGAAATCGTCGAGACGGTATCGAACGCGGTCGCCAATCTCGACCATCTCTATTCCGGCATGCTGTCGCGCCCAGTGATCGAACTGGCCGAGAAGCTAACTCGGCTGACCGGTCCCGGCCTCGACTGCTGCCTGTTCCTCTCGACGGGAGCGGAATCGAACGAAGCCGCAATCAAGATGGCGAAGCTCTATACCGGCGGCTTCGAGATCGTCGGCTTCGCGCAATCCTGGCACGGCATGACGAGCGGTGCGGCCTCGGCGACCTATTCGCATGGCCGCAAAGGCTATGGTCCGACGCAGGTCGGTTCGCTCGCGATCCCGGCGCCCAATCCATTGCGCCCGCGTTTCGGTCCGCGCGATGCCTATGACTGGAAGGCGGAACTTGATTACGGCTTCGACCTCATCGACCGCCAATCGACCGGCAACCTCGCAGCCTTCATTGCCGAGCCGATCCTATCCGCGGGCGGCCTTGTCGTGCTACCGGCCGGATATCTCAAGGCGCTCAAGGAGCATTGCCACAAGCGCGGCATGCTATTGATATTGGACGAGGCGCAGACCGGTCTCGGCCGCACCGGCCTTACCTTCGCCTTCGAACGCGACGGAGTGAGGCCCGATATTCTCACATTGTCGAAGACGCTCGGCGCCGGACTGCCGCTCGCCGCGACCATCACCTCGAAGGCGATCGAGGAGAAGTGCCATGAGCGCGGCTTCCTCTTCTACACGACGCATGTGTCGGATCCCCTGCCCGCCGCGATCGGCGCCAAGGTGATCGACATCCTCTTGCGAGACCGCCTCGCCGAGCGCGCGGGCGAAGCCGGCAGGCGCTTGCGCGACGGGCTCGAGGCCTTGCGTCAGCGCCATGAATGCGTGGGCGACGTCCGCGGCCACGGGCTCATGATCGGACTCGAGATCGTCAAGGACCGCAACAGCATGGAGCCAGACGACAAGCGCGGCGCCGCGATCACCGCCAAATGCCTCGATCTCGGTCTGTCGATGAACATCGTGCAGATGCCGGGCCTCGGCGCCGTCTTTCGTATCGCGCCGCCGCTTACCGTCTCCGATGATGAGATCGATCTCGGCGTGTCGATTCTGGATAAGGCGATAACGGCGGCTTAGCTGGGACCTCATGCTGAGGAGCCCGCGAAGCGGGCCTCGAAGCATGGCCTGATGTCGTCCTTCGAGGGCCGCTGCGCGGCCACCTCAGGACGAGGCAACAATCGGTCATGCGTCGCAGGCGACTGCGCCATGCCATTCGCCGGCTGGCTTATCGGCGATGCAACCGCCATCGTGCGATGATGTCGAATCCAGCAACCCGTCGCAATCTCTGGGGCATCGCCTGCCTGTGCCTGGGCGTCGCGATATTTTCCACGCAGGATGCCATCATCAAAGGCATCAGCGGGGATTATGCCGTGACGCAGGCGATGGTGACGCGCTCGCTCGTGGCGCTGCCGATCCTCGCCATCTTCGTGCAGTGGGAAGGCGGCCTGCGGCAATTGCGCTCGCCGCGTTTCTGGATGCTGGCCTTGCGCGGTTTCATCCTGTTTCTCGCCTACACGACCTACTACATCGCCTTTCCGGCGTTGCCGCTCGCCGATGCCATCGCGCTGTTCTTTACTGCGCCCTTGATGATCACCTTCCTCGCCGTGCCAGTTCTCAATGAGCGCGTCGCCATGAAGGAATGGATCGCCGCCGGCATCG
>JAESFU010000585.1_pt1 | contig 16167 bp, 14 predicted proteins | sample 9269461 | NCBI WGS metagenome assembly JAESFU01 (sample SAMN14502556, study PRJNA617107) | algae metagenome | isolation source: Stenomitos rutilans HA7619-LM2 and co-occurring heterotrophs from cave walls | place: USA: Waikapalae cave, Hawaii | collected 2009-07-28
AATCCCATGTACGGTGATTATTCGTTTTCGCTTATGTACAGCTCGGCGCAGATTTATTTTGTCCCGAAGTTCAGGCAGCATTTCGTGCGCACCAGCACCAATGCCAACACGGGGTATGCCTATACTTTTATTCCGTTGCTGACGGCCGAGGAAGCCTTGCTGAACCGCGCCGAAGCCTATACCCAGCAGGGCCAATTGACGGAAGCCCTCGCGGACATGAACGTGCTCGTGAGCAAGCGTATTAATAATTATGTGCCGTCGTATCATAACCTGTCGGCAAACAGGTTGTACAATTTCTATCAGGAGACCAACAACCAGAAAGCAACGCTGCGCGCGGTGCTGGACTTGCGCAGGTCGGAGTTTTTGCATGAGGGTATGCGTTGGTTTGATATACTGCGCCACCGGCTGACAGTGGTGCATACAACACGCGATGGCGAAAATTTTGAACTGAAAGCAGGCGACCCCCGACGCGTACTGCAGTTGCCGGCCGAGGCTATTTCCCTGGCCGGACTTGAGCCCAATCCACGGTAAGGAACAACAATGACTGAGCAACAACGTATGGCATACAAAAAAATATTCTTCTTTATCCTGCTGCTATCCCTGTTGGGGGTATCCTGCAGTGACTCTTACAACGACGGCCGCAGCGACGATCCGGGCTATGTGACCGGCGATGAGACACGCCCGGCAACGGAACTGGACCACTGGTTGCGAACGACGTTTACGGAACCGTATAACATACAGGTAAAGTATCGTTGGGACAATTCAGAACTTGATCCGTATAAAACACTGACGCCACCCGACGTAGCCAAGGTACAGGCCGTTATGGATGTGGTGAAACGTGTCTGGATCGATACGTATAACGCTGTGGCGGATGCCGATTTCATGAAGGAATACTGTCCCAAGCAATTTGTGCTGGTAGGCAGTGCCAATTATAATTTCGACGGCTCACGCACCATTGGAACGGCGGAAGGCGGGAGAAAAGTTGTATTGTTTGTGGTAAATGACTTTGAAGCGGACAATCATGAAGGCGTCAAGGAGTTGATGCATACTGTGGAACATGAATTTGGACATATTTTACACCAGTCGATTAACTATCCGGCCGCTTTCAAGGAGATTACGTCCGGTCGCTATACTGCAAACTGGAGCTCCGTATCGGTAGCGCAGGCACGCGCGGCGGGTTTTATTACGCCGTATGCCATGGCTTCCGAAAACGAAGACTTTGTGGAGATGATCGCCACCATGCTGGTGGAGGGAAGAAGCGGATATGAAAAACTTTTGTCCTGCTGGACAAATGCATCGTCGCGCGCATTGCTTCGCAGGAAGGAGCAGATCGTGGTGGAATATTTCCGGGAGAAATACAGCATAGACTTTTACGCGCTTCAAACCAACGTACAGGATGCCATCAACCAGCTTGCCCCGGCGCCACCCGTTGAAGAAATTCCACCGGTATTTGATGTCTGGGGATTTGAAAAGGACTCATCCTCCGTCAAATTTGATTTCAGCTTTTATTCATATCCTGCCGGTTTTACCTCGAATTTTGTTGCGGATTATAATGCACTTCAGAAAAAAGGGTATGGACTCGCCACATACTTCAGGCTTTTCTTTACAGATGAAAACCATGTGAGACTTCAGTTGCACTATTATACCAACAGGGGAGGAGAGCGCGAATACTTTGTAGCGAACTACAACTATGACCTGGTTCAGGAAGACGGTGTCACCAAGTTTATGTATGCGTATGACGCGGATGAGGATTCGCGGCAGCTTCTTGTCTGGGGCGCTTACCATCTGGTTGAATACTTTGGCTTCAACCAATATCAAGTCGAATGGGAGCGCACATCGTGTCCCGGAAGCGGCTGGGTTGGATTTTATCCGGTGAATAGTCCCAATGAAGGCTATACGTTTGGAATTCTGGGTAACTGATTTTAAAGAAACTAAGCATGAAACGTACCGATAGTTTTTTATATACGATCCTCATCAGCGCAGTTTGTGTGTTGATGTCCTGTGACCGCACCTACGATCCGATTTTTGAAGAGTCTGCCGACGAACGCATACGCACATCGATGGCCGAGCACAAGACATTGCTTACGTCTGCGCCGTATGGATGGAAAGCCATGCTTTATACCGAGGCCGGCGGCGGATATTTTTATTACCTGCGCTTTGCGGAAGATGGCAACGTAACCATGTTCTCTGATTTCAATGAGACAACGTCATCATCGTCCAAATCAAGTACATGGATCTTAAAAGCGTTGCAGAAGATCACCTTGTCCTTCGATACCTATTCGTATATCCATTTGCCCGCGGACCCGGACGGAGATATAAACGGGGGGACCAACGGCTCGGGGCTCTTGTCCGACTTTGAATTTACATTTGTCAGAACGTCCGGGGACAGTGTTATTCTGAAGGGACTGCGACACGCATCGGAGATGGTACTGCTCAAGTCCACCGCGGAAGAAACGCGACGAATCGAAGAAAAACAGATCCGCACATTACTCGAAGAGACAAAGGCCTACACGTTTGCCAACAAAGGGCTGCGTTTGCAATTGCCCGATGAAACCGTTCTGCCCGTTGCCATTGATGTTGCACGGAAAATGTTTGCTGTTCAATATCTTTCGGAGGATGAGAGCCGCATCATAACATTCCATACACCGTTTACATTCTCACTGGATGGTATTCAGCTCCGTGACCCGCTGGATGCCGGAGGACATCGTATCTCGACCCTTCGCTGGGATGCTGATAACGCTGCATACGTGGTGGAATTGGAAGGACCTGTAGCGCTGGTAAATGATGAGTCGCCGCTGATTCTGCGTCCTTCACGTACACTTCATAGCGTGATCGGCCGCGAGTACAAATCGGTGTCCCTGCCTGCCGATCCGTACGTGAATACGGTTCCGGGACAGTCGCGTTCGTTTATTGATGTGTATGATGCCGCCGCCGGTGAGCTGGCGGTACGCGTTACGCCTATCCTTCTGAAAGAGTTCAGGTTTATATTTGACCCTATTGCGAAGGAAGTTGCCTTCGAAGTATTGCTGGCGCAGGTTCAGAATGGACAGCAGATATATCCGATCACGGCACAGTGGGTTTACTCCTATACGATCGATGCAAACGGGACATTGAATCTGACGGAGTCACGATCGAACGAGAATGCGCAGGCTATTGCCTTTGAAATGCGCACGATGCTCGAGTACCTGCAAAAGGACAGCTATACCCTGGAGTACATCGCCGGGGGCTTCAACCTGATCGGCGGCTTCTATAGCCAGCAGCGCGAATTTTCTTTTGCGGGCTACCTGGGAAATTAAAATGATGATAGCATACCTGCGGATAGTTTTGTCCGGCGGGCTTGCCTGTAAAAACATAAACGATGAGACCGAAGTATTCAATTCTGATATTCGTATCTGTGCTGACGTATCTTTCTGTCGGCTGTAGTGAAGATAAAGAACCGGTAAAATCCGTTGCAGAAGAGCAATCGGAAAAATTGACCGGCCGCTGGAAGGTGACGTCTGTTATATTGGACAATGCAGCGCTGGCTTCCTTTCAGGAGACACGGTTTTCGATTGCCGCGCTCACGCCGAATACCAATCTGAGTTATGTTATAGAGAACAATCCCCTTTATAGTCCCTGGGCGGCTCCTTCAGGCGGGCGGTTATTCTTCGATGCGCAGGAGCCATCGCGTTATTTGCTCCGCGAGGACGACATCCGGATCGACTACACTGTAACGGCCACGACCCTGGTGATGAAATTTTCGTACACGGCACCCGCCGGGCGCGTGGGTGGCGTTGACGGAACGTGGGAGTTTGTGTTGGAAAAGGAGTGAACTCCGTGGATCAGGACATTGCACCGGGCGCTTAATCCTGCGCGATGGTTCGAGGATGAACGCTAACCCTCGAACCATCGCGATTGAAGAAAGCCGATCATTCGTCCTGTAGCGATTTGACCGGGTTCATAGTGGCCACGGAGAAAACCTTGAAGCCGATGGTCAACAACGAAACCGTGAACAACAAACCGATTGCTGTGATAAAGGTGATGGCATTAACGCCCTGGTAATATTTCCAGATCGAACCCATGATTACCGTTGTCCAATTATAACTGGCCCACGAACCCAGGGCGGCGCCAATCATCAGGATCATAAAAAACTGGAAGTTCACGACTCTTGTTATACTGAAAACCGAAGCTCCCATTACTTTTCGAACGCCGATCTCCTTCATGCGATTGACAATATTCAGGGACACCAGCGCAAAGAGCCCGGTAGCGGAGAGTAATAAGGTGATGATGCCGAGGAAACCATAGCCATACATAATACTCATGTTCAGATCGGTTACAATCTGCAGATTTTCGTCCAGTACGCGACCGTTGTACAGACGATTGGGAAATACCGAGGCCCATTGTGCTTTCATGTACGCGTTTACCGCTGTTGCGTTTTCGCGTTGCGTGTTCACCACGATTTGGCGGTACTGATCGGGAAGTACGTACCGGATCATCATCGGTTCCATTTCCTGCCAGAGGCCTTTGGTATAAACATCTTTTATTACGCCGATGACATACAGTTTTACCGAGTCTTTCCATATAATTTCTTTGCCGACGGGCTTGTCCCATCCGAAAAGTGCGGCCATGTTCTGCGTGATGATAACAGATTCCTTGCGATCGGTTTCGGAATCTTTTCGAAAGTCCCGTCCGTCGACGAGGCGCAGATCCATCGTGCGGATGTACTGGTCGCCAACTTCGATAATGTCCACTTCGATCTGCTTCGATTCGTGCCGCACGGCATCGTGCAGGCGGTCGGAAAAAATTCCTGTTCTGGCGCCGGCTATCGACTGGATGGAGGCATTGTCCTGCAGCGCATTTCGGTAAGCCTCGAATTCGTTTTGATCACTCACCCAGGCCACCACGGAGCCGCGGATGTTAAAGCCGAGATCATAGTCACGCTGGTAACGGGCGTTCTGGTAAAAGCCAACAGCACTTACAATGGCGATCAGCGAGATGGCGAATTGAAGTCCCAACAGAATCCGCGTAAAATAATTGGTGCCGCCGAATTTAAGTTTGCCCTTCAGAATGCTGATGGGTTGAAATTTGCTGATGTAAAATGCAGGATAGCTTCCGGCAAGGATACTGGTAAACACCAGCACAGCAGCCATGAAGAGCAGCAGCCTCGTACTGGCAATATTGCCGGATGATAAATGAATATTGTTGGAAGTGATGATGTTCCAGCCTGCCACAAGAAAATCTGACATACCCAGTCCCACCATGAGGGCCAGCAGGCAAACAGATGCTGTCTCTCCGATAAATTGTAAGATCAATTGGACACGCATGCTTCCCATCACCTTGCGTATTCCAATCTCCTTCAATCGCCGCGCGGAAAGGGCAATCGCTGTATTAGTAAGGTTGAAACATGCGATGAGCAGAATGAGCATGCTCATAATCAACGAACCAACAATGGCCGAGGAGGGGGGTGCTGTCCACGTGCTGGCCTGAACGCTTTCGTCGCGGTCGCGATGCGCCATCGTGCTGAAATTGTCCAGTACGAATTCGCGCACCTGAAAATCCTGTCGTGTCGCATTGTTGTGTGCTACGAAGGGTTGCAACTGACGCTGTACCTGTGCGACGCGTTCCGGGCTGGCGATTTTTACAAACAGTGTGGAAGTCCTTTTCCAGTCATCTTCCCGGAAGAGCGGATCGTGTCCTTTCAGTGTCTCGAAATTCATAAAGGCGGCACCATCCCGTTTGTAGAAACTGGAGTTTGCCGGTTGATCACGAAATACACCGGCAATCTTTACCTCCCGCAGCTCGTTGTCCACTTGCGTGATGGTTTTTCCGTATGCCTCCTGTGCTGAATTGAATAACCGGATAGCCAACGTTTCACTGATAAACACAGAGGTTCTGTCCTGCAGGGCAGCAGGATTTCCGGAGATAAAGTCGAAAGAGAACATGTTAAAGAACGCCGGATCGACATAGGAAAGATTTACCGGGAACAGATCGTTTGTTCGTTTGAAATTAATCCATGTATCCTGGTAGCGCGAAGATAAATCGACGTCAGCGATCGTTTTGTTTACGGCTTCACTCAACGGCATGGGTACATGCCCGAACCGTGTGCGCGTATTTTCAAATTCACGGACAGAACTCACACGATACAGTTCGCTTCCGTTTTTATGAACGGCATCGAAGGTGGCATCGTAATGATAGGCGAGGTAAGCCACCAGCGCAGTGGCGATGGCAGCACCCATTCCGAAGACATTGATGGCAATGAATGCTTTGTTTTTGAGCATGCCACGGAAAGTGATAAGCAAGTAGTTCCGGATCATAGGTCTGTAGTATGAAGTCCCTGTTGCCAACAAGCGTGCCACCCGCGAAAGGCCGTTTCTGGCGGCTGCAACGCCATTTCACGATTTGACCTTCGTTCACGGGCGGATGATCCTGTCCGCATGCGAACGAGCGAGTTAGCCGGAACGATCCGGCGCGGTACGTTCTGCCACGTGATCTGCATTCAGGTGGCCTATATGCCGTGTCCCGGCATAATATTGTACGGGATAACACCTGGAACGGATTCGTTCCCGGAAGAATGATTAAACACGTAACTTTAAAGTTATGAAGCAGGAACCTGTCCCTGGACGCTCGTCCAACTCAAGCGTAATCCATGCTGCCGCGGATGTGATTTACCGCGCACTGACCGACCCGGAAGCCTTGCCGAAGTGGCTTGTCCCCGGCGGGATGACTGCCAAAGTACATCGTTTTGATTTGCGCGTCGGTGGCGGCTATGAGATGTCCTTGTTCTATCCGGCCGACGACGCTGGGACATCCGGCAAGACTTCTGAAAACGAAGATCGCTACGCAGCCAGATTTCTGGAACTTGCCCCGAACAGAAAGATTGTGCTGGCGATTGTTTTTGATTCGGACGATCCGGGTTTAAAGGGAGAAATGATTGAAACGATCACGCTTGCACCGGTGGCGGAAGGAACACGCATTACCTTTGATTTCACGAACATCCCGCCGGCTATTCGTCCGGAGGACAACGAGGCAGGCACAAAATCTTCGCTCGAAAAACTTGCGCACTACGTAGAAACCCAGATACCATGATAAATTCCCTGAAGGAAGGCTTGTGGACACAGTTCGGCGCCAGCATCGATATGCTGGACAATGCAATTCGGCTCTGGCCGGGCGACAACGGAAATGAACGGAGACGATTTTTCTTCATCGCCTACCACACGCTGGTGTTCCTGGATTACTACCTCACAAACCCGCCGGATAACTTTGTTTCCGCGTTGCCATTTACGCTGGCAAGTCCAGATACTGTATTAGACAAGGATGCACTGGACGATGTAGTGCCCGACAGAATGTATTCGAAAGATGAATTGCTTCTCTATTTGCAGGCATGTCGCCGGAAATGCCATGACGTTATCGAGGCATTGACAGAAGACTCGTTGTCCCGGCGCTGGGTCGAGCATCAGGAAGCCGGTGCCATGAATTATTCCGCTATCGAAATACTCTTGTATAACATGAGACACGTTCAGCATCATGCCGCACAGCTGAACATGCTCCTGCGACAACAACTGAATGACGCTCCCGGTTGGGTGGCGCGGGCAAAAGGTACAGCATAGCTGTTTTGTTTTGTGAGATCAGGAGTGTGAAGGTTTCATTGCTGTGATCAGTGTACGTATCTGATGCGGCGCAATGCGTTAAACAATCGTATCGCCCACTACAAAATAAAGGGGACTGTCCCGAATCCCTGAAACAATCCCCCTCACATTCTGTTGTCTGATATTTTTACTACAGCACGACAGTTCCCTGCACCCCTTCCTCAACGGTTTTTCCGGTAATGGCCGAGACCATAAATTTTACCATCGATACAAGCTTGCCGTCTTTTGTGTCCCAGTAGAAACCACTTTCCGGTGTTACCTTGATCACCGTTACACTGGGATCATCTTTACCACCAGGAAACCATGACTTGGCAATGTCTGTCCAAAGTTCGTCTATTTTCTGGCGGTCGCGTGTTACCGTTGCATGACCAAAGATGGTCAGGTATTCGTAGTTGGACGAATTACCGAAGAGCAGCTGCACCCTCGAGTCATGCTGAATTTCCTGGTTCTTATTACTTTCGGCACCACTCAAAAACCAGAAATTGCCCTGGTCGCAAACCTTGCGCACACCCATCGGGCGTGTGGTAAAAGGTATTTCTGTAAGCCTCGTTACAAAATGGCAGGTCGACTCATGATCTACCAGTTCTTTGAATTTGGCGATTGATTCCTGTGGCGAGAGGTTCTTTACATCATCGGTTTGTTTCATATTCAAGTTTGTTTGTTTCATGATGCTATACTCAAATAGCATTCCGTGGCCCGCATCGCTATTTGTTTAAGCACATGGACAGAATTTCCGGTACAAGACACATAACATTAAACATCTCCGGTCCGGTCTTGTGGATAAATATTCGCAGGGTATGTGCTGATTATTGTCCCATCAGAAGAGAGCGAGTAATTTTTTAAGGGCCGTCAGACAATATCGCGCCAGGTTCTGCGCTGTAAGAGATGAGCCTTCTGATTGACAGAAGCCGCGTGCGCAGAGAGAACCATTAATTGCAAAAGCAGGCCTGAACAGGTTATGCGAGGATGCGTGCGACGATTGATCTGTGAAAGTGAATATGTTGTCAATATAGTACCCGCATGTCTGCAGACTGGTGTTGAATTAATTTAGCCACACTTTGGTTCGTATATTTGATCACACACTCACGCTTTAAACAAATTATCTTGAAACAAAAAGCCCTGACATTCTCAAGAACGAATCTTGACTTCTCGTCTGCCCTGAACACGCGGGTAAACGAGTATTTTAAATTGAACAATCTGAGCCGGCATAGCAATGGTGAGATGGTGATCAAGACAGTGTGTATGTTCTTGCTCTACCTGATACCGTACGGATTGATTGTAACCAGTGCCGTAACGTCGCCGTGGTTGCTGCTGGCGATGGTTGTGGTGATGAGCATCGGACTCAGCGGCATTGGGTTGTCGGTGATGCACGATGCAAATCACGGTGCCTATTCCAAACGCCGCTGGCTGAACACGCTGATCGGGTATTCACTGAATATGGTGGGTGCCAACGCCTTTAACTGGAAAATGCAGCATAACGTGCTGCATCATACCTATACCAACGTACACGACGAAGATGAGGATGTGGTTTCGCGTGGTGTACTGCGTCTCACGCCATCTACGAAATGGAAATTCATCTACAAGTTTCAGCACATCTATGCGTGGTTTCTATATGGTTTGATGACGCTGAGCTGGATGTTTGTAAAAGATTTTGCACGACTGATCAAATACCACAAAACCGGACTGGCAAAGAAACACAATGCCAGTATCTGGAAAGAATGGGTTATCCTCATTGCTACAAAACTGTTTTACCTGGGGTATATTTTCATTGTCCCGTTGATCGCAACCGATCTTTCATGGTGGCAGATTTCAATCGGTATTGTGTTGATGCACTTTATTGCCGGTTTTATGCTGGCCATTATCTTTCAGCCGGCCCATGTAATTGACGGGACAGAGTACCCGCTGCCGGACGACGATCGCATGCTGGAAAACAACTGGGCTGTTCATCAGCTTCTGACCACTACCAATTTCGGGAACAAGAGCCGGTGGTTCTCGTGGTATGTCGGGGGATTGAATTTCCAGATCGAGCATCACTTGTTCCCTAACGTTTGCCACGTTCACTACCGCAAAATTGCCGACATCGTAAAGAATACGGCGCATGAATACGGACTTCCTTACAAGAGCACAAGAACTTTCCTGGAAGCGCTGCGAGGCCATGCTAAACTTCTGAAACAATTGGGCATGCGGCCCGCTTCAGTGTAACACAATTACTTCGGGTCGCAAAACCTGTCAATGTCCCGGTCGCCCCATGGGTGGCCGGGACATTTTGTTTCAGGGTGAAACTCCTTCAAACGCCGGTTATTTTTGATTTGAAAACCATTTCTTACATCGTTTGCGTCCCTGGTATTTCAGGATGACAGGGGATTAACGATGAGTTTTATCTTCTTTCGCTATCTTTATCAGGTGTTGTTGAAATCGCTGTTACCGGGCCATGGAGTAAAAAACATTCACAAGACTTGATGTCGGCCTACAACGTTCTTCCCTTGCTTTATACAATTAATACCATAAATATATGTTAGGACTATTCTTACTCTATTTTGTCGGCAAGGCCTTTTACACACTTGCCGAAAATCATTCGAAAAGCAAATGGGGCTTCGGTATTCTCGGCGTGCTGTCCTATTACTTCGGACTGGTGCTGGGTGGATTTGTATTGTTCTTCATTTTCGAGTTTGGCTTTTCACAATCGCTTGAAGAAACGAACGACATCCTGGTCAGCGTGCTGGCACTTCCTTTCGGCGTGCTCACCTGCTGGGGATTTTATCAGTTGCTAAAGAGCCGCTGGTCGAAGCAACCGGAAATCATCGTTGCCGATTCGGATGATGTACTCGACGCAAACCTGGTGGTGCAGCAACCCGAGCCGTTACAACGCGGAAGCTGAATTTTGTTTAAAATCTAAATCTAACCTTAAATATTACAACGTAACGTAAACTACTATGGAAAACACCGATCAAATACTGGATGCCCCGGTTTCACAAGAGAAAGTATTTGCCTATGCCGGATTCTGGATTCGTGTAGGCGCCTACCTGATTGACGCAATCCTTGTCGGGGTGGTTAACACACTCATTACATTCTCGCTCACGGCCACTTCACCAATCCTGGGTAGCCTTGTTTCGCTTGCTTTGGGCATTGCCTACTTTGCGTTCATGGAAAGCTCCGAGAATCAGGCTACGCTGGGTAAAATGGCTGTCGGTATTAAAGTCGGCGATATCAACGGGGACAGAATCAGTGTAGGAAACGCCGTGGGCCGTTACTTCGCCAAAATCCTTTCGGCGATTACATTGTGTATCGGTTTTATGATGGTAGGCTGGGATGCTAAAAACCAGGGACTGCACGATAAGCTTGCGGACACGTTCGTGTTCTACAAGTAGGAACAACAGCCATACTTTAAATTATTCCATACCTGGAGTAAAGTCTCAGATCATTCCTCTGGACTTTAACTCCAGGTATTTGTTTATGGTGGAAACGGTGAGATGTTCGGGTTTTGTCAGAATACTGATGATGCCCGATTGTTTCAATTCCTGCGCCAGCTGAATTTTTGTGAGGGTATAATACTCTGCCGTGGCCTGCGCGTAAATGTCTTCCATGGTTTCTACATGCGAAGAAGTCTGCGTGGTGATCTCGGTGTTCTCAAAAAATACCACCACCAGTAAATGCTGATCGTTAAGCTTGCGCAATTGCGGCAGCACACGATGCAATGCGTACGTGCTTTCGAAGTTTGTGTATAAAAACAGCAGGCACCTTCCGTTCACAAATTTCTTTACAGCCATGTACATACTCTCGTAGTTGGCTTCCACGTTGCCTTCTTTTTCCTTGTAGAGCGTTTCCAGAATCTTGCGCAGCTGCGCGCGGCTGCGTTCTGCTTTTACGAGCGATTTGGGAGTGTCGGCGAATGTGATGAGCCCCGCTTTGTCCTGTTTGCCCAGAACAATATTGGAAATTACCAATGATGCATTGACAGCATAGTCGAAGAGACTGAGCCCGTGAAAAGGCATGTGCATTACGCGGCTTTTGTCGATGATGCAGTAAACCTGCTGGGACTTCTCGTCCTCATACTGGTTCACCATGAGGTGCGCCCGGCGGCTGGTAGCCTTCCAGTTGATGCTGCGGTAATCGTCGCCGCGCAGGTATTGTTTGATGTGCTCGAACTCATAGCTGTGTCCGATGCGGCGTACTTTCTTTACGCCGAACTCGGTGGCTGTGCGGGCAAATGTTTTCAGCTCGTACTTTTTCATCTGCACGATAGAAGGATATACCTGCAGTGTGTCCCGATGGTCGCTCCGAATCCTGCGCTTTACGAGTCCAATGCCCGATGTTAAAAAAAGATTGATGTACCCGAACGTATACTCACCGCGCGCCGTGGGGCGCAGGGTATAAGTTTGCTCGATGCGCACATTGGACTGCAAATCAATATGCCGCACAAAGTCGCGTACCTGAAACTGCTCCGGTAACTCATCAATCACCTCGGCGTGAAACTGCATGCCGGCTTTGTTCAGAAAGGACATCGAAATATCGTTGCTGTCTCCCAGGGACATCACCGCCGGTACCTTGCGCGATGCCTCGATCACCACACTGCCGTTGAACAGCAATAGCGTATCGATGAGGACAATAACCCCGTAAAGAATCAGTGCCGTCTGCGCGAAAGGCAGCAGCCACGGAAAGGGATACGAAAGCATCATCCCGGCAATCAGCGCGGCTGTTCCCCAGAAGAACCGATTCGTCAGGTAAAGATTCCGGAGCAGTGCCATTACCGTGGTACTTCGATCTGTTGTGCAATCTCGCGGATAATGTCCTCCGCTTCAACACCCTCCATTTCACGTTCGGCCGTGAGCATGATACGGTGATTCAGCACCGGGTTTGCTACATATTTCACGTCGTCGGGCGTAACAAAGTCGCGGCCGTTCATGGCGGCAATTGCTTTGGCAGCACGCATAATGGCCAGCGAGGCGCGGGGCGAAGCGCCCAAAACCAGGTCGCCATTGTTGCGCGTACTGTCCACCAGCTTGGCGATGTATACGATGATCTCATCCTTGATCAGAATCTTCTCGATCAGCTCCTGGCAGTCTTTCAGGTCTTCGCGCGAGATTACGGGCTGTACATCATCCACAATTTTTGCGTTGAAATCATTTCTGAATTTCCGCAGTATCTCCATCTCCTGTTCGAGTGTGGGGTACTTCAGCTTCAATCGAAACAGGAACCTGTCCAATTGCGCCTCGGGCAAGCGGTATGTTCCTTCCTGCTCAATCGGGTTCTGCGTGGCAATCACCAGGAAGGGGAAATCCATCGGGTACGTGGTACCGTCCATGGTGATCTGCCGTTCTTCCATCACTTCAAAAAGCGACGATTGCGTTTTGGCCGGTGCGCGGTTGATCTCGTCGATGAGCACGATGTTGGCAAACACAGGACCTTTGGTGAACGTGAACTCGGAGGTCTTCATGTTAAACACCGTTGTTCCTGTTACGTCGGTGGGCATCAGGTCTGGTGTGAACTGAATTCTCGAGAAATTGACGGACACGGCCTTGGCCACCAGTTTGGCCGTAAGTGTTTTGGCAATACCGGGTACACCTTCCAGCAGAATGTGTCCCCCGGTAAAGATGCCGGCCAGCAGCAGATCGATGATGTGCTCTTGTCCTACAACAACTTTACCGATTTCGCGCCTGATGCGCATAACCCGTTCGTTGAGCAGGTCGATGCCTGGTTGAAGAGGACTTTGAAAGTCCATGTTTTGCTCTTCCATTCGTGATAATCCTTATTTACAATTTTTATAAAATTTATCGAGTGCGTTATACAGTATCACCAGCCGGTCGCTGGCATACGATGCATAACGTTCTATCGCGGCATGTTCGGTAAAAATAATCTGCAGGTCCTCCTGTGCCACAGCCGATTTTTCGGATAGACGCTTCAAATGATTTTCCGTGAAGCTCTGCGCATGGATGCCGTACTTGGCCCGTATGAAATACAGGAAATACTTCATCTTCTTTTTGGCGATGTCGTGGTTGTTGCCATTCTGGAAATGCAGCGCCGACACCATGTTCACATACTCCAGCGATGTATTGGTTTTCTTTTCGAGGATGGGAATGACGCGCTGTTTTCGCTTGGCCGTAAAGATGGTATAGAGCAGGGCAGATCCCAGCATCATCCACCAGGCATACTTGAGACTGGGATGTTGCAGGATGTAGGAAATAGGACTTTCCGGCGGCGCGTTGTTAGACGGTGTGAACTCGGCCTTGCTGAACTCATCCCACAAAATAGTTTTGCCACGCAGGTGCGAAAATACGGTGGCCGCATAGTTTACCTTGTCCGTTTGCGTGAGGAAGTAGTTGGTAAAAACCAGCGGTGTGGTATGCAGATACAAATTACCTTTACCGAAAGGAATCTTGAAAAAGTTTACACGATCCGGCTGCACGTATCCCAGGGGAATCAGGGACTTTGTAGAATCGCAGAATACTTCGGGATTGAGCGTGTTCCAGAAGTAAGGCTGGTCGTTTTGCTTGTATCGGAACGAATAGGCATAGCCGTATTTTGTCTGAAGTCGCGGGTGATAAAAATTCAGCTTCGCGGTTGTGGCTTCATGCTGTGTCAGAAAAATCTGGTTGTCGCATTCCGTTGTGTAGATGGAGTCCGTGAGTATGAAAGGCATGTGCACACTGGCGATGAACGCGTCGTTGCCGGTATGGATAAAACTCAGCAGTGCTTTCTTGTCCGCCTCATCCAGGTAGATTTCCTGTCCCACAAATACATAGTCCATGGTGGCGGTGGTGTCCCGCACACTGTCCAGCAATACGTGCAGCGGTTTCTTTTCGTTCAGGATAAATTTCTCTCCGGGGCGATATTCCGCCAGCAGCTCTTTCATAAACAATGTCCCGTAGGGTTGATCGCTGTCGGTCTGGTAATTTTCCTTCCATTGATATTTTTTTTCTCCTTTTCCGGACAGGATGAAATATCCCAGCAGCAGGGCGCCGAGCACAGAGAAAAGTACGATGAGGGGAGTACGATTTTTCACGCGCTTCTGGTTTTTAGCTTTTGGTCGATTGCAATAAATTCATCGATCAGCTGCTTGTATGATTCTGTCGCAAAAGTATGGTCGCCGTACCACACCTGTTCGTAGGCGAGCGTGAGCCGGCGCACTTCCTGGTAATGATTCTGCGCAAAGAGTTCCGTCAGGTAGTCGCGGTTCGTCTTGTCCTTTTTCCACACAATGAAACCATCTTCGTTCAGCTTCTTCAGCAGTCCGAGAAAATACATGCGGATGGCCATGCGGTAGTTGCCTGCGTTGATGTGTTGTTGAATATGCGTGTCCACATCGAGCGTGGCAATGTCCTCTACCTGTAACGTATCGTCTGTCCAGCCGATCTTGTCGGTTTTGGCAGCGCCTTTGGGCATGTTCTTGATGATGAAGAACAGGATGAGCCCAATCACTACAATGATGATTGCGTAGAAAATAATCTGTATCAACAATCCCGCGCCCGGCCCAAGCGAAATCGGGCTGCCGTCGGCGTAATCTTCCGGATCATCTTCCTGTGCACGGCGAATGCGTTGCTTGCCTTGTCCCGATGACGGTTGCCCATCTTCGGAAGAACCCCGCATCGAGTTGTCCTCTTCCGGTTTCTCCAGTCGCTTTCTGTTTTCGTCGGAGGTGTAGCTTTTCGATCCGGCAACTTTTTTCCATTTGGCGGGATCAAATTTCCGGACGGTAATTTTCTCGGTACTATACGAGCGTGTCTGTGGCAGGTTGCCGGGCTCTACCAGGGTGTGCGTTGGAGTTTCTTCGTATTCATCATAGCCGGAGGAAGTTTCGGTGTATTCTTCGGCGCCTTCTGTTTGATCGGACGTTGTTTTACTATCCTGCGCATGGAGCATGCTGGCCAAAAAAAGGACAATGCATAATGACAGGATGTACTTCATCGCGAAACGTTTTTAGACATGCGTGTATCCATTTTGGAAATCGACTCTTTCAGGTGATGGGCGCTTGAAATTTCATCCATGGAAAAATACAGGTAGCTTATGCTCGCCGAAAGAATAGGAATAATCAGGTAGAACGAAACGGTTTTGATAAACAATTCGATGATGTGTACGATCCGGGTAGCCCACACATCGGTTGCCGAAAAATTCCATTGCAAAATACTGGTGTGCATGTAAAGCAGGGGCGCGGACAATACCAGTAAAAACGAAAAGGACAGCAGGATGAGCATGAACTGCAACTTGATACCCTGGTTGTTATTCTGACGGAACAATTCCCAGCCACGCGCAAGTGCATAGCCTAGGTTTGTTTGCTCCGTAAGTTGTGTAAAGGCAATAAAGAGAAGTCCACCGAAGATGATGACCAGCGCGAATACACCCCACGGTCCGAGATAGATCAACCCGAAGATACAGGCCGTAACAATAACAAGCTGAATGAACGCTGGAAAGCGAAAGGAGAACGCTGCCTTTTTCGCTTCGCCATCCACCAGTCTCATAACGCGATACAGAATGATGGAAGCACCGATTGTGTTGATTGCAATGAAGAGAGGCGTCGGCGTTTGCAGGGCAAAGAACATATCGTTCA
>JAESFU010000586.1_pt1 | contig 16159 bp, 18 predicted proteins | sample 9269461 | NCBI WGS metagenome assembly JAESFU01 (sample SAMN14502556, study PRJNA617107) | algae metagenome | isolation source: Stenomitos rutilans HA7619-LM2 and co-occurring heterotrophs from cave walls | place: USA: Waikapalae cave, Hawaii | collected 2009-07-28
CGCATCGGACTTTCCGATCTTGCCGATCAGCGCTTCGACGTTCTCTCCGGCGGCGAAAGGCAACTCGTGCTCTTGGCGCGCGCATTGGCGACGGGCGCCGAAACATTGATACTCGATGAGCCAGCCTCGGCCCTCGACTTGCGCAACCAGGATCGTTTCCTGACAGTTGTCGGAAGCCTGCGCGCCGACCGGCGGCATGCAATCGTCTTCACCACGCATTTGCCGCAGCATGCTAGTGCCGTCGCCGACGATGCGCTCATGATGTTCGGAGCCGAGGAGCGTATTTTCGGAAGCACCGACGCCGTCTTGAGCGAAGATAATCTTGGCCGGCTCTACGACATTCCGGTCAGGATCGTCAGCATCGACGGTCCAGCCCATGGCCAGAACATTCGAGGCGTGGTGCCGCTTTTCGGCACCTCGCGCGTCGCATGACCGGCGAAGTATTGTTCATCCAGTCCGACGATGGGCCGCCGCCAAGCGCCATTGAGCGCCTCGTTGCCAAGGACCTTCTGACCGTGAAGCAGCAGGTCGAACTTGCCGACGGCGATCTCCTCAATGCGCGCGGCCTGATCACCACGACCTATCTCGACCAGATCGATTTCCTCGAGCGCCGCGACCCCGTTCGCCGCTTCCTCGAACGCGGCGGCCGCATCGTCTTCAACGGTCACATCGTCCGCCCATTCATCGACGGCATGCTGCCTTTCGTTCCGCTCGCATCGAGACGCCGGATCGATCTCGAACTGGTGCGCTTGGCGCCGCATCCCGTTTTCGCGGATGTTCCGATTGCCACCCACCAGGCCCAGATGGGCGTATCCGGCTTCTATGGTCGCGGCCACAATCCGCCGCTCGCCGGGGCTATCCATTTGACCGGCATCGGCCCTGAGCGACTGCCGGTCGATTGGGAATGGCTATTGCCCCAAGGCGGCGGGCTCTTCGTCCATGCCGGGAACGACCTTTGGCATGTGTCGGATGATCAGGCGGTCAACGACCTGATGGCAGAGCGGCTCGTCGCTTGGGCGAAGGACGAACGCAGAAAGCTTATAGCCGCATGAGCATTCTCGCCGTCAATGCAGGCTCCGCCTCGCAGATCGAAAGCCTCGAAGGCGATCGCTACCGCCATTACTTCAACCGGCTCATCCGGCCGGAAGAACTCCCCGAGGCCGAACTCTCAAGCTTCGATGCTCTAATGGTGCCTTGCCGCACGCCGGCACATCGCCTCGTCCCGCATGTCGGGTTGCTGCGCGACTATCTCAATCTCGGCCGCACGATCATCGCCATGGGCGAATGTCATAGCGACCGCTGGTTGCCGGCCATCCGCTTCACACCGGTCGACACGAATTGGTGGTGGTGGCTCGATCCCAAAGGCGATCTCGGCGTGCGCATCGCCGCGCCCGAACATCCCCTCTTCCAAAAGCTGAGCGAACAGGATTTGGCCTGGCACCTCCATGGCTACTTCGAATTGCCGGATGGCGCGCAGAGTCTCGCAGTCGATTCATTGGGCCGCAGTATCTTCTACATCGATGAAGTGACGACGCCCGGGCGGATCATCCTCAACAGCCTCGATCCGTTTTTCCACCACGGGCATCATTTCATGCCCGCGACGACGCGCTTCCTGGACGGATTTCTGGCGTGGTTGTCCGAGGATCTCGCGGAAAGGGTGCGAAGCCGCACCAGTTGACCGGACCGCCATCCGTCCTATCTAGTTCACAGAGCTCGGATAGGAGGACCGTCATGAACAAGACTCTTGCCGCGACTGTTCTTGCTTTAGGCCTCTCGCCTGCCATGGCCTTCGCCCATCACGGTTGGGGCAGCTACGATGTGGCCAAGAAGTTCACGATCGACGCGCCGATCGAGCACGTGGTCTGGCAGAACCCGCATGTGCACGTCATGCTCAAGTACCAGGACGCGACTTGGGAGGTGACGTTGGCCCCGATCTCGCGCATGACGCGTCGCGGCGTCGAGGAGGCCATGCTGAAGCCGGGCGTAACGATCGCCGCCGAGGGCTATCCCTCGACCCGCACCGAACACGAGATGCGCGCCGAGCGCATCACCATCGACGGCAAGATCTACGAGATGCGGTGATGCAGTCTGGCCCCTCACCCGGCCTTCGGCCACCCTCTCCCCGCCGCCGCGGGGCGAGGGATAAGGTAATTCCTTCTCCCCGTGTCAACGGGGAGAAGGTGCCGCGCAGCGGCGGATGAGGGGCAGCTAACCATGCCGGAATTCGTCAATACGATTATCGCCTACTATGACAGCCTATTGCGCATGCTCGAGGCGTCTCAGCTCGGCGCCCTCGCCCGCAGCAATGTCTGGCTCTATCCCGCCGCCAACACGCTCCATGTTCTTGGCGCTGCCCTGCTCGTCGGCGCGATCCTCGTCTACGATATCCGCATCCTGCGCGGCCGCGAGCCGCCGCGAACGGCACTTGTGCTCTCCACCATCGGATTGGTCCTGCTCGTCATCACAGGCCCGACCATGTTTTCCACCGAAGCGAGCGCAACCGGCCACAACCCGATCTTTCTTGCCAAAATGGCGGTGATCCTCGCGGCCTTGATCAATGTCCTGCTCTATTGGCTCGCCGGCCCCGTACTGCCACGCCTGACGAGGCTCCATGCCTTCATCTCCGCCCTGCTGTGGACCGGGGCGCTCGTTCTGGGCCGCTTGATCGCGTATTTCTAGAACATCTTCTCCTTCTCCCCTTGCGGGAGAAGGTGGCGAGGACGAAGTCCGAGGCGGATGAGGGGTACCCCTCACCCGATCGCTTCGCGATCACCCTCTCCCGCAAGGGGAGAGGGAAGTCAGGCCGCTACTTCTCCGGATGCGACTCGCAGAAGCGGATGTGATTGCCAAACGGATCGATCACCGTAGTGACCAAGCCCCACGGCTCATCCTCGATGCCAGGCTTCATGTTGGCGTATTTCTTTTCGATGAGTTCGCGCTGAAAAATGCGGATGCCTTTCATCCGGACGAACACCGTCGACCCGGGCGTCGCATCGCCGTGGTGGCCACTCAAATGCAGCACCAGCCCGGCGCGCGACACCGCCATGTAAAGCGGAAAATTCTCGCCGAACCGGTGCTCCCAATCGACCTTGAAGCCGAGAAAGCCGACATAGAATTCGCGCGCCTTGGCTTCATCGAAGATGCGCATGATCGGTGCCGTCTCGGTGAAAGCGATGGCATCGCCGTTCTCGCTGGCGGCGATCCTGGCCGCCAACACGTTCCAGTCGTCGAAGCCGAACTGTCCCGCGACGAGTTCGAGAGCCTGGGCGTGGGTGATCGCGACATTGTGGTTGGCAAGCCCGGTCCTGAGCGAGCGCGCCATGGTCTTTGCATCGGAAAAAGTCAGCATGAATCCAATCCTTCCTTCTGGCGAATGAAAAGTCAGGGCCCGCATTGCTGACGCATTCGCCTTGAGATGAAGGATCGGGCGATGCTTCGATTGATACATTCACCATGCCCCTTGCGGGGGCGCGAGCGGCTGGCTGTATCGGCCGGCCCGCTTTCTAGGGCGTTTGCGGCGACTTGGCAATGTCGCGCTTCTGCGGGAGACTGGCGGTACTGGAGCGATCCCATGACCGACGACATCTCGCTCAAATCCTTCACCGCGCTCGACCGCGTCGGCGATGTCGGAGCTTACGTCCGCGCGCTCGAAGCTTTCGATGATATCCCGCAATTGCAGGAACTGAAGCGTATTGCCCGCGACATGATCAAGCCGGGATCGAGCGTGCTCGATGTCGGCTGCGGCTTCGGCCTCGAAACGGTGAGGCTCGCGCGCATTGTCGGCCAGGGCGGCCGCATCGCTGGCATCGACAAGAGTGCGGACTTCATTGCCGAGGCGAAGAGGCGTGCCGCCACCGCGGGCCTCGCAATCGATTATCGTGCCGGCGAGGCGCAGGCGCTTCCCTATGCCGATGCCTCTTTTGACAACGTGCGTGCCGAACGATTGCTGATCTATCTCAAGGATTGGGAGGAAGCAGTCGCCGAGATGAAGCGCGTCGCCAAGCCCGACGCGTCTCTCGCCTTCATCGAACCGGAATTCGGCACGACGACGATCAACCTTCCGGACCGCGCGCTCGTCCGCCGCGCCATCGCGCACGAGGCCGATACGGCCGTCGTCGTAAGCTGGCTGCCCGGGCAACTCTATTACGCACTCAGCGATCTAGGCTTGCGCGATGTGACGGTTGCGACCCGCGTGGTCATCCTCCCGCAGGATCTGGCGGCGATCTATTTCGCCGATGTCGGCCGCAATGCCGCGAAAGACGGCGCGATCTCCGAGGCTGAACTATCCGCTTGGCTCTCCGGCATCGCCGATCTCCGCAAACAGGGCCGGCTCTTCGGCAGCGTCGGATATTTCCTGTTCACCGCGCGACACTAAGAATCTTTCCGTCACCCCAGCGAAAGCTGGGGTCCCCTGAATCATCTCCGCTAGCGGCAACGCGTCAGGGGATGCCAGCTTTCGCTGGCATGACGATCTGTATACGGATCGAACATCGACAATCCTCGCACACCGACACAGACAGGAGGCCCTTACGGCCATCGAGCTTCGCGGCCATGATAAACTCGCAGCATCACGATCCGCTCATCGTCAATGCGATACTGAAATACATAAATTCCATTCAGCACGCGCAGCGGCAGTTGCCTGTACTCGTCACGCCCGACCCAGTCTCGGATGATCGATCAGGATCTGCGATTCCTCGATGATCGCAGCCGCGACCTGAGGCGCGAGGAGCGGGAACTTCTTGTGAAGAAACTCGGCAAACCGGTCGAGATCGGCCAAGGCCAGCTCGGACCATTCCAATCTCATCGCGAGCGGCGCGGTCTAAACTCCGGGGTACCCCAGCTCTTCAGCCATTCCACAACCACCTCATGAGGCACAGTTGCGTTCCCTGCCTGACTGGCTTTCCAGCGGCGATCCAATTCCGCGAGGGTTTGCTCATCAGATTCCAAATCTGACGAAACCAGGTCCGCAACAACCTCGGAAACGCTGACACCTCGCGCCAACGCAGCGTCTTCCAAAGCACCGGCAGTTGCCTCGTCGACTTCGATTTTACGCATCCGGGATGTCATACCTTACCATGCCTCGCCGGCCGGATCGATGCAAGGCGCCCGACCTACCGGACGCGCTCGATCTCGACGCCGACGCTGCGGGCGTTCTTGATCACGTCCGGCTTTTCGATGCGAACCCGTGCCGCCATCACGCGCTTGTCGGTGAGGCACGCCGCGGCAATCAGCTCGGCCAGTGTCTCGGCGAGCCCGACATGGCCTTGCCCGACGATGCGCTCGACCTTCTGCACGACGATCTCGTAGCTCACCACATTCTTGATGTCGTCGCTGATCGGATCGTCGCCTTCCTTCACCGATAGATCGATATTGACGATGATCCTTTGCGGCGTGACGCGCTCGTTTTCGTAGATACCGAGCAACGCGTGGACTTCGAGATCACGCACGAACACGTGCCTGAGCCGCGCCGCGCCGCTTGCGACATGATGAGATATCTTTGGTGTCTTGCTCATCGCCGTCACTCCCGAACCTTCACCACATCGGGCGTCTGCCAGGCGAGATGCTGGCCGCCGTCAAGCGCGATCATCTGGCCGGTCATCGCCGGCGAAGCGAGGATGAAACGCACCGCGGCGGCGATCTCTTCGGGGCTCGTGCCACGCTCGAGCAAAGTCAGCCGTTGCAGCTTCTCGAATTCCTTAGAGCGCATTCGCGCATTGGGAAGCGCCGGCCCGGGCGCGATCGCATTGACGCGGATGCGCGGCGCCAGCGCCTGCGCCATGGTCTGCGTCACCACCCACAAGCCGCCCTTGCTCGCAGTGTAAGAAAAATATTGCGGATTGAGCTTCCACACACGCTGGTCGATGAGATTGATGATGTTGCCCTGCTCCTTCGCCGGCAACTGCGCTGCGAAAGCTTGCGACAGGAAGACGGGCGCGCGCAGATTGACAGCCTGATCCGTGTCCCAATCGCTCATCGTCACCGAAGCAAGCTCGTCCGGCTCGAAGCGGGACGCATTATTGATGAGAAGCGTCAATGGCCCGAGCGTGCCTTTGGCCTTCTTGATCAGCTTCTTGGGCGTCTCGCGGCCCGCGAGATCGCCCTCGATCGCCACCGCCTTGCGCCCGAGCCTCCGCATCTCATCGACCAGTTCCTGCGCCTCGCCAATCGATTCATGGCAATGGACGGCGATGTTCCAGCCGTCCTTGGCGAGATCGAGCGCCATGGCGCGCCCGATGCGCTTCGCCGCACCGGTGATGAGGGCTGCCTTCACGCCTAAGCCTTCGGCGTGAGGATGACGTAATGCTTCTTCACCTTCTCGACCGTCTCCCAGGTCCCTTTGAAGCCCGGCGGGATGATGAAGCCATCGCCCGCCTTCAGCGTCCATTTCTCGCCCTCTTCATTGGTGAGGACGGCTTTGCCCTCGATGAAGTGGCAGAATTCCCATTCGCTGTAATCGACCTTCACCTTGCCTGGCGAGCATTCCCAGATGCCGCAATAGAGCCGGTCGTCTTCGCCGGTCCAATGGTTCCAGGTCTTGGTCTTGTACTTGCCCTTGAGCAGGATTTCGGGCTTTGCGCGCCCCTTTTCGACCTTGGGCGCCTTCTTGCCCTTCGTCTTCATCACCAGGATTTTCGCCATCGTTTCCCCCTAATCGTTCTTGAACTGCCCAATACGGGCAATCAGATCATCCTTGCCCGGCTTGAACCCGGCGGCAACCCACCAGTCTTCGAGATCGCTCAGGATCCGGCCGATTTCCGGTCCCGGACTGAGGCCGGCCGCGACGAGATCGGCGCCTTTTAAGGGAAAGACCGGACGCCGCCATTTGTCCGCCAGGCGCAGGAGATCGCGCCAGGCCTTGTCGGTGAGCGGCGACTTCGAGCGCGCCCAGGCTATGCGGGCACTGTCGCGCCAGCAGTCCTCGCCCATGGCGTAGAGAATGGCGCGTCGTTCATTATTGCGAAGCTCAGGTGTCGGCGGCCTGTGCTTGGCCAACGCTTCGAGGCGCGCGAGTTCCTTGCGGGTGAGCCGCAATGTGTCGGCAAGCGGTCGGGCATCGCCGCACAGCATTTGCAGGCGGAGCAACGGATCGGGTGCGAGACGGTTTTTCTCATCGATCGCCGCCATGCGCTTGAGTGCCGGAATATCGCGCAAAAGCGGGGAAATGACGCGCAAAATGCCCGCTTTTTGCATGATTTCGAGCGTCGGAACGGCGCGCGGCGCCACCAGCAGCTTGAACAATTCCTGGCGGATGCGCTCGGCCGAAAGCTGCTGAAGGCCCTTTCGCAGCCGGGTCACGGCCGCAAGCCCGGCCTTGTCGGGCGCGCCTTTTCCGTAGCGCGCGTGAAAGCGGAAGAAGCGCAGGATGCGCAGATAATCCTCGCGGATCCGTGCAGAAGGCGTTCCGACGAACCTGACTCGCCTCTTCAGGATATCCGCGTAACCATCGACAAAATCGAGGATATTTCCACTAGCGTCGCAATAGAGCGCATTCATCGTGAAGTCGCGCCGCATCGCATCCGCGGCCCAGTCGTCGGTGAAGGTGACCTTGGCTCGCCGGCCATCGGTTTCGACGTCATGGCGAAGCGTCGTCACCTCGAAGGGCCGCTTGTCGAGGGTCAGCGTCACGGTGCCATGCGCAAGCCCCGTCGGATGCACGCCAAAACCATTCTTTTTGCCGATTTCCATCACCCTATCAGGCGAAAGCGCGGTCGCGATGTCGATATCGGCAACCGGCTCTCCGATGAGCGCGTTCCTTACCGCCCCGCCGGCAATTCGCGCATCGCCGAGCGCCGCGAGCACCTTCTGAACGTCGGGTGCCTTCAGCCATTTCTGGCGCTTGAGCGACGGCAGCTTCTTCATGGCGCGGCATACATCCGGTCATAGAGATTCTTGATCATGCCCGCCGTCGCCCCCCAGATGTAGCGCTCGCCATAAGGCATGGCATAGAACGACCGGCTTTTCCCCTGCCACTCGCGACTATGCAGCAGATGATTCTCGGGCCCCATCAGGAAACGCAAGGGCACCTCGAAGATGTCTGCCACTTCCACCGGATCGGGATGCAGAGAGAATTCGGGAGTGACCAACGCGACGACCGGCACGACCTGATAGGCGGTGCGTGTCAGATAGCCATCGAGAAAACCTTTCGGGTCAACCAAGAGGCGCGACAGACCGGTTTCCTCTTCTGCTTCGCGCAAAGCGGCTTCCACGGGGCCCTCGTCGACCTCTTCGAGCTTGCCGCCGGGAAAGGCGATCTGGCCCGAGTGACTGCGCAACGCATCATTGCGGCGGATCATCAGCACGGTGAGTTCAGGCTCGCGCGCCACGATCGGCACCAGGACCGCGGCCTCGCGCATGGCGCGGTCATAGGGAATGGCGCGCGCATCGGGATTGAGATCGTCGTCGCTGCGCGCGAATGTGACGGGCGCGGCCGCAAGCAGGCGAGTCTGCGCGCGCTCGAGAAACTCCGCGGCGTCGAAACGGAAATCCGTCATGAATGATCGATGCCGATATCGCGCGCCGGCTTCATCGGCCAGAAGATGCCGCTCGACCAAACCCCGAACCAATCGCCCTCGACGGTGCCGCGCGCCACGAGATCGTAGAAGAGCGCCCGCGATACCAGCGCCTCGAGCCGGGCCCGCACCAGCACGTAAGGCTTGAGCCCGCCGGTGCCCGGCTCGTCTTCGACCCTCAAGGGATGATCGGCATCGACCGTGACCTCGTCGTCCACATTGGTCTCGAAACGGATCACCTGATCGCGGCCTTCCCCCTCGACAAGCATGCGGATGGCGACGAATGGCGCGTCGTCAACCCTGATCCCGCACTTCTCGACCGGGGTGACGAGGTAGTATTTGCCGTCCTCGTCATGCCGCAGCACCGTCGAAAACAGCTTGAAAAGCGGCTTCCGGCCGATCGGCGAGTTCATGTAGAACCAGGTGCCGTCCTGGGCGATCCGCATGTCCAGATCGCCGCAAAATGGCGGATTCCAAAGATGAACTGGCGGTAATCCTTTGCCGGCCGAGGCTTCTTTCAGCCCGCGCAAGGGATTGGCGGCATCCTTGGGCGGCGCGACGGTGTTTTCCTGCCTCAGTGTAGCCATGCTCATTCACGAGGATTTCATTGGCGGATAGACTGCCTCCTTGCCCAGATTCGGGTCAGGCGGCGCATCTGTCGCTCTCAACCCACACTATAGTGAGGCCCATGGCTATCATCAACGAAGCGGACAAGACCATCGTCGAGGAACTCGAGCGCGCCGGCGTCAGGCTGCAAAAGGTGCGCGATGCGATCGGCAAGATCATCTTCGGCCAGACCGAAGCGATCGAACTGACCTTGACGGCCATTCTGGCCGGCGGTCACGCGCTGCTGGTCGGCGCGCCGGGTCTTGCCAAGACGAAGCTTGCGACCTCGCTCGGGCGCGTCCTTGGGCTTGATGAGAAACGCGTCCAGTTCACGCCCGACCTGATGCCGGCCGACATTCTCGGTTCCGAAGTGCTCGATGAATCGGAGAGCGGCCGTCGTCAGTTCCGTTTCGTGCCAGGCCCGGTCTTCTGCCAATTGCTGATGGCGGACGAAATCAACCGCGCCAGCCCGCGAACCCAGTCGGCCCTGCTGCAGGCGATGCAGGAGCATCATGTGACGGTCGCCGGCGTGCGCCACGACGTGCCGCGACCGTTCCATGTCCTCGCCACCCAGAACCCGATCGAGCAGGAAGGCACCTACCCGCTTCCCGAAGCTCAGCTCGATCGCTTCCTGTTCGAAGTCGACGTCCCCTACCCGCCGCTCGATGCCGAACGCCGCATGCTGTTCGCAACGACCGGCACGACGGAGGAGATGGCCGAACCCGTGCTCAGTACGACCGATCTCCTCGCAACTCAGCGCCTTGTCCGATTGATTCCTGTCGGCGAGCAGGTGGCCGATGCAATTCTCAGAATCGTTCGTTCCGCGCGTCCCGGACCGGATGCAGATGAATTCGTCAACAAGAACGTCGCCTGGGGCCCATCGCCCCGCGCCAGCCAGGCCCTGATGCTGGGCGCCCGCGCCCGAGCGCTTCTTGACAATCGCCTGTCGCCTTCGATCGATGATGTGCTGGCGCTCGCCGGGCCAGTCTTCAAGCATCGCATGGCGCTCTCCTTCACCGCGCGCGCCGACGGTCACACGATCGAGAGCGTAATCGAGCGGCTCAAGAGCACGATTGGCTGACGCTTAGATGTCCACCGCCGCCGCCCTCCAGTTCTCGGATCGCGCCGAGCACGCCTCGCGCGCTTTGCCACCTTTGCTTGTCGAGGCGCAACGTATTGCCGCGACGGTGATCCTCGGCGTGCATGGGCGCAAGCGGTCGGGCCCCGGCGAGACATTCTGGCAGTATCGCCCCTATGCCTTCGGCGACTCGACGCAGCGCATCGACTGGCACAAGTCGGCGCGGTCGGATCGCACCTATATTCGCGAGAATGAATGGGAGGCGGCGAACACATTGTGGGTTTGGCCTTCGCCATCGCCGAGCATGCGCTTCCAGTCGCATTTGTCGCAAACCACCAAGCGCGACCGTGCACAGCTCATAGCTCTCGCAATGGCGAATCTCGCCGTGCGCGCCCATGAGCGCGTTGCAGCGCTGGGCAGTCCCTTCGCGCCCGGCCATTCGCGCACCACTCTTGTACGCATGGCAAGCTGGATGCTCGAGAATGAGACATCATCCGGCCTTCCCGACAGCGTTCGGATCGCGCGTTACTCGACAGTGCTCATGCTGAGCGATTTTCTCGAGCCGCCGCAGGCCATAGCCGCAAGCCTGACGCGACTGGCCGCGGCCGGCATCACCGGCCATCTGGTCCAGGTCGTCGATCCCGCCGAAGAAACGCTTCCCTATGCCGGCCGCATCGAGTTTCGCGGCATCACCGGTCCCGGCGTGTTCCTCGCGGGCAAGACTGAAAACCTGCGCGAAGCCTATCAGGAGAAATTCCAGGAGCAGCGCGCAGCCGTCCGCGACCTCGCGCATCGGCTCGGATGGAGTTTCACCGTGCATCGCACCGATGCACCGCCCTTGACGCTTCTCCTCGCACTGCACGCCTTGATCGGCGGCGAGAAGAGCCGCGTCGCAGCACCTGGGATGGCCTGAACATGCCGTTCCTCGAAGCCATCAGCTTTACGACGCCCTGGGCTCTGGCCGCGCTCGCCGCGCTGCCGGTGATCTGGTGGCTCTTGCGGTTCACACCGCCGCGTCCGCAGACCCTGCGGTTTCCGCCCTTGCGCATCCTTCTGCAACTCGTCTCGCGCGAGGATCAGGCGGATCATACGCCCTGGTGGCTGATGGCGCTGCGCCTGTTGATTGCCGCGCTCCTGATCTTCGCCGTCGCGCATCCCCTCTACTCGACCGATCACCGCAGCATTGCCGGCAACGGCCCCTTGATTCTCGTCGTCGATGATGGCTGGGCCGCGGCGAAGGACTGGCAGGCCCGCCAGACGATGATCTCAGAGATACTGACGCTCGCCGAACGGCAGAGCCGGCCTGTTGCTCTCGCAACGACGTCGCCGACCCTGCGCGGCGAAAACATCGTTCCGGTTGCGCCTCAGGTTGCGCGCGACCTGGCGGCCGCGCTTGAGCCGAAGGCCTTCGATCCCGATCGCGCCGGCCTGCTGAAGCGGCTTCAGACCGATTTTGGAGAGGCCGACGCCGCCGAGGTGTTGTGGCTGTCGGACGGCCTGGATCATGGCTCGGCGCAAGCCTTTGCAACCGGTCTTACCCAACTGGCTCGAGGCCGCGCCGGCGTCGAGGTGATCGTTCCCGATCAAGCGAAGATCCCCGCGGCCCTGACGCCGCCGACGATCGAAGGCAACAAGATCAAGGTCAAGGCATTGCGTCCGCCGCGCAGCAATGGTGAGGAACTGGCGGTCGAGGCAGTTGCCTCGAACGGGCGCAGTCTCGCCGACGCGCGCCTCAGTTTCCGGCCGAATGCCGGCGCCGCCGAGGGGGAAATCGAACTGCCCCTCGAATTGCGCAACGAAGCGCAACGTATCGTCCTGCGCGATGAGCGTGCCGCATCCGCCGTCTATCTTCTCGACGATCGCTGGCGGCGCAAGACTGTCGGACTCGTCGCTGGTTCTTCGATCGAACTCGCGCAGCCGCTGCTGTCGCCCCTCTATTATGTTTCGCGCGCCCTCGAGCCTTTTGCGGAACTCTACGAGCCGCAAACCGATTCCGATCTCGCCGAACGCCTGACCGCGGGACTGTCGATGCTCGTGCTTGCCGACGTCGGCGTTTTGCCCATCGAGCGCCGCGGCCTGATCGAGCAATGGGTGAATGGCGGCGGCGTACTCTTGCGCTTTGCGGGCCCGCGTCTCGCCGGCGGTCAGGATGATCTGATCCCGGTGACCATGCGCGAAGGCGACCGTTCGCTGGGCAGCGCCTTGAGCTGGGAAGAGCCACAGCCGTTGCAGCCTTTTCCCGACCACAGCCCGTTTGCCGGACTGCCCATCGACCCGCAAGTCAAAGTGGCGCGCCAGGTTCTCGCCGAGCCCGACGCTGATCTTCCCTCCAAGGTCTGGGCGTCGCTGGCCGACGGCACACCCTTGGTGACCGCCAAGAAGCACGGCAACGGTCTCGTCATCCTCGTTCATGTGACCGCCAATGCTGACTGGTCGAATCTCCCATTATCTGGTCTCTTCGTCGACATGCTGCGCCGGATCGTCGACCTCGCACCGGGCGCCGGCGGTGGCGCCACGGGCGGTGCCGCGGCAACCGACGCAAGTGCCGCTTTTGCACCGCACCGAATGCTCGCCGGCAATGGCGACCTTGTCGATCCGACACCCGACTCGCGGCCGGTACCAGCCGGCGAGATCGATCGCCTGACGCCGACACCCGATCATCCTGCGGGACTCTATCGTCGCGGCGGCAGCGAGCGCGCCATCAATCTCGTTCATCAGGGCGACAGCCTGCCGCTTATGGGCGCGATGCCGGCTGGCGTCTCGGTGCGCGACCTGACGCCTGCGCCTGCCCTCGATCTTGCGCGCTGGCTTTTCCTCGCGGCTTTCATCTTGTTCCTGATCGACTGCGCGGCCGCTCTCTTCGTGTCCGGGCGCTGGCGGCAGGTTACGACGACTGCCGCGGCGATTGCTTTGGTACTCATGGCCGCAGGCAATCCTATCCCGCAGGTGCGCGCGCAATCCGCCGCCGACGAGCAGCAGATGCAATTCGCGCTCGATAATACTTTGCAGACCCGGCTTGCCTATGTGCTGACCGGCGATTCCGAGATCGACAATGTGAGCCTCGCCGGGTTGCAGGGCCTGGGCAATGCATTGTTGCAGCGGACGTCGGTCGAGCCCGGCGACCCGGTCGCGATCGACATCGAGAAGGACGAGATCGTCTTCTTTCCATTGATCTACTGGCCGGTGATCGCCAGTGCCGCCGAACCATCGCCGGCCGCGCTCGCCAAGCTCGACACCTATATGAAGAATGGCGGCACGATCCTGTTCGATACCCGCGAGGACGGGGTCGATTTCGGCGCCATGACCGGCACGGCGAGCCCGGCTATCGACGCATTGCGCCGCATACTTGCCAAGCTCGACATCCCGGCACTCGAACCGGTGCCGCCCGATCACGTGTTGACCAAGGCTTTCTACCTCTTGCAGAGCTTTCCCGGCCGCTACGACCTGGGCGAATTATGGGTCGAGCGCAGCGACGGACAGGTTGGCAGCGAAGGCAATGCCGACGGCGTGTCCTCGATCATGATCGGTTCCAATGATTATGCCGGCGCCTGGGCGATCGATCCGAACGGCCGCCCGCTCTTTGCGACAGTTCCCGGCGGCGAACGTCAGCGCGAACTCGCCTATCGTTCCGGCATCAACATCATCATGTATGCGCTCACCGGCAACTATAAGGCCGACCAGGTCCATGTGCCTGCCCTCCTCGAGCGGCTGGGGCAATAGGAGCGCGCATGAACTGGGACTTCAGCATCAATCCTGTCCTGCCGCTCTGGTGGATTGCCATCCTCGGCGGTCTTGGCCTGGTTCTGATCGCGATCAATGCCTATTCGCGCCTCCCCGGCTGGCCCTTGCGTCTGCTCACATTGGCAATACTTGCCGCGGCCTTGATCAATCCGGTGATGCGCCAGGAAGACCGCGAGCCGCTCGCCGATATTGCGGTCGCGGTGATCGACAAGAGTCAGAGCCAGGATTACGGCAACCGACTCGCGCAGGCGGACGCGGCCGAGAAAGCCTTGAAGGAAGCTGTCGGTCAATTGGGCAATACGGAGTTGCGCGTCGTTACCGCGCGCGCTGGGATCACCGCGGAAGAGGACGGCACGCGGCTGTTCTCAAGCCTCGATCAGGCTCTCGCCGATGTGCCGCCCGAGCGCTTCGCCGGAGCCGTCATGGTCACCGACGGACAGGTCCACGACATCCCTGAGCAGCTTGATCGGCTCGGCTTCAATGCGCCCGTGCACGGACTTCTCACCGGCCAGCGCGATGAGCGAGATCGCCGCATTGTCATCGAATCGGCGCCGCGCTTCGGCATTGTCGGCAAGGAACAGACGATCAAATTCCGCGTCGACGACACGGCCGGCGGCAATGGCCAAGCCAACGTGACGGTGCGTGTCGGCGATGCCGAACCGGTGACGGTGACGGTGGAGACCGGGCAATCGATCGAACTGCCGGTGATGATCGACCATGGCGGACAGAACATCGCCGAAATCCTCACCGATCCCCTGGAAGGCGAAATCGCGGTTCAGAACAACCGCGCCATCGCCGTGATCGAAGGCGTGCGCGACCGCTTGCGGGTGTTGCTCGTCTCCGGCGAGCCGCACCCGGGCGAGCGCACCTGGCGCAATCTTCTCAAGGCCGATGCGTCCGTCGATCTCGTCCATTTCACCATCCTTCGCCCGCCCGAGAAGCAGGACGGCACGCCGATCAAGGAACTGTCATTGATCGCCTTCCCGACACGCGAGCTTTTCGTCGACAAGCTCGACGAGTTCGATCTCATCATTTTCGACCGCTATCGCCGTCAGGGCGTCTTGCCGATGGCCTACCTGGCCAATGTCGCGGATTACGTCGCCAAGGGCGGCGCCGTGTTGATCGCGGCCGGCCCCGACTACGCATCGGCCGGCGGATTGTTCAATACTCCGCTTGGCGATGTACTCGCCGCCATTCCGACCGGCGACATCACCGAAACGCCTTTCCGCCCGCATGTGACGACGATCGGCAAGCGCCATCCGGTTACCAGCGACCTGCCGGGCGCTGCCGATGCCGAGCCGCGCTGGGGCCGCTGGTTCCGCCTCGTCGACGCAACGCCGGAGCGTGGCGAGACCGTGATGTCGGGGCCCGACGACAAGCCGTTGCTGGTGCTTTCGCGCGAGGGCGAAGGCCGCGTCGCCATCCTTCTGTCCGATCACGGCTGGCTGTGGGCGCGCGGTTATGACGGCGGCGGCCCGCAGACCGAACTGCTGCGCCGCCTCGCCCATTGGCTGATGAAGGAGCCCGATCTCGAAGAAGAACATCTGAGCGGCCGTCAGGACGACCGCAACCTCGTCATCGAGCGACGCACGATCACCGACCAGGTCTCGCCGGTGACCGTGACGCTGCCTTCGGGCAAAACCGAAACCGTCACCCTTGCCGAGCAATCCCCCGGCCTGTGGACCGGCCGCATCGAGATCAAGGAAGCAGGCTTGCATCGCCTTAGCGACGGCACGCTGGAGGCCGTCGCCGCCGCCGGTAATGCCGATCCGAAGGAGACGGCCGACATTGTTGCAACGGACGCCAAGCTCGCACCCGTCGCGCAGGCGACCGGCGGCGGCATGTTCTGGCTCGCGGATCGAAACGGGCTGCCGCGCATCCTGAAAGTGCCGGCGGGCCGGCAGATGGCAGGTTCCGGCTGGCTCGGTCTCAAGGCAAACGACGTCTACCGCGTGCGCTCCTTGCGCGAGATTTCCTTCTTCTCGACGCTTGCCGCGCTCGGCCTGCTGCTGCTTGCCATATGCGCCATGTGGCGGCGCGAAGGCCGCTAGGCCGGCATTGCGAGAAGCCCGGCTCCGCCATTGGCGGACCGGCTGACCCGTAAGCCCTTTTCCTTGAAACGATGCGGCGGCAGGATCAGGCCTTGCGCCGGATCGAGCGCTCCCGGCTCGAGTTCGAGATAGAGGAACCGATCGGGATCGACCGGCCCGGGCATCAAAAGCAG
>JAESFU010000587.1_pt1 | contig 16149 bp, 14 predicted proteins | sample 9269461 | NCBI WGS metagenome assembly JAESFU01 (sample SAMN14502556, study PRJNA617107) | algae metagenome | isolation source: Stenomitos rutilans HA7619-LM2 and co-occurring heterotrophs from cave walls | place: USA: Waikapalae cave, Hawaii | collected 2009-07-28
GCGCCAGGTCCTAAAAGATTTGTCCCTGCCCGGCGATAAAACAATCTTTATATTGTCCACAACAAAAGGCAATATCGATTTGCTGGCCAGTGATCCCGATCACCCGCGATTGTCCCTGCATGCTACATCACGGCATCTGGCGAACCGGTTTGGTTTTATGCACCATATCGTTGTGTCCAATGCATGTATCTCCGGTGTGCTGGCGTTGATTGTGGCAAAGCGTTTTCTGGAGAATGGACAATATGATCACGCCGTTGTTGTGGGAGCTGATGTACTCAGCCGGTTTGTTATCTCCGGTTTTAAAAGTCTCTCGGCGATGAGCGCCGCGCCCTGCATGCCGTTCGATAAAGACCGCACCGGCATTAACCTGGGTGAAGCGGCCGGCGTTATGGTGTTATCGGCTGCGCCGGAAACATTATCCGTTAAACCGGTTGTCCGATTGCTGGGGGGGGGTGTCAGTAACGACGCCAATCATATATCGGGACCATCGCGTACCGGCGAAGAGCTGGCACAGGCTGTAGCGCAGGCATTGGCAGCTTCTGCACTGCATACTTCGGACATTGATTTTATTTCCGCGCATGGCACCGCCACAGTATACAACGACGAGATGGAAGCCAAAGCTTTTACCGTGGCCGGATTAGATCATACACCACTCAATAGTCTGAAAGGATATTATGGACATACACTGGGTGCCGCCGGTGTTGTTGAAACGATCGTGTCCATGCACAGTCTTTTGCAGGATGAGCTTGTCGGGACAAAAGGATTTGAAACATTGGGAGTATCACAACCTATCTATATATTGCGCCGGCATCAGTCATTGTCCACCAGAACAATGTTAAAGACTGCTTCCGGATTTGGCGGATGTAACGCCGCGCTGATACTGCAAAAAGGAGTATAAATGAGTAACCCAACCAGTATGAATTTTTTTGAGACAGACACCCTTACTGCGTTGCAGTCGAAAGAGAAAGCGCAGTGGATCGCTTTCGCGCCTTTTGTGTTTCAGACAACGCGTGTCCTGCGCGATACAGGCATCCTTACATTTGTCGCTGAAAATCCGAAAGGGGTAACGCAGCATGAGATCGTGTCCCATACGGGCTTGACACGTTACGGCGTGCGGGTGCTGGTAGAGGGTGCCCTTGGCATCGGACTGCTAACCTGCAAGGATGGAGTTTACAAGATCACAAAAACAGGATTCTTTATCCTGCACGATAAACTTACAGAAGTTAATCTGGACTTCACACACGATGTATGTTACAAAGGTCTCTTTAACCTCGAAGAGAGCATTCGTCACGAAAAACCCGAGGGGCTGAAAGTTTTTGGCGAGTGGCCCACAGTTTACGAAGGATTGTCCAAATTGCCACCGGAGGTACAGAAGAGCTGGTTCGCGTTTGATCACTATTATTCTGATGTTGCATTTCCGGAAGTGCTTCCGTACGTGTATGCAAACAAACCCGGCAAACTGTTGGACATCGGCGGCAATACCGGCAAGTGGACAATGGCCAGCCTCGCATACGATCCGGATGTGGACATCACAATCATGGACCTGCCGGGACAAGTAGGTATGGCGAAAAAACAAATCGAAGAAAAAGGATTTGGACATCGCATACACTTTTACGAAACCAATATTCTGAACGAAAGCCTTCCGTTTCCAACAGGCTTCGATGCGATCTGGATGAGCCAGTTTCTCGACTGCTTCTCTGAAGAACAAATCATATCTATTCTGAAACGCTGCCGCGAAGCGTTGAACCCGGGTGGACTCGTGTACATCCTGGAGCCCTTCTGGGATCGTCAGCGGTTCGAGATCTCTGCCTTCGCCCTGCAACAAACCTCGTTGTACTTTACAGCCATGGCCAACGGCAACAGCCAGATGTATCAGTCCGAAAATTTTGTAGCCCTCGTGGAAGCTGCCGGCTACACCGTGGTGCAGGAAGTGGATGGCATCGGCGTGAGCCACACGCTGCTCGTTTGCCAGCCTGAATAAAATCCACACGGCACGCACCGCGGTACAAATACTTTTCGCTTATTTGTAGTACAAATATGAAGACGCAAAGTACCGATGTTTTGGTGATTGGTGCCGGCCCCGCAGGCAGCATTGCCGCCGCCATGGTTCACCAGGCAGGATTTAAGGTAAGGGTAGTGGAACGCGAGAAATTTCCGCGCTTCGTTATCGGCGAAAGCCTGCTGCCCCGTTGCATGGAGGTACTCGAAGAAGCCCAGCTGCTCGATGCTGTTAAAGAGAAAAATTTTCAGCAGAAATTCGGCGCCAAATTCTTGCGGGGCGACGATGTAGCCGATTTTAATTTCAGCAATCAGTTTACCGAAGGATGGAACTGGACATGGCAGGTGCCGCGCGCCGAGTTTGACCTGGCGCTGGCTACCGAGGTGCAGCGAAAAGGTGTGCCCGTAGAATTTGAAACCACCGTAACCGACATCCAGTTTTTTGATGATGAGAGCTCTCTCACCACCGTGCAGCGCGCGGATGGATCAATCGAAAAAATTACAGCCAGTTTTATTATCGACGCCAGTGGTTATGGCCGCGTTATTCCGCGGCTGTTCAACCTGGACAAACCTTCTAACCTTGATCCGCGCAAGGCGGTATTCGCACATGTGCAGGATAAGCATCGCGATCAGTTTGAAGAGCCCAATCGCATTATTGTGGTGCTGTATGCGCCCGGTGTATGGGTGTGGATCATCCCGTTTGCCAGTGGCATAACGTCCGTGGGCTTCGTGGGCAGTTTCGATTTTTTCAATGGGGTGGAGGGTGATCTCTCACAACAATATCAGACACTCATACAGGACCACCCATACCTGCGGAAAAGATTTGGCGATGCCGCGCGCGTATTCGAGCCGCGCAAGCTCGAAGCCTGGTCAGCCACCACCGAAAGATTTTATGGCAAAGGCTACGTGCTCACCGGCAACGTGACGGAATTTCTCGACCCCATTTTTTCTTCCGGCGTCATGTTCGCCACCGTGTCCAGCAACCTCGCCAGCAAAATGGTGATCCGGAAGCTCCGTGGAGAACAGGTCGATTGGGAACAGGAATATACGCAGGTCATTCAACAGGGCGTGGACACATTCAGAACCTATGTGATGGGTTGGTACGACGGCACGCTCGAAACAGTGTTCTTTGCCAAAGACCCTGATCTGGAAATAAAGCGCAAAATATGTTCTGTGCTCGCGGGATACGTCTGGGATCAGCAGAACGATTTTGTCCGCGATCATGCCGGCGCCATCAAGCGTCTGGCAAAACTCATCCACGTACAACAACGTCTTCAAACCACGCAGTGAACGCTTCTGTGAAATGGATTTTTTGCCTTAATTGAGAATTGATGTTCATCACCGCCACGTGCACCATCCGGCAGCAAACCATTTTCCGATCCGGCGAAAAAGTTTTTCAGCAACAGAAGGCCTCTTTCGATGATTTTTTGATAAGCGCCTACGAAAGTCTTCAGCCCAACTATCCGAAATTTTACAAGATGGACAGGCTGAGCAAGCTCGGTTTTTTGGCAACGGAGTTTCTATTGCAGGCCGCCGATATCCGGCACTATCCGGCGCACACCGTAAACCTCGTATTATCCAACGCCAACAGCAGTCTCGATGCGGATATCAAGTATCAGGAATCCACCCGTACCTCGCCGAGCCCTGCGATGTTCGTGTACACATTGCCCAACATTGTGGCCGGCGAGATCTCGATACGCCATCACCTGAAAGGCGAGAACGCATTTTTCATAACGCCTCAATTCGACGCCCCGCTTATTGCCGGCTATGCCGCACAGGTAGTATCGCAGCCCGCCATGGAAGGATGTGTGGCAGGATGGATCGATACGCTGGGGACACACCACGATGTTTTCTTATATTTGGCGGAAAAATCAAAACGGGGCCTGGGCCTCGAACACACAACCGAACAACTAACAGCACTATACAACGCGGAACTATGGAACAGTTGATGGCCGATCTTAAAACACAGATCATTGAAGCATTGAATCTAAAGCACCTGACACCCGCCGACATTGGCGACGATCAGGCTTTGTTCATGGAAGGGCTCGGCCTGGATTCCATCGACGCGCTGGAACTCATCGTGCTGCTGCAGCAGCAGTACAAAGTGAAGATCGAGAACCCGCAGGAGGGACCCAGAATCTTTAAATCTGTCCGCACCATGGCAGAGTACATTCAGGCACATCAAACCACATAATCTTTTTGAAAGCACCCGTACATGTTGCCGGTGTGGGAGTGATTTCGGCCATCGGTACTTCGGTGAGCGAAACAGAACGCGCGCTCCGTACGCAGACATCCGGGATCGGGGCCATCTCCTTGTTTGACTCTGTCCATCGCGGCGTGTTGCCGGTGGGAGAAGTAAAACTTTCCGATACGGACCTCGCACAGCAATTGTCTATTGCCGGCAATATTCCGCGCACGGCGCTTCTCGGCATATATGCCGCACGGCAGGCGGTGCAGCAGGCAGGTATAAACCTCAAAGACTGGCGTACGGGACTGATCTCGGCCACCACCGTAGGCGGCATGGACAGAACGGAAAATTTTTTCACGGAATTCAGCACAGATCAGCAGGCAGGAAAACTGCGTGATGTTGTATATCACAATTGCGGAAGCTCTACCGAGCTCATGGCGGAAGATCTCGGCATTCATCAGTTTATCACCACCATCAACACAGCGTGCTCGTCGTCCGTCAATTCCATTATGCTGGGCAGTCGGATGATACGACAAGGTATGCTGGACATCGTGATCGCGGGCGGGACAGATGCTCTCACACGCTTTACCCTCAACGGGTTCAACAGCCTGATGATCCTGGACAAGGAACTGTGCAGGCCATTCGATGCGAACCGGAAGGGACTTAATCTGGGCGAAGGCGCCGGGTACGTTGTACTGATGTCCGACGCCGTGAAACGTTCATTGGACAAGCCTTCACTTGCAACAATAGCCGGTTATGCCAACACCAACGATGCCTTTCACCAGACAGCATCATCGCCCGATGGACGCGGATCGTATGCCGCGATGCAACAGGCGCTGGCCATGGCCGGACTTGGAACAGCCGATATCAACTACATCAACCTTCACGGCACCGGTACGCAAAACAACGATGCCTCCGAAGGCACTGCCATCAGGAGACTTTTTGAAAACAGAATTCCGCCGCTAAGCTCCACCAAAGCCTATACCGGACATACGCTGGGGGCTAGTGGTGGTGTGGAAGCAGTGTTTTCGATTATGGCACTCCGGAACCAGTGCGTGTTTCCCAATCTTCGGTTTGAGACACCCATGCCTGAAACGAACATTGTCCCGCAGCAGGTGTTTGAGGAAACCGTAGTAAACCACGTGATGAGCAATGCATTTGGTTTCGGCGGGAATTGTTCATCCATTATTTTTTCCAAAGCCAACGAACTGTGACATCTGTATATATAAACGGCATGGCGAACATCTCACCCGCAGGGACATGGGCAGGCGAAGAGCTTGTACTGAATGCGGCCGTCGCTGGTGACACAGATCGCCTGGCCGCCCGGGAGCCTGACTACACGCAGTGGATTGATGCACGTCTGCTTCGCCGGATGAGCCGCATCCTGAAGATGGGTGTCACGGCCGGATTCGCAGCCCTGAAGGAAGCGGGAATTCAAAGTCCCGATGCCATTATAACCGGCACCGGCTATGGCTGCCTGGAGGACACGGGTGTCTTCATCACGAAGATGGTAGAGAATCACGAAGAAGCGCTGAATCCCACACCGTTTATTCAGTCCACACACAACACCATCGGTTCGCAGATTGCGCTGCAGCTGGGGTGCCAGGGATACAATCAGACCTATACACAAGGAGTTTTTTCATTCGAGAATGCATTGCTCGATGCGATGATGTACATCGGTGAAAACCCCACGCACAACGTACTGGCTGGTGGCGTGGACGAGATCACGGACATCAGTCACACAATACTGAAACGCTTTGGTCTTTTTCGGGGCCAGGCGCGCGTACCACAGGGAGAAGGTGCGGCATACGTTGTGTTATCAGCCAAAAAACCGGTTGAAAATCCCGTTGCGTTGCGCGAAGTCGTAACCTTGTATAAAGCTTCGGAAGCAATCGTCCGGGCAGAAATTGAAAAGCTCCTGCTGCGCTCGGCGCTCCATCATCGGGACATTGACACCGTATTGATCGGGACACCGCATAGCCTGCGCACAGAACAATACGCAGCGTCGCTGTTCCCGGAAAGCACAAAGATTTTCTACAAGCAAGCGTGTGGCGAATATCCTACGGCTACAGCCTTCGGTTTCGGACTGGCGCTGCAGCGAATGCGTTCTGCCGGGACAGACCAGAAACCTGCACACCATGCCATCGTGTGGAATCAGTTTGCGGAGACACATCAATCATTGATCCTGCTCTCCAGATGAGACTATCGGCCATTATAGGATATAGTATGCTGATCGTGACGCTGATGCTGTTGTGGCTGGGTTTAACCGGCACTATTTCATTGTATTGGTTTATTATACCACTGGTGGTGCTGATGGTGTGTCATACCCTTGGATCGATTATACTCTCCTGGCAATATTTTGTACGCGTGAAATCGAAGGCAGACACATCGTCAAATGCCATTGCTCTTACCTTTGATGATGGCCCTGTGTCTGGCAAGACAGAGAAGATTTTGTCGATACTGCAACAACACCGGGTAAAGGCTTCTTTCTTTTGTATTGGACATCGTGTACGGGAAAATCAGGCGCTCGCGCGACGCGTGCACGAGGAAGGACACTTGCTGGGTAACCACAGCTACTGGCACAAAGCCACTTTCGATCTGCAGACCGGAGGTGCGATCACCCGGGAGCTGGCAGACACAGACAACGTTCTGCACGATGTTGTAGGACAATACCCAACATTCTTTCGTCCGCCCTACGGCGTTACCAACCCCATGGTGGCCACCGCCGTGAGACGCGGCAAATATGCCGTGATCGGCTGGAGCATCCGCTCGTTCGATACCGTAACAAAAGACCCGGACAAGTTGTTATCCACGGTGACGCGATCCATTCGTGGCGGCGACATCATACTTTTCCACGATTATTGCGACAGCACCATCGCCATATTGCCCGCCTTGCTGGAGCATGTAGCTAAACTTGGTTTGAAAGTTGTACGCGTGGATGAGCTGTTAAACGAGAAAGCATACCGATGATCAGAAATACAAAATTCCAGGCAATATTTTTCATGCAGGTAATTTGCATGCTGCTGTTGTCCAAACAATCCATGGCGCAACATGCGGGCTACAAGCCTGTGGCCGACCTGGCAGCATTTAAAAAACAGTTTGCGCAGGAATCGTCCGCCGTAAAAGCCATCACCAGCGATTTTACACAGGAAAAAAACCTGGTGGCGCTTACTGAAAAGATTACCTCCACGGGTAAATTCTGGTTCAAGCGCAGCAACAAAGTGCGCATCGATTATTTGAAGCCCTTCGTCTACCGTATGATCATGAATGGCGACAAGATGCTGGTGCGCGACGATCAGAAGGAAAGCCACATCAACGTCAAGTCCAATAAACTTTTTCAGCAGGTCAACAAGATCATGATCGATTGTGTGCAGGGAACGATTCTGGACAGCAAGGATTTTACGAACCGTGTTTTTGAAAACGATCGCGCCTACCTGCTGGAAATGAAACCGGTAAGCAAGGCGCTGAAAGGATTTTTCGATACCATCGTACTCATCGTCGATAAAAAAGATTACTCCGTAAAGTCCATCGAGATGGATGAGCAGGGTGGAGACACGACCATCATTACCTTTACCAACAAAGTTCTCAATGCACAGGTTGCTGACGACGTATTTGCGCTCTAGCCTTTGCGTGGTGCTGCTCGCGGCATGTGCTTCTGACTACAAAACGCTGAAGCCGGCGCAGACCGACCCGTTGTGCGCAGCGAAATTCAGCCCGCGCGGACTTCGTACAGCGTGGTACACCGCGCATGTGGATGTTTATACCCGACACCTGAGTGGCTTGCTGCTCGTAAAGCAGATGCCGGACAGCTCGTCGCGCGTGGTGTTTACAAACGAAGCGGGCGTAACATTCTTCGATTTCGAATTCGACTCTGCCGGACATTTTACACTGAAACAATCCATTGAACAATTGAACCGGAAGGCTGTTATTACATCGCTGCAAAAAAACTTTGCGCTGGCGCTGGGCATACCGTTTAAACACCGTGAGTTGAAAACGTGGTCGGCACCCGGCGCGCGGTACATGGGCGTAGAACAAAAAAAAGAAACCGCCTATTTTATTACCGATGCCGATTGTGCTTCTTTGCAGCGACTGGAGCTGGGGTCGAAACGGAAACAGAAAGTGACCGTGGCGCGTTGGGGAAGAGATGACAAGGCTCCGGATTCACTGAAGATTCAATATCATACATTCAACATGGTGATTCTCCTGAAAAAGCTTGAGCGCTGAACATGCTGCTGGATAACTTTTACACCGTAACAGAAAAAGAATTTTCCGCTGGTACTGGCAGCGCCACTATTGCCATCGATAAGGCGCATGCCATCTTCGGTGGACATTTTCCGGGACAACCCGTGGTGCCAGGTGTATGCATGATGCAGATCGTGCGTGAGCTGGCAGAGCAGTTTGTCTCAAAGAAACTTCGCATCACCGAAGGCGACAATCTGAAATTTCTGTCGGTAATCAACCCGGAAGAGCATCGCGCAATACAGGTTTCCATCAACTGGAAAGAAGCGGAGGACACATCTCTCCATGTCAATGCTACCCTGTTTGCAGGTGTCACTGTATTTTTCAAGTTTAAAGGAACATTGCAGGCTATATGATGAACGCGGCCTTTGAAGAACAAAACGTTTGCGTGCTCATTCCCACGTATAATAATGCACAGGTGCTGGAGCAGGTGCTACAGGATGTGATGCGTTTTACGTCGCACATCGTAGTGGTGAACGACGGCTCTACCGACGCAACATCGGACATCATCGCCCGGTATGATTCCATTCAGTCTGTCCAATATGCGGTGAACAAAGGCAAAGGCTATGCGCTGCGACAGGGATTTAAAAAAGCAGTAGCCCTGGGCTACGACTACGCGATTACCATCGATTCGGATGGACAGCACTATGCAGACGACCTCCCCGGGTTCCTGGACAAGCTGAAACAGTTTCCGCGTGCCATCATTATCGGCGCGCGAAATATGGATCAGGCCAGTGTGCCGGGCAAAAGCAGCTTCGGCAACAAGTTCTCGAACTTCTGGTTCAGGTTTGAGACAGGTATGACCATGCGCGATACGCAAAGCGGCTACCGGCTCTATCCCGTAAAACTGCTGGCGCAGACACGCTATTTCACGCGCAAGTACGAATTTGAAATCGAAGTGATTGTGCGCGGTGCATGGAGTGGACTGGACATCGTGGAGGTGCCGGTAAAAGTCTTCTACCCGGAGAAAGAAAAACGCATCACGCACTTCCGGCCCTTCAAGGACTTCAGCCGCATCAGTGTATTAAATACCGTGCTTGTCACCCTCGCGCTGGTATACTTTAAACCCCGTGATCTGATCCGGGGACTTAAAAAAAAAACTTCAGGCAGATCATCCGTGAACAGCTCCTCGACCCAGGCGAGTCCGATGCACGAAAAGCAATTTCAGTAGGCTTCGGAATTTTTATGGGCATCGTTCCCCTGTGGGGATTTCAGCTCATCATTGCCATTGCAGCATCCATCTTTTTCAAGCTCAACAAGGCACTGGTGATCATTGCAGCCAACATCAGCATTCCGCCCATGTTACCGTTGATTCTTTTTCTCAGTCATCGCACGGGTGCCGTGTGGATGGGGGCAGGCGCCAGGCAGATTTCATTCAACGACGAGATTTCGCTGAAGCTGGTGCACAATCATTTTGTGCAGTACGTGCTGGGCGGCATCACACTTTCCATCGCGGCCGGTCTCGCCTCGGGCTTGCTGACATTTGTGGTATTGAAAATTTTTAGAAAACGATAAAAGAGCGATAACAATTATACCCCGGAATGGCCGTAACTTTCGGGGTTCAGAGCAGCGCATATAGAATGGAACATATTTTCCTGGGCCTTTATCATTTTTTCAACAGACGCAAACCCGTTTTCTGGGCAGTCTTCATCACTACGATTGCCCTGATCTCGTGGAGCGCTTCGCGTATCGAATTCGAAGAGGACATCACCCGTTTCTTCCCCGACGACGATCGCGTGGAAAAGCTCAACTATGTTTTCCGTAACTCCAAGTTTGTTGAGCGCGTGGTAGTGATGGTGTCCGTAAGAGACAGTGCCTCGGCCCCTCAGCCCGACAGCCTCGAAATGCTCGCCGATACACTGGTCAGTCATATCGAACAGGACCTGAAACCGTATGTAAAGAAAGTCACAGCCAAGGTAGACGACGACAAGATTTTACAAATCTTCAGCTCCATCGAACAATATCTGCCATTGTTTCTCGATGACAAAGACTATGCACACCTGGACTCACTCACACGCCCCGAAGTGGCCCGGCAAACATTGGACAACAACTACCATTTACTCGTGTCGCCTTCAGGTATTGTAACCAAGAAAATTATTGTACAGGACCCGATGGGTTTTTCGTTTCTGGCGCTGAAGAAATTACAACAGCTGCAATACGACGATAACTTTGAACTGTACGACAACTACATCGTAACCAAAGATCATCGTCACCTCATTTTCTTTTTGCAACCGGCGTACGGCCCTGCAGAGACACATCACAATGCCGAGTTTGTAGAGGCGCTTCAGAACCTCGCCACGGAAACTACCCGGAACCACGACCAGTTTGGTGTGTCCTACTTCGGTGCGTCAGTAGTGGCGGTGGGCAACGCCCGGCAGATACGGCAGGACACATTCCTCACCGTGTCCATTATGCTGGTGTTGCTGATGGTGATCATTCTCGGGTTCTTTCGCAAGAAACGCACACCCTTCATCATGCTGATCCCCGTTTTGTTCGGAGGATTGTTTTCGCTGGGATGCATTGCGCTTGTGCATGGGACACTGTCGGTGCTGGCCATTGCCGTCGGCGCCATCATTCTCGGCATCGCCATCAACTATGCGTTGCATTACCTTGTGCTGCTGAAGATAGAGCAATCGGCTACCAAAGTAATTAAAGAGCTGGCGCGCCCGCTGACCATCGGCAGCACAACCACCGTATTGGCATTTTTATGTTTGCAATTTACCAACGCCCGGGTGCTGGGAGACATTGGCTTGTTCGCGGGACTAAGCCTGGTGGGTGCGGCACTTTGCTCGCTCATCTTTTTGCCGCACCTGGTGCGTGAAGACTTGTTTGCCAAACAGCCGGCCACCGGCAGAATTCATCGCATCGCGAGCTTCTCGTTCGAATCAAACAAATACCTCGTCTTTGGCATCCTGTTGCTGACACCGGTGTTCTTTTTCTTTGCGGGACAAGTGCGGTTTAATACCGACATGGGCAAGCTGAATTTTATGAAGCCGGAAACGCGCGCCGCGCAGCAACGTCTCGAAAGCATCAGCAGGTCGTCGCTTACCGCTGTGTACGTGGTGTCCAGCGGCAAAACACTGGAGAAGGCCCTGCGGCAGGAGGAGATTACCATGCCGGTGCTGCAACAGCTTCGCGAAGCGGGACTGGTGAATAAGGTTTCCGCCGTGTCCTCATTCCTGTTGTCCGATTCATTGCAGCAGTTGCGCATTCAGAAGTGGAATACTTTCTGGAGTAAAAAGCGCGTGGAGGACTTGCGCAAAGTTGTATACGACGAAGGCGCACGCCTTCACTTCTCACCGTTGGTGCTGCATAATTTTGATTCCGTGGTAACACGTCGTTATACCACAATGGACCAGCCTGCGAAGCAGGCATTGCGCGCCGCTTTTTTTGACGACTACATTATTGAAAAAGACGGACAGGCAACCGTGGTCACGCTGGCGAATGTAAGCCCGGAGAACAAGGAAGCCGTATACCAGCAGTTGTCCAAAACGCCATCGCATGCCGTAGACCGGCAAATGCTCACGAACATGTTTGTGGAGTACGTTCACAACGACTTCAATTTTATCGTCACCTTCACGTCTGTACTTGTCTTCTTTGCGCTGCTGATCTCCTACGGTCGCATCGAGCTTACTTTAATGACGTTTGTCCCGATGCTGATCACGTGGATCTGGATTCTCGGTATCATGGCGTTGGTCGGCATTGAGTTTAATATCATCAACGTGATGGTGTCCACATTCATTTTTGGATTGGGCGACGACTATTCGATCTTTATCATGGACGGCTTGCAGCAGGAGTATCGCGCGGGCAAGAAAGCATTGCCTGCGATCCGCGCTTCCATATTTCTGTCGGCCGTTACAACCATCTGCGGACTGGGTGTATTGATCTTTGCGAGACACCCGGCGCTCAAGTCCATTGCTGCGATATCCATCATCGGCATTGTTTGCGTGTTCATCATGGCGCAGACGATCGAGCCTTTTTTATTCCGCATCCTGATCACCAACAGGACAGCGAACAAGTATACCCCCGCTACGTTTCGCGGAATCTGCATCGCGATCCTTACCTACGGATTTTTTACCTTCGGCGCCGCGGTGCTCACGATTACCGGATGGATTATGAAACTTATTCCATTCGGCAAAAAAGGACAACGCGAGCTGTATCATCGCATGATCAGTTTCTTTACAGGGACACTGGTGTTCATTGCACCCAACGTGCGCCGGCGCGAACCTGGCAAAACGGCAGCAACATTTTCGCGCGCCAGCGTTATCATCGCCAATCATTCGTCCTTTCTTGATATTCTCCTCACAACATCGATTCATCATAAAGTAATTCTGCTCACCAACGAGTGGGTGTGGAAATCGCCGGTGTTTGGTGCGGTGGTGCGCATGGCCGATTACTACCCGGTGGAGGATGGTGCTGAAGAAAGTATCAATCGCCTGAAGGACCGCGTAGCGGAAGGATACTCCGTTGTGATTTTCCCCGAAGGGACACGGTCCGGCGACGGCAGAATTCACCGGTTTCACAAAGGTGCTTTTTTCCTGGCGGAGCAACTGTCCCTGCCGATACAGCCATTGCTCATACACGGTGCAAGCCTTGGTGTAAAGAAAGGTGAGATCTACCTGAACGATACGAAACTTACGCTGAAATACCTTCCGCCCATCGAACCGGAGGACACACAATTCGGGACAGGTTATGCAGAACGCACTAAAAAAATCAGCAAATATTTTAAAGAAGAATATGCGGCACTGGCCCGCCAGCATGAGACACCGAAATCGTATGCCTACTGGCTTATCAGCAATTATGTATACAAGGGCCCGGTGCTGGAGTGGTACCTGCGGATCAAGCTGCGGCTGGAAAAATATTATGCTCCGTTTGATGCCCTGGTGCCGCGACGCGCCACGGTGCTGGACCTGGGCTGTGGCTATGGTTTTCTCTGTTACATGCTGCAGTTTTTGTCGGAGGAGCGCACCATTACCGGTGTGGACTACGATGAGGAGAAAATAGAAACGGCGCAGCACGGCTACCTGCGCACGGACAGGCTTCAGTTCTTTCATTCCGATGTTACCCAATTTCCGTTGGCGACGTACGATGTCATCATCATCAGCGATGTGCTGCACTACCTGCCGGCGGCCGCACAGGACACGCTGCTCATCCGTTGTTTTACGGCATTAAATCCAGGGGGAAAAATTATCGTACGCGATGGCAATGCAGATTTGCAGGAGCGGCATGAGGGCACCAAGCTCACCGAGCTGTTCTCCACCCGAATCATGAAGTTCAACAAAACAGAGGCGGCATTGAACTTTATTTCAGGAAAAGCGCTGGAGTCGCTGGCGGCGAAACATGGCATGGAAGTTTCGTTGCTGGATGATACAAAGTTTACGTCGAATGTTATTTTTGTAATCCAAAATTCCGGACCTAAGCAACACACCGCATCATGAGTAACGCAGAGCCAGAAAAGTACGATGCAGTCATTATCGGCAGCGGCCTCGGCGGACTGGTGAGCGCAACCATTCTGGCCAAGGAAGGTTACAAGGTTTGCGTGCTGGAGAAGAACCAGCAGATCGGCGGAAACCTGCAGACATTTGTGCGCGATCGCATCATCTTCGACTCTGGTGTCCACTACGTGGGTGGGCTTGGCAAGGGGCAGAATCTCTACATGCTCTTTCAGTATCTCGGCATTATGGACAAACTCAAGATCAAAAAGATGGACGAAGATCTGTTCGATGCCATCGCATTTGATGGCGATCCGGTGGTATATAAGTATGCGCAGGGGTATGAGAACTTTATCCGGACATTGTCCGAACAATTTCCCGGCGAAGAGAAAGGCATACGTGAATACTGTGACAAGATACGCGAAGTATGCAGCAAGTTTCCGCTCTACAACCTGCGCAAGGGCGACTACTTCGACAAGGTTGGTATACTCGAATATGATACGAAGACATTTATTGATTCCGTAACGGAGAACGTGAAACTGCGCAATGTGTTGGCTGGCACAAACCTGCTCTACGCGGGTATCCCCAACAGGACACCGCTCTATGTCCACGCACTGGTTATCAACAGTTACATTGAGAGCTCGTGGCGTTTTGTGGATGGCGGTTCGCAGATTGGCAAGTACTTGTCCAGCGAAATTTATTCGCGCGGTGGAAAAATAAAGAAGCATAAGAATGTAACGCGCCTGGTGGTGGAGGAAGGTAAAGTCCAATATGCAGAGACGGATAACGGCGAGCGCTACTATGGAAACCTGTTCATCTCGAACGCGCATCCCGTGAAGACGCTGGAGATGACAGACAGCGAGATTATAAAAAAGGCGTACCGGACACGTCTCAAGAGTCTGGATAATTCCATTTCCATATTCTCCATCAACATTGTATTGAAGAAGAACACCTTCAAATATCTGAACTACAATTATTACTATTTCGATAGCCTGGACTCATGGGGCGTGCTCGATTACAATGAGGACAATTGGCCGCGCGGCTACGCGATGTTCTTTACACCATACTCGCGCGGAAATGAATACGCCGAGGGCGTTACCGTTATGACGTATATGCGCTACGACGAGATGAAGCCATGGGAAGATACGTTCAATACAGTGTCCCACGAGACAGATCGCGGCAAGGACTACGAAACATTCAAGGAACAGCGGGCCTCCCGGTTATTCGATCAGGTGGAGAAGCGTTTCCCGGGCTTCCGTGATTGCATCCAGTCGTATTATACAGCCACACCGCTATCGCTGCGCGATTACATCGGTACAGATGATGGCTCGCTCTATGGTATTGTAAAAGATTACCGCGAGCCGCTGAAGACATTCATCTCGCCCCGCACAAAAATACCGAACCTGTACCTGACAGGACAGAACCTGAACCTGCACGGCGTACTGGGTGTTACGGTAAGTGCTGTCTCTACCTGCTCGGAGATCCTTGGAATTGATTACATGCTCGACAAAATCAGAAATGGCTAAGCGCATCCTGAAAATTTTTATCTGGATAGCAGGCGTTTTCGTTGCGCTGTTGCTGGCGGCGATTGTATACCTGCGCACAGTAGCTACCGTCGATCCGCCCGAACCTGAGTCAAGGGACATTCTGCAGGCTACCGTGTCCGAACCGGACAGCGGCCTGTATACCATCGACGACAACTGGTTTCGAAAAAGCGAAAGTGGGCTTTATGAAATGTATGTGGAAGGACCGGCGTTTGAGCGAGGCGTAGTGATTGGCAAGCTTACGCGCGACCTGGTACAATATCAGGAGGAAGTTTTCAATAAACAGATTCACCAGCTGGTGCCTTCGGATTTTTACCTGAACATTCTTAAGTATTTTGTAGGCTGGTTCAATCGCGATCTGGCCGACAACGTGCAGAACGAATACAAACTGGAAATATTCGGTGTCTCACAGGTTGCCTCGCACGCTTTTGATGACATTGCACCACCGTACCAGCGCATACTGAATTATCATGCTGCCCACGACATTGGACACGCCCTGCAAAACATGTCCCTCGTCGGGTGTACTTCCTTTGCCACGTGGGGTGATCAGTCCGTGGACAGCACATTGATCGTTGGGCGCAACTTCGATTTTTATGTAGGTGATGAATTTGCCCGCGACAAGATTGTGGCATTTTATAAACCGGAGCAGGGCTACCGTTTCATGATGATCACGTTTGGCGGTATGACAGGTGTGCTGTCGGGCATGAACGAAGCGGGACTGACGGTAACGTTAAATGCTGCGAAGTCT
>JAESFU010000588.1_pt1 | contig 16123 bp, 17 predicted proteins | sample 9269461 | NCBI WGS metagenome assembly JAESFU01 (sample SAMN14502556, study PRJNA617107) | algae metagenome | isolation source: Stenomitos rutilans HA7619-LM2 and co-occurring heterotrophs from cave walls | place: USA: Waikapalae cave, Hawaii | collected 2009-07-28
AAGGTCTTACCGACGATGGCGCCGCGGGCTCCAGCCAGGTGCAATTCATCGTAAGCGAACCCAATCATTGATTCGCAGTACTGTAAAACGATACCTGTTTCTTATAAGGAGTTCAAGCCGGGTGAATATGATCACCCCGTATACCTGTTGACGATGGCCTCTAAAACATGTAACTTGTATAGCAGGCCTCTTCACTCCTGCATACATGAAAATACGTTCCGCGGTATGGCTTCGGATAATCGTCAGCCTGCTTCTGGCAGGCTGCGTGGAGTCTTTTTCGCCGCCTTCCATTACCAACGACATCCATAGCCTGGTCGTAAGCGGTTACTTGAACAGCACCACGAACAATGCTTCTATCCAGTTGTCCCGCACGGTTCCACTCTCACACATCGGGCAAAATCCTGTGGAAGAAAAAGCGCTTGTCAATATTGACGAAGAGAACGGTCCTACGTATCTTTTAAAAGAGACAGCGCCCGGTAATTATGCCATCGCCACTTTACCCATAAACAATGCTCGCCGCTACCGGCTGCGCGTTCAAACTTCGGACAATAAGCAGTATCAATCCGATTATGTCCCGATCAATATTTCGCCGCCTATCGATAGTGTGGGCTGGGCTCGCTCGCTGAATAATGACGGGGTTGAAATTCACGTAAGCACACACGATGACACCGGTCTTTCCCGGTATTACCATTGGACATACGAGGAAACGTGGGAGTACACGGCCGTATACGAATCCGAGTTCATCATCCTGAGCACCACACAAGTTGGCGGAAGACCGCCCAATGCCAGTATTTTCACTTGCTGGTCCGGCGCCACATCCCAGCAAATTCTCGTCGCCGCATCCGAGCGGCTCAACCAGGACATCATCAGCCGCAAGAAATTGCTGGTGATTCCAGGGCGGTCCCAAAAACTATTCAGGCTCTATACCATACTGGTAAAACAACATACGCTAACGCGGGATGCTTATCAGTATTTTTCGCAGCTTCAGAAGACCAATGAAGGTCTCGGAGGATTATTCGATCCACAACCGGGAAGCGTCGTCGGAAATATTCATAACATCAACGATCCCTTCGAGCCCGTGATGGGATATTTTATGGGAGGGACAATACAGGAGCGCCGGCTTTGGATAGACGTGGGCGAATTACCAAACGATCTGAAAGGAAAGATAAATTTCGAAAATTGCTATACGCGAAAAATTGGTGTAGACAGTCTGTACCTGATTATGAACGCCGAGATCGTTGGGACAATTGCAGGCGAAATGCAAACCAACGGCTACATCTACACCACAAAAGACTGCGCCGATTGCCGTACGCAGGGCGGCGAAACCGCGAAACCGTTTTTCTGGCCATACTGATAACACAAATGAGTAAAAATCACCTCACCGCTACGAACATTCGGATACAGTTTTACCGTCTGCCATTTTTTAATCATTTTTAAGGATAGACATCAACCAGCATTTCTTGAAAGCCACTGTCTCCCCCACACTTTTACGAAACCGGATCGCCGTCAAGATTGCCTTCTTTATCAACGGCTTTGTATTTGCCAACTGGGTATCGCGGCTGCCGCGCATTCAGGAACTGTATCATGCAGACAATGGCACTATAGGACTCGTGCTATTGGGTTCCTCGCTCGGTGCCGTGGGGGCCATGCCCTTTACGGGGTGGGCCATTATAAAAAACGGAAGCCGGCGCATCACACTTTTTGCGCTCATCATGTACTGCGCCATTGTCCCGTTAATTCCCCTCATGCCCGATGTCCCGGTGCTCATTGCACTCTATGTATGCATGGGAATAATGACCGGCACACTGGACGTGGCAATGAACGCGCAGGCCGTTATGGTGGAACAGCAATATAACAAACCCATCATGACTTCCTTCCATGCATTCTTCAGCATTGGTATGACGCTCGGTGCATGGTGCGGAGCCTTGTTTGCCGATCTGGCATTTGACCTCATCAGTCACTTCGGGATCATTGTCCTGTCGGCACTGGTGTTGGCCGCGTGGTCAAGTCGTAATTTAATTGTTGATAAACCAGACCCTTCACTAAAACATGATGGCCCTTTGTTTCGCTTGCCCAATCAGGCGTTGATCAGTATCGGCCTGATTGCGTTTTGCTGCATGCTGGGGGAAGGCGCGATGTCCGAATGGAGCGTAAACTTTATGGAAAATATTGCGCTGTCCAAAAAGGAAATGGCACCCATTGCGCTCTCGGCCTTTGCTACAGCGATGACACTCGGAAGAATTTTCGGGGACCGCGTGCGTACAGCCGTAGGCGACCGAGCAATCATCATTGGTGGCGGGGTAATTGCCAGCCTCGGGTTGGGCCTTGCCTTGATACTGGCCACACCGTATGCCGGCATAGCCGGTTTTTTCCTGGTCGGCATTGGACTTTCTACCATCGTGCCCATCGCCTATAGCATTGCGGGACACACAAAAAACCTGCCGCCCGGTGTAGGACTTGCTATGGTAACCACTGTAGGGTACAGTGGTTTTTTGCTGGGGCCTCCTGTTATTGGCTTTATCGCCGACTGGCAAACGTTGCGTGTCGCCCTGAGCGTGGTAGCTGGTCTTTTTGTATTGATGACACTTTTAGGACTTCGTTACAGACAATAGGGCCACTTAGCTATCACAAAACTGTCCCAATGATAGCAGATCCAATAGAGTAAAATCAGTTTACACGATCAACCTTGAGGCCTTCGCATACAAAGTGAAGCAGTTCACAAGGGTTTGCGCCGATGGACAATGCAATCAGGTATAATTCATCGGCACGCAGTTTCGCGCCGTCGTTAATGCACAGTTCACTGATGCGTTGTTTGCTCAACCCTGATCTGCGGGCGATCTGCGATTTGTTGCTCGCTTTATTGTCCAAATATTCTCCCAACCTGGTCATGTCCTATTCTCTTTTTTTTTGCGATTATACTACTTCTCTACTTATTCGTAAAAACTTGTTTTCTGAATTTGTAATTGTCAATATTTTCTTCACCTTTGACATTAAATATAGGACAAATGATTGATAATAATGGTCAAAATTATCACAAAATCATAATCCCGATTGCAGACGCCCAAGAACTGCTGAAATACCAGCAAAGTATACTGTTTGCGTTGAGCAAATTGGAAATTGAAAAAGACAATCCAGAACAATACGAACATATAAAATCTTTGTATACGTTACTGACACATCTCCGAAACAACTTATAATCTCTTCCGTCTGCCCGATCAGTCAAATCGACTCCTCACTTTTTTTGACGGGACAACCCGGAGGTATTTGCCATAATTTTATTGGAGCCCATCCACGGTATATGCAAGACATGGCCTGTCCATGTCTTTGCATCGCCGAAATTTCCATGCGGGAAGAATTCTAAGAACATCATAAACGTCCCTTCAGAAAAGGTAGCAATAAAAACTCACTGGTTTGTCATCAACACACTGCAAGTGTTGATGGATTAGCTTTTCAGACCAATCGGTCCATTTTTTTACAAATTTTCTATTCTTTCGGAACCTTTATAACCCACCGGGCCGTTATCAGAATAAACCAATCGGTCTTTTTTATGACCAAATCTGAAAAAACACGGCAATTTATTATCGAACAGGCTGCACCGCTCTTTAACAAGAAAGGTATGGCGGGCACTTCGATGAGCGACATTATGGCGGCTACGAAACTGGCCAAGGGCGGTATCTACGGAAACTTCGGGAGCAAGGAAGAAATAGGACAGGAAGTATTTCAATACCTCACCAAAAGACTTTTTACGATCATAGACGATGTTCTGGACACAGCTCCAACAGCAAAAAAGAAATTATATGCGCTACTCGATTTTTATGTAGGCGGGTGCCCCATTTTGAATTTTGGTACCGAGGCCGACGACACCAGCGAGAAAATGCGGGAACATGTCAGCAAAGCCGTGCAGTCGCTCGAAAACAAAATCAGCAAGATTGTTGCCGATGGCATACAGGACGGCGAGTTCAGAAAATCTGTCGACGGGAAGTCTTTCGCCGTGAAGCTCGTTATCATGATGGAGGGTGCCATCCTGGTGGGACGCGTACAAAACAGCAACAAGAAAATGAAACTGGCCAGTGCCATGCTGAAACGCGAAATCGATTCTTTCAGCGTATAATTTTTTTAACCAAAATAAGACCGATCGGTCCATTTTAAGAATAAAACCAATTTAACATTAAATTTTTATGAATACTCAAAACAAAAAAGTGCTGGTAACCGGTGGCGGTTCCGGTATCGGACTTGCCATTGCTAAAGCTTTTTCAGATGCAGGCAACCAGGTAATTATTACCGGCCGGCGTGAAGAGGTGCTGAAAACTGCCGTAGCATCGTTGAAGAATGCAACGTATGTGGTCTCGGATGTAACAAGTGCAGCAGATGTCGATGCGCTCGTACAAAAAATTGAAACGGAATACAAGGGTCTGGATATACTGGTAAACAACGCCGGCACCGGTCGTCCGCAACAGCTGGATGTATCGGTGGACATTTACGAGACCGCGCGGTTCGAAATGGACATCAATTATCTCTCGGTGATCCGTCTTACCGAAAAGCTTTTGCCGGCACTGCGCCAGAGCAAGGAGGCCGCCATTATTAACATCCAGTCGATCGTATCGTATGTGCCCAGCATCAATCTGCCAACGTATAGCGCGTCCAAATTTGCACTGCATGCTTACTCACAGGCTTTACGCCTCACGCTGCAGGTGAGCAATACGTCTATAAAAGTATTTGAAGTATTTCCTCCCTTTGTGGACACTGACCTCACCCGCAGCATTGATGTTGAGAAACTGGCACCGGCCGAGGTAGCGCAGGATATTCTTCAGGGCGTTCGCCTGGATGAATTCGCGATCCGGAACGGAAAAACAAAGGATCTTTACGGGCTGGTAAGACAGTCTCCGGAAACAGCGCTGTTAAAAATGAATGGCATTGAATAGGCAGCCGTAAATCCGCGTCACAACGTGAAAGTTATCAACAGGATGATCAGGTGTTTTATGAGAATATTATTTACAATTCCTCATATATAATACCTGATTCACACCCGCCCGCCAGACGCACAAAAAACTTTAGTATATTAAACCAAAATCGAAACACTCACTAAAATATTTGAACATTATGAAAAGAACTGCAAGCGCACATTGGAACGGTGATCTGAAAGCCGGCAAAGGTGAAATCACCACGCAAAGCACAACCCTCAACAACACGCAATATTCTTTCAATACACGGTTTGCTGATGGTGTAGGTACCAACCCGGAAGAGTTGATCGGAGCCGCACACGCTGGCTGCTTTACCATGGCCCTGAGCGCTGCCCTGATGCAGGGAGGACATACAGCAGGCGATCTTACGACAAAAGCCACAGTAGAATTTGATACCAATGCGCTCCAGATTACCGGCATCACACTGGATCTGACAGCATCACCGATTGCCGGTCTGTCCGCCGATCAATTCAAAACATTCGCCAACGGGGCCAAAGAAAACTGTCCTATTTCAAAAGCACTGAGCAGTGTGCCCATTACACTGAACGTGACGTACTAGCCTGTTCATCCAGCAGGTCTGCTAAAAGGGAATGGTTGTTGCCAACACAGCCATTCCCTTTTTATTTTCCCCCCTGATTCTCGCTGTTTATTATATGCCTCACACAGAAAGCCGGAAACTGTCACATCTTGATTCTTTGAAAACACCTGTAACCTTTCGTGTAAATACCGGTAACATTCACTGAACTTCTGCGTCTTCAGACTTATATAATCCTTCCATCCCATGATCAGCAGCTACATAAAAATTGCACTCAGGCATGTGCAACGCAAACGCGTTTTCTCATTCATTAATATTTTCGGTCTGGCCATCGGGTTTGCCTGTACGATGCTGATCGGTGCTTTCATTTATGATGAGCTGAACTACGACCGGTACCCGGAGCTGCACGCCAATATTTATCGGGTTGGTCTTCAGATCGCACAGAACGACGGACTGGATGATTATCCGAACGTGGACGTAGCCGTTGGTGCGGGTATTAAAAATGCATTTCCGGAAGTACTGGCCAGTACGCGGCTCAGCGGAAATTTTGTTGACTACGTGCGCTATCAGGATGTCCAATTCAAGGAAACCGGTGTAATGCTGGCGGATTCCAATTTCCTGTCCATATTCTCCATTCCGCTGCTGGAAGGTAATCGGGACAAAGCGCTGACAGAGCCGAACAGTATTGTCATCTCGAAGGACATGGCGCTAAAATATTTCGGACAAAAACCGGCACTCGGCGAGATGCTGAGCTTTACGCGGCGGGGTGTCTTCAAGGTTACAGGCATTATGGATCGCCTCCCGGACAACTCGCATATTCACACCGACGCGTTCATCAGCATGTCCACCAGCCGCCACGCCATGGAGGCGCAAACCTGGAGTAACATCGGATACTACACTTATCTTTTATTGAATGAACACGCGGACGCGAAACAACTGGAGGCCAAGTTTGCGCCCCTGATTGAAAAATATGTAGTGCCGGAAGTGGCGCGTGACATGAACAAAAGTCTGGCGGAAGCACAACAGGTTGCCAGCGTCTGGAAATTTTCACTGATGCCGTTAACGGATATTCATCTTCATTCCAACACCAAATATGAGCTAGAAGGCAACGGCGACATTCATTATGTATACATCTTTGGCGCACTGGCTTTGTTTATTCTGTTGCTGGCTTGCATCAATTTCACCAATCTCTCCACAGCCGGCTCGCTCAAGCGTTCGCGCGAGGTTGGCGTTCGCAAGGCGATGGGCTCTGTAAAGCAGCAACTTATGTATCAGTTTCTTTTGGAATCTGTTGTATTGGCGCTGTGCGCCGTTGTGCTGGCGCTGGCATTTGTGCTGACGTTGCTTCCGTTCTTCAACGAGCTTACCGGCAAACACATTACTATGACTTTCTTTCTGCAGCCGGGGACATTGGGCCTCCTTGTGCTGACCGCTACAACGGTTGGTGTACTGGCCGGAATATATCCTGCATTTTTCCTGTCGGCTTTCAACACCATTAAAGTTCTGAAAGGCGATGCCGGCGTTACAAACCGCCGCGGCGGGCTGAGCAATGCGCTCGTAGTCTTACAGTTTGCCATTTCAACGACGCTGATTATTGCTACCGTTGTCGTGTTTCAGCAAGTACATTTTATGCAGACCAAAAAACTGGGCTATAACAAAGACCAGGTGCTGGTGATCGAAAACGCCGGCGTATTAGGACAGAACACTGAAGCGCTGAAGAACACTTTGCTGCAGGATCATCGCGTAGCCGGCGTAACGATTTCGAACGATGCGCCGGTTGGGAAAAATTCCATGCAATACGGCGGAACCGAAATTTATGGGAAGGACAGCGAGGCCGGAACGATCCATACACTGATCTTTTCGGTAGATCATGACTACCTGGAAACATTGCAAATGAAACTTCTGATCGGTCGTAATTTTACGAAGGGTTTTGCAGGCGATTCGTCCAGTGTGGTGATCAATGAAACCGCCATGAACGATCTGGGCTGGCATGCAGACAATGTTCTGGGGCGTACGATTATCGGATCAGGACAGCGGGCATTCAATGTTATCGGTGTCATTGCAGACTTTCACGTCGGTTCGGCACGACAAAAAATTTCGCCGTTGATGATGGTGCGTGGCAACCGCGGCGCCATGATTGTACGCGTTGAAACCGATGCCATCACGCCATTCCTCGAAGACCTGAAAAAACAATGGACAGCTTACCAGGCCGATGTGCCGCTGGACTATTTTTTCCTTGATGAAAAATTCGAACATCTTTACAAAAGCGAAAAAACAACTGAAAAGATTTTTATTGTCTTCGTAATTATCGCCATTACGATTGCCAGTCTCGGGTTGTATGGACTGAGTATTTACGCCGTTGAGCAGCGGGTAAAAGAAGTTGGCATCCGCAAAGTACTCGGCTCTTCAACAGGACAGATTGCGGTGTTGCTGTCGCGTAAATTTCTGTTGCTGGTTGTGTTTGGCATTGGCTTGTCTGTTCCGGTAGCGGCCTGGGCCATGCATCAGTGGCTTCAGAACTTCAGCTACCATGTTGAGCTGAGCGTGTGGGTGTTCCTTGCATCGGGGGCACTCGCTATTGCAATCGCTGTTGGCACCATGAGCTTCCAGACGATCAAGGCGGCGTTGGTAAATCCTGTGTCCAGTTTGCGTTCGGAATAAACGGTATTTAACATTTCAACTATTGTTCAGGCAAACTGTCTCCCGGAATGCCTGAACGAATAGTCCTTGACTATTCCGGCCGTTGAATCAATAAAATCTTCCATCCACAAAAAAGCGTTACGCCGCTTACCGATGAATGTTTCGGATTGTTGTTGCAAAATGTGTGGAGGGCGATGTCCTGCGTTTTCAGTGGTAAAAGCTCTATTCATTCTTCCTGGAACCAGCGATGAAATGCATCGAAGAAAACGAACGTCCTGTCTGGCATAAATACGCTTGATACAGCAGGATTCTTTTTTCGAAAATATTCTGCTTATACTGTTAAAAAAAAAGTATGCTATCCAGAATTGCCCTGTGCATTATAATCCTCACGCTTGCGCTGCATGCCCGCGCACAGGGAACAAATCCGCCGGGCGACCCGGACATTCCGGATGGCCCTGTTACCGGCATTGAATCGGAGCCCGCGATAACAGCCACGCTTTATCCCAACCCCTGTCGGGACAAGATCAGCATCGACTATCATACCCGCACACATGCGCCTTTGCAGATACTTATTTACACGCTGGACGGGAAGCTGGTTTCGCAACTGGAACAAAAGCTTGTGGCCGGCCAATGCGAGATCGACTTGCAGAACGGCAAATATGCCAACGACCTTATTATACTGATACGCTCCGGCGATCAACAACTGTCCTATAAGGTACTGAAAACTGATTAGGACAGTTATACTATTCCGATTTATTTATCCGGAAGGGCGAACGCTACATAGCTATCGCCCGATTTGCTCCCGATCTTTCCGCCGCCGCAGGCTATTACAACAAATTGCTTTCCGTTTATGGAGTACGTTGCCGGTGTCGCATAGCCTGCCGCCGGGAGTTTTGCTTCCCATAACATCTTGCCAGTGTCCTTATCGAAGGCGCGGATCTTTTCATCTTTGGTAGCCGCGATGAATACAAGTCCGCCTTTGGTAACAAGCGGACCGCCATAGTTCTCCGTACCGGTTGGCGGAATCCCTTTTTTCGTCAGCTCCTCGAACTCTCCAAGGGTAACTTTCCAAACTATTTTTCCTGAATTAAGATCCACAGCGTTCAATGTCCCCCAGGGCGGTTTTATTCCGGGGTAGCCGGCGCTGTCCAGGAAGCGGTTGTAGCCTGTCATGGTATAGGGAATTTCGTCCAGTATACTTTTCTTCTGCGGGACATCGGCCAGTTGTGACGATGGTTCCTTGATTTGTTGTGCGCCGGGTTCTTTATCGGGTTCGTTGAGCAGAAACGCCATCAGTGCTGCGATCTCCCCATCGGGAATCTGTTTAAATGCCGGCATCATATTTTTTCCGTTCGCCACAATTCGCATCACATCGTTCTTCCGGTATTTCTTTTCCAGGTTGACAAGCGATGGATAGGAAGGGCCATTTCCTTTGAGATCCTGTCCATGGCAGGCCATGCAATATTTGCCGTATACTGTTTTGCCCATTCCCTTTACCGTTATGTCCTGCTGGCGCCCGGGGATGTCGATCATTGTCAGTGCCCACGGCATTTCAGAACTGTTTACATACAAAATGCCTGTCTCTATATCCACGGCTGCGCCGCCCCATTCGCCGCCGCCGTCAAAGCCCGGAAAAATCCAGACGCCTTCCTTGCTGGGTGGTGTGAACAGATCCCTGTACCTAATCTTTTTATACTTCTCTGTCATGATGCGGTTTGTCTCCGGAGAAAGATCGGACACATCTTCCACTGGAAAAGATTGCCTTGCAAAAGGCTCGGGAAGGGTTGGTATAGGTTGTGTCGGCCAAGCTTCCTCTCCCGGCAAATCAGACGCAGGGACTGGCCGCTCTTCAATAGGGAAAACCGGTTTTCCGGTCACGCGATCAAATACAAAAATGTAGCCGTGCTTGGTAATCTGCGCAACAGCATCAATCTCCTTGTCCTCATGGTGAATGGTTACAAGGTTCGGATTGGCGGCGAGGTCACGATCCCAAAGGTCATGATGGACTGTCTGATAGTGCCAGATATATTTTCCGGTGGCCGCATCGAGTGCGATGAGTGAATTACCAAAGAGGTTCTGTCCTTTTCTAATTCCGCCATAAAAATCGCCACTGATGGACCCTGTCGGGACATACACAATACCGCGTTTTTCATCGAGGGACATTCCGGCCCAGCTATTCGCGCCACCCTGTTTTTTCCAGGCATCCTGATCGGGCCAGGTGTCGTAGCCGAATTCTCCCGGCTGCGGAATGGTGTGGAATGTCCACTTCAGCTTGCCCGTTGGAATGTCGTATGCCCGAATGTGTCCCGGAGCTGCATCAGCCGATTCTGCGACACGCATTCCTGTAATCAGCAGATCCTGATAAACCACGCCGGGTGTTGTGGCGGCGATGTAAGGATTATAGGTATCCTTTTCCCTGTCAATATTTTCAGCGAGATCGATATAGCCGCCTTTTCCGAATCCGGGCACGAGTGTCCCATTTTCTGTATTGACAGCATACGTTCTGGAACCCACACTGTACAGAATGCGCTGATCTTTTCCGTCACTACTTTTCCAGTACACCACGCCGCGACTTACTTTAAAAAATGCAAAGGGATCGTGACGACTGCTCGTATCAACGCTGGCGGGATCAAAGATCCACCGGGGTTTTCCGGAGGCGGCATCGAGTGCCAATAATTTCAACCGGGGTGACGTGCCGTAGAGTATACCATCTATTACGATGGGGTTGCATTGGTTTTGCGTGCGGTTGCTGGAGTCTTTGTCGTGCGAGCTGAATGTCCACGCCACCGTAAGCTGTGCCACATTACTCTTGTCTATCGCCGTGTTGGCCGAGTAGCGATTGCCTTCTTTGGAGCCTGCGTAGGCAGGCCACCCGCTATACGTTTCATTCTCACGTGTACATTGAATGCAAACGAAAAACAAGAAGCCAAACAGAATGAAAAACGTTGTACGTGAAAACATAGTAGGATTCGGGTAGTGTATGTTCTTTAAATATACAATTTATCTGAAAGCGCGCACGGCTCTCCCCCTGCGACACTGTTCTTCTACACATTTTCCGTTTTGGTCGACAAGCGGCTGCCTGCTATGCAGAATTATGGTTTCTTTCCGTTTTCACAACAGATCCAGCATCTGGATTACTGACTTAACATCTTCAACACTATGGAAAGAAAGAATTCATCAAACGCCTGGGGCTCGGAAGCCTCATCGTTCCGTTTATCGCTGCCTGTGGAAATGAAAGTGATGATCCTACCGCCGTAACCGATGGCACATCATCCGGCACGTGCACCGTATCTCCAACGGAAACGGCCGGTCCTTTTCCAACCAAAACACCGGCCTCACTCGCCATGGCCGATATCCGGTCGGACAGGACAGGAGTCGATCTCACCGTAAACATCACCCTTCAGAATAAAAACAACAACTGCGAACCATTGTCCAATGCGCTGGTGGACATCTGGCATTGCGACAAAGACGGTAACTATTCTGAATACGGAGGCACCGGCATGCAGTCAACAAACTATCAGTCTGTCCATTTTCTGCGCGGACGCCAGACTACGGACAGTACCGGACTTGTGTCCTATAAATCCATTTTTCCAGGATGGTATAGCGGACGCGCGCCGCACATCCATGTCCACGTGTATGATTCGACCGGAAAGTCGCTGCTGGTTACGCAAATTGCGTTTCCCACGGACATCTGCAATGCGGTATACACCACGGCAACACAGTTCTACACGCGCGGAACACAGGACACTTCGAATGCCAGCGACAATGTTTTTGCAGACTCGCTCGCCAATGAGCTCGCCACACTCACGGGAAGCATCAGCAACGGATATGTGCTGACGCATGCCATTGTGGTGAGCGCTTAATGTACAAAATATGCTGACACCTTCAGAAGCCACCATTTACATTTCAGGACAACGCGGTTGTACGCAGTCGTCTTCGCATCGGAGTTTGCATACGCTGAATTTCGGAAACTATCACCGTGAACATCGCAAGCCGTTTCAATGGCTGCGCGCTTTCAACGACGAAACGCTTGCCGCCGCTGCATCCATTCAATACGAAGCGCAGGAGGACACGATGTTATTTCTGATGCCAGTAGTAGGCGGTGTGGCGTATGAAATCGAGAATGTCATCAGCGCTTTTGTCGATGTGGGTGAAAGCATCGTAATTCCGCTTCCCCGACAATCTAAAATAAAGCTGTCCAATCCATACCAGGAAGAACCGATAAATTTTATGCAGGCATGGTTTACGCCTATGCTTGTCCTGTCATCGATCGACACGCGCTGTGAATTTAGTCTCAAGCTGAACGATCAGTTTCAGGAATTATTCTCCAGCAGTAAAATCAACATCCGGTTGATGCGATGCACCGGCCGCCGGGATCAGTTCTTTCAGGCTGGCCCTGCCTGCACAGGTCTTTTCGCTTTTGTACTGGAAGGCGCCTTCGAGTTTAACAATCGACTGCTCGAAGCACGCGACAGCCTGGCACTACACAATACAGCTGCTGCTGAGTTTGAGGCGCTTTCTCAAGATGCAATGGTATTATTATTTGAATTTTATCCGTAAGGGCGGGAGCTTCTGGTTTTTGCCGGGCTGTCTCCGACCATTTTTCTTTTCTGCAGACGCATGCAGGTCTGTAGCCCGATTCGAATATATTCGTATTCGAATATCAAGTCATTATGTCCCGTATTGAGGTAAACCGTTTCATCATTACTCCCTTCATCGGACTCGTTTGGTTTATCAACGGCTTGTTTTGCAAGATTTTGAACTTTACACCAAGGCATCAACAAATTGTGGCACGCATACTGGGCGATACGAATGCCATTGAACTGACAAAAGCTATCGGAATCGCCGAAGTACTCATGGTGATCTGGATTTTTACAGGCATTAAATCAAAGTGGTGCGCTCTCTTTCAAATGTTCATTATTGCAGTGATGAATATTATCGAATTCATATATGCGCCCGATCTATTGCTTTTCGGGAAAATCAATATCATACTGGCTTTTTGCTTTATCGTTATTATCTATGTAAATGAATTTATACTAAAGCGAGACCACTCCTCTTAGATTTATTGTTTTATGTTGACGTTTTTAAAGGACCATCCGTTTGCCGTAGAAAGTTTTTTTGAGACGTCCCTCGTTCTCACGTATGCTGTGCCTAAAAATGAACTACTCCCGTTTCTTCCGCCGTGTTTCATTCCTGACACCTTTAACAATACATGGGGTTTTATTGCCATTGCGTGTGTAAAGGCAAATGCACTCAGACCTAAAGGATTTCCAGAATGGGTAGGAACCAATTTCATTTTGACCGGTTACAGAATCTTTGTCAGGTATACAACGCCGGAAGGAAAACGGTTAAGAGGCTTGTATATCCTCCGTTCAGAGACGAATAAATCCGCAATGTCCATTCTTGGAAATATTTTCACTCACTATAATTATGTAAAAACAGATATTCAGTTGATCCAGAAAAGCGATAGTCTTCTGATTAACGCTACGGGAGGAGGCCTTAATATTCAAGTGAGCAATCCAGATGAAGCCTCGGCTCTGCCGGATGAATCACCTTTCGAGAATTGGACAGAGGCCAGAAGATTTGCAGGTCCGTTACCATTTACATTTTCATATAGTCCGAGATCACAGAAAGTCCTGATTGTCGAAGGGAGCCGCCAAAATTGGACACCGCTACCTGCAGGTGTGCTGCATTGCCATTCAAGTTATATCGAATCTCTCGGGTTTAAAAACAAGATTCTGGCAAATGCCTTCGTTGTTAATAATGTTTCATACTTCTGGAAAAAAGGTCGCAACGAAATATGGACACCGGTATGAGAAAACCTTTTCATGGTATCACGAATATAATCAGGTTTAACTGGCACTTCTACGTAATTGCTTTTTCAGGTATAATCACCATGATAGTTTTAGCGATAATTCTTCCTTCACAATGGAGTAAGGTGCTGTCCTTGGGGTGCCTAATGATCTCCATTCCTGTTTCCATATCATTGCTTGCCTCATACTATATTTATGACTATTCTAACCTCTACAAGTTCAACTGGCTGAAAATGCTCCCGATGTCTCAACGCCCTGTGGTGCTTAATATTCACGCAGGTTTCGATGAGACAAGTGATCTATTGAAGAGGAAATATCCATTATCGGACTTCACTGTGTTGGATTTCTATGACCCTAAAAAGCATACAGAACTATCCATTAAAAGAGCGAGAGCGCTGTATGATGCTTACCCGGGAACAATTCCGATAACTACTCATCATATTCCATGTAACAGCAGATCTGTCGATTTGATTTTCAACATTTTTGCCTTACACGAAATACGTAACTCCATGGAGCGTGCTGATTTCCTTGCATTGCAATATGAAGTCCTGCATGAGGACGGTTATTGTATTGTCACAGAACACCTCCGGGACACGTATAATTTTCTTGCCTACACCATCGGCTTTCTTCATTTCTATCCTGTGTCAGAATGGCGCGCAACATTCCATAGAGCGGGGTTCCGCATCGAACAGGTTCTTAAAGTAACTCCTTTTATATCTGTATTTATTCTCCGTAAGTAGTATGGAAGTACATCTAAAAATATGCGGCTTTATCCTCATTGGACTAGCCCTTCTGCATATTGTCATTCCGCGTTATTTTAAATGGAAGAGCGAGCTTGTCTCAATCACGCTCATTACCCGGCAAATTTTTTATGTACACACATTCTTCATTGCCATGATCGTTTTCCTGATGGGATGTCTCTGCCTTTCATCAACGAATGATTTGCTAACGACACCGATTGGAGAAACGATCAACCTGGGGTTGTTTATCTTTTGGTTTACTCGTTTGATATTTCAATTCCTGGTGTACTCACCACTCATTTGGCGCGGTAAAAAATTTGAAACGATTATACATATCATTTTCTCCATTTTGTGGTTTTACCTCTCATCTGTATTCCTGATCAGCTATTTGTACTAGCTGTCTCTTTTTTTCAACGCACCGTCAATTCCACGCGCCGGTTTTTTGCTTTGCCTTCTTCCGTTGCATTTGTTGCAACAGGCGCGAGCGGACCTACACCTTCGCCCTTCAGTTGTGTGGCTTTTACGCCGTGTCTATTGACAAGCTCGCTGACAACGGCCTGCGCACGCTCTTTGGAAAGTTGAACGTTGTGTGCAAAGTCACCGGTATTGTCCGTGTGCCCGACCATAAAAACCTGAACGGCGGGATTCTGTTTCAGGAATTTGGCGATCTCCGTCAATGCTGCATTGGACTCCGGTTTGAGCGCCGCTTTGTCGGTATCAAAATAAATTCCATAGAAAACAGCGTGCCCCTCGTCTTTGATCGTTCCCTTTATTTCTTCAGCCGTCATCACCACATCCTGCTTCATCTTTTCTTCTTTTACGCTGGAAACATTGTAGTCACCACTTCCGTCGCTATAAACGGAAACCCAATAGGTGTCATCTCCCTTTGCAATCTTTCCGCATAGCTGGCTCTCGGACTGATAAATAATTTCGCCACCGGCTTTCTTTATGGCGTTGGCGTAGTTCTGTGTGATCTGAAGCGGAGATGGCCGTTTAGCCCAGTCACCATCAAATTTGAATTGGACAGCATTCTTGTGCCCTTGCTTGATTACGACAATGCGTCCCTGAGCAGCATCCTTCTGGTAGATTTCCAGTGCATCAAAGTCCTTTTCATCGCATTGGCGTATGCTATGACCAGGCATGGCGGTAAATAAAGGATGCCCGACGCAAGGTTCAGCGGACTGTGCCGTTACCACTTTTGCAATCAGGACAATTATAAAAGTGAGGGTCGTTGTTTTCATGATTAAATGTTTACTACTCTTTAAACTATTCAAATATAAAAAATATTCATGCCGGACACTGATCCAGATCCGGCATGAATTGCTTGTACTAAATTACGTTCTTATACATTTATTCTGTAGCGCCACTCTTTTCAGCAGATTGTATATCGCGGATGTTTTTCTGAACGGCGACCGCGGCAAAAAGCGCCAATAG
>JAESFU010000589.1_pt1 | contig 16066 bp, 15 predicted proteins | sample 9269461 | NCBI WGS metagenome assembly JAESFU01 (sample SAMN14502556, study PRJNA617107) | algae metagenome | isolation source: Stenomitos rutilans HA7619-LM2 and co-occurring heterotrophs from cave walls | place: USA: Waikapalae cave, Hawaii | collected 2009-07-28
CATCTCGCTCGCCTCTTGCAAAGAGAATTATTGGTGGAGATGGAAAGATACTTTAAAGGAAGTAATCTATCCGGCCTATTGTGAATAAATTTGATTGAACTGAAGTCAGTGACCTGGCTAACGGTAACCCGATAGAACGTCACCTCATCATTTATATTCGGGAAGAAGGTCCACGAGTAAATTAAAGTAAAAGGCTGAGTTTTTCAATAAGTTCGTTTGTTATGCCTATGATTAGTTCGATTGCATTTTCTTCGGAAGTACGATTAATTGTATCTTGATTTAGCAATGGTCACTAAAAAAGTATATAGATAGCTTTATAAAAATGAAGGGATTAAAAAATTATACAGTAATGTCGTTATTGATTTTCTTAGGGAACTGCACAACGGAGCAATCATCTTTCTTGAAAATTCAATTCACGAAGCAACCAAAACCGGTATGGGAAGGGATGTACACGGCAGCCGATCCAAGTGTTATTAGAGACGGTGACACATTGCGAATGTATTACTCCAGTTTACAATTAAATCCTGAGAAACTTAACATTGCAGCTGCTAAATCGGTTGACGGGATTACTTGGGTACCATCTAATAATATGAAGGGACAAGAAAGTATTGCTCTTGATATTAACGCGAATGGTTGGGACAATCACCTGGAGACGGTATCAGTATTAAAGCAAGGAATGAAACGTGGATGTATTACTGTGGTTATCCTCAAGAGGCAGATGTAGCTGGAACTATTGTTGCCAAAGGTGAAATTGGGTTTGCTAAATCAAGCAATGATAGAACCTTTACTCGCACATCTGGTGATCCTGTTCTTAGGTTAGGAAGCTCTAATTCAAAAGATGCAAATGCGTTGTTTTCACCAACGATCATCAAAGAAGGAGACACCTATTACATGCTTTACGTCGGTTATTGCATTGAAAATTGTTCTCCTGCATTTATTGGAATACTAGGTGCGACTTCTACTGATGGAAAAACATGGAGTAAACTTAACCAATCTATTATCAGTGGTACGGACTTTAATTTAGAATGGGCGCAAGTCATCAAGGAACCTGCTATCGTTAAAGGACCTGATGGTGCCTTTTATCTATTTATATCGGGAGATAAATTTATAGGAGTTGCAAGGAGCAATAATATCCTTGGACCTTATGAGGTTTATCCTGATCCCATATTAAAAATTGATTACGACTGGGAAACCACCTCGGTGATTGCGCCTTCCGTATTAATTGAAAATGGCAAAGTACGCATGTGGTACATGGGAGTTGCTGCCTCTGGTAACGGTGCCGATTTTGCAATTGGGTATGCGGAAACAGGTTTTCCATTTAATTGGTAGTAATCAATTGGTAGTAATCAGATGAGAATTAAATTCAGTCCCCACGTGCCTGAGTTTAGTCATATTGATCGGACGGCGTGAAGCCATGTTGGCGGATGGAAACTCGTATGTCCAAGAGCTGAAGATGTGCTTATTCACTCACCGAACCGAACGATTATGCATGAAGTGAAGTCAGTTTCTACCGTCCAAATATCGGATCAAAATGAGCTTTTCCTTCCTGATCCGATCGCGTAAACAAAATTGAATTATAAGCCAATGTTGTCCGCATAATAAACGACTTGAACAAATGCAAAGAGGTCGAATGGCCTTTTTATTCCTCCGAAAGTTGTTATCATTCCGTTCGCGAATGGTGCAACACTGGTACTCGCCAAACTTATTGTTATTTGATCGGCTTCTTATTGCCTTCACGGTGCTCCTTGTAAAAGTTATTCTTTATGGAATCCATATTACGCATCATCGTCCTGAAATAAGGATCGTTCAGTTCGTAGCGCCGCATAAAGAAATCATCATGAAAGAATTCGGGATAGCGTGTAGAATCGGTAAAGAACAAGGGATCAAACTGATCTCGGAAGAAGGCGGAATGGTCTGTGCTGAAGTAGCGATCGAAGCTCCCCATGAGGCTGTCCATTTGTGCCGTATCGCCGCTAATGTTTGAGTAATAGGATGTGTAGGTTGAGTCGAAACCAATCATGTTACCCTTTTCATCGTAACGTCTATTTACCTTAATATTCACCTTTGGTTTACGAAGACTATCAGTAGGGTGTGGTGTAAGGTCCGAAGCCTGCCTGCTGGCATTACCCGTGCAAGATTCAAACAGAAGTGTCAGGACTGTAATGGCGAGGCCGAGAGTAGCGGAGTAGACTATCCCGGATTCAGTTCGGTGGGTGGCTTCCGGCCTGGCAGAAAGCGCACTCCTTTTCAAAAGTGATTTCATAGCGTTTAGAATATGCCAAGATGGCCTAGCAACTTTTATGCAAAATATTAACCCTCACCTTTTCGAACCTGACTCTAATAAAGTGGCCGCCTCATGAAGAAATAATGTCTTTTTGACACGTTGGAGAGAATTAAAAATGTCAGTTTTTTATAACCTGATGTATATAAGTTAGAGAACAGAATCTCTAAATTCTGAATTTTTGACAGTTTTTTTTCCTGACTCCAGCCCCGAAACGAAGAGGCATTAATTTTGAAAAAGCAAAAATCGAAATCGCGATTCTCAAAAAAACAAAACAATACAAATCTTAACGTAACATGTTTAACTAAATCTGAAAGGAGAACCAAGTTATGAAAACCTTAGTAAGACAAAATGCTACTTTGTTTCCATCCCTTCCTTCATTGCTCGAAGATTTTTTTAACAGGGATTGGTCGGATTCAACATTGGCCAACCGAAACTATTCATCCACCCTGCCCGCGGTGAATGTGCGGGAAACCAGTGAAGAATACATCATTGATGTTGCCGCTCCGGGTATGAAGCGCGATGAGTTTAAAATAGAATTGGACAACAATGTGCTCACGATTTCTTCCGAGCGAGGAACAAAGCATGAAGAGCATGATGAAAATAGAAACTATACCCGCAGAGAATTCAATTACCAATCCTTCCAACGCAGTTTCACCTTGCCTGAAAACAAAGTGGAAGGTGAAAAAATATCTGCGCGCTATGCAGATGGCATTCTTCACATCGTCGTCCCCAAGAAAGATGAAGCGAAAGTGAAGTCTGTTAAGCTAATCACGATTGGCTAACCGACGGCGCGAACCGCCCCGTGCAATTTCTTGACTAAATCCTGGATAGTTGTGGTCTGACAATCCCATGGTTCCATTCTATTCTCCTCCCGGTCATCCCACACTATCCTTGATTTACCTGCTTTGTTTAAATCATTTCTAACGTGACAGTCTATGGAAACAATTTTTCAACCCATTCATTTTTTATCGAGTCCTCTCCGCGATGTAGCCGACATCGAATTGGGAGACCAGCATATCAGTGGATCGAACGCATTGCTGAGCACACAATTGTCTGAAGAACCAAATAATTTCACGGTGAGCGTACCGGTGCCGGGAATGAGCAAAGAGGATCTCAGTGTCCATATTGAGGATAACGTACTTGTCATCTCATTAAAGGAACCTACCGTGATCGCATATCCAGGGGCAATAAAGCATAGAGCCCTTAAATACTCCTTTATTCTCCCTGCGGGTATTGAGACAGATCGTGTTCAGGCAAAATGCCGGAATGGCCTTCTTACCATTAACCTCGAAAAAACAAAAAAGAAAAAAAGCCATACCGTAATCAAAGTTCGTGGACAAGAAAATAGCGGCAAAGACAACTGGCGAATAAACACATTGTGGGACAAGATAAAGTCCAAATTGGGCTCCAGGAAAACTGTCCCCATCAGATCAATTAAGTATTCCTAGTGCGGAAGCGAATGCAGATGAATCCGTAAAATTCAAACCTTTTGTCCCTTGATTGATCCTGGTGAATATTTGTTAGAAGGCATTGTAGGAATGCTTCTCAGTATCTTGTTGTTAAGTTGGGTCTTGAAGCGTTTCCGTCAACCTTATTTCAGCGCCTACATCATCGCAGGGATCTTGCTTGGGCCTCATGGGGTGCAACTCTTTAGCGATGTTACAACGATTGCTCAAATCGGATCACTTGGGCTGATCATGCAGATGTTTTTCATCGGAGCGGAAATTGAAGTGCCTGGGCTGATGAAAAATATCCGGACCTCGGCGATTGGTGTGTCTGTCCAGCTCATGCTAAGTTTTGTATTTATGGCAATGATTGGACATCAGCTTGGGTGGACCACCGGGCGGATTGTATTGTTTAGTTTCATCATCAGCCTGAGCAGTTCCGCCATTATACTGGAATATCTACACAAGAATATGGAAATCAATTCTCGGCTGGGCAATCTTACCACGGGTATACTGATTCTTCAGGATTTCCTCATTGTACCAATGATTATGGTGTTGAATTTTATGGCGAAAGGAGAATCAAATCTTGGACAATTAACGCTGGGAATATTTATCATGCTGGTGTTTCTGGTCCTGCTTCGAATGCTCGTGCTCAGAAAGAAAGTACTTCCTTTCAGCCTTGCCGTCTTTCAGCCGGATCACGAGTTGCAGGTCTTTATCGGATTATTTTTGTGTTTCGGATTCGCATGGATTACCAGCATGCTACATCTTTCGGCGGCTATGGGCGCGATGTTCGCAGGCCTCATTATCTCGCAAAATGAATCAATGAAATGGCTTGATCGGGCCTTGATCCCTTTCCGCATATTCTTTCTCGCTCTTTTCTTTTTATCGATTGGCCTGCAATTGGACTGGAGTTTTGTCAAGGCACATATTGCACTTATCTCCGCTCTGGTCATACTCATATTTGGCATCAATAGTTTGATCAATGCGTGCGTATTCAGGCTTCTGAATGAAACCTGGAAAAACAGCCTCTATGCCGGTGCCTTACTCTCTCAAATCGGTGAGTTCAGTCTTGTCCTGTGCACGGTAGCAAAGAGCCTGCATCTGGTCGATGAGTTTTCATTTCAATTGACACTGGCCGTGATATCGGTAACAATGTTGCTTTCTTCGGGGTGGGTGAGCGTTATCAGAAGTTTTTTATTTCATAACGTCCCAGAAACCTCGAAAACAAAACGTTTTTTCTCAGAAAACAGCCAAAATTAAAAGGTGCTCAAAGACAGCATATCTTGTTGGATTTACAAATTGTCATTTCGTTCATTATCTTTTGCTTGTTCACTCGATATGAACAAAAGCCTAGTGGAACTGGGATTTGCTATAAGCAAAAAAATAACCTTGTCCTACATAACAAAAAAATAATTGTTCGAAAAATGTGCTACGGGCTACGAGAAAAATTAAGGCCAACACCGCACAATGGAAATTCCCGATTTGTGAATGAGAATCAGTAAGTAAACTGGCGGGACATCAAATTGACAAAGAAGCATAGACTTGGGAGGTGAGCCGGCTGGCAATATCCTAACAATTATCTCCACCTGAAATCCTGCTAATTCTTCCGCTAAACATCGGAATGGCCAACGGACATCGGTGTTATAGGATCAAACATTTTGCATAAATGACTGTTATGGGATTTAAACAAACCGCGTAACAATATGACCAATACCAACAAACTTGGATTGATCACCGGCGTCAGCAGAGATACCGGCCTTGGCTTTGAAACTGCCAACCAGCTTGCTGCGCGTGGCTACGATGTGATCATTACAGCTAGGGAAATAAAGTCAGCTATCAGGCTGGCAGGGAGTAGTCGTCTTATTCCGTTGCAGGTTGACGTAACTGACGAAGAGAGTATTGGAACACTTGCGTATATAGTTCGGCGGCAGTTTGGCAAGCTCGATGTGCTGATCAACAATGCCGGCGGTTTTTTTGATCAGGGTTGTGAAGCGTTCGCCTCACCGATGCATTTTGCACGAGATGCCTTTGAACTAAATGTACTGGGGGCATGGCGAATGTATAAAGCATTTCTTCCGCTTCTGAGGCACAGTAAGTCAGCCAGAATCGTAAATGTCTCGAGCGGCGCTGGGTCCTTCAGCGATCCTGTGTTCGGACTGTCCAACCATCCCGGGCATGTGCCCGCGTATGCCATTACCAAACTTGCCTTAAACGGACTAACGGTAAAAATAGCGAAAGAACTCAGCGGTACAACTATTAAGATTAACGCAGTATGTCCCGGTTTTGTCGCTACGTACCCAGGAACTGAACAGTGGGGCGCCAGACCCGTAACAGAGGGCGCAAGCGGCATCGTGTGGGCAGCGACGTTGCCTGAGGATGGACCCAGCGGCGGTTTTTTCAGAGACGGCAAACCATTGAGCTGGTGATGGAGACACCCACGGGGGCCAGCAATTTACACCAACGACAGAAAAGCGCGGCATACTTGGCTGACGAAAATCATCGTCCGGAATGACGATGTTTCACAAAGAATCGGAACATCAAGTTTCTACTATTAGGAGGCTGTCCACGACGCCATATGCTTTGGCACGGTTCACAGTAAACCTAGCTAGCTCGACGACGACAGTTTCTTCCTAATTTTCGCTCATAGAAAATCAAGCAGTTATTGGAATAACTCTAAGGGGGAGCGTGCTGCCGCCATGATAAAGGCAGTAGAAATACTGCACCCGGGAAGCAATGATCAACTGGCGGAAAAAAATGGACCTTGGCTGAAGCTTAACGAAGTCCAAGATTTAATTATCCCGCGGGACTTAAAAAAACTGTTGAATAAAAATCGCGTCCCAAAGAAACACTTTGACAAGTTCCCCCTTCGTCACATCGCATTATACTGTAGTGGATCATGATTATGAATGCCAAAATTAAGAAATCGACGAATTGCTCAGACCGTAGGGCTCTCGGAACCAAGCGTAAGAGCTAACCACTATCGCCAATAACTGAAAACTTCATTTCATTGTAATCCAGTGGTGATAAAAAGGACAAGTTCTACGAAGACGTAATCAGGAATTTATTAACCAGCATCGTGTACGAGTGTGTCCCGTGATCGTCCGGAAAGGTGAATGTTCAATCATCAGGTATTAGTAAACGTTGTCGAAGGCATTTCCAAGCATTGTTGAAGTTGTCAGGCTCCGCCATAAAATAATTAGATTTCCGAAATCCGGCTACAACCTTCCGCCTCTTACCTACAATCGGCAGAATCAATTCGCACTTCTTTGCATAAAAACAACATAACATCATGAGTAAATTAAAAGACAAAGTTGCTGTCGTTACCGGCGCATCAAAAGGCATTGGCGCAGGTATTGCGTGGGAACTCGCACAAGCAGGAGCCAACGTGGTCGTTAACTATAATTCAGCAAAGTCAGAAGCTGATAAACTGGTAAACGAAATCAACAGAGCGCGAGGCAGGGCCATCGCCGTTCAAGGTAGCGTAACCAACCACGAAGAGGTTTCCCAACTTTTTGAAAAAACGAAAGCACAGTTTGGACCCGTCGATATTCTGGTGAACAATGCAGGAGTCTACGAATTTGCACCAGCGCACTTATCCTCCGAAGAATCATTTCGTCGCATGATGGACATTAATGTATGGGGAGTTATTCTCAGCACGCGGGAAGCGTTAAAAGCGTTCAACCCTGCTGGCGGAAGCATCATCAACATAAGTTCGTTTGCGAGCACCAGGCCTGAGCCGTATTCACTGATTTATGCATCTTCTAAAAGCGCAGTAGACTCGCTCACCAATACGCTTCATCAGGAACTCGGACATTTAAAAATCCGCGTGAATTCCATCAAACCCGGTGGCGTATTCACGGAAGGCATCGCTAAACTCGGTGTATCAGAGGACGCCGATTCCATCAAGCAAATGATCGCCTGCAGTTCACTGGGACGTTTGGCAACGCCTTCGGATATAGGTAAATTAGCAGTATTCTTGGCCTCAGACGACTCGCGCGTGATCAGCGGACAGTTTATTGAAGTGTCCGCCGGATTTAAATAAAATTTCAATGATCCCCAGTGACTAAATGAAAAGTTCGGTGGTTAAGTTTTGATACAAAAAAAAAGAATAGCAATGAACAAGCATAGTATCAAGATAAGTCATTCTCGAAGTGTCTCAGAACTCCACCGTACATCCGGTTGGCATAAACCAAAGCATCCGTTATTTAGTGTTGTCAAATTTGAAGACGTGCCCGAACAGGAAGTCACCGAACGAATAAAACTAGTCGCAGACTTTTACCAGATTATCATTAAAAAAGATCCTTCTTGCCAAATGCAATATGGACAGTCCGATTACGACTTTGGTGAGGGTGTTATGTCCTTTTTCGCTCCAAAGCAGGTCACCATCGTTGAAGGTGGAAAATTGTTTTGCGGACCCGGATGGCTACTCAACATAGATCCTCAATTTCTTCAAGGCTTCCGCCTTGTCAACACCATTCGCGATTATGGATTTTTTGAATACGCCGTGAACGAGGCGCTCATCCTCTCCGAAGATGAAGCAAATTCCATTGAAACAATTTTTCAACAAATTGAAAAAGAGTATAAATTACCCATCGACAAGTTCAGTCAAGCCGTTGTCCTTTCAAATATTGAACTGCTGCTCACCTATTGCAGCCGATACTATCAACGTCAATTCGTTGTCCGCAGGACTGAAGCCAAAACACTGGCCGCCAAATTTGAAAGACTCATGCATGCGTATTTTAACGACAGCGCTAATCAAGGATTACCACCCGTGACCTATTTCGCGTCCGCCTTAAACCTTTCTCCTAAATATTTAAGCGATTGCCTCAAGCAACTAACCGGTGAGACCACACAGCAGCACATCCAAACCAAAGTAATCGAATTGGCAAAAGAGAAACTATCCACCACTGAATTAACTGTCAGCGAAATTGCATTTTCACTAGGATTTGAACACCCGCAGTCACTCAGTAAATTTTTCAAGGCGAAAACAAACCTAACGCCACTGGAGTATAGGGACTCACTCAATTAATTTTACACACCTGGCCGACAGAATTTCATTTTTGCTACGTATGGTCGCGACGCAAATCAATTATCTTGAACGGAGTTGATGTTATTGAATGTCTACGTTTTAGTAAATAAAGATTTTCATCACCCAACAATTGTATGGTCAATTCTAATTTTGATTGGGATGTTTACAATCTGCCCAATAAGCAAGAATAAGCCTTATTTTGTTTTGTGTATCCTCTAATGTATTGCCCTTGGCAAAGAACCCTTGCACAGTTAGGTCGTATGCTTTTCTCACTTGTTCCGGCGTAGCAGCGGTAGAAAGAAATATGAAAGGAATACTTTTCTTTCTCAAACTCTCATCGGCGATAATTTCCTCACGCAATTGCAGCCCGTTCATTTTCGGCATGTTAATGTCGGAGAAAATGATGAAAGGTTTTTCGTCTGTTGTCCGCAGGTATTGCAACAAATCATCGCCATTTTCAAAGTGTTTAAAATAGTCACACACTCCCAGATGTGTGCAGACAATCCTGAAGATTTCATGATCATCATGATCGTCGTCAACCATAATAATTGGGCCTGTTATTTTTGTTTGCACACTCATGCGCGTAAAAAAGGGTGCCCTACCCTAATTTAAACCAAGGTGATGAGGTCAGTTACAACTGTTATTTTAAGCAAAGAGCGTTATGATATGCAATAACTCAAAAATGAATTAACAACAGTGTTGCTTTGACTTTATACAATGTGAAGTAAACGTGGCCAATTTGCATGAAACAAGGCACAACTCTTATTTCTATCTCCAGTATGATTGCGTAACTACTTAAGTTAGAATTGTCATGACAAAGTTTCTCCGGCCCCAATCGCCTTACGTTTAAAAAATCTTCGCCCAATAATCTGAAAAACAAAAATGAGGATAAAAGCATAACGACTAAAAAGCGGTAGCCATTGTGCCAGCAATATACATAGTGCGAATACTATTGGAACTATACTCGTGCGCAGGGTAAGCCAGCGTGAAGGCCACTTGCCAAGTATAGAATCCAGGTTCTCTTTCTTACGGACAAGGTGCACAAAAAGAAAACTCATAAATCCGATCGCGGTCAGGTTGAGGCAATAAAAGCTGAAGGCTTCATTGTTGGCAAAATTCTCCGAATAAAGTGCAGTAGTAAAAGGCATGAGGCCAACAAAGAGAAGCAACAGTGTATTAACCCAGATCAACCCAGTAGTAAATGATTTGACTAACTGTCCAATTTCCAGATGCATTTTCCAGAACAGGCCGGTAACAATAAAGCTAACGAAATATCCAATAAATAACGGCACAATATGAGCGAGGGATCCGCCTACGCCATGCAACTTAATTTCTTCGTGCGTGGGGACTTTTATTTCAATAACCAGCAGTGTGATGGCAATGGCGAAAACAGCATCACTAAAAAATACGACGCGGTCATGTGGAAATTTCGAATTACTATTCATTTCGAGTGGTAGGGTTTATAACTTTCTGTTCAGTTTGACATCAAATCAAGTTCGCTCAACTATCCGAAGTGTTTGTAATAGTTGCCGGCGACTGTGCATTGGCGTCTTGCATCTTCAATATATAAACATTGATCGGAAACATGCAAACCTGTATACATTGAAAAATGGCAGATATATGCCAGATAGTCGTGAGAATACAATATGTATCGATTAAGATTTCAGTCATCGTTGCATAAGCAAGTCAATTCTATGACTAGTCAAACGTTTGAACCGTAGATTTATCGTGAGTTCTTTGTCAATTTCGCTCGAGGCGTTTCTTGTCCCTATGCTACGCTAAGTTTAGGTAGATCAACAGTCTCGCAATATTGTCAAAAGCATTTATATAACTCCTACGATTAATCTACCTTAGACTTTTGGGCCATTAATGAAAACATCGAGAGAATCAAATGATACCCTCGTCTGCGGGCGAAGTGGAGTATTCAGAGGTAACGGTAACATGATCGAATACCTCGATGTCCAGGAGCTCTCCAGTGTCTTTGATTTTACGTGTGGGCGAGATATCGGCTTGGCTTGCCGCCAAATTTCTGGATGGATGGTTGTGCGACAAGATAATTCCGCAGGCACCTGCTTTAAGAGCAGCGACGAGGATCAGTTTCAGATCGACTACTGTCCCAGTGATGCCGCCAGTGGAAGTTCATAGATTCCGAGAACTTTGTTCGCACGGTTTGTCAGGAGGATTTTGAATTGCTCGACGAGTTCAAGCTTCAATCTGTCCCAGCTGTTGATTAGGACACGATAGGCATCTTGGGAGCCGGCAATATGTGGACGCAGGGAGTGCTCGATATTGGATTTGTAGCTCAGTTGAATTTTTGCGACTTGCCATTGTTCGTTGCTTTCATAATGTAAAAATTAATTATGGTCTGCCCTCAGGCTTTATCTTTGGAAACGGACTAAATGAATGTCCTCTTGAGAAGTGTCTTTTGGTGCCATGGTCTTTGAACTCAGGTCATTTTAGCTCGAACTTTGACCACATGTGTCCGTCCACGGTCACCATTATCCGGTAGCGCTCGCCTCACGATTTAATTTGTGTCAAATTCAGCTTGTTTCGAAACAATTATAAGGCATGAATGTTGAAATTAACAACGTGCAATATTTATCCTATGATTTCTCATTACCTCATTCTGGCCTACCGCACCCTGCAAAAACGCGCCGTGTTCACAATCATCAACGCCCTTGGGCTTTGCCTCGGTATGACCGCTTTTGTGCTCATCACGCAATACGTGACTTTTGAAACAAGTTTCAATTCCTTTCATGACGACGCATCCACTTTGTATCGGGTGCTGAATGAAAAGGTCAGCGGCGAATTTGACTCGTATACGGCGCCGGGCTTTGCACCGATGGCCAGTCAGAAAATTGCTGGTATCGATCAATACTGCAGAATCGCCGATGGGGCGAACCTCGGAGCTGGCGTAGTCAGCTGCGAAAATAGTAATGGCGTAGTGGACAAGTCCTTTCGGGAGAACAGCTTCGTTTATGCGGACGATACCTTTTTCGGATTCTTTACTTTCCCAATCATTTCAGGAGATTTCCATGCACTGAAAAATCCGAACACTGTAGCGCTGTCAGCGTCCGCCAGCAGAAAGTATTTCGGCGGCAACAATGCCATTGGCAAAATCATGACACTCAACAACCAGTTTGGTAACGCTGTCTACACAGTAGGCCTGGTGTATGAGGACATGCCGCAATACTCTGACCTTCGCTATGACATGGTATTTTCCCTTCAAACACTCTACACCGCGAATCTCAACGGAAATGAAATGTGGGCCAGTATGGACGGAACCGGAAGCCAATGGCTATTCACCTATGTAAAATTGAAACCCGGCAGCGACACAGATCTTATTGCCCGCCAGTATACAGAGATGCAACATGCAATAAATTCTGACGATGAAAACAAAGTTCGTCTGCAGCCTGTGCTGGAAATGCACCTCGGTGCAGGGCTATCTGACGCATTACCCACTTTTGGAAGTCTTCGATTTGTTTATGTGTTGGCAGGTGTCGCTACGCTCATATTGTTTATTGCGTGGTTTAACTATATCAACTTGTCTACTGCCAGCTCGCTGAAGCGCGCAAAGGAAGTAGGAATAAGGAAAGTTACAGGCGCAACGCGTGCGCAGCTCATCAAACAGTTCCTTGGCGAATCGGCGCTACTGAATCTTTTTGCGTTCGCTTTATCTGTTGTAGTAATAAGTTTGCTGCAGGTTCCTTATAGTGCGCTGGTAGGAAAAAAGATGTCACTTACAATTTTGAATTACAGCAATTCCTGGATCACGGCTGCCCTCGTATTCATTATTGGAACGCTTGCATCAGGAGCATACACTGCTTTTGTACTTTCTTCCTTTAATCCTGCGAAGGTCTTGAAAGGCGTTTTCAGCAAATCTGCCAAGGGGATATTCATTCGTAAATTCCTGGTGGTCGTACAGTTTTCAATCTCGCTCATTTTGATTGCCTCCACCATTATTCTTTTTCAACAATGGAGATACATGGAGAGTAAAGATCTAGGTATTCAGGCAGACCAGTTGATGGTCATTCGCCAGGCTGAGGTCAGGCAGGCCGATTCGTTCGGCGACCACAGCTTAGCATTTGAGGATGGCGTACGGAGCGCCTCTTTTGTCCAATCGTTTTGCAGGTCCGGTAATGTGCCAACAGATGGCTTTAACTTTTCCACCGCTGGCATTACGCGACAAAACCCGATGCCGGGAGATGAAAAAATAAACTATGATATGCTTACAATCGATGATCGCTTTCTGGAGACGTATGAACTGCTCTTAAAAGCGGGACAGAATTTTACGACTGAGATGTGTAACAAAGGCTGGAATCAGATGGAGTATGTTATCCTGAATGAAAAAGCAGCAGATGACTTGGGATTTGCTTCTGCAGCAGACGCGGTAGGAGAAAAAATTAAGTGGGGCACGCGGGAATTGATCGTGCGTGGTGTGGTTAAAAATTATCATCACCTCTCGATCCAATATATGATCGGACCTGTGATCATGCTGCCTTCGCTGAAGGGTGGTTATTATACACTAAAAGTGAGCGGCCCGGACATCGGTAAGCAGGTTAGTATGCTTGAGCAGTTATATAAAAAGAACTTTCCGGGTAATCCGTTCGAATATCACTTTCTGGACGATACGTTCGAAGCGAAGTATCACACGGAAAGACAATACAGTATTATTTTCACGCTTGCTTCAGGCCTGGCCATTTTCATTGGGTGTCTGGGTCTGTTTGGACTCACCGCCTACAGTGTAGAACAGCGGACAAAAGAAATTGGCATCCGTAAAGTTCTAGGCTCAAGCGCATTGCAGATTGTAAGCTTGTTTTCAAAAGACTTTGTTGGATTGGTGGTGATTGCTTTTTTTATCGCTGTCCCGGTATCTTGGTGGTTCATGAATGAGTGGCTGCAAGGGTTTGCTTACCATATCAGTATTGCGTGGTGGGTGTTTGGACTTGCAGGGGCCAGCACGCTGGCCGTAGCCTGGATCACGGTAGGTACGCAGGCTTTTAGAGGCGCTTCCAGTAATCCGGTTAATTCCTTGCGGAGTGAATGAAGGCAACCTGAATGTTCTTGTCCTTTTTTCTGCAGGAAAATAACATCACATGTTAATTTTATCCCAGCGCTTTTGACACTTTCGATTTGTTTGCAATTTACTTCTCGCTGTCCAAATACCGGAGTAAAGCTGATGAAAGCGCAACTTCTTGTTGCCTTGTGAATACGTACAACCTCGCGTGTAAAAAGTTTTTCTGCATGACATGCATAGTACCAACAACTTGAAAGTCTTAATAGATCTTCTGACTCAATTGTTTGCATGAATAGCCTAACGAATGCCAACTTACGGGTTTCCCAGAATCCCACATGATTACATCACAAAAATCATTTTTTGCGCTCTTGACAAATTCACGCACGCGCTGCAAATCACCTTTTGGCTAATCTTAATATCGCGACTTGAGCGTTCTCCAGATTGGCCTCAGATTCAGCCATTACATTCTTCAAGGTAATTTCATTTAAACACTCGACCCGTAACTGTGTTCCACTTTTTGAGCAGCAATGAAATGCATGGACAGTTGCCCCGATTTCTTCCACAACACCTGATGCATCCCATCCGATTATTAGTGGCAGTTTAAGTAACGGCCTCAGTACTGCATTACCTCCTTTTCTGATGACACAATCCGCCGGGTTTACACCGCTGGCATATGTCCTAATTAACACTTCATCAGCTGCGGGAACGGGACGTTCTACTTCCTGTAGTTTCAGGACCTCGACTCCACCAAATTCATTCATTACTATTGCTTTCATCATATCAATTATTAGATGAAGCAACAGTGCATATCAACCAATGAAATAATTTAACTGTATTGCACTTTGATTTAGTCAAAATGGCAGATGTGCATGAGCAACGTAAATGAGTTCGCACCGTACATTAATTGCTAATGTTGATGCTATTTCATGCATATCGTCATGGCAGATGCTCGTGCCATACAGATCAGGTGGGGATGTCCGGAAATAAGCAACGGACTTCTATTTTTGTTCATCACTAGTGTGATTAGTCATCTAGTAATTTGTTCTGGATATTTTCTAATGCTGGGCAAGCTCCGTTTTTCTTAGCAAGGTCAATCATTGCCTGGCAGCACCAGGTTGAAGCGAAATACACCCTCGTTTCGGCAACAACAATTCCTGATTTGGCTACAGGCAACATGCAGTAGCTATAGAACTTTGCTGTACAAATTTTAAACAAAAAGAAATATGCAGACAACTATAAAGAAAATAGCATTGGTAACAGGAGCAAATACAGGCATCGGTTTGCAGATTGCAAAAGCCCTTGCAGACAACGGATACATCGTTTATGCAGGTGCGAGAAATTTGGAAAAGGGTGAAGCTGCGATAGCAGAGATCGGCGGCAGTTCGAAAGCAATTCAATTAGATATTGTCGAGCCCAGGTCTATTGATGCAGCGGTAAAGAGAATCCAAAATGAATCTGGATATCTTACGCTACTCGTCAATAACGCAGCTATATCGAACGCGGGAAAACCGGGACGTACGATGGAAGAAATTCTGGGATCTCAACGCGCCAGTATAGCACCTATAGATGAGATGAAAACGGTTTGGGAAACGAACGTATTTGGCACTCTTGCAGTAACCCAAGCCTTTCTACCGCTATTGCGAAAAGCTGAGAAGGCAAGGATTGTTACTGTGTCAAGTGCATTGGGTTCCCTTACCTTAAATGCAAATGTGGCCAATCCCTACCGATCAGCATTTGATGCCATTTATGGAGCATCCAAAACTGCGCTTAATGGCATCTTCCTTTCACTGGCAATAGACCTGGAATCTTCCAACATTAAAGTGCATATGGTAAGCCCTGGTTTTACTGCAACAGCACTTAATAATTTCCAGGGAACAGACACTGTGGAAGAAGGATCTGCTGAACCGATTCGCGTGGTGCTGTTAGAAGACCTCCCTACAGGAAGTTTTACAGGCCCAGCCCATTATGCAGGTTCGGATAATGTAGTTCCATGGTAATATCAATAAACTTAAGACCTGGTGGTGAAAGGCGGCTACAGGTCTTAGTATCTTTATACTATGAAAAATAACGACGAGAAATTAATCAAGTTTATATCGATATCGGAATCGCACGAAGCATTTGGTTTGCCCAAACCTCAACATCCGTTGATCAGCCTGATCCATTTCAATGAGCAGAACCGCTTCAATACCAGCATGGCTCCGATTTACCATATGCTAAGCTTCTATAAGATTACCTTCATCACGCGTAACAACGGAAGGTTAAAATACGGGCGCGATTATTATGATTAC